>ERZ795052.1662-NODE-1662-length-29280-cov-5.177998_pt1 | contig 29280 bp, 25 predicted proteins | sample MGYA00375136_ERZ795052 | MGnify/ENA primary metagenome ERZ795052 (study PRJEB30181, sample SAMN05720156) | activated sludge metagenome | isolation source: Anaerobic digester | place: Japan | collected 2015-05-26 ... | reverse complement strand
TGAATTGTTTCGGAAGTACCGATAGCTGCCAGGTCGCCGTCGCCCTGGTATGTAAAAACGAATTTCTCAGGCATCAGTCTTTTTATTGCCGTAGCCACCGCGGGGGCTCTTCCGTGTGCTGCCTGCTGTATATCGAGATCGAGGAAATCGTACATCAGTACCGAACAGCCAACCGGGCATACGCCTATAGTATTTTCTGCCAGGTTTTCTTCCTCAATCACCTCTGCAATTATTCTGTGGGTGGTTCCGTGTCCGCAGCCGGGGCAGTACGAAAATGGCTTTTCTGTTATCAGGGATGATTTCCTGTATACAAGGTTTTCCGGCTTAATTATATCTTTAAGTCCTTCAGCTGTTTTCATGATTTTCAGATTTTTGTTTTCAGGTATTCAAGAACCTCTTCCGGTTCGGTGATCACTCCTCCCATACGTCCGAAATGGTATACCGGAACCTGCCCGTTGACGGCGAGCTTAACATCTTCCACCATCTGACCCATGCTCATTTCAACGGAAACGATAATTTTCATGTGTGATGCAAGCGATCTGATCCTTTCATACGGGAACGGGTAAAGTGTGATGGGTCGCAGAAGGCCGGCCTTAATTCCTTCGGCCCGTGCCAGCTGAAGAGTTTTCTGGCAGACCCTTGCACTGGTGCCGTAAGCCACCAGAAGGAATTCGGCATCATCAACCATAATCTCTTCGAACCTCACCTCATTTCGTTCAATTTCCCTGTATTTCTCCTGCAGTCTTAACAGGTGCTGTTCCTGGGCGTAAGGATCAAGGTCGAGTGAGGTAATAATATTTCTTTCCCTCTCTTTTGTTTTTCCGGTTGTTGCCCACGCCGGCACCTCGGTGCTTCTCTGTTTCTGGGGTTTCAGGTAAACCTTTTCCATCATCTGCCCGATGGCCCCGTCCGATAAAATCATTGCGGGGTTTCTGTATTTAAAGGCAAGATCGAAGGCCAGTTCCACAAAATCGGCCATTTCCTGTACCGAGGCCGGTGCAAGTACAATAAGGTGGTAATCGCCATGTCCCCCGCCCTTGACAGCCTGGAAATAATCAGACTGTGCCGGTTGAATTGTTCCCAAACCCGGGCCGCCCCTCACAACGTTTACAATAAGGCACGGAAGCTGAGCTCCGGCGATATAAGAGATGCCTTCCTGTTTCAGGCTTATTCCGGGAGAAGAGGAAGAGGTCATCACTTTCTTTCCGCATCCGGCACCGCCGTATACCATATTTATGGCGGCAACCTCACTTTCTGCCTGAAGAACGACCATTCCTGTTCTTTCATGCGGATTGGCAGCCATGAGATATTCAAGAATTTCGCTCTGTGGAGTGATGGGATAACCGAAATAGGCATCGGCTCCGGCCCTTATTGCAGCTTCGGCAATGGCCTCATTGCCCTTCATCAACCGCATTTCTTTTTCCATAGTGCTTCAGATTTTCATTCTATAAACTGTAATAACACCATCGGGGCATACCGTTGCACAGTTTGTGCATCCGATACATAGTTCGGGATTGGCCGGGTAGGCATAATGGTATCCTTTCCCGTTAACCTCCGCAGCAAGCGCGATGGTTTTGGTGGGACATGTAACCACGCAAAGCTCGCATCCCTTGCATTTTTCAATATCTACTACAATACTTCCTTTTACTTTTGCCATATCTGGTTCAGTTATTTACAGGATGATCTTTCGAAAATTTTTCAAGTCTTTCAATCAGGTCGGGAAACTGTTCCCGCTTAATTCTTGAGACGCATGCTCTCAGTCCTTCCGTGCGTTCGCTTCCCGTAATTATCAAAGATATTGCGCTGATGCCGTAGCACAGCAGTTCCCTGATCAGTTCTCCCGACGACATTCCCGGGTACGAGATTGTAAAATAGAATCCGTCAGCCAGCGGCTCATCGAGGTCCCTGTCATAGACAAGCCGGAAACCGTTCTTCAGGAATATTTCTTTCATAATGGCCGCTTTCTCTCCATACTCCTTAACATCCTCCCTGTAACGGTAGGTTCCGTCGTTTACTGCCTTAAGAAGCGCAGCCAGCCCATATTGTGCCGAGTGAGTCACACCTGCCGACAATGCATAAAGGGCTCCGTAAATAAGTGCCTGCCCAAAACTGTCGGATGAATAATATCTCAGCAGGTCGGGATAGCGTCTGTTAAAAAGATGGTCGGAAATAGCCATAAGCCCTATTCGCTGCCCGGCGTAGCTGAATATTTTTGAGCTTGAGAGGAGTATCACGTAATCCTTTGTGTAATGGGCTACACTCGGCTGGTACGGCGGCTCTCCCGGCACAGTGTAATCCTTGCGGAAATCCATCCCGAAATATGCAAGGTCCTCGATGACAATTACATCATGCTTGTCGCAAAGCTCTCCGATTATTGACAATTCCTCCTCGGTAAAACATATCCACGACGGGTTATTCGGATTGGAAAAAAGAATTGACGATATTTTTCCTCCCGAAAGGCATGACTCGAGTTTATCGCGAAGCTTTTTACCCCTGTAATTGTAAACATCGAAGGAATGGTAGTCATGGCCCAGCATTCTTACCTGTTGCTTCTGTACGGGGAAGCCCGGGTCGAGAAAAAGTGTGCCTTCCTTTGTTCTGTCGTTGCGGTTTGCTACAAGGAAACAGAGCATCCCGCCCATTAAAGACCCGACCGTGGGTATACACCCCTTCGGGCTTATGTCAATATTAAGAAAAAGCTTAAAGAATCTTGAAGCCTCTTCCTTAAGGATTTTTAATCCTTCGATATTCGGATACACTGCACCCACACCCTTCTTCAGAGCTTCAATCTCGGCATCAATCCCGATCGTCGGAGGAGGAATGCCGGGCTCTCCGATTTCCATCCTGATAAACTTCACACCGGTTGCATATTCGATCTGGTTGACAAGCCTCACAATCTCCCTTATGCTTGCCGTCCCGGGATCTTTTATTCCACTCTCCTCCAGCTTGCGTTTTACCACTTCCGGATCAACGGGTGTTTTATTTATTTTAAAAGGTTGTGACATTTTCTCAGAAGCGAAGTTAAAAATAATAATTATTACCCTTCCAAAACCTGCTTAATATCAGTATTATAACCTGCCTATAACATTGATTATCAATTAAATGATAATCTAAAGCATTTTCAGCGCTTCAACTGTCCGGAATTCTTTTTTCAATCCGGATTCTTGCGTCAACTGCAATAATTTCTTCGCCGTTTCCCATCAGTGGGTTAAGGTCAAGTTCTATTATTTCCGGTGCAGCTTCAATAAGTGCGGATAGCCGGCATATCAGCTCTGCAAATGATTTTTCGCTCACGCCGTCCTGCCCCCTGACTCCCTTTATTAAGCCATATCCTTTAAGGGAGCGTATCATATCGATGGCGGTATTTATTCCTACCGGTATAAGGGAAAATGAAAAATCCTTAAGAACCTCCACAAAAATACCCCCCAGGCCTGCCAGCAGGATGTGTCCGAATCCGGCTTCATACTTAACACCTGCAAAGAGTTCGGTTCCCGGGGTCATTTTCTGTATTAATACCTTTCTGCATTCTTTAATTGCCATTAGCCGGCGGAATGATTCCAGGGCTTTTTCATTGTCTGAAACATTAAGTACCACACCTCCGGCATCTGTTTTATGAAGAGGTCCGACCGCCTTCATGGCAACCGGATATCCTACACTCTTTATAGCTGATATTGTCTCCTTCTCACCGGCTGCATATAACGAAAGCGGTCTTTGTATTCCTGCCGCATCAAGAAGTATATCTGCATCCTCAGGTTCAAGGTATCCGCCGGCAGCGGATTCAATTACAGATCTTATCAATTTATGATTAACTCTGAAGCCATTATCCGTACCGGTTTCCGGCTGAGGTGCATTCAGGACTGCCGAAAGGGCTTTGCCGAATATTGCCTCATCTGTGAAGTAAATATTTCCTTTTGCCGCAAATTCATCCATCTCCTTCCCGGCATTGATAAGTGAAGGCAGAATTGCATAGACAGGTTTACGGCAGATTCTCATTTTCTCATGAAGAACTTTATAGACATTTTTCACGGAAAAGAGTCCAGGGCTGCCGAAGATAACGGCTATTGAATCAATGTTACTGAAGTCATTGTCACAGGCATCGAGTATAAGTCCGAGTTGTTCTGCGGTGCCTGTAGCCAGGAAATCCACCGGGTTTGCCACCGAGGAGCCCGGGTGGAGTTTTTCCTTCAGCCTTTCAGCTGCAGGGCCTGTAATATGTGGTACCTCTATGCCGTTCTTCGAGAGAACATCCGTAAGTATTACTGCAGGTCCTCCTGCATGGGTAACTATACCGACCCTCCTGCCTGCAGGTTTACGATGAAGGAATACCGAAGCAACTGCAACCAGTTCGGACCGGCTGTGACATCTTATTATTCCTGCCTTTCTGAAGAGGGCGTCATAAGCCATATCCGGACTTGCCATTGCTCCGGTGTGTGATGAAGCGGCCCTTATGCCGGCCTCAGACACCCCCGCTTTTAGGGCGGCTATCCTGCATCCTTTGGCTATCAGTGAAGCAGAGTGTTTAAGGAGTTTTCCGGGGTTACGGATGCTTTCGATGTAAAGCAGCTTGACGCCGGCACTGCTTCCGGGCGTGTAGGAATCGTCAAGATATTCAAGCACGTCCTCGATGCCTGTCTGGGCACTGTTGCCCACAGACCATACCGCGGAGAAAGGCACACCGTTTGTAACGGCAGCCTCCATTATGAATACCGCCGTTGCACCTGATCCGGAGATAAGTTCCACGCCATCGGGTCTAAGAACCGGCAGGGGTGTTGTAAAAACCCCCGCATAATTAATGTTCAGAAACCCTATGCAGTTCGGGCCAATCAGGGTCCCCCCTGCCGAACTGATGACCGAAGCAATTTTCTGTTCAGCCTCACGACCTTCTCCGCTCTCCTCGCCAAAGCCGGCCGAAAGAATTATGAATGCCCCGGTCTTTTTCTGCTCCGCGAGCACCGTAACGGCCTGCAGGCACATCTTCGCCGGTATGGCAAGAATGGCAAGATCGCAGGGCGGAAGAAGAGAGACATCAGGATAAGATTTAATACCTTGTATAACCTGTGCTTTGGGGTTTACAACATAGAGATGCCCCTTGTATCCTCCCGAAATGAGATTATACAATACTTTGCCTCCGGTTTTGGATATATCTTCGGATCCTCCTACCACGGCAATGCTGCCGGGATTTAACAGTTTTTCATTGATCATTGCAAAAAATGCTAAGAAAAAGACAATAAAACTCCTGGAAAAGGTACCGGATTACGTCTTCTATAAACCGGCAAACCGTTTCAGAAACCCGACATTCAGGGCAATATTATAAAGGTATTGCTGAGAAATATATTCAGGACACATAAATCCTACCGAAAAGTCTTCGAAAATTATAAAAATTATTTTCAATCTCAGTATATAAGTTCGTTTACCTCTTCAATAGCTTTTTTGACAGTCGTGCTGAAATATCTTTGATCGTAGAGGTTAAGGGTTTCGGAAAGCCGTTTATGGAAGTAAAGAATAATCTTTTTGCCCCTGTAGTCGTTACCGGTGCCGGGAGTATGAAAATATACTCCGTTCTCTCCGTCTGTGTTCTCGCCTATCAGCACTATACATTTATGCCGTGAGTTATCTGAGGAAACGGAAGCGGCATAGATGCCTCCAGGTGGAATCAGCTTGTCCGGTTCGATCTTCCCGGCGGAAAAGAAATTATAATCACTGACCGGCAGGTTGCGGGCCTCTTCCGGAAAACACATTATCATATAATGATTATCGAGGTAGGCATTTGCCCGCTGAATATATCCGTCGCTGATTGCTTTCCTGATCCTGGTGGAGCTGACTGTTTCATGCTCCACTTCCCTGGCAGGAATCTCTTCTGCTTCAAATCCGTAGATATCCTTCAGATTCCAGAGGTAGTTATAATCTCCCTGTCTGTTGCAGCCGAAATGATGATTGAATCCGACCACAATAACTCTGGCCCCGATAACAGAGACCAGGTAATCCCTTACAAACTCCTCGCAGGTGATCCTTGAGAATTCTCTTGTAAATTCAGCGATTATGACATTATCTACACCGGCTTTTTCAAGCAGCAGCATTTTTTCGTCCGTTGTATTTATCAGCCTGAGGCTTTTGCCTGCAGATTCAGGGTAAAGCACCTTCCGCGGGTGAGGATGAAAAGTGATCAGTACTGTTTCACCTTTATACAGCGAGGCAAGGTTACGCAGACGGTTGATAATTGCTTTGTGCCCCACGTGCACGCCATCGAACGAACCGGTAGTGACAACAGGATTTCTGAATTGCTTTAACGCTCCAAAGCCTCTGAAGATATCCATCCCCGGTTTGTTATCTGATGCTTTCCTTTACAAAATAGGCCACTTTTTCGATTGAAGTCACCATGTCATATTCTTCGAGATAGACCGTCGGCGGTACATTCAGTGACACAGTTGTGAAGTTGAGTACACCTTTAACGCCGAAACGGACGGCATCATCGCAGGTGCTCCTGGCGTAATCGGGAGGGACGGTAAGGATAATTATTGAGATATTGAGCTCTTTTATCATGTTTTCCATCTCCCTTACATCATAGCACCTTACACCGGAAATAACTTTTCCGGTTTTCTGCTGATCATTATCGAAGGAAGCAACCAGATTAAGCTTGGATCTTTTCCCTCTGAAATATGAAGAAACGGCACGTCCGAGGTTTCCCATGCCGATGATCGCGACATTCAGCGGTGTCTCGGAATCGATTACCCTGCCAATAGTTTCCACGAGCACCCTGATATCATAACCTTTTCTAATTCCGCTCGAGTATCCGATAAGCATTAAGTCGCGACGCACCTGTACTGCTGTAATGTGCAGCAATGAGGCCAGTTCATGTGAATAAATGTAATTCTTTCCCTGAGAAATAAGTGTAAGCAGGACTCTCCTGTATTCACTCAGCCTTTCGACAGTTTTTCCGGGAAGTTTTTTCATAATTGATGTTTTATTGATTAATCGGTAACCTGACCGTAAAAATAGAACCTTTTTCCGGTATACTTTCAACTGATATTGTTCCTTTGTAAAGGTCGACTACTTTTTTTACAATGGACAAGCCGAGTCCGCTGCCGGTTATATTTTTTGTTTCATCGCGTTTTATTCTTACGAATTCGGTAAAGAGGGATTCCATATCTTCAGGTCTGATGCCTATTCCGGTGTCGGAGAATATCACGACAGCCTCACCCGGGCTTTTGTCGATTGTTATTTCCACCTTACCTTCCCTGCGGTTATACTTTACGGCATTCGATATCAGGTTATTAAAGATTATGGCGATATCTTCCGGGTCGGCCATTATTACGGCTTCGGCTTTTTTAATCACCTCTATCTGCACCTCCATCTGGATTGCATAAGGCTGTATTGTTGCCACGGAATCGGACACGGCAGAAGCCAGGTTAACCGGTTGCAGTTTCTCTTCACGTTTCTCGAGTCTTATCTTCGTAAAATCAAGCAGGTCCATGATCAGGTTTCTCATTCCCTGGATTCTCTGCAGCGATCTGTCGATGGGTACCGCATAATCGTCAATTTTTTCGCCGTACTGTCTTTCCTGCATCATCCTCAGGTATCCTTCAATGGCGTTTAATGGCGCCTTGAGCTCATGTGAGAGTACTGAAAGAAACTGGTATCTTACTTTTTTACCCTCCTCGTTGAGCCTGTGAGTTATTCTTTTCAGATAGAGTTGCTTGGTTATATTCTCAATGCTCGATTTCAGTTCCTGAGGGGTAAATGGTTTGGGAATGAAATCGGAGGCTCCGTTCCGGGTCGCCCTGACAGCCACGTCGAGTGAAGCATATGAGGTTATCATAGCCACAACCATGTCGTGATTTTTCTTTCTGATATTATCCAGTACATCCACGCCCTGCATTCCCGGCAGTTTATTGTCGAGAAGAACGATATCGGGTTTGTTTTTTTCGATAATCTCAAGAGCCTCCTCTCCCGTGGGTGCTTCAAGGATTTCGAAAGAAAAATCCTCATCCATAAAAGGATAGGTCACGGAAAAATTTCCCAGGATTCTGGCCACGCCCGATCTTATTCCTGGTTCATCATCAACCACAAGAACCTTAAGAATACCCATTTCAGCGATTTAAGAGTTTGATTATTTCCTGATCAAGCTGTTCCGGTCTCACTCCTTTTTCAAGGTATGAATCTGCCCTTATCCAATCTTTTTCGGTACGGCTGTCGGTACTGAATGATATACCGGTTTCGCGGGCAACTGCGGTGGCGATTATAACAGGCACGTCAGGATACTTTTTCTTCATCTTATAACATAGAATAAATCCGCTGTCGTCATTCTCCATCATCAGGTCGAATACAGCGACATCAGGTTTCTGGCCTGCTATATAGGCTTCAGCCTCAGCCTGGCTGCTTACGCCGGCAACTCTGTAACCCGCCTTTTCGAGCCCTGCTATAGTCTGGAAGAGGTAATCGGGATCATCATCCGCAACAAGCACTGTATATTTTTTCCTGTCCATAATCTGCAAATATCAAATATTTAATAAAACAACAATAGTCAGTTTACTCTTTTTTCCTTGGCAGCACAATACGGAAACTTGTTCCTGTAGGACCTTTCGATGGATCGTCATTTGATTCAACCGTAATCTGGCCCTTATGCATTTTAACAATGCCATAGGCTGTTGCGAGGCCCAGCCCGGTACCATGGCCTATACCCTTGGTTGTAAAGAACGGTTCAAAGATTTTGGATCTGTTCTCCTCCTTAATGCCTGTACCTGTGTCTTTCACCTCAATTATAATATCCCCCGGAGTATCTTTCATCGTCAGTGTAACAGTACCTCCCTGCGGCATGGCATCGATGGCATTCTTGATGAGATTTGATATTACCTGGGTCATCTGTTCGTGATCGAGCATTGCCTGGGGATTTGTAAGATTACAGACAATTTCGGTTTTTACATTTTCGGGAACAATAACACTTTCCAGGCTGTGCCCTACAAGCTCTTTCACGTTCACCTCCTGGTGGTTTACCTGGTTTTTACGTGCAAAATTAAGTAGTCCCCCCACAATTTTCTTGCAGCGGCCGGCCTGTTCGGCTATCAGTTTGAGGTCTTCTCTCATGGGATCATCCGGCCGGCATTCATCAAGAAGTATGTTACTGTACATTATCACCACCCCAAGGGGGTTATTCAGTTCATGGGCAATGCCTGCCGAAAGCTGTCCCATATGAGCCAGTTTCTCGGATTGTCTGAGGGCCTGTTTCATGGTACTGAGTTTCTCGTTCGACACTTCGAGCTGCCGTACCATATTATGAAGATTCTCTATGGTCCATGGAAGGCACATTTCCGACTCGGCCAGTCCTTTCTTGATGGCTATTGCGTGTTCCACGCAGGTTTCGTAGCCGCAGGCGCCGCAATTAAGATGATCCTTGATGGTATGCTTGCCCATTGCTGCCAGAATATCTGTTACGTCTTCGTCGGTATTTATGATTCTCTGGTCGGCCGGGGAATAACGCACAGAGAGGTCGAGTGATGAAAATTCGTCCATGTTTTTTTCCCACTCAAGGAGGTTCATGTTCCACATTTTTTCGCGTGCATAGGAACTTACCAGGTTTCGCCTGTTATATTGTTTCCCGTTCCTTGAGAGTCCCGGTCCCATTATACAGCCTTCGCAGCAAAGCAGCTCCATATGGGAATTCTTCAGTAGTCCTGCCTCATACTCCTTAAGGGCATTCTGAAAATCTATTCTTCCTTCGGCTGCAATTATATTGCCCGTTATTGCATCATCGTTAATACCGGCCGTCTGCATCAAACCTCTTGTAACAGGGAATATTGCACCTCTTCCTCCCTTGGGGGGATCAAAATCGGACGGGGTACTATTTTCAGGCCTGATACCACTTCTCTGAAACAGGTCTCTCAGTTCCAGAAAAGTTATTGCCTCATCTATTTCCTGGCTTTCAGCCTTTTTGGCAATGCAGGGTCCGATGAAAACTATTTTCAGATTATCTCCGTATTTTTTCCGCATTACCCTTGAAGTTGCAACCATTGGAGAGACTACAGGGGCGAGATGGTCGACAAGATCCGGATGATAAAACCTTACGTAATTAACTATGGAAGGACAGTCGGATGAGATGTAATACCTGTCTCCCGACATGAGGCTTCCGAAGCGGTGAGCGACAAGGTCGGCCCCGAAAGAGACCTCTGCCACAAGGCTGAACCCCAGGCTCCTTACCATGCCCACAAAAACCCTGTAATCAGTAATCTCCTGGAACTCAGCCGGAAAGCTGGGTGCAATGATTGCAGCGGTTCTTTCACCCGATTCAATAAGGTTAATAACCCTGCCGGTAGTATCGAGGAAGACCTTTGCACCCTAGCTGCAAACCTTTGTGCAGTTTCCGCAGGCGATACACCTGTCGGCAATGACTTCCGCCTGACCTCCGACAATCCGTATTGCCTTGGCCGGGCATTCCCTCACACATGTATAACAGGTGCGGCAGAGTTCTTTAATGGTATATACAAGCATTCTCTATACTTTTTTTATCAGAGTAGCACATCCCTTTTCACGAATGAAGTGTGAAGCAGTTTGCCGGCAGGGTTTTTCGCATTTTGTTTCACCTCTTTCAGGTAGAAATTAAATATTGCCGGTGATGCGGACGGCATCTGGACAGGGTCTGTTTCTTCGTTCTGGTAAGCCAGCCTGGCCCTGTTTCTGATTTCCTCCTTCGATGCCGGGGCGGGCATGCCTCCTCCGTTTACACACCCTCCCGGGCATACCATTACCTCGACCAGGTCATATTGCTTTCCTGAAGAGATTTGTTCTTTGAGCTTTGCAAAACCTGCCAGGCCGTCAACGACGGCAACTCTAATTTTTCTGCCCTGAATTTCAGGTTCAGCTTCACGGAACGAAGATGTTCCTCTGAGGCTTTTAAAAGGTTTTCTGCCCGGGTCATTCCCTGAAAGCTTCAGTGAAGTGTAGCGCATTACGGCTTCAGCGAGACCTCCTGAGACTTCCGCAATAACCGCTGCAGAACTTTTCAGTGATGCAGGTTCGTCAGCCTGCTCCCCTTCGGTTTCAACAGCATCGATGCCGTAAAGCTTTATCATTTTAGCCAGTTCCCTTACTGTAAGCACAGCATCCACATCGCAAATTCCTCTGGTTGTCATGCTCTCCCTGGCTGCTTCAAACTTCATTGCTGTACAGGGAGTAACTGATACAGAATATATTTCCTGCGGTTTCAGTCCGGCTGCAGGTGCATAATGCGATTTTATTATTGCCCCCATTATCTGCTGAGGGGTTTTCAGTGTTGAAAGTTCACCGGGAAGGTCATTTACAGACTGTTCATAGTATTTCACCCATGCCGGGCAAGCTGAAATATACAGTGAACCCGTTTCGCCATTCTTAATCTTTTTTTCAAGCCTGTCCGACAACTCCTCAACAAGAATGTCGGTACCGAAGCCTGTCAGGAATATTTTATCAAATCCCATTTTTCTGAGTATGCCGTTTAGCATGCTTTCGGGATCGCGCGAAGGCTTAATTCCAAGCATTTGTGCAATGGTGGAAGGAACAGATGGCGAATACTGTACAACCTTCTGATATGCCTTGTTGCTGAGATATTCCTGTACTTCTGCAATGTGCTGCTTTTCGTGCAGGGCACCGGTCGGACAAACATTTACGCACTGCCCGCAGTTTATACAGCTTGTAAAGTTAAAATCGCGGTCCATCGATGTGCCGATGTGTGTTTTTTGTCCCCTGTTTACAAAATCGAGTGCGGTGACGGTTACGATCTCCTCACATACTCGTACGCAGCGGCTGCAGAGAATACATTTGGAGAGTTCTCTTACGACGGAATGACCCGACTGGTCGAGTCTTATCTTTGTTTTTCTGCCTCTGATCCTTCTTTCCAGGATATTAAGTTCCTGTGCAAGTTTCTGAAGTTCACAATTAAGATTGCTGACGCAATAGAGGCATTCGTCGGGATGGCGGGCAAGAAGGAGTTCGATAATTGTTTTCCTTGCCTTGAGGACCCTTGGGGAATGTGTATGTATATTCATCCATTCCTCCACCGGATGAGAGCAGGCTGTTATCAGTCTTTCGCGTCCCTCCACCTCAACCACGCATAACCTGCAGGCACCGGTCGGAGTAAATTCTTTCATGCCGCACAGGGTGGGAATTTTAATGCCGTTCCGGTTAAGTGCCGAAAGTATTGTCTCACCTTTATCGGCCAGCACCTTTCTTCCGTTAACCGTTATTGAGAACATCATATTTTCAATTATTTAATTATTACAGCGCTGAATTTGCACACTTCATAGCATATTCCACAGCCCGAACATTTTTCTTCCACAATGAAATAAGGCTGCAGCCTGGTACCGTAAATGGCGTTTTCGGGACATCTTACCGCACAAACCGTGCAACCGGTGCATTTATCCACATCTATCGAGAAGGTTCTGAGCCCGCGGCACAAATTTGCCCTGCATTTACGGTCGAAAATATGCTCTTCAAATTCATCCCTGAACGTATTAAGTGCACTGATAAAGGGGTTTGGTGCTGTTTGCCCCAGGCCGCAGAGTGAGGCCTCTTTCATCACGGCGGCAATGGTCTGCAGCTGCATTACTCCCTTAAACCTCTCCAGGGTAGTGAGAGAATCTTCGCTTCTTGGTTTCCTGATAACATTTTCAAGAATCTCCAGCATTCTTGAAGTACCTTCGCGGCATGGAATACACTTACCGCAGCTTTCGTTATGAATAAAATCCATGTAATACTTCACAGTATCGACAATGCACGTTGACTCGTCGATAATTACCAGTCCGCCCGCACCCATGCCGATACCGAGAGAAGACATTTCATCAAAGTCAATGCGGGTGTCGAGCAGTTTTTCATCGAGAAAGAAGCCGGAAGCGCCGCCGAGAATGACGGCCTTAAAGTTTTTTCCGTCCCTTACTCCGCCGGCCAGTAAATCAACTACTGTCCGCAGAGTTGTTCCCATTTCCACCTCAACAACACCCTGGTATCTCCCCCTTCCCGAAAGGGCAAAAACCTTTGTTCCCTTGCTTCCTTCTGTTCCCATGGCCCTGAACCAGTCGGGTCCGTTTTCCATAATAAGGGGAACGTTCATAAGAGTTTCAACATTATTTATTACGGTTGGCTTACCCATAAGACCTGAGACAGTGGGGTATGGGGGTTTCAGCCGCGGCATACCACGTTTTCCTTCGAGGCTCGCGATCAGGGCGGTTTCCTCTCCGCACACGAAAGCACCCGGTTCGGTGCGGACAATTATGTCAAGGTTAAAACCGCTTGAAAAAATGTTATGGCCTATTATTCCGTAATCCCGTGCATTCTGTATGGCTTTTGTTATTCTCTCTGCTGCTATTGCTGAACCGGACCGCAGGTACACAATAGCCGTTGTTGCGCCTATGGCATATGAGGCAATGGCAATTCCTTCAATAAGTCGGTGCGGGTCGCTTTCAAGGATGGTGCGGTCGGCAAAGGAACCGGGATCGCTCTCCTTTGCGTTGCAGATAAGATATCGCATCTGGGAGCCTGAAGCAAGGGCACTTTTCCATTTTGTTCCGGTGTTAAACCCTCCACCGCTGCGGCCCCTCAATCCGCTCTTTTCAATAATGGAACATACCTCCTCGTGGGTGTAATACCTGATGGTTTTTACGAAGGTTCTGTAACCTCCCCTGGCAATATATTCTTCTGCACTTTCAGGATCGTAGCATCCGCAGTTGCCGAGAACGTTTCTTTTCTGCAGGGCAAAATAGGGAATCTCCTCCATAAAAGGGACGCCCGGCCACATCCCGTAATCTCTTTTACCCTGCTGCCCGACAAGCTCTTCGGCGGGCAGATCATCATGAAATACACCGTCCAGAATGGTATCAACCTTCTCTTCAGTGATATTCCTGAAAAAGAGCCTGTTTTTTCCCGGGAGCTGCACACAGATAAAGGGTTCAAAATTAAGAGGTCCTGCACAGCCCACTCTCACTACCCGGGCATCCCGACTGACTGTTTCCAGGTATGATTTCACTGCCGCTGCAGTTTTGTTGCTGCCGGCAATTATACCGGCTGTTCCGGAGGAAACATATACCACAGGGGCCTCTGTTTTTTCACGTGTTATGGTCTGAAGCACTCTAAGAGTCTCGGCCGGAAGCACATCCCGGTCGTAAAGAAGAACCTTCTCGGTCAGATATTTTTTCAGATTTTCCATCAGATGTTTTCAGATGTAGTGTTTTTTTTCAGACTCCCTAAAATTGAAGTAATATCTTCAGGCTTTACCCCTGTAAGAAACTCGCCGGCGACCAGGATTAAGGGTCCGTTACTGCAACCTCCCATGCAGGTCACTACATCATAGCTGAATCTGCCGTCGCGTGTTGTCTCCCCGGGTTCAATTCCAAGCTCCTCTCTGATCTTTTTTAATATTGCCCCCGCTCCGTTGAGGTAGCAGGCAGTGCCGTTGCATACAACCAGATGAAGAAGCCCTTTTGGTTTAAATCTGAACTGGTCGTAGAATGTTGCCAGACCATAAATTTTTGTTGTGCTGAGCTTCATATGGTTGCCGACTCTGATTATTGCCTGCTCGGAAATAAAACCCTCCTTTTCCTGTATCTCCTGCAGAATAGGGATCAGATCCTCTCTCCTGGCCGGCTTGTACCTGCCCAGTATTTCATCAATGGGGTTTGATACTTTTTTCATCTGCTCCGCGTTGATTTTAACAAAGATAGGAAAATTATTGTTATTTTATAAACACTGTTATTTTATTAACAATATTTATAATTTTACTGAAACTAAATTACCAAAGCTATATATCTCTGTTATTGAATTATTTACATCAAAACAGACAGATTCTTTTTATGTTAAATTACATATTTTCTTATTTATCATTTTTATCATATCCCGGGTATTCAGGTAATTTGAGGATGTTAATAAGGCACTGATCAGAAAAATAATATCTATCTTTGATTTTATATTGTTTTAGAAAAAACAATACAATGCCGGCAGAAAAAACGGTAATAGAAATTTGTCTGGGAAGCAGCTGTTTCTCGCGCGGCAACAAAGATATTGTAAAGATCGTGCAGGATATAGTTGCGAAACAGAACCCGGGGGTCAGGATTACCCTGAGGGGTACCCGTTGTACGGGTCATTGCAGCAACGGTCCAAATATCGTTATCAACGGTAAAATAATCGAAGGTGTCAGCATTTCCGATATTGAAGAAATACTCTCAAGGGAACTGGGTATTAAAAGAATCTGAACGATATGAATGGAAACAAGCCTGTGGTATACATAAATGAAGAAAAATGCAGGAATGCCTACACCTGCGTAAGGGTTTGTCCGGTCAATGCCATTGAGGTAAGGCCGCAGAAGGCTCATCCTGTTATTCTTCCCGACAAGTGCGTTGGCTGTGGTCTCTGCTATACCAGTTGTTCTGCAGGAGCGGTGGAGTTTCGCGACTCGAGGTCGGAGGTGAAGGCACTGCTTGAATCGGGACGCAAGACTGCGGCTCTGGTTGCCCCGAGTATAGCATCCGAATTTGAGGATATTACCGATTACCGCAAGTTTGTGGGTATGCTGAGAGCTCTGGGATTCAATTATGTGCATGAGGATTCGTTCGGTGTGGATCTTGTTGCAAGGGAATATGCCTCGCTGTTCGAAAAAGCAAAAGGCAAATATTTTATTACAGCCAACTGCCCGGTAATTGTCAAAATGATTGAAAAATATTATCCGGGGCTGGTGAATAACCTTGCTCCCATTGTATCGCCTATGGCTGCTACTGCAATGGTAGCAAGGGATCTTTACGGCCCCGATGTTGCCACGGTATTCATTGGCCCGTGCATCGATGCGAAAGATGAAAAAAACCTCTACTCGTCGGGCAGCCTTGTCGACAGCGTCCTTACTTTCATCGAACTAAGGGAATTATTCGAAGAGGCAGGCATACAGGAAAGGACTGTCTCAATGTCAGAGTTTGACCCGCCGCACGGAAACTGGGGTGCCCTCTATCCGCTTCCGGCAGGAATAATACAGGCTGCAGGGATTAAAAGGGATATCGTTACCAGCAGCATCATCACCGCTTCGGGAAAAGAGGAAGTGCTGGAAGGCCTGCACGATTTTGACCTTTACGTCGACTATATTCTTCACCATTTCAATCTCTTCTTCTGTCACGGTTGCCTGCTCGGACCCGGAATGATTAATCATAACGAACGGTTCAGGCGTAGGGCACTGGTGCGCAAGTACGCCCAGAAACGTGTTAATCTCCTCGATAAAAAGAAATGGGAGGATGACATGAAGAGATGGTCTAAACTAGACCTTTCCAGATCTTTTTCTCCGGACGACCAGAGAGTACCTGACCCTCCGGAGGAAGCCATAAACGAAGTCCTTCACATTCTCCGCAAAGGAGAGAAAGAAGAAAACATGAACTGTACCGCCTGCGGTTACAGGTCGTGCCGCGAATTTGCCATCACAGTAGCAAAAGGACTTGCGATTCCCGAGATGTGCCATACCTATAACATGCGGAACAAGCAGGAGTATATCGAGACGCTCAGGCAGACAAACCGAAAGCTTGCTGAAACGAAGAAGGCACTGAAGGAATCTGAGGAGGCGGCACTGAAGGAAAAGGAAGCTGCCCAAAGTGCTTCTGACATGCTTAACAGCATGCTCGAAAAACTGCCGTCAGGCGTCGTAATAGTCGATAGCAACCTGAAAATAATGCATTCAAACCAGAGCTTTATCAATATCGCCGGCGAAGATGCGCTGTCAATAGCCGAGGTTGTTCCAGGCCTGGCAGGGGCAGATCTTAAATCTCTCTTCCCGTTTAACATATACAACATGTTTACGTTCGTCATCAGGGAGGATCAGCCTGTACTGGGGAAAGATGTAAGGTTCGGTGAGAGAATGCTCAACATTTCAATCTTTCCCATCAAAAAGAATAAAATCTGCGGAGCCGTTATCCGGGATATCTTCTCCCCTGAAGTGCACAGCGAAGAGGTCACGGCCAGAATATCGGAAGTAATAGACAAAAATCTCGAGATGGTTCAGAAAATAGGATTTCTTCTTGGGGAGGGTGCTTCCGAAACGGAACAGATGCTGAATTCAATAATTGAATCATACAGGAAAATAAAAGCCCTGCAGGAACAAAAGAAACAATAACGGGATGCGGGAAAACTTCTTCACAGAGGTAAACAGCCACCAGAGAAACCACGACGGAGAAAGAATCTGCGGCGATGTCTTTATATACAGGTATATAAGGGAGGAAGACCGTATAATTGCTGTTCTTTCAGATGGCATGGGACATGGAGTGAAAGCAAATGTCCTTGCAACGCTTACCTCAACGATGGCCCTTAATTTTACCCGCGAGCATAAGGATATTGACCGGATTGCCGAGGTCATCATGAATACCCTTCCGGTATGCAACATCAGAAAAATAAGCTATGCCACTTTCACGATTGTTGATATCGAGCCTGCAGGCAAAACTTCAATTCTCGAATACGATAACCCGCCTGCAGTCATCCTCAGGGGAAAAGAAATTATTGAACCGGAATGGACTACAGTCAGACTTGAAACAGGAAAACATGCCGGAAAAACCCTCAGGAAATGCTCCTTTATACCCGAAAAGGAAGACAGGATAATTCTATGTTCCGACGGTGTCACACAGAGCGGTATGGGCAGTGACGATTACCCTTTCGGCTGGGAAAGGGAAAATCTTATCAAATATGCATCGGGACTTGTGTCGGGCGACAGGTCCGTATCGGCACAGGCACTTGCAGGCAAAATTGTTGCAATGGCACATAAGAACGACGGTTACAGGGCAAAAGATGATATCAGCTGTGCTGTAATATACTTCCGCGATCCGAGGCCGTTGCTTATATGCACCGGGCCTCCCTACGAGAAAGAAAAGGATCCGCTTCTGGCTTCAAAAATAAAGGATTATAAAGGCAAGGTAATTATCTGCGGCGGTACAACAGCCGATCTTGTCGCACGCGAACTTGGAAGAAGCATAACCGACAACCTTGTTTTTGAAGATCCCGAGCTTCCGCCTGAAAGCTTCATTCAGGGAATAGACCTCGTTACAGAAGGAATACTTACACTGCAGAAGGTAAATGAAATACTGAAAACATACAACAACAGCGTAAGGCTGGGCAAGGGGCCTGCCGATAAAATTGTCAGAATGCTCATGGAAAGCGACGAGATACATTTTATCATAGGCACCCGTATCAATATCGCCCACCAGGATCCTTCACTGCCGGTTGATCTTGAAATAAGGAGGACCGTCGTAAAAAGAATTGCCCGGCTGCTCGAGGAAAAATGGCTTAAGAAAGTCACTTTCGAATATATCTGAATACCTCCTCAAAGAATCTCGGCTGTATTTCAGGATAAGTCATGGGTTCCGGTACTGTCTCGCTTATCAGTATTTCCTTCACTTCCGACTTGTCATAAAAATCCTCCATACCGTATATCTCAGCAAGAAAAAGAACCCCGTATCTTGTTTCCTCCCGGGTTGTGACAGAATAGACCGATACCTTATCAATTACATAATCTGTGGCACCTGTCTCCTCCTCAAGCTCCCTGCAGGCAGCTTCATAGGGAGTCTCGCCAGGCTCTATATGACCTGCCGGCAGTTCCCACGTTTCGGAATCGTGATGCCTTACAAAAATCCACCGCCCGTTATACCTTGCGGCAATCACCGAATATAAAAATTTTACCCCGGGTATAACAGCCTCATTATGGAAGTTTACCGATACTTTGTTCATAATTTATTCGCCGGATTTAAAGACATCAAAGATCAGAATTTTTACCCAATTACCCGGGAATACCGTAAATAAAGTATTTTTACACAGTAATTATGACCTGATGCTGATATTTTTTCTCATACTTTCGGAGATACTGACTTTCACAATCATCAGAAATCATTTCAAAGGCATCTCACGTACCCGTTATTATTTAACAATGGTTGCCAATGCGGCCATGAGCATCTTTTTCTGGATTCTCTTTACGGAGGTTACAGGCTGGAACGAGAGCTTTGACGATGCCAGACATATATGGCTGATAATGAACCTTAACGGGGCTTACGCCGCGATCTTTGTTCCGCGTTTAATCCTTATTATTTTGCATTTTACGGGTATTGTTATCAATTATAGGGAAGGCGGACACCTGAGGAGAATGACAAATGCCGGGTTTATTGTCTGGCTGGTAATACTCTTTATTGTAGTGTCGGGCACATTTTACGGGAGATTTAACGTAAAAACGGAACATGTCACTGTAAGATACGAGAATCTGAACCCGGACCTTGAAGGTCTTACCATTGTACAGATATCAGACCTGCACCTGGCATCTTTCCACGGAAGAGCCGATTTTCTCGAAAAGCAGGTCGCGAAAATTAACGGTACAGAGCCTGATATAATTATAAACTCCGGAGATTTTATAAGCTACGGATGGAGAGAATTCGGGAGGATGGACACCGTGCTTGCAAAGCTTAAAGGCAGAATGGGCAGCTTCGCAGTTTTCGGGAATCATGATATGGGCACTTACCATCCGTCATTTTCTCCCGTTGACAGGAAATCGCATCTTCTCATGATGGAGAACCTGATCTGCCGGTCCGGATTTGTTCTGCTCAAAGACGACGGAGTTACGATAAGGAGGGGAAATGCAGAGGTTTCAATCTCCGGCATTACAACCAGCGGAAGGCATGGTCATATAACCTACGGCGATCTGAATAAAGCAATGGCAGGCAGGGAGAATTCAGATTTTAACATCCTGATTTCTCACGACCCCAACCACTGGCGTAAATATGTAACCGGCCGCTTTAAGGCCGACCTTACGCTTGCCGGACATACACACGGGATGCAGTTGGGCATTTACACCGGCTTTTTCCGATGGAGCCCTTCGGAGATCTGGTACCCCGAATGGAACGGACTCTACTCCGAAAATCAGCAAAATCTTTATGTTAACAGAGGTCTGGGAGTACTTGGTGTGCCTTTCAGAATATGGATGCCCCCCGAAATCACAGTAATAAAAATAACGGGCCGCCATTAGCGACCCGCTTACCATCCTCTGCCCTAACCCGGGTTTGCCTGCAACCTGATAACCCTGACTGATTATACATCAGCCTGTTATGCAGAGATGGCTGTTACCAAACCAATAAAACCTGTATTATTGACAATCATAAATGGCAAATTATTCCCGCCAAATAATATTTTTGATTTTTTTTAGCTCATTATTTTAGAATAGTGTTTAACTACAGGATAATTAAATCGAACCGTCGCACCATAGGAATCACCGTCAGTCCGGAAACAGGAGTAACGGTCAGAGCTCCGGTCAGGGCTTCAGAAGCGGATATAATGCGATTCATCGAATCCAGATCCGGATGGATTGATACCCATCTTAAGAGGTTTGAAAAGCTGATAAGACTTGACGATGATAATTACACGGATGGTTCACCTCTCTATTTCAGGGGAAAACAATACCGGCTGAAAGTGACTGAATCAAACAGATACGGGGTAAAAATCAGCGGCGACACTATTGAGGTCACTACTGCAGGAAGTGCCCGGACAGAAAAAATAAAATACCTTATAGAGAAGTGGTACAGGAGAAATGCCGGAGATGTAATTCAAAAAAGCTTTGAAGCCATTCTTCTTCAATACAGAGAGGCAAACTTCTCCCCGGCCAGGCTCACCATCCGGAAAATGAAAAGAAAATGGGGCAGTTGTTCATCTAAAGGAAGAATTACTATCAACCCGGTATTGATTAAGCTTGATGATGAGCTTCATAAATATGTTATACTTCATGAGTTGTGCCACCTGATACATCCGAACCACGGGAAAGAATTCTATAATCTTCTCGGGAGCCTGTGTCCCGCCTGGAAAAACCACCGAAATATTTTAAGACAATACATTAATTAAAACCGGCATTCTGCCGGAACTTCAGGTCTGTGGCATATTTTTTCCGGACGGTTAAATTATAAACTCCTGCCCTTTTGCCGGGATCTCAATATTTCTGTAACTGTTTTCCTTCAGTTTGCCTGCGTAAAATTCCTGGGCTTTATAGTCTCCGTGAACGAGGAAAGTCTTTTCGAGAGCTTCGGTATCCTGGCACTTCAGGAATTCAATCATTTCATTGTAGTCGCCATGGCCGCTGTACGATTCTATCTTCCTGATTTCCGCATTTACCTTGTAAACTGTTCCGTGGATTGAGACCTCTTTTGCCCCCCCGAGCAGTCTGGCTCCCAGGGTCTGAGGGGCACAGTAACCCACGGCCAGTACCGTGTTTTTCTTATCCTGAATGCTGTTGGCGAGATGATGCTTCACACGGCCGGCTTCCATCATCCCCGATGCCGAAATGATTATACAAGGCTTTTTATAATCATTCAGTCTTTTAGAGTCTTCTTCGCGTGTGATATAAAAAAGCGAGTTAAACCCGAACGGATCCGGTTCTTCTTCCATGCTTTTAAGCATTCCGGGGCTGAAGCATTCGGGGTGCATCCTGAATATTCCGGTTGCGTTAACCGCGAGCGGGCTGTCGACAAAAACCTCAATCGCAGGCAATCTTCCTGCCTTGTAGAATTGGTGTATTGAATATACTATTTCCTGGGTCCTTCCCACGCTGAAAGCAGGGATAATCAGCTTTCCTCCCTTGTCAACGCATGTTTCAGTAATAACATTCAGGAGTTCATCTTCGGCCTCTTCCTGAACCGGGTGGAGCCTGTCGCCGTATGTACATTCCGTTATCAGCCAGTCGGCCTGCGGAAAAGGTTTGGGCGGTGCAAGTATCCTGTTCACCGGTCTGCCGATATCGCCTGTGTAGGCTATTCTTTTAATCTGTCCTTTTTCTATAATCTGGATATTTGCCACGCTGCTGCCCAGCATGTGGCCGGTGTGGGTGAACTTAACTTTTATATTGTCGTCTATCTTGAATTTAAGGTCGTAGGGAACCCCGATAAACCTGCTCATTGAGGCGACGGCATCTTTCTGGGTATAGATGGGCTGAACGACGGGAAGTCCTTTTGCAGCTCTTCTTTTATTGAAGGTATGGGTATCATGCTCCTGTATAAACCCCGAGTCGGCAAGCATTATTGAGCAGAGATCGCGTGTTGCATTCGTACACACGACTGAGCCCTCGAACCCGAGGCGGTAAACATAAGGGATTAGTCCCGAATGGTCAATATGTGCATGAGTCAGAATTATATGATCGAGTTCTGTGGGTTCAAAACCAAGCTCCCTGTTCATTGCATCGGTTTCAAGTCCTTTGCCCTGGAACATTCCGCAATCGAGAAGGATTTTTTTACCCAGGTCAGTTGTAACCAGTATTTTGCTTCCGGTTACTTCGCGGGCGGCGCCGAGAAATTTTATATGCATGCCTTAATTTTTTTGTAAGGTTAAAGATAAATATTTTCAAATGTAATGCGGGGCGGAGGGTTATTTTCCGCCACCCGTCCGAAAAATATCTGCGGATTTGGCTTATTAATCAGATTCGTATTCCAAGGATGGTAATGTCATCAACCTGGTCGAGATTTCCCTTCCAGTTCTGGTATTCTTTCTCAATAACAGCTTTCTGTTCCCGGAGAGGAAGGGTGCAGATATCTGTGACCAGTCTTCTGAAATTGGACTTCTTGAATTTTTTTCCTTCGGGACCTCCGAACTGGTCGGTGATGCCGTCGGTAAATAGATAAATCAGATCGCCGGGTTTGACTTTAATGTTATAATTTGTGAATGGTGCCTCTCCTCCTATATGTATCCCTATCGGCATCCTGTCGGCCTTGTATTCGGTTAGTCTCCCGTTGCTTACTATGAACAGAGGGTTAAATGCCCCGGCATACTGAAGCAGACGCTTGTCTTTTGATAAAATACAGAAAGAGATATCCATGCCGTCAGCAGCTTCTCCCTCCTTTCCTGTCTGGTGAAGGGCGTCCATAACCTTCTTTCTCAGGAGGTTCAGTACCATGCCCGCATCGAGCCGGTTGTTGTTGGCAATGATCTCATTAAGTGTCGATATTCCGAGAGTACTCATAAAAGCTCCCGGCACACCATGTCCGGTGCAATCCGCCACAGTGAAATAAAGGTTCTCCTCATCTTCTGCAAACCAGTAAAAATCGCCGCTTACCAGCTCCCTCGGTTTAAAGACCATGAAGTAATCACCAAGTTTTTTTGAGAAGTTTTCTTCAGAGGGCAGCATTGCATTTTGTATGCGGCTTGCATATGCGATACTTGAGGTTATCTCTTCTTTCTGGGCTTCAATCTCTGCGGTGCGTTCTTTTACCTTCTCTTCAAGTATCCTTTTCTCGGCCCTGAGCCGCCTCTCCCTGAATTTTATCAGTCCGAAAATGAATACAAGAAATAAAACCGACAAAAGAGCATAAAAGAATGCCGTACGCGTAAAAGGCGTTTCAATTGTAAAGTAGACAGTCTGAATTTCGCTTTCATTTCCCCATAAATCGCGTGCCCTGACTTTTAAAGTATACTTACCCGGCTGAAGCATAAGATTGATTACGGAAGCCGGTGACCATTTCGACCAGTCGGACATCACTTTGTCGACAATATACTGGTACTGAACAGATTTCTGCTTTACGTATGAAGGAGATGAAATTTCAAAATAAATGTTGTTATCACGGCTTCCGAAAATGACATTATCCAGGCTGAAATATTCTCCCCTGTCGTTGGATATGCTTCTTATGAAAAGTGTTAGTCCGGAATTGATGGTTTTTATCTCATTGCGCCTGACCCGGTAAATATTGTTGCCGGCATTCCCGACCCAAATTGCTTTATCATCAGAATAGATGGCAATGATATCATCAAACACCTTCAGAAGGTCCCTGTCGGCCTGAGCAATGGCCTTTTTTCGATTAAGGGGCAGCCATTCGTCATTTATTTTTATCCATGGTTCTCCGGGCATTGAAAGGACATACCCTGATCTCAATTCTCCTGTATTCTGAAATTCGCAGTATATACTGAATTTGTTTTTTTCACGGTCCATAAAATAGATACCCGATTCAGTAAACAGGAATAGAGTATCATTCACATATTCGGGAATATAGCGCTGAGGGTAGTCTGTTTTTAATGAGTAGCCGGTATAAACCGGGACTTCGGTCAGGCATACCATGGTCACGCCATTGTCCACTCCCATCCAGATCGTATCTTTACCTGTTGCAGATATTGAATAGACAGGGGTCTGGTATGCAGGATCGGGGATGATTGCAGTCCATTTTCCGGCTTTGTATGATGCCCTGAAGAATCCGTCCGATGCAGATATCCAGTAAGCATCCTTCTCAAAACCCGGATTTATGGAATAAATATATTTATTGGCGGCAATATAGTCTGCTTTTTGGTCCCTGATTACCACCAGACCTCTGTTGGTGGCTGCCAGGATGCCGCCTGCGGTGGGTATAAGATTCCGGCATTTCTCATCCAGCCCGGATACTTTCTTAAAAACAAAGTCAACCGATTTCAGCTTCCTGATGGTTCTTTTTTCCACCTCCGGTCTAACCTGGGGCTGTGAACCTGTTGATTCGCCTGCTGATGAGGGAGAAACAACGACTTCGCCCGCTTCAGCCTGTTCTGTGTTGACTGTCTGAGGCTCCTGTCGCCTTCTGAATATCCTCGACAACAGTCCTTTATTTTCTTTTGCCGGTTTCTGTGGCACTTCGGCAGCCTGTATCCGGGTACCCGGTTGGATTTCATTTATCTCAGCCACTTTACTTACTCCGGGACTGATTTTTTCAGTGACGGTGCGAACAAAAATTTCTTCGCTGATATATTGCTTCTCTTCAGTGAGATAGAAAACACCTTCGCTTGTTGATACGTATAACCGGTTATCATATATAACCATCCCTGTAAGGTTGCCTTTGAGACCCGGATAAACCGAAAAATTTCCTACCGGGAGCATCAGGTCGGCTCTTGTAAGACCGAACTGGTGTGAAATCCATATCCCCCCGTTTCTGTCGTATCCCAGTGCAAACACTTCATCGTCGGGAAGACCGCTGGCATAGTTGATGGTATGAACTATCCTCCCGCTGTTTCTTTCGACAACCAAAACTCCGCCGTCAAGAGTGGCAAAGGCATAAAGTGAATCTGAAACCAATATCCCTTCCGACAGGATATTCTGCCTCAGATACCCGTTATCATTAATCGGGTAGTCGTAAAATTTAATACCGTCAAAAAGCTGAAGTCTTCCGTCATCAAGTCCCAGAAGTACAAGCTTTTCATTGTACGGAAGGTAAAAAAGTATTCTGACGTCCTTAAGCAGATAACCGGTCACAATCGGGAAAAGCGTATCGCTTTCGAGCCTGAAGAGCCCCTCGCCGTGAACATTTAAAAAAACATTCTTCGGGGTTATTACAATACCGCTGAACGGGTTATTGCCCCTTTTTCCGATGAATAAATCACCTCTGCCGGCATCAAGATTAAACCTGCTTACCGAATTCTCGCCGTAAAAATATACAGAGGATCCTGAAAAATATATCCCGGTAACAGCACCATAATTAACAGTGTCGGAAGAGAGCTTATTATAATTATAGAAGCCTTTTTCATCCTGTTCAATATATCCGTAGCTGTTCAGACCGCCTAAGAATGTTGTATTGATTTCAGGATTGAATTTGATAGCATAGGGTACTACCGGGATTTTTATAAGGTTCCAGGTCTGGCCGTCAAATGTTAGCACTCCTCTTCTGTTGATGAACATCATCAGGTTGTTTTCGTCCTGGCTTATGCCCCAGTTCTGATTCTCCGCATCCCTGCTTTCACGGTAATGAGTAAGGAGGGGTGATCCTGTCTGCGACAGCAGGCTCACCTGTAAATACCAGAAGGCATATGATAACAGTAATAACCTTTGCTTAAATATAATCCTGGTTATGAGCATCATTCTCATTTGCCGTGAGGCTCAAAATTAAATAAATTTCTTCACAATGAATGAACGTTTCTGTTGCCAGGCCTCTCTGCCTGTCCGAAACGAGGATTATAAGAATTCAGGTAACGGACAAATTAAATTAATAAACTTACTGAAAAAGTTATGACCAGCCCTGTTACGGCAATTATTGTTTCCATCATTGTCCAGGACTTTAGTGTTTGTTTCTCATTCATACCAAGGTACTTGCTTACAATCCAGAAACCGCTGTCGTTGACATGCGATAAGATAGTTGAGCCCGAAGCGGTTGAGATGACGATCAGGGCGGTTTCAGGCTGACTGAGGTTAAAGGAGCCGAGCATGGGTGCAACAATGCCGGCTGCGGTAATCATGGCTACAGTAGCCGAGCCCTGTGTAATTCTCACCAGAGCGGCTATTATCCATGCCAGAACAATCAGCGGGAAAGAACTTCCCGAAACTGATCCGGCAATAACACTCCCGATACCGCTGTCAACGAGAATCTGCTTCAGAACACCGCCGGCGCCTGTCACCAGAATAATTATACCTGCAGGCCCCAGGGCTTTCGTACTAAGATCAAGTATCTCATTCCCCTTGTATCCTCTTCTGAGGCACAGCAGAACAGACAGCAGGGTGGCGATGATAAGGGCGGTGAACGGATGACCCAGGAATATTACAATATTAACCGGGACTGACTTCCTGAGTATTTCTTTTTCAACCCCAAGATTAAAGAATGTTCCGGCAATTATAAGTATAAGGGGAAGCGCTATCAGCAAAAAGACAACGCCGAAGGAAGGCTGAGTTTTTTCTCCTTCCCCGGGTTTCTTTTGTATTTCGGCAAGTATATCCGGGACCTTAATGAACATTCTTTTTGCTATGTACCTGCCATATACCGGTCCGGCAAGTATTGCTGCCGGGATCCCTGCAGCCAGTCCGAAGATAACCACCCAGCCGAGATCCACTCCAAGTATCTGGGCGACTGCCGTCGGACCGGGCGTTGGCGGCACAAGTGCATGAGTGGCAGCAAGACCGGCCATGAGAGGAGCCGCGTAATACAACAACGATTTTCCGGTATTTTTTGAAATGGCATACACCAATGGTACAAGTATTATTAACCCTATATCAAAAAAAATAGGGATGCCCACCATAAAACCTGTCAGCATAAGCGCCCATGAAGACTTATCAGTACCGAATTTTCCCAGGAGATACCCTGCAAGTGCCCCGGCACCTCCGGAACTTTCAAGCATCTGTCCGAAGATGGCACCCAGTCCGACCACAGTGGCAATAAAGCCAAGTGTGCTCCCCATGCCGTTCTGTATGCTTGTTATTATTGAAGAAAGCGGCATTCCTGCAAGAATGCCTGCGAAAATTGCAGTGATCAGCAATGCCACAAATGCACTCAGCCTGAATTTTAGTACCATGAGAAGCAGTAACAGGACTGCCGAGATTACTATGAAAAATATATACAGCGGGGACATAACTGGGTTTCGTGATGAGGATTATCGGTTGAGGATCCTTTTTTACGGGCCTGACCTGGACGCAAACCGGAATTATTGCTTATTCTTCCCCTGTTTTGACCTGAAAAACCCGGGTAAGGCGGTCATGAATAACAGTGTTATTATCACCGAAATAACATAAACGGCAAGAATAATAAAGGATAATCCGGCCACAATCCATTCAAGTTTCAGGTCTTCACCCCCTTTTGATATGTCAGATAATGCCAGGAACAGCAATACCAGCGCGATTACCGAGAAAAATGTCATTATTGCTGTGAACTTCGAAACACTGCGCAGCCTTCTGTAAACATCAGTTACTTTGCCGGTTTCAGAGGACTCGCCCGACGAATCAATATTTCTGTTCTCTTCCATTCTTTTAGCATTGTTACAAATTATTCCAAATTTAATCATTCTGAAATCAATACCACCACAATGTCCATCACATTTGTAAATGTTGGTCCCGTGATAATATGACCTCCCGCTTCCCTGAAGAAATTAAAGGAATCGTAATTTTCAAGGTAGTATTCAGGATCGATTCTGTTTAGAACGGCACCGGTCCATGTGTTGTTATCCGCTACCGCCCCCGCTGCATGCGTGGGTCCGTCGGTTCCGTCAGTCCCCCCGCACAGTACGGTAATACCGGTATGCCGTCTCAGCAGTTTTGCGCACAGCATGGCAAGGTGCTGGTTTCTTCCGCCTTTTCCGGAGCCTTTTACAGCCAGTGTGGTTTCACCCCCGAACAAAAGACACCGGGGTTTGCGTCTGTTTTCATCATTTCTGTAAAAAAGTGCTTTTTCAATTATCTGTTTTGAGGCAGTCTCAACATCTGCGAAGAGGGAGTTTTCAAAAATAAAAGTCTCAAAGCCAAGTTCATCAGCCTTAGCTGCTGAGGCTGAGAGTGCAGCAGCATTGTTTCCTATAATTATATTATGCACCCTTTCAAATATTCTGTCTCCGTTCCGGGGGTTATCCGGAATTATTCCATCAATTCCTTTTTGCAGGTGACTGATCAGACTTCGCGGGAACTTATCCCTGAGTCGGTACTTTTCAATTACAGCCATTGCGTCTGCAAAGGTAGTTCGGTCGGGTACTGTCGGCCCTGAAGCAATCACTGCCGGATCGTCTCCGGGAACATCCGACAGGATAAGGTTAACCAGTGTTGCCGGATATGCAATCCTTGCAAGCTGACCGCCCTTGATATTTGAAAGATGTTTGCGTACGGTGTTTATTTCGGAGATTGAGGCGCCGCATTTCACCAGCAGGTTATTCATAATTATCATATCCTCTTCGGAAGCTCCTTCCGGATAGTCGGCAAGAAGGGATGAGCCCCCGCCTGACATCAGGCAGATCAAAAGGTCGCCTTCCGCCGCTTTTTTTGCAATCTCAATCAGGGCCTTTGTGCCGGCAAACCCGTTATGATCAGGCTCCGGATGTCCGGCTTCGGTAATCCGGATTCTCTTTAAAGGCCTTGAATGGCCGTACTTTACAATTACATGCCCTTCGCTGATATTGTCGCCCAAAACCTCCTCAAGGCCCCCGGCCATGGCCCCCGATGCTTTTCCCGCTCCTGTCACCAGGATTTTCCCCGGTACGTTAAGAATAATATTATTAATTATTAATCCTCCTTCGGTTTGTCCGATAAATTTTCTTATCAGCCGGGAAGGATGAACGGCATTTATGCCGGCAAGGAATACTTCTTCGGCAAGAAGCCTTTTGTCGGTTAATTCTGAAGTCATAGTTTACTTTAAAGCGGTATATAAATATTAATCAGTCTCAAAAGTGTTTTATAACATAAAAAAAGACGAAATCCAGGTTACAGTGAATACTACCATTCCCATCACGGCTGTGGACGATGAAAACACTTTCAGGTTTGCAGCGGTTTCAACACCCCCGAAGCTCGAGACAACCCAGAAGAAAGAGTCGTTTGCGTGTGAGAAAACCATTGAACCCGCCCCCATGGAAAGCATCGCCAGAAGCCTGCCGGCC
>ERZ795052.1657-NODE-1657-length-29305-cov-5.561060_pt1 | contig 29305 bp, 17 predicted proteins | sample MGYA00375136_ERZ795052 | MGnify/ENA primary metagenome ERZ795052 (study PRJEB30181, sample SAMN05720156) | activated sludge metagenome | isolation source: Anaerobic digester | place: Japan | collected 2015-05-26 ... | reverse complement strand
GCGCTGAGACCAAAATACTTCTCGGCGTCGAAGGCTCCGGTTTGCTGCGAAACCTCGGAAAATGTGCCGTCACCCTCGTTGCGAAACAAAGCGTCACGACTGCCCGTAAGCCCCCGCGGACCGCACATGACGACCCGACCGAGGTAAGTACAGGCCGAGCTCTTTTCGGGCAGATGATCCACCCCGGCGTCGATGTAGTTGGCTACGTAGAGATCGAGGTCGCCGTCCTGATCGTAGTCGGCAAAGGCAGCCGACGTGCTCCATCGCGGGTCCCCGACTCCGGCCTGTTCGGTCACGTCCGTGAACGTGCCGTCACCGTTGTTGCGGTACAGAACGTTCGGCCCCAGACAGGTCAGATAGATGTCGACCCAGCCGTCATTGTTGTAGTCGCCGAACGTGACCCCCATCCCCCAGCGACGCACGGTCAATCCCGCCGTCTCGGTGACGTCGGTGAACGTTCCGTCGCGATTGTTGCGGAACAAGCGACTCAGCTGGTTGCGTTCCGTGCCGGCCGTTTCCACGGTTGCTCCCTGGACCGCAAACACGTCCAACCATCCGTCGTTGTCGTAGTCGAAAAACCCGATGCCTCCGCCCTTCGCTTCGAAAATATAATCTTTGCGATCGGCGGGCCCGTTGATGTGATGAAAGCGGATGCCGGAAGCGGGGGTGACGTCGACAAACACCGGTACACCGTCGCTCGGCGGATCGGGGCGTATTCCCGCCGACAGCAGCATCAAGCCGGGGACGCATGCGAATGCGATCAGCCCCTTTACCCGGCGGACGCCGGATTTCGTCGGATTCGCGGACAGCTTCAGCCTTTGCACCCGATTGTTTCCGCAGATCATGTGTGAATTTCCACAATGTCGCCGTCTTGAAGGACGTAATCCCTTTCCACCATCTGCCCGTCGTAGATCCCGCCTCCCCAGATACGGGCGTATTTGAAATGATCGACCAAATCCTTGTGGATTGCGGCCGCCGCGTCGAGCACGGTACTGCCCTGCGCGAGCACGAACGGAGTACCGTCCCGCCTGGGTTTGCCCGCCCGAGGCTTAGTGTACACACGGACGACTCTCAGCCGGCGAAAGAGCTCCGCCCGGAACCACTCCAGGTCTTCCTGTGAGCGCACCGAAAAGGGTCGTGACGAAAACTTCCCGGCGTACAATTCACGCCATCCTTCATAGTTGTCCGTCCCCTGAGGGGCGTCCACTTTGTTGCCCAAAATGAGGAGGCGGCTCTGCGGGTCGGGGGGCAATTTGAGATCGCGTGATTGCAACCGCTCAAGCACATACTCAGTCTGGTCTAGAAGAAAGGGATCGTTCACGTCAAAGACGAGGATCCCCACCGGGGCCTGCTCGAAGACCGCCATTTGCCAAGGCTCGTATACCTCGGCGGCCAACGGCGGCATGTCCACAAGCTGGATCTGCACGTCTTCGAACTGCATCATTCCGGGAACCGGTACACGGGTCGCAAAAGGAAAATCGGTCACCTCTACGTCAGCGTTGGTCACGGCGGCCACCAGCGACGATTTGCCGGCGTTGGGAGGTCCCCAGACAACGCCTCGTCCAATACCCTCCTTCTCGATATAGTAGAACGGTCGCTTCGACGTCGGTCCACTCTTCTTTTGGCTTTCCTTCCGAAGTTGGGAGAGTCGCCTTCGCAGGTCGGCCTGCATCTTCTCGGTGCCCTTGTGCTTCGGAATGACCCGCAGCATCTCCTCCAAGGCGGCGATCCTTTCCTGAACCGTCTCCGCCGCCTTAAAGCGTTCCTCGGCGTCGTGATACTCGGGCGTCAGATTGGCCGGCACGGCTCTTCCATTATAGAAATCTCCAACACGCACTGAGGCGAATCGGTTTCCATAATGCGACAGGAAGCCGGGAGATCACTAGGGCTCCGCTGTCCGTATTCCCGGCGGCTTTTCAGTAACTGCCGAGGCCTTGGGAGCACAAGGCTTGACCTCGCACCTGGCCGTCAAAGTGCGAGCATTTCGTAACACCGAAGAACCGGTTGAGGCTCTTTCTTGCCGCTCGGCTCGGTCTCAAGTGTTCCGGAACCCGCCGGCATCGGCATGTTGGGAACGGACCGGTTGTCTTAGTAGCGGATCGGGAGAAGGCTCGTTCTTCCGGTTCCTTTTGGGAATTAGTAGTTCCAGCGGCTGATCAGGGTAGGTTCCAAAACGGCGGCGACTCGAAAATCTTGGGGTCGGGCTGCATTTTCCGCCTCAAGGAAGCGCAAGAAAGCTGTAACTGCGCTAACATGAAAGAGTCGGTGCCGGAGTCCTCCGTGCGGCAGCAACGGTCGCTTACGCTTGCGAAGCGACCGGTTATCCAAGAACCGTTCGAATCGGGAAGACGAAGGAAAGATGCAATCGGGAGCAAGCCGGCTATTCACTCTCTTCTTGCTCGGTGCGGTTGGTGTTGGGGACCTTCCCCAGTTTCAGGACGTTCGCAACTGGGGTCGAGAAGATTGCTTGCGGGTACTGACGGAGTCTCCCTGGGCTGCGAAAGAAACGTCGATCAGAATCGTCGGGGGGGTCGGGAGCGGCGTACAGGGTGAGAAAGAGATTTACAATACCTTCTACGTGCGGCTGTTCTCAGCGCGGCCGGTCCGCTTCGCCTATCTGCGTCTGCTCCAACTGACCGGCAACCTTTCCGAGCAAAGGAAGCGGGACCTGTCCGAGCTGTCGAGGGGGGCGGATGCGAAGTCCGTCTTTGAGAGGTGGATTGTCGTGAGCGTGACCTTCCGCTGCAACGATCCACGGGAACAGGCTCGGATCGAGCGTTTCTTTCAAACCGAAACTACTCGAACCATGAAGACCCGGGCGTTCCTTTCAACCGACAAACATCCTCGAGTCGAACTGGCTGCGTATTATCCTCCGCAAAATCAACTGGTCGGAGCAAAGTTCGTCTTTCCCCGGTATCTGGGAGGCGAGCCTGTCGTCACTGCGGAGGACCGCGCCCTGGTGTTCGAGTTCGACACACCCGTCTCGGGTCCAGAACTTAGGGTTCGTTTTGAGGTTCCGAAACTGCTCGTCGGAGGTGAGCTGGAGCTGTGACTCGAAGATCGACTTGGCGAGTCTGGGTCCTTCCGGCGATCTTACTCTGGGCTTTTGAGGGCGCGGGGTTCGGTACGGTAGTCGAGGGAGTGCTGCGCGGAGTGGACGGACGACCGGCGGCCGGGGTGGCCTTCTATTTCACTGACCAGGGAGGGAACCTCGTCGGCACAGTGGTTACCGACTTGTCGGGGGCTTTTCGCGTAGCCGTAGATCCGGGAAGCTATGAGATCAGAACGTCTCTGGACAGGTCCGCCGGGCCTCTGGCGGAGCTTGCCGTCGGGCGGCGACCGACGTTACGAATGGACCTGCAGTTGCCCGACGGCTCCGGCGCTGCACCTCCGGAGCCGAGGGAAGAGCAAAGTTCCGCTGCCGACTCCGAGCGTGCGCTGGAGACCATCGGCGATCTGGATCGCGACTGGGGATACAACCTACCCGACGACGTTCTGGAGGCCGTCAACCCGTTTTCGTACCGAAAGCAGGGACGATTCTACGGGTCGCTGTATGAGTTCCACCGCAATGATAACCTTGACGCCCGCAATTTCTTCGATCCTGTCGGGGAGCCGCTTCCCGAGTACAAGAGAAACCAGTTCGGAGCCACCTTCGGCCTGCGGGTCAGTCCGGACCTGGCACTTCAGGGAGCTTACGACGGGCTCCGCATCGCTCAGGGGTCCACGTTGTTGGCCCACATACCGACCGCTGAAATGAAGCGGGGCGACTTCTCCGCTGCAGGTTTTGTAGTGCGAGACCCCTTAACCGGCGAACCGTTCGCTGGTAATCGGATTCCCGAAGATCGCATCAATCCGGTGGCGAGGCGCTTGCTGGATGTTCTGCCCGATCCCAATCGCGCCGATCCGGATCGCAATTTCGTCAATAACGATCCCATCGTCCGCAACCAGAATCACCTGAACGTTCGGGTTGATTGGCAGAGGAGACCTCGAACCTCTCTTAGCGGCGAGTACTATTACACGGGCGTAAAGCGTAACCAAGTGCGTGCCATCCCACAATTCGGTTCTGAAGCCACGGAACGCCACCAGGAGGGATCTCTGGCCTACGATCGGACCCTCAATGAGCGGTTGTCGATCTACAGCCGGGTGGAGGTAGGAAGGAACCGAAGCATGACCTTGTCCCAAAACGCTGGACGCGCTGGATTGCTTGCGTCCCTGGGGATTGAAGGACTGGAGCTTCTGGACCCCTTGGAAGAGGGTTATCCTGCATTTTATCTGACCGGATACGCCAATTTTGGGGATGTCAGCTCGCCCGATATCGGTATCCGCAACCGGGTGAGTTGGGACGGTTCGCTCACATACGCGACGAACCGACATACGTTGGATGGCGGTGTCGCGCTGGATTATGATCAGCTGAACAACTACCAGTCCGACGGGCTGCATCGAGGCAGCTTCAGCTTTACCGGTGACTACAGTGGGGATGCATTCGGCGATCTGTTGCTTGGCTATGTTAAGACGGCCGACCGGGGTATCGGCTCCAATCGGGCGGACCTTCGACGACTCCGTTGGGAGGTGTTTTTTCGCGATCGGTGGAGGATCTCACCTCGTTTTGAGACGACCTTGGGGGTGTCGTACCGTCTCACTCCGCCGTACCACTCAATTGCCAATAACGTTTCCACACTTTATCCCTTGATTCTGGAGCCGCCGCCGGCCGCGGAAGTGGTTGTCGCCGGTTCGGAGAGGGCGAAACAACTCGGTTTTACCGAGGCCGGGACCCTCATTTTCCCCGACTGTAACGACTGGGCGCCCAACATCGCTGTGGCCTATGCTCCTTTGGGAAACAATCGACTCGTTTTTCGTTCCAGTTACTCGATCTGGTACGACTCGCCAGGCGATTGGACGTTCATCCGTTCGTTGACTCGGAATTACCCGTTCTATTACGTTCAGAGCGTCGAAGCCGGGACGGAGAGAATCATCCCACTCCACGACGCCTTCAGTGAAGTGAACCAGCCCGAGCTTACGTTCGAAAGTATTGAACCGCACCTGAAGAACCCCATGACCCATTCCTGGCGTTTGGCGATGGAAAGCGAGCTCAGCTCCAACTGGAGCCTCGAGATTGCTTATCAAGGACGCCGCGGCGTTAACGTGCTCCGTCGAATCCCTGCGAATGTCCCGGCGCCGGGCCCCGGAACCCTGCAGGAGCGTCGTCCCAGTCCCAATTTCGGGCGGCTTGACGTAACCACGAGCGGGAGCTCCTCGTGGGGTCACACTCTCGATATCTCGGCCGAACGGCGCCTGGCTGACGGAGTGTCGTTACAGTCGGGCTTCGACTGGAACCGCTTCCTGGACGAGAACCCCTCGGGCGATCCGCAGAATCCTCGCGACCTCCGGGCGGAGAAAGCGACGGTCTCCTGGATTCCACGGCGTCGCCTTTACTTGAATTACATTGTCGATCTCCCTCTCGACTTCGTGTCCCGGATGCTGGCGCTTGACGGGTGGGCCGAGGCTGTTTTTCAGGGGTGGCGACTTTCCGGCATCACCCAGATCCAGGACGGACGGCCGCTGACGGTAAGGGTTCCGGGAGATCCGAACAACGACGGTGTTTACGGCGATCGACCCGACCGGATAGGAGACGGTGCACTGCCCCCGTCCCAGCGCAACGTCGACGCGTGGTTTGATACTACCGCCTTTGCTCCTCAACCCGCCTACGGGTTTGGAAACTCCGGTCGTAACATCTTGTTGGGACCGCCGTACCAGAGCTGGGACATCAGCGTCATCAAGAACCGACAACTTAAGGACGGCGAACGCCTGGAGCTCCGAGTGGAGCTGTTCAACGCTTTCAACCACGTAAATTTCGATGCACCGGACACCGAGTATGGCAGTGACTTGTTCGGCAAGGTTTTCGGTGCCGGCCGGGCGCGGGAGATCGAGGTGGCGTTGAAATACACGTTTTGAAGAGTTGCTCCGCTCCCCAAACGCGCGCCGTCAACGAGGCGCCCGGTCTGTTCGCTTCCACTCGGCTGCTCTTTCCGGGACTTCGGGTTCCTCCGCCAGGGTGGTTTCTCCGGTTACGGAACGCAGGGTGCTGAGTTTTCAGAGCGCACGTCTTCCGACTCGGTTCATTGTACGGAGCGTTTTAAGTCTCCGAGTGCCGGGGTCGTCGGACTCGGCAATAACCCCCGGGAGTCCGGCTTGTAAGTGTTCAAACTGTGAGGGCGGTCGTTTCCGGCAGCCAAGGGGTCGCAATCCCCTTGCTTCATAAACGTATCGAAGCTTCAGAGATCTGGGAAAAGCGCAATCCGGAGAATTTTCGCGGTTGGTTGGCGAAGCGGCGAAATCTTTCAGTCGCCGAAACCGCCCGGATGTCGGAGGGCTTCTTTGGCACCTCCGACCTGAAGCTTCTCGAGAAGGGTACTTCAGAAATCCTACGGAAGCCCAAACGACATTTTGCCGCCTGAGAGCTCTGGTCCTTAATAAAGAAACATCGGTTTGCCGAGCACACTGGTAACCTTGGGAACGTAGAACTCGATGTCATAAAACGTGTCGACATCAACCCGCTTCACGCCCTGGGAAATGATCTCGATGTCCTCGTGGCCGTACCGGCCTTCCCGAAGAATCACCATCCTACCGCTCAGGCCGTGCTGCAACAGATCGATGGCCAGGCTCCCGTAGTTGGTGGAAACCATGCGGTCCAACGAATCGGGTACCCCACTACGCATCAGGTAGCCGAGTTGCTGGTAAATGGCACTTCGATGGGTTCTTCGGTAGATCTCCTCGGCGATGACCGCGCCGATACCGCCGAAACGGTACCGTCCGGAGCTGACGCGACTGGGAGCCTCATCACCTATCATTCTGGCGCCTTCCGAGACCGTTACGACGGAATAGTGGCTGGGACTGCGATCCTGGTCCTCCGCCAACAGTTCGGCCAATCGCTCGGGGTCGAACGGCACTTCGGTAATGACCGCCCGGTCCACTTCCGCCAAGTAGGCCGACATCAGCGACGTTTCTCCTGATTTTCTGCCGAACAGCTCGACGACGCCGATTCTTTCGTGGGAACCCATTGAAGTTCTCAGCTGGGTGATGAATTCGACGCTGCGGGTCACAGCGGTCGAGAATCCGATGCAATAGTCCGTTCCGAAGACATCGTTATCCATAGTCTTCGGCACGGCGATAATACGTACTCCCTCTTTGTGCATGCGCAGGGCGTAACTCAGCGTATCGTCGCCTCCGATGGGAATCAGAGCATCAAGCTGAAGCAGATCGAGCACCTTCAAGATATGGTCGGTAAAATCGATCCGTTCGCGACCGGACAAGGCTTCCGGGGAGCTCCGCAAGAATGCGGGAATCTCATCCCGACTGACCCTTCCAGGGTTCACTCGAGAGGTGTGAAGAAACGTCCCACCGGTCCGTCCAACCGTCCGGACGATCTCCCGGCGGAGCTCGATGCTGTTCTTCTCCACCGTACTTTTATCATCGGGATTAATATTGAGCAGTCCGCCCCAGCCCCGACGAATGCCGACGACCTCGTCTCCGTCGTCCATAGCCCGATTGACGATGGCCCGAATGCACGGGTTCAGACCCGGTACGTCACCGCCGCCCGTCAAAATGCCAATACGCTTTCCCATGAGTCCCCTCGCTCGGCGATTCTAACAGACTCACCCTCTCGGCGATGAGAACGGATTTGCTGGAATGCGACTCCCAATTCTTGCCGCTATTCGGGAACACCTTGCCTCGGCCACCTGGAGGTGGTATTCGTTATACGTAGGTACATGTCCAAACCAGTCAGATCAGCTCTGAATAAAGGAGTCATTCCATGAGCGAGCGGCTGAACCGTCGTGACTTTGTGCTGAAATCCACCCTGGCGAGTGTTCCGTTGATCCTAACTCCCCGCGTCTTCGGCGCCAACGACCGCATTCGTGTCGCCTGTTGCGGGGTGAGAGGGCAGGGCAGAACGCATATCGCCGGCTTCCAGAACCTGCCGGATGCGGAAGTGGTTGCTCTCTGCGACATCGACGAGAGCGTCTTGGCCGATCGATTGAAGGAATTCCAGTCGGAAGGTTGGAGGGAGCCCAAGACCTATACCGACGTTCGAAGACTCCTCGAAGACCGTGACATCGATGTCGTGAGCTTCGCTACGCCCAACCACTGGCACGCCCTCGGGACCATTTGGGCTTGCCAGGCCGGCAAGGACGTCTATGTGGAGAAGCCGTCCTGTCATAACATTTGGGAAGGACGCAAGATGGTCGAGGCCGCACGTCGATACAACAGGATAGTTCAGAACGGCCTCCAGATTCGCAGTTCCATCGCCATCCAGGCCGCCGTCGACTTCCTTCAAAGCGGAGGGCTGGGTGAAGTCTATATGGCTAAGGGACTCTGTTATAAGTGGCGCGACACTATCGGCCGCACCCCGGATGAACCGGTTCCGCCGGGAGTCCATTACGATCTGTGGCTGGGCCCCGCTCCACAGCGTCCCTTCTCGCGCAACCGATTTCACTACAACTGGCACTGGCACTGGGATTACGGTAACGGCGACATCGGCAACCAAGGGGTTCACCAGTTCGATATCGCCCGCTGGGGGCTCGGGATGGATCAGCACCCGGCGAAGGTCTCGTCCATGGGCGAACACGTAATGTTCGACGACGACCAAGAAACTCCGAACGTTCAACATGCCATGTTCGAGTACCTGCCGGAGCAGACCGGTAAGAGGACGAAGACCTTATTGCAGTTCGAGGTCCGGCACTGGATCACCAACCATGAGGGAGGAATCGGCGAGGGAGCCGACAACACGGTCGGGGTGATCTTTTACGGTTCCGAGGGATATTTGGTAGTCGACAGCTACGACAGTTGGCGGAGCTATCTGGGGCGGAAACAGGAGCCGGGACCGAGCGCCCGGATCGGTGGTGATCATTATCGGAACTTCCTCGACGCGGTGCGGAGTCGGGACGTCTCCGTCCTCCACTGTGATATCGAGGAAGGCCACAAGAGCGCGGTGCTGTGTCACCTGGCCAATATTTCGTATCGGCTGGGAAGATCTCTTCGCTTCGATCCGGCCACGGAACGCTTCGTTGGTGATGAAGAGGCCGACGCAATGTTGTCGAGGCGGTACCGAGAACCCTTTGTCGTGCCGGATAAGGTTTGAGCCTGGCTGCGAAAATCGCACGGATCGCCCTTTCTCCTTAGGGTGTGGAAGTCTATGGACGAAGAGATTCTTAAACACCGGGTACCGCTGGTTCAACGCCCGCGGCGAAATCGTAAGAGCGAGGCCGTCCGGAGGCTGGTTCGGGAGACCACTCTCGAGCCGTCCGATTTGGTTCTGCCCCTGTTCGTTGTCGAGGGAAGGGGCGAGCGGGTTCCGATTGCTTCAATGCCGGACTGCTATCGTTTGAGTATCGATCTCCTCGTGCAAGAAGCTAGGGCGGCCTGGGAATTGGGTGTGCCGGCGGTGGCCTTGTTCCCCGCGCTTCCGGAGAGTAAGAAAGATCGTTGGGCCACCGAGTCGGTGAACCCAAACGGTTTGCTCCAACGGGCCGTCCGTGCCCTTAAGGAGGCGGTGCCGGATCTGGCCGTCATCACCGACGTTGCGATGGACCCGTACTCGAGCGACGGGCATGACGGGATCGTCGATGGGGGAGAGATCGTCAACGACCCAACTCTCGAAGTGCTGGCTCGCATGGCCGTCAGTCAGGCGGAAGCGGGCGCCGACCTGGTCGCTCCGTCCGACATGATGGACGGCCGGGTAGGTTACCTCCGTCGGGCTCTGGACGAAGCCGGTTTCACAAATGTCGGCATCTTGGCCTACTCCGCCAAATATGCTTCCGCTTTCTATGGTCCGTTCCGGGACGCCTTAGACTCGGCCCCGAAATTCGGCGACAAGAAGACCTACCAGATGGATCCGGCCAATCGACGCGAAGCCCTGCGGGAAGTCCTGCTGGACGTGGAGGAAGGCGCCGACATGGTGATGGTTAAGCCGGCGTTGCCTTACCTGGACGTAATTGCCGCGGTGCGGGAGGCCGTTCATCTGCCCGTAGCCGCTTACAACGTCAGCGGCGAATATGCCATGGTTAAAGCTGCCGCCCGCCAAGGGTGGCTCGAGGAGGAGAAGATCGTCCTCGAGATGCTCCTCGGCATTAAACGGGCCGGAGCCGACCTGATTCTCACCTATTTTGCGACATCCGCCGCCCGTCTTCTCAGTTGACTTGGCTTTGGCCGGGAGGAGGTTGATCGACCGGGATGACGTTCCGGTTGATGTGTTGGTCGAGGTTGATCACATAAGTATCAGGATCGTCGACCAGCACGGGGGAGTGCGTTGCCGCTACGATCCGCATCTTTTTCCGATCCACGAGCTCCTTCAGCATCGTAAGGATGCGCCGCTGATTTGAGGCGGACAGCGCCATCTCCGGCTCGTCGAGAAGAAGGACGGTGCCGTCGGGCAGTTGGGGAAAGGCTTGCCTAAACATGGTCAACATGACCTGACCGTGACTCGCCATCTCCAAGAACTCACGCATTTGAGGGTCGTTTCCGAAGAATTCCAGCTGATTCCGCGGATTGTGTTGCTCGGCGTCAAAAAGGAATACGTACTTGGGCGGCGCCTCGTCCCACTGAAGTCGGTAAGTGAAGTGGGGTACCTGTTCGCCCCGAATGGCGTAATAAATGGAATGCAACAAAGTGGATTTGCCGCTTCCGTTTTCCCCGGTCAGCATGATCAGGGGATGGGACAGGTCCACGATCATGGGCATATGAAAATTTAGGTTCATGAACACGGGGTGGGTCAAGATCTTCAAGTACTTGTTCATCGCAATGCTCGTTTCTTGTTCGCAGACGTTGGGTTCACCACATTGAATCGAGGAAGTCGTAGACTGAAGGCACCGAAATCCTCCGGTTTTCCACCATGGCCGATTCTCATTGTACAGGGGCTGAGGCTTGGTCCGACTTCCTAACCCTTGTAGTGCCGACGCTTCGTTATGACGGCTTCATAACAAACACGCGAGGCCCCGGCGGCGTTCGCCGACAACGTTATAGGGCATTCTTACGAGGCGCCTTGGGCTTCGGGTGTCCGCCTGGGGAGCAAGCCGGCCTCGTATGAGTTTCAGCAGGGCGAAACCTTGGAACGAAGGGAAAAGAAGAAAAGCGGACGACGAGTTCGACCGCCGACGCCCGCGTACGACCGATGGGTTCCGGTCCCGGGCCCGGCTTCGACATGACTCGGCCGGACGTGCTAGAGTCTCGAGCCGACGTTTATCATGACGAAGATCATTACAGCTCCGTTGAGCGGCATGCGGGATTTCTTGCCCCAAGACGTGCGTCGGCGCCGTTACGTTATCGATATCGTCGAGCAGGTCTACTCTTCCTACGGCTTTGAGCCCTTGGAAACCCCGGTGATGGAACGCCTGGAAACTCTTCTCGGAAAGTACGGGGAGGAAGGGGACCAGCTGATTTTTCGCGTTTTGAAGCGGGGTGCCAAGCTGGAACAAGTTCTTGGGGGTCGGCCGGGTGAAAACGATCTGGCGGATGCGGGACTTCGTTACGACTTGACGGTGCCGCTTGCCCGGGTTGTGGCGGAATACCGCGCCCAGCTACCTCGCGTCTTCAAACGATACCAGATCCAGCCGGTGTTCCGGGCCGACCGTCCGGCCAAGGGGCGTTTTCGCGAATTTTGCCAATGCGACGTAGACGTCGTCGGGATCCGAAGTGTGAGCGCAGAGTGTGAGATTTTGTCCGCCGGCGCAGAGGTATTGTGCAAGCTAGGCTTTGAGCCGGGGGAGGACTTCGTCATTCGGCTGAACCATCGGCGGCTTTTACGTAGTCTCGCGAAACACGCGGGAATTCCTCCGTTCCAGGAAGAAGCCGCCTTGGTGGCGGTGGATAAACTGGACAAGATCGGTGTCGAGGGAGTGGCGGAGGAGCTGCACAGCCGGGGGATCCCGCAGGAAGCGTCGGATCGGTTGCTGGAGTGGCTGAGAAGCACTCCGGATGTGCCTGCAGAGGTTCACGCCGGTCTCGAGGAGATACTGGGAGGCTCTGCGGACGGCGAAACGGCGCTGGCGGAGCTCGCACGGATCCTGAAACTCGCCGCCGCCGGGCCGGCGGGACCAGCGCTAAGATTGGATCCCTGGTTGGCTCGCGGCCTCAGCTACTATACCGGCCCGATTTTCGAGGTGGAGATCCGAGGGTTTGCAGGATCGGCCGGAGGAGGGGGACGTTACGACGATCTGGTCGGCATGTTTTGCGGCGAGCAGATCCCGGCGTGTGGGTTCAGCCTCGGCCTCGAGCGGTTGTTGCTCATCCTGGAAGAACGCAATCTTTTTCCCTCCGGACTTGAGGATGGACCGCAGGTACTGGTCACTTTGTTCTCCGACGAGTTGGCGCTGGACAGCTTTCGGCTGGCCCAGGACCTCCGTCGCCAAGGATTCCGAGTCGACGTATTCCCGGAGCCGGGACGCTACGGAAAACAGTTCCGCTACGCCGAGCAACGGGGAATACGGATCGCCGCGTTGCTGGGGCCGGAGGAGAAGGCCCGCGGCACCGTGATCCTGCGGGATCTCGCACGCCGAGAACAGGAAGAGGTTTCCGCCGCCGGGGTGGGGGACTGGTTGCGTTCTCGGCTGACGGGAGATCTTGAATCGTAAAGGGCGAGGCGCTCGACGCGTTTCCGATGCACCGTCCCGGCGACCGCCCGAGTCCTGCATGGGCACTCTCATCCTGATCGATTTCATGGCACACTGAAAGATTAGCTATGACAAGTCCGCCGCAATGGTCTCGCCGTCGCTTTCTTTTCACCTCCGCCCAAACAACCGCGGGTTTGTTCCTCTCTCCACTGAGAACGCCGACAGCCCGAGCGGCCTCGGCCTTCGGGTACTCCTTCGAGCGTGTCGTCGAAGGGATTGTGCGGTCGCAGGGGCGGGGTGTCGGCTCCGTATCGATTACCGACGGGTACGGAGTTCATCGGACCGCTTCGGACGGAACCTTTCGCTTTTCGGCGGATCCTCGTGCCCGGTTCGTGTATGTGAGCCTACCGGCAGGGTACCGGATCCCCACCAATCCTCGCGGGACGGGGCGATTTTATCGTTCACTTCCTCACACGTCGGCGGCGATGGAGGTTACGTTTGAGCTTGAATCTCTTACGGAATCCGACGAGAACCATCACTTCCTTCTTTTGGCCGACGTCCAGACCGAGAACGCGGAAGAGACGGCCCTGTTCCGATCTACGACGATACCCGAAGTGCGATCCTGGGCCGACCACACCCCAGGGGAGAAATTCGGTGTTGCCTGTGGGGACATCATGTTCAATCACTTGGAACTTTTTCCCACGTACGAGGAAGCGGTCTCGGAAACCGGCATCCCCTTCTTTCAGGTCGTCGGGAATCATGACTTGGATCGGGACGAATGGGTGGATGTGGCTTCCACCAGGACCTTTGAACAGTTCTTCGGCCCTCCGTATTATTCTTTCAATCGAGGGGCGGTCCATTACATCGTTCTGGATGACATCTTTTGGTACGGCGGCGGGTACATCGGTTATATCGACGCCGATCAACTGAACTGGCTGAAGGAAGATCTGGCGACCGTAGAGCCTGGACGCCTTGTGATCGTAATGTTGCACATCCCGCTGGCCAGTACTCAGCACAAGAGAGTGGGCCAGGATAGGCCTTCGCCTTCGGGGATTGTCATGAACCGCGCGGTCTTGTACCGGTTGCTCGAGCCCTACCAAGCTCACGTACTTTCAGCTCATACCCATGAAAACGAACATCTCTTCGAGGGGGGAATCCATGAACAGGTTCACGGTGCGGTTTGTGGGGCCTGGTGGACCGGTCCCGTCTGTTACGACGGTACGCCCTGCGGTTACGGAGTCTACGAGGTTCGAGGCGAAGAGCTTCGCTGGAGGTACCAGAGCACGGGCTTCGGTTCCGAACACCAGATGCGACTGTATCGCCCGGGTGAGCTGTCAACCTACCCAGACCATGTGGTTGCGAACGTGTGGAACTTCGATCCGCAATGGAGTGTCAGGGCGTTCTCGGACCGAGGCGAGGAACTCGACGTAACTTCCTGCCCGGCGCCTGACCCGCTCTCCATCCGGTTGCACCAAGGGCCCGACCTGCCTCCCAAGCGTTCCTGGATCGAACCGCGGCTGAACTATCACATGTTCTGTTGTCGCGTATCCCAGGAGACACGGTCCGTTCAGTTCGAAGTTACGGACCGATTCGGGGAAGTGTACCGAGAACGATTACAACTCCACACCTAGGGGTAGAGGGGCCGGCGTTTTCGTGGCACGTGGGACATTCCCGTGTCTCGTGGTCCTACTTGTGCCGCGTGCTCCATGCCGCAACGTCGCGCGAGGCGGTTCGCTTGCGGACGCCGGCTCCCCCACCTCACCAAAGCGAATCCCAGTTATTGCGCCAAACCGGACGCCATCTCCGCTTCGGCCGCTTTCAAGCGCTCCGCCGGATCGGCCCCGCTTAGGATATCGTGAACGGCTCGGTTGTAGACGGCGGACACGGCCGGGTACTTCTCTCCCAGTTCAGTACTAGGACGACGCACCAGGTGCGCATAACTTTGTTTGAATTCTTCGAAAAGCGGAGCAGCTTGGAGAACCTCGGGATCCTCGTAGAGCGGAACCAAGGTGGGTAGGTAGGACCCCACGAGGGCCCGGATTTTCTGCTCCCCCCGACCCGTCAGATAACGCGCAAGTTCAGCCGCTTCCCCGGGGTATCGGGAGTAGCGTGAGACCATCAAATTCCACCCGCCGAGGGCGGCCGCCCGACCGCCCGGTCCACCCGGCAGCGGAGCCACTGAGAAATTCTTTCCCACGTCGCCCGCTTCTCGGAGCACGCTGTAAGCATAGGCCCAGTTGCGGAGAAAGGCGGCGTCCCCCCGTTGAAACAACAGGCGGGATTCGTCCTCGTCGAAGTTCAAGACAGCCGGCGGAGAAATCCTTCCCACCCAGGAGGCCGCGGAACGGAACGCCCGGATCGCACCCTCGTTTGCCAGATTCGGCCGCCCGTCGGGCCCGATAAAGTTCCCTCCGCCAAAGGACAGCTGCCACTCCAGGGCGTTGCAAGTCAATCCCTCATAAGGAGCCCCCTGCCACGCATATCCCCAAAAACCGAGATTACCTCCGATTCGCTCGCCTTGTTGGATGCGCCACGCCATCTCTCCCAACTCGTCCCAGGTCTTCGGCGGCTCCGAGTAGCCATATTTGTTCAGCAGATCCGTTCGGTAATACAGGCTCGGCATGTCGGAGTACCAAGGGACCGCCACCAAACGCCCGTCCACCTCGTTGTTCTGAATCACCAGATCGAGGTGCTGAGCCAGTTCTTCTGCAGGGATGAATTCCCGCAGATCAAGGGCGTGTTCAGCCACGGCACCGATCCAAACCACGTCCACCTGCATTACGTCGACGGTGCTCGAGCTCTCGCGCAGCAACTTTAGATAGTAGGCGAGTCTCCCGTCGCTCTCTCGCGGTGTGGGAACGACGAGAACTCGGATGTTGGGGTGCTCCTCCATGAAACGCGCCACTCCGGCTACCGTAAGGTCGAGGTCCTGACCGGCCGCTCCGGCGGAGATGGAAAGGGTGATTTCCTCTTGCTTCTGGCTGCAGGACACTACCAACGAGGTCAGTCCCAGCAATACACCGGTGGCGAACCGACGGGGAAAGCGAGCGCAGGCAGTACGCATGAAACACCTCCCTGGGTTAGGGCCAAGGTTTGCGGAATCGCTCTGTCTCTACATTACGCGCCGGAGCAACGCTCGTCAAGCTAAACAAGCCGTTCCAGGAGGGTTATGGCGTCCCGAATGAATTCGGGGCACCGCTTCTCGAACAGATTCTGTTCCAAGGCCGCACATCGGCCCTCTGCTGTTAGCGGGTCCACTCCGAGCAATTCCTGACACCGCCAACTTCCGTGGCGACGATGGAACTCCCCGGCGAATTGACGGACCCGTTCCCAAAGAGCCGGTTCACGCTCCGGATCGCCAAAGGACGGAGTCAAGCCGGCATGACGACGGCCCAAGACGAGAAGACCCGCCGAGACCGCCCCGCAGGGTCCTTCCACTCCTCCTCCGCCGGCCAGGGGCGCTCCCAACTTTCGAGCGGTCTCCGGGGGAATCCCCAGTTCGTCGGCATACGTTTCGAGAACGCTTTGTGCGCAGTGAAATCCGGACCGAAAGCGCAAGAGCGCGAGAGCCACCCGGTCTTCCACGGTAAGCCACGAGTCGGTCGACGCCCCCTGGAGACTCCTACCCAATGTCTTCCCGGTGGCGGCACACAGCAGACATCCGGTCGCCAGAACTCGGCGCCGCGTGAACCCGACTGGACGTCCGCCCGTAGAGACTATGGGCATGGGATGCCTCCGTGCACTAAATGCGAGGTTTGATGCGAGCCGCTTTCACCCGCCACAGAGCATCGGCCAGGTCTTGATGTTCGAGCTGCTTCTTCCGGCCGCGGGCCGCCCGGAGCGCAGCGTCGATGACGGCGTTCTTGATGTCTCTCCCGCAGACGTCATCGATCTCGGCCAACCGTTCCGGAGAAACGTCGGGAGCCAGAGGTAACTCCTTGGGAAGGTGGCGTCTCCAGATCTCGATTCGAGCTTCTCGATCCGGCATGGGGAAGTGGATATGACGCATTCTCGTCTCGAAGGCCCGGTCATAGTTCTCGACCAAATTGGTGGCAAAGATGACCACTCCCCGGTAGCGTTCCAGACAGATCAAAAGCTGGCTGCGCATGCTGTTGATAGCCTGCTCGGCTCCCTGGGTGACATCCACCAAGCGCCGCGACAGCAGAGAGTCGGCTTCGTCGATAAAAAGGACTGCTCCGTCCCGCTCGGCGGCGAAGAACACCGCTTCAATGTTCTTCGCGCCGTCGCCCACGTACTTGCTCTCGATTTCCGCGTAGCTGGCCGTCAGGAGCGTCTTGTTCAGATAACTTGCCACCGCATGCGCCGCAAGCGTCTTTCCGGTCCCGGGATTCCCATGGAAGTTCAGCGCGGCCCGAGGAAAAGGCTCTATGGATCGGAGGTTCCAGCGCTCGAACACCGTCTCCTCGAGCAGGATCAATTCGATCGACGCCAACAGGCTTTCCTTAACCTCCTCCGGGACAACCAAAAAATCGAAATCAAACAGCGGAGGTCTGCTTCGGTACTGGCGGGCCCGTTCTTCCAAAGTTATCTCGTCTCCGGCCCGTTCCTGCCGATGGGGATCGGGCGGATCCTTCGCCTGGTCGAGTACGGGTAACTCCTCTCCATTCCCGGTGCCGATGCGTAGATCGATCTTCTTGAGCCCGGCCCGGAATAACAAGTCCCGCACTGCGTCCTCGATCCGCTCCCGACAATCGTCGGCAATCTCCTTGGGGATGAAGCGGGGAATCCCCGCAACGGTGATTTGTTCGAAAACCGATCGCGTACCGCTCATAGGAATCGACCCTGTGAAAAGCCCAGCAGGAGTATATCAGCTTGACACTCTTCGCTCGCGTGCTTTCGACCATCGGACGGCAACGTCTTCTTGCCGCAAGTACGCTTACCCGGCCGCACACGTGCCGACGCTGGAGACGGTTGCTTTCGGCTCCTGTGCCGTCTTCCGGCCGCCGGCCGCCGCACCCGCCACGCCGGTTTGAAGCTCGGCGCACGGGGTGCCGGGTGGGGCGTGCTACGGTTTCAGGGTTCAGGGATTTGTGGTTGCGCGATTGGGGCCTGGTACCGACGGAGACTGACGGCTGGGTTCGAACTTTGGACTTTCGACCTCCGACTTGGGACCGGTAACCCAGGGTGGCGCCGAACGCAGCACGCGGAACCGACCAAAGGGGTCCGGATGGCCGATACGGGCCGTGCCGGTTTACTGTGCTTTGTGATATGCGGCAGCCGGATGAGAAGCGGATCCGCCGACCTCATCGTTCGGGAGCCGGCTCCTGGAGGCGACGCTCGGCGGCGGCCAAGTTCATGCGGTAGCCGGTTTCCTCGGGAGCAAGTTCCGCCGCGGCGCGGTACTCTCGGATCGCTTCCTCGGTTTGCCCCAGTCGGTAGTAGAGATTGCCCAGGAAGTTGTGTACGGCGGCGTCGCCGGGGCGCAATCGCCGAGCCTCCAAGGCGTAGCGGAGTGCACCCGTCGTATCTCCGGCGGCTTGACGGGCGAGCGCCGCCAGAAAATGGCTTTCCGAAACGTTCGGATCGATCCGCAGGAGGTTTTCGATATGAATTGTCGCGGCGGACGCTTCACCTCTTGCCAGGTAGAGCTTGGCGGCGCGGTTGTGCGCGGCCCAGTGATCCGGCTCCCGCTCGAGGATTTTTAGAGCGGCTGCGAGGGCGGCTTGAGGACGGCCTTCGGCTGGAGCGCTTTCCATTTCATCCTCCAATTGGCGAATCTCCTGGTTCTTCCGTTTCTCGTCGAGAAGATCTCGATATCGCTCCAGCTCCCTTTGAGCCGCCTCACGATCTCCCAGGCGGCGTAACACGTCACCCAGCTCAAAGGCGATACTGAACGCGTCCGCGCCGGCCCGATCAGCCTCCTCGAGCACCCTGACCGCCTCCGCGTAGTTTCCCAAGGCCTTGTGGGCGAGTCCCAGCTGGAACCGATACAGGGGCTCGGTCGGGAACAAACGCACGGCTTCCTCCGCCATCCGCAGGGCGGCTTCCGGATTGTTACCCAACAGACAGACCCGAGAGAGACCGTGGTACGCCTTGGCCGACGTTGGCTCAAGCTCGAGGGCCGTCTCGAAAGCGCTCATGGACTTCTCCAGTTCACCCTTCTCGAGCAGCGTGATTCCTCTCTCCAAGTACACTTCCGCCGATCGCTCTCCCGCCGACGCCTCGAGCTCGTCCAGGACGGCAAGGGCCTCGTCCAGCCGCCGTTGCTCCCGGTAGGAAGCGGCCAGCAGGAGCATCCCCTCCGCGCCCAACCGCCGGCGGGGAGTAATGCGTTCGAGCACCCCGGAAACTGCCACGGGGTTTCCCATTTCCTGAAGCAATAGCGCGAGCTCGACGGCCTGATCGGGTGTCAGCTCCCGGATCCGCAAAGCATCGGCCGCTTCCGCCTCCGCGTCCCGGGTTCGGCCCGCCGACAGCAAGACACGGATCCCCGCCACGTACGGGCGTACGTCATTGGGTTGCCGCCTCTTCAGGTCGGCGAAAGCGGCCAGGGCGCCGTCCACGTCTCCCCGGACGGCCAGGCTCTCTCCCTGTGTGAGGAGATGGTCCGTCTCCGCACGGGTAGCCGCCTGAAGCTGGAAAGCCGCCACCGCAAGCAGAACGATCCATTGACGACCCGACGTCCTCGTAAACAACACCTGTTCTATGGTACCGAATTTCCGGTGAGCGCTTCTTCGAACATGAGCCTCTCTGCGCGGATATTGCGGCCGGGGGGTCGTGCTAAGCTTGACGGGTCGGTAGATGACGGGAGTAGATCGGTGAGTGTTCGGCTCGACAAGTGGTTGCAAGTAGCGCGCGTCTTCAAGACAAGAACTCAAGCAACTCGTGCGTGTCAGTTGGGAAGGGTGGAAGTGAACGGCTGCGAGGCGAAAGCTCATCGACTGGTCGTCGTGGGGGATCGGCTTGAGGTGCGCTTTGGTGACTGGACGCGCATCCTGATTGTCCGGGAATTGCGTGATCGCCCCGTTCCAAAGGCGCAAGCGCCTGGTCTGTACCAAGATCTGTCTGCTCCGCGGCCGCGGCTGGATCCTCTCGAGCGGATATTACAATCGCCGGAGCGCCGGGACCGAGGCGCCGGCCGCCCGACGAAGAAGGATCGGCGACGCATTGAACGGCTGAAGGGAAAGTCTTGAGCACATCGAAACCCTTGCAAATGACGCAGCCCTGCGACTACCCTTCGGGCCGGCGTCCCGGAGGGCGAATTGGGGCGCGATACGAGCCCGCACCGTGAGACTAAGCGACGACCGTACCCTGCTTTTGGAGCCGGACAGCCCGCCCCAGGCTTGTTTCTCTGCGGCGACATCCTAGAGACGGTTTGAGAACACTTAAGAGATTTTGGAGTGATGGCTACTTCATCCCGAGTCTTCTATGCGGCGGCATTGGTCTTCTTTACCCTGTTGTTTTCCGTTTTTCTCGCCGTGGCTTGGTCTGTTTTCTTGCAGGTCCGGGAGAACTACTTCCGTCACGTGCAGCGTGCCGAGCTACAGTGGACGGGACACGACTCCCGATTCCCTCGCGGCCGGGTGCGGTTGCCGCCCGTCATCGCGGTGGGATTCCTGGCCGCCTGGGTGTTGGTACATCGGATTCTCGGCTGAATCGTTGGGAGCTGAATCGGAAATGTGCGGAGATCGCGGCCGCCTGCGGGTAATAACAAGGAAGCTTCCGAGCGGTTCCCAAGTTGCGTGAGTCGGGCGGGTTCCCGGAGAATGAAGAGCGGTGAAGCGGATAGTTTGGCCGATTCTTTTTACCGTCGTTGTTTCTCTTGCCGCTCTTTCTTCTGAGAGTACGGTTCCCCGGTTCGTGGATGTAACGGAGCAGGTGGGTATCCGATTTCAGCACATCAGCGGTCCGCCGGCTGACAGGGAATTTGACTACATCTTCGAAACCAAGGGCGGGGGGATCGCTTTTCTGGACTACGACGTGGACGGTTGGCTGGACCTTCTGGTCGTTCAGGGATCCACCGTGGAGGCGGCGCGACGGGGTGTTCGGCGCCCACCCGGCCTATTTCGGAATCGGGGGGACGGCACATTTGAGGACGTTAGTGAATCTTCAGGAATCGAGGGCGGAATCTGGGGGATGGGGGTGGGTGTGGGCGACTATGACAACGACGGCTATCCGGACGTCTACTTGACCCAGGTGGGGCCGGATCTCCTTTACCGCAACAACGGGGACGGGACGTTTACGGATGTAACCCGACAGGCGGGTATTACGGCGGACACCTGGACCACCTCGGCGGCGTTCGGCGACTACGACGGCGACGGCTTTCCCGATCTCTATGTGGCCGGCTACCTAGATTACACCCCGGACCGGTTGCCGCCGAAGACCCCTGACTGTACCTACTTGGGCCGACCGGTCCCGTGTGGGCCGAGAGGCCTCAAAGGTGCCCGGGATTACCTGTTTCACAATCGGGGCGACGGCACCTTCGAGGAGGTGAGCCGGATCTCTGGTGCTTGGGATCGGAGTCACTATTACGGTCTTGGGGTCTTATGGGCCGATTTCGACAACGACGGTGATTTGGATCTCTTCGTGGGAAACGACGCCACGCCCAATTACCTCTTCGTCAATCACGGAGGACGGTTCAGTGAGGAGGCATTGGTGGCGGGAGTGGCCTTGAGCGGAGAAGGGGTAGAGCAGGCCAGTATGGGCGTGGATGCGGGAGACTACGACAACGACGGCCGGCTGGATCTCTTTTGCACCCATTTCGCCCGGGACTCTAGTACCTTGTACCACAACGACGGGGATCTCTTGTTTTCCGACGTTACGGCGCCTGCGGGTTTGCGCGTTCCGGAATGGTGGCTGGTGGGTTGGGGCACCCGGTTTTTGGATCTGGACTGCGACGGGTGGTTGGACATCCTCCACGTTAACGGCCACGTCTACCGGTACTTGGCCGAACCGGTGGAAGGCGAGACATTGGCGCAGCCGGCTTCCCTTTATCGCAATCGAGGCGACGGCACCTTCGAAGACGTGGCGGCTCTTGCGGGTCCTGATTTCGTGTCACCGAGGATCGCACGGGGAGCGGCTTTTGGGGACTACGACAACGACGGCGATCTCGACGTGGCGGTGGCGGTTCTCGGAGGTTCTCCCCGACTGTTGCGGATGGATCGCCGGGATTCCAACCATTGGGTTCTTTTGCAGCTCGTAGGAGGTCAAGAGAACCGGGACGCGTTGGGGGCCAGGGTGCAGGTTGTATGCGGGGGGCGAACCAGCATTCGGGAAGTCCGCCGAACGGTGGGTATCTACTCTTCTTCGGATCCGCGAATCCACGTCGGACTCGGATCTTGCGAGCGGATCGAAGAGCTGATGATCCGGTGGCCTGACGGTAGCCGCCAAAAGATCGAGAATCTGCCGGCCGACGGAATCTACCGGATTCGAAAAGGTGAGGATCCGGTCGTCATAGGGCCCTGAAAGCGGATCCGTCACCGGGGGGGCGAGGTTCCATGCCGAGAAATGAGCCGAACTGCATACCGCGTAGGGGTACCACGTACGACGGACAGGCTATTTCCAAAACGATAGAGGACGTAAGTCCAGGGTCTCGGTCGCCACGCCGGCTTGACCTGGGCCGGCTTCTTGACGCGCCTTCAGTGCTCGACTCGGTAGTGAACACACAGTTCACACCACAACGTGCAGCAATGTCGAGCGCCGTGGACCGCACCCGGTACACCGGCCTAGAGACGCCCCTCCAGGGAGGCCCCCTGCCGGGGGCGGCCGCTGACCGAAATATGAACTCTACTCTGTCGGCCTAATAACCGGCACTACTCACGGCGCGTGGTTTGCCCGTGTGCAGGCCGCAGCCCCGAAAGGATAAGCCTTGGTAGCGCTCATCCGTCTTTCCGGGTTCACGGCTCCGGGGCGGTGACTTCCAAACCGGCACGGCGGGCGGCGGCCAGGTAATTGGCGCGAAACTCCTCTCGCTCCGGGGCCAAGCGGTAGGCCGCTTCGTACTCCTCCGCCGCTCCCGCAAAGTCTTGTAAGGCGTAGAGGATGTTTCCCAGCAGATTGCGTAGTTCGGAGAATCCGGGCTGAATGCTCTTGGCCTTTCGACCTGCGGCGAGAGCCTCCTGCAGCTCTCCCCGTTCGTAATGAACGAGAGTGGTCAGGTAGAGGGTCTCGAACGCCTCCGGTGCCGTCGCCTGGAGGCGTCGCAAGAGGTTTTCGGCCTTCTCGGATTCCTTTCGGCCGGAGTAGATTCCCACCAGGTACCCCAAGGCCATCACCTGGTCGGGATCAATCTGAAGCACTTCCTCGAAGCGTTTGCGGGCTTCTTCCGCCTGACCCTGCTTGAGAAACTCCTGCCCGGCTTGTAGAAGGGAATGAATCTTCTCGGAATCCTCGCCGACCTCCCTTCTTTGCCGGTCGAGTTCCGTAAACCTTTGCCGGTACTCCAGGGCTTTCTCTCGATTACCCAGACGGCTATATGCCCTGGCCGTCGTCTCGTAAAGATCCGGAAAGTTGGCGGCCAGGTGTTCAACGCGACGTAGGCAATCCAGAGCTTCTTGAGGGCGGTCGAGACCGAGGAGCACGGAAGCGTACAGCTGGGCGAGCTCGGGATCATCGCCCGCTTGGTTGAGGAAGCCGTTCAAAATCCCGGCTGCTTCCTCCAATTCTCCGCTTTGAAACAGGACGAGCGCAAGCCCGTAGGCCGCTTCCCGGGCGTGGTAACCTTGGCGCAAGGCTTCTCGAAAGGCTGCCTCCGCAGCACGCAGATCGCTTGACGAAAGGGCGATCTGTCCTCGGCGGAACGGAAGGCGAGGATCGTCGGGGCGAAGTCGGGCATAGGATTCCAGGGCGCGGGAAGCGGCTTCGGGCTGCTCGGTCCGATAAAAAAGGTCGGCCAAAAACCATAGCTGATCGTGAGCTAAATCCCCCCAGTGGGCGTCGTCCAGCAGCGGTGCCAGCGTTTCCCTGGCGCGAAATCGATAGCCGTTACGCAACTGCAGCTCGGCGCAAACCATGCGGTAGTGAGGTTCATTGGGAGCAAGGCTTACAGCCCTTTCCAACTGTCCTTGAGCCTGCAGTGGTTGTCCGATCCGCTGCAGAAGCAGCCCGGAAAGAAACCAAGCTCGAGGGTTGTCCGGATCCTTGGACAATAGGTGCTCCATCTCGGCGAGGGCGTCTTGGTATTGTCCGGCCCGGGCGAGCTCCTGGATGTGCCGCCACGGCGGTTCCTGCTCCTGGCTCACCGTTGTCAAGGAAGCCGGGACGGACAGCGTGAGGGCAACGGCCGTCAGCACAAAAGCGGTCACCTCAACGATTATAGTTGAGACCGACCCGGTCGCGTCCCCAAAAGCGCTGAAAGAGTTCCGAACCCCGGGCACATTTGCCGCTCTTTCTTGACCGGGGTTCGGGGGGAAGGGCTTCGGGTTCAAGGGATTGACCTCGGGACTTGCCGGGCCTGGCGCCCACACCCGGTTCGCTAGGGCTAAAGATCGCCGACACAGTGCGCCGTACGAAGAGCGGGCCCCGGTGCGCGGCATGTCGAAAATGAAGGAGTCTCAAATGTCCCAGTTGGCACCGGAGGCATGCTTCTAATCGCACTTCCGTAATCCGCACCACAATGTCTTGCAGGATGGTTGACCGACGAAGCCTCTTTGAAACACCTCAAGATTCCTGTGACCGTCCTCTAGAGGTGGCACAGTTGTATTCGTTCGGTCCCTTCAACTACAACCTTGGGCAGCCTATCCGAGTGCGCGGTTCACACCCGGTGCTTTCAAGGCTGAAAGTGTTCTTGGAGGTCCGGCTGACCTCGGCCGGTGGTCGGCGACGCGGTCTCGCCCGGGGCGCTCGGAGGCCGGCGTGCCTTTAGTTGAGCCGTCCGGGTCATTGCTGGAAGCAATCAGAAATGCGGCGGTGGAGCTCATGCATTTGCTGCCGGGGGCCGATTTGCTTCTGCCGTGGCGGCTCGGCGGTGGAACTCGTAAGGTTGAAACGGGAGAGGGTGGCCGAAGGTCCGAGATCGAAATTCCAGGTCGAAAGTTCGAACGCAACCGTCAGCTACCCTGACTACCGGGCCGCAACCGCGCAACCACCAATCCCCTGAAACCTTCAATCCAAAAACCCTTATCGGTACGCTGCACCCCCGTACCCGGCACATAAAGAGAAGGGGTCGCCTCCTCCGCGGAGGCGACCCCTTGATTATGTGCACCGAGCTGGGCGACCGATCAGAAATCGTACCGTAGACCGAATTGCATGACCCTTGGGATGCCCTGGATTTCGTTGATGTAACCAAAGGACGGAGCCGGCGTCCCAAGGTATGGATCCGGAGCCAAACCCCAGATGTCACGGGCGTCGCTCGGCGGTCCCAGCCGCTGTGTGTTGGTGGCGTTGAAGACTTCCCAGCGGAAGGTCAATCGGTGGTCCTCACTGTAGGGCATTCGAAAGCTCTTGTAGATGCCGAAATCGATCTGGACAAAGCCCTCCATGCGCAACACGTTCCGATCTCCGGTCTCGCCCGCCTTCGCATCCCGGTAGCTGTTGTACGCATACTTAGCGTCTTCCCAATAATTGGGGTGGTCTCCGCTCTTGTGCGGATTCGCTTTCGGATCGCGGATTCGGGTTCCCCAACTGGGAGTTTGCCAGTTTGTGGCCCACCGACTGGCCTCATAAGGGCTGGCCATGGGCAGCCCCGTATTCCAACGGAACACCCCGTTAAACGACCATCCCCCCAAGAGAGCGTCGGTAAAGCCGGACCAGTCGGCTCCATAGCTCCGACCTTTGCCGAAGGGGAGCTTCCACAACCAGTTGGCGTTGATGATGTGTTGGATGTCGAAGTCCGACACGGAATACATGTCGTCGGGCCACAGGGGATTCAGAATAAACGCCGAAGAAGAATAGGAGTAATCCGTCTGCAAGCCGGAGGCGTTGTCCATCGACTTGCTCCAGGTGTAGTTCAGATCCAGGCTGAGTGAATCCCGAAACCGCTCGCGCACGGTGAATGTGAACGCGTGATAGTCCGACCGGGCGATCGTGCTCCAGACGGAGAGGGCGGCGTACTGCGGGTGGAAGAACATGTTGGGCACGATACCCGCGTCATCCAGCTCGGACTGGAGAAACGTCCAGTCGAGCATGTCCCAGCCGTCCCGGGAAACGAAGGCGAAGATATTCTGAGTGGACGTCAGACTCGGATCCCACGACCACCACCAGTTGGAAGGAACATCGGGAAACAGGTTCTCGAAGAACGGAATGTTGGGTACTTGGTCGATAGGGGTGTTCTTCTGGCGATGATCGTACAGCGCGGCTGCGGCCGTGTACCAATCGATCCCCGATTGCGGGTCGACGAAGTTGTTCAAGTGAGCGACGTCGCGCGTAGCCATGAGATCCCTTGCCTTGCGGCCGATGTAAGAAGCTTCGACGAACAGACCTCTCGGCAGCTCGCGACCGATGGAGAGGTTCCAGTTGTAATTGATCGGCGTCGTAATCGTGTCGTCCATCGACTGCTCGATTCGCTGACTCTCGTCCATCGGCGTCATCATGGGGAACGAGATGCTGGGCTGGATGTCCATGTAAGGCAACGAGCGCATATCTTGGTCCCATCCTGTGAAGAGGGGGCCGAGACGTGACGTGACGTTGAAAGTATTGGCCGAAATGGTGTCGGAAAGCACGAACCCCAGTGTCGAGTTCAGGTCCCAGGAAACCGCCATGGCGCTTCCCACGCGGTCATACATGATCGCGAAGCCGCCTCGGATGACCGAATCACCCTTATTCCCGAACAACGTGTGCAGCAGACCGTCTTCGAAATCCGGGGAATAGGCGAAGGAGACGCGGGGCGAAATATTGTTCCAGTCCGTCTTGTAGTAACCGTCGCGGTCGTAATACGGGCCGGCCAAGTCGATGATGATCGGCTCGTTATAGGGCACACCCTGAGCCGCACTGGCTTTGCGCATATCAAAGAATCGGCCGAGACTCGGGTCCGGCTTTACCTGAAATCCACTCGTCTCGTAGACAGGTGTGTTGACTCCCCAGCGCATTCCGAGGTTCAAGGTTAGCTGGCTGTTCACCTGCCAGGTGTCCTCGAAATAGAACTCATACTCCTCCGTGGCAAAGGTCCGTAGGGTCGGCGTTCCCGACGGGAGAAGGTTCAGGTCGGCCCCGTAGGTCCCGTTGGCGTTGTACTGCGTATACCGTCCCAACAGGGAAGTGAAGGCGCTTCGAATCGGATCCATCAGTCCGGGTTCGTAATCGTCGATTACGTCCAGCACTGCACCCGAGGCGGCATAGAACGATGGGTTCATGACGCCGAGGTCATAAGCCAAAGCGTAGGTTTCGCGTTCGTTGTCAATCAAGCGGATGTTGGTTCCGAACTGGAACGTGTGGTTTCCTACGATCCACGACGTATCGTTGGTGAAATTGTGGAGCGGAGTGGTTCGGGACAGAGTCCGACTGAAATCGCGGGGCTCAAATACAAAGCGGAAGATGATGGCGTTTTGGTCGGAATCCCCTCTGTTCGTGAAGGCCTGTCGCGTCATCCCATAGCGGAAGGTGTTGATGAGCGTGGGTCGTATGGTCCAGGTGTGGCCGACCGCGACGCCGAATGGGTGGGTCCAATACTCAGGCGTAGGTGTGTCGGGGAACCATTTTGTATTGGACTCGTGATCCCACTGGTAGTTCGCCCGTACGAACAAAGAGTGCTTGTCGTTCGGCACGATATCCAGACGGGCGATATACGTATTCCAGTCCAAGGGAAGCGGCGAATTGAATCGATAACCGCTTGTGTTCAACTGGTCCCCGGCGCCGTGGTCATTCGCGGGATAAAGAGCCGCCGCTTCTCCGAGGGCGCGGGCGGCCAAAGGATTGACGCCGCCTGTGGCGGGAAACAGGGCCGCAATCTCGTCAGGCCCCAGTTCCACCAACTGCCCGGCGCCGTCCCGGTAGCGCATTTTCCCCTCGCCCATGTGGGGCAACGGTACGGTTCGCAGAACGGTGTCCTGCTTCCGGTCCTTGCGGCCTTCGTAATTGAAGAAGAAAAAGAACTTGTCTCTCTTGATAGGCCCACCGATGCTGCCACCATAAAGGTTCCGGATCAAGTTGGGCCGATCCAGTCCGATACGGTTGTTAAAGAAATCGTTCGCCGCGGTCACGGTGTTTCGGTGGTACTCGTACAAGGATCCATGGAATTCGTTGGTGCCGCTTTTGGTGACAAGGGAAACCTGCGCACCTGATGAACGCCCCTGTGAGGAGGTCGGACTGGAAGTGGTGACCCGGAATTCCTGTACGGAGTCGGGCGTCACCCGCAAGACCGACTGAAACGCAGTGCCCTGCTGCTGCTCGTTGACGTCCACGCCGTCCAGGGTCAGGTTGGACTGATCCGAGCGAGCCCCGGACACATAGCCGTCCTCGGTCACCCCGGGCTGCAAGCTCAGCAGCTGGTAGACGTTACGTTGGTTCAGAGGTAGCTCGATAACCTGCTCGGTATTGAAGGCGTTTCCGATGGTGGCGTCGATCTGGTTCATCAGCCGCTCCGCCGTACTGGAAACGGTCACGATTTCAGAGACTTCTCCCAGTTCCAGTCGCAAGGTAAGGTTTGTCGGCGTGTCGACGAGAAGTCGGAGGTTCCTTTGTTCCAGTGTCTTAAAACCGGGCAGCTCAACCCGAACCGTGTAGAGGCCGGGCGGCAGCTGAAGAAAGCGGAACCGACCCTCGTCGTCGGTCACGAGTGTCCGTTCGCTGCCGGTGGCCTCGTTGATCAACGTGACGTCGGCGCCCGGCACCACCGCTCCGGCGGGATCCATGACCACTCCCGAGAGTTCCGTGGTTTGGGCCCAAAGACCGGTGGACAGCAACATCGCCAAACCGGCCAAGAGCCCCAGGTGAAGCCATCGAATCGCAATGCTTCTACTCATGGTTTTTTCTCCCCACATTGACCACAGGGTCAGTTGTCTTGTCTGCCCTGCGGCACCTTGTGTTTTGTTCCGCTGGGAAGGAACCGGCAAACTGACGTCCCCCTGGATCCGACATGACTCCTTCCCCGGTCGATCATGCCATTCTTCGTAAGTCCCCCCTACCTTGGGCCGGCGATGGAAAAGAATACAACATTCACTGATCTGAGTGAACTAGCAAATGATCAGTCAAGGTTACAAACTGTAAACACGATCTGTGCCGAACCTAAGTTGGTATCGGTAAGGCCGTGATTTTACTGCTTTGTGCCCATAGGACCTCGACCAGAGAACCGGACGTCCTGCATCAAATCCAATCAATTGGATTTGTTCATTCAACAAATTGAACCTCCCCAAAAGTAGGCCGGAAAGCATGTCGACGCGCGGAGAGCTGCGTAGCCTGTAGGGAGAACCGGCTACAGCGTGCAGGGTACGGGGTTTTCCGTGCCGCGTGGTGAGGGTCTCGTCCGCGAGAGGGGCGGGAAACCGGGCCGGGTGATGTAAACCGGGCGGTTGTTGCCGGATGGAGCGCCGAAGGCGCGGTACCATCCGAGAGCCCAGGGCAAGGCCGCGTCAGCGGCCGCCGCCCTGGGTGAGAGTGGGTCTCTGACGAACGCTCCGAACCCTGCAGGGGTGGTTTCAACAAGAAGGGAAGAAGCGAGGCGGTGGTTGACGAGCCACGGTGTGGAATTCGACCGGCGGTAGGGTGGGAGTAGGCGGGTGAGGACGCCCCTTCAGGGCTCCGGGAAATGATAGAAAGGGCGTCTGAACCCAGGGCGTCGCTCGCTACGCTCGCTTGCCCTGGGCTCTCGG
>ERZ795052.1656-NODE-1656-length-29317-cov-5.549860_pt1 | contig 29317 bp, 19 predicted proteins | sample MGYA00375136_ERZ795052 | MGnify/ENA primary metagenome ERZ795052 (study PRJEB30181, sample SAMN05720156) | activated sludge metagenome | isolation source: Anaerobic digester | place: Japan | collected 2015-05-26 ... | reverse complement strand
ACCACACCTGTCTCAATCGCCTTTCGGCTGTCTATAGGAATCTCACGAGCGTGCCGCCGCGGGCCGATCAGTCAGGCAGACTATGCCAAGTCTCAATCGCCTTTCGGCTGTCTATAGGAATCTCACAGCGGGCTCTGGAAGTCAAGGGCCGTCAAGAGCTTGCGGCAAGGTGTCGGCGGGAGGACGTCAATCCAGGTGGAAACATCTAGAGCGAACCCAGAGAATGGGTCGTAAGTCCTTACGAGGTCGGAATTCCTGACTTCGGCGGCAGCCCCGGCAGAAGGCGCTCCCTTCAGCTGCCGCCGAAACAAGGTCCGAAAGGGTGACCCCGGGTTCGGTTCGCCTGACGCCAATTTGGTTGTGGGCCGTAGGAGTCTATTCATCGCTTCCTTTCGCACCAGCAGACGACGAGTTCAGATTCCGGAACGTCCTGAGGAGCTGGGTCAGGCCCCTCGGCTTGGCGGCCCCTCACGGTCGCAGCCGTCTCGGCTGCGACCGCCCGGCTGCACACAGCTTCGCCTCCTGGGTTACAGAGCAAGACGAGAGTTCAGGGAGCCGGTCTGTCCGGGTTTCCACCAAGCTCGTGGACGCCGACGCGACTCGGGTCGAAGCCGTAAGAATTCGGCACTCGCGCTAAATCATGTACAGAAGCGTCTTCTGAGGCCGCGGCACGACGCCCATACTCTCGATCCTCTCTACGCAAGCGCCACAGATACGATAAGCCAGGAGCGCGTCTTCCTTCGCGTCGATCTCCCGTGCGAGATCTCTCCACATCCGCTGAAATACTTCTTCCGGGAGATCACATTCGAAGACGCTGTATTCCACCCGCACTCCGTAATCCTCGCAAACTTTTGCCACACGCCGTAGGCGCCGCGGATTCCGTATGTCGTAAGCCACCAAGTACAGCATGAATCGATAATGAATCTTGGCCGGATCAATCCAGCGTACCGTCTGCCCTACTTCGTAAGGATTCTCATTGCGGAGCTCCTCATCCGCCAAACCTTCCGCTTCCATCATGGCATCAGGAAAAAGTTCGGTTCATAACTTGGATCCTCGAGCGCCCGCAGGACTTCGACTACCTGATCATCCATGACCTTACGGAAGTCCGTGTGGTTGTCGCCTTTCGCCGGCGTGAACTTTCGATTCATCGCCGCCTCATAACCCTGGAAAAACGGTTTGCGGGCTTCTTCCGCAAGGTAGAAGCCTCCCTCCTCCGCATCAAAGCGAAAGTCCCCTTCCGACAGGATCTTATGATTGAGAAGGTTCAACACCAGCAGATCGCAGACCGGCGCTCTGAGAGGTTCCAAAAGATCCAAGGCTAACGACGGCGAACCGTGGCGAAGCCCGTGAAGGAAACCCAACGAGGAATCCAGCCCGTGCTTCCGGACGGCTCCGTCGACTTCTCCCAGCACGATCGTATAGGTCCACGAAAGCAATGCATTCGCCGGATCCCTTGGCGGCCTGCGACTACGTCCGTTTAACGGCACGTCACTCGGGAAAAACAGGCCCAAGCGGGCGAAGTACTTCCCCGCTCCCATGCCTTCATAGCCCCGGAGCTCGTCGAGCGTTTGGGCCTCCAGCGCCTGCTCCGCAAGCTTGGCCAGCAGCTCGTCGGTTTCGCGTTGCACCGGCAGGTTGGACTCCCCTCGGTTGGCCGACAGGCGCTGGACAACGCGGCGACTGTTCCGAAGCTTCGCATAGACCACACGCCGTGCTACGTGAAGAGCAAACTCGTCCTTTCCTGCCATCTCATACTGCCGAACACGACGCGCTCCGTTGAGGTTGTTATCAGGCACCAGAGCGCCGAGCCACCGCCCTCTTCGAGTCAAGAGATAGCAAGGAATTCCGAGCCGGAGAAACATTGTCAGGGTGGGGTAGCTGACACTGGGGCGTCCAATGATCACGACCCGTTCCACGTCGACCAAAGGGACACGAATTCGGGCTTCCGCTTCCTTACCCCGTTCCACCCAGCGAATGACTTCCACATGCTTGGAAATCAGCCGCACCGTAATGACATTGCCGGAAATCACTAAGCTAGCCATGGTGATCCCGCTCAATAACTAGATCGAACAATATACTCATGCTCGCGGTAAAGGCTTTTGCCTGCCATGTAAGATCACGCCAACCTCCCTATGCCTCCAGATTGAGCACAGGAAACGCTGTCAAGTCTTGCTCAGGAATGTTCAGTAGTTGCAAGGCGTCGTGAAACAGATTCTCGTAATGCTCCCGCCGTGCTGGGACGAACCCGTGGGCGAGAATAGAGCGGTTACGGGCGTCCAGATGCCGGGCCAAAGAATCGCTCATTTCTGTAAAACGTAGGCCCAGCGGATCGCCCAGCGCAGCAAGCAATTCGTACTGGTCCCGCAAACCGATGCTGATGATCTCGATCGTGGTTCCGTCCTTGCGTCGATGCAGTCGTCTTCGGGCTTGCAGACGCGGCCGAAGGGGCTCGGGAACCTTTGCCGGATCGACGTGTCCGGCATCAATGCCATAGGACTGTTGCAGCACGCGGTGGGCCGCTTTTTCAATGGCTGCATAGCAGCGGGCTACGGCGTCTTCGTACTTTCCCTCGAGGTCTGCGCGGCGACGGGCATTCGATAGAAGGTCGAGCACGGCCTGCCAGGTCAGTGCTCCGGGCTGAATATCCATCAGGACGGGGAACAGCCCCTCCACTTCGCCAGCGAACGGCTCGAGTCCGGGGAAGAGGCCGCGGTGCCTGGTCGCCAAATGCGCCAAGCGCTCGCGGCTCTGCCCCAACAATTGCCGTGCCTGGCGATGGTCGAAGACGTCCCAGGCCGCGAAGCCGTCAAAAACGTCTCCCAAGACTTGATAAAGCTCCCGCACTTCCGGGTCGTCCAGTCGCCCCAAAATCCGTCGCAGTAAATCGGCCGCGTTTCCGTATTGTCCTCGGTTGAACAGCTCGGCGGCGGCGTGGACCTCGTACCAGGCCAAGCGATTCCACGGATTCTCTTGGCGGTAGAGACGTTCCTTGCCGTCGAGAACGATGCCTAGCCCGTCCTTCGTCCGACCTGACGGATCCGGCGTGCCGATATAGGACACCTTGCAGGGGAAACGCGACGACGCCAGGACGACGGCGGCACTCATTACCTTGGTGCCGGCGGTATAGTCGACGATCTCGGGCCACGGCCGGCGCGTGCGGCTCAGCTTCCGCAGAGCCCGCGGGACTTCGCGCAGCAAGGTCAGTACCGACTCACCCAAGTCCTGTCCGTCGGGTGTGACTACGAACTCATGGTCGGGGAGTTGCCCCGGATCCTGCAGTAGGGCCGGGAGGATTCTCTGCGAAACCATCCCTCGTGACTCGGGCGAGACGAAGAAAATCACCGCCCCAGGGCGGGTGTGACGGACGGAGAAGATCACCGGCGCCTCAGAACCACCTACACTGATGAGAAGCACATTTTCAGCAGGGACTTCCGACATGTTTTTCTCTTCCTGGCAATCGAAGCTCGAAGAGATTTCAGCCCTTATTCGGTGCTGCTTTCGCCTCTCAGGTACGACCGACGTCCTTACCTTCCGATAGGACCCGACCCCCTCGAGGGACCTCCCGCATCATGGTCAGGAATAACTCTCTGGAAACGGGGAGTACGCGGGGCTGACCGCCTTGTCGGCCCGTAGGCTCGAGCCTGACGCGGTCACTCTCCCTCATGGCGTGTTCCGGGAAAAAAACGGCCAGAGGATGATACTCGCGACCGCAGCGGACAACCTTCAAGTGCAGCGGACTCGCCCAGCGATCTCCAAAACGCTCGTGCTTGGTACGGAAGCCAAGACGCTCGCCTCCTCTGAAACGTTGTTCCAACGGCAACCCCAGCACGGGACGGTACACCACCTGCGCGCTGCCCAACGGAGCGTCATGGTCGTTCTTGCCCCACTTGGAGGGAGTTTGGCCGAAAGCGCTCGAGCCGGTGCGATACGAGCGGAGCCAAGACTCGGCTTTCTTGAGTGCCTCCTTCCAGCCGTCGGGACCGACGGCCGGGGGAGCGAGAGTCATCACTCTCGGCATCCGCCTGTTTTGTTCGGCTAAGCTCCGCAGCTTCTTCCCAAATGAGTCGAGAGAATCGAGGGCAATCCCGTCCAGCAAATCGCCGTGGAGCCAGAGGGATCCCATCCCTCTCCTGCTTCGACTCCCCAAGCCTCCGAGCAAGATCCATGCCTCGACAGCCGAACGGAAGCGTCGTTCAAGTCCGGGAGATACGGAACGCCGGAACCTGACTTGCAGCTGGAACCGGGACTGAGGTGTGCCGGGACTGATGAGACCTCGCCTTTGGTCGCTTCTGTTCGGAATCGGCCGCAATGGGAAGAGAAAGTAACTCAAAGGTTGGCCCATCTTGATCTGCAGGTCATCGGTATTGACCGCCTTATTGGAAGCGATTGCCTGTCTCAAGCGAAAGGTCACCGAGCTGGCCGTCGGGCTGTCCTGATGCACTCCGCCGAATATCGTTCTTTCCTCCTGCGGTGTACCTCCCAACGCCCGGAACCACCAGCGGACCTCACCCCGGATGGACGGCACGCGAATCTCAGCCTTTTTTTGATCCGCCCCGGATGTAAACGTCCAGGTAAGCAACTCTAGGTCGTAGGTTTCCCATGTCATGGCAGCTTCTCCCCCAACTTTGTCGCCACCGCTTCCAGCTCGGAGGCCAAGTCCGGCTTGCGCTTCTTCCAACTCTTCCACCGATCCAACCGGCTTTCTACAAGCTCCAGAATGAAGGCGCGTTGCGTAGTCTCATCTTTCTCCCCGAGACTACGGGCGAGGTGGGCAAAAGCCTCTTGATCCAGCCTACGGATTTCTTCGCGAGCTCGCTCGACTGGACTCATGCGGCTAAGCCGCTCCCCTTCCGCTCTTTTCCGCTCCTCTGCCTCACGTGCCGCGCGAAACCCGCTACGGATCTCCTCGGCGAATTGGTCCCCGGCTGCTTCATCCACCTCGAACCAGCCGTACCCCGCCGCCGTCTTGGCACCAAGGCCATGATCCTGAAGAGCCTGAACGAGCCAACTTCGCGCAGTCTTCACCGGGTTGAAGTCCTCTGCGATAGACAACCACTCCCGGACGGTTTTGCAGCGTTCGACGGTGGACGCCGGGCGAACCACGAAGAAGAATTCGGCACCCGCCTCCACGCTCGGGAAGACGTTGGGCACCGGCAATTCCACGTCGAGGGCCTGGTCCAATTTGCCACTGTAGTAGTCCCTGTGGTGGCAATTGACGATGTCCAGGGCCAAGGGTGCCGCCTGCAAAGGGAACGCCGGCAAGAAGGCGACCAACCCTGCGAATGACTCCTCACGGACCCAAGCGGGAATCTGCGCCTGCCGTAAGAGTTGCTGATCGTGGTCAGCTTGCCCCCATCCGAAGACGGCGAACACCTCCGGCCAAGCTACGTCGCCTCTCTTTGCGGCTTCGACCGCCCAGCTTCGCGTGACGCCTTTAACCGCCGAGCCCGGAATGTACGGGATTCCGAAATTTCGGTCCAAGGCCAGCCCTGCGTTCTCCAAAACCGACGCCGCCTGATTGACAATCAGCCTAGCTCCGAGACGAGCCACCACCAACTCCGCTTGAGGATCTGCGGCTAGTTGTTGCAGCCAGCTCTTCCTCGAGCTGAACGCTAGAGCGGGCTGACTCCGACGGACCGCGGCATCCAGGTACGATGCTCGGGCTGTCTGCTCCAGCTCTTTATCCTCCTTGCGCCCTTCCTTCCAAATGGCGCAGTAGCGCTGCAGGATCAGCGACGGATTCTCCACCGCCTGCACAAAATCCGTCGAGTGGGCAGGACAGCCGGGTCGAAGGGCATCCTTGACGCTTTGGCTTACAGCTATTTTCATGATGCTCTTCTCCTACTTTTGCGCCTGGCGCGAGTCCCCCTGCCCGGCTTTAACGAACCGCCGGAGGTAATTCAAGAAGAAAAGGGTCTCCTCCGTGCAGCTCAACAGCCCGTAGCTATCCATTCGGACCAGCTCCTCCAACAGGTCCTGCAGCGTTCGCCGGTTTGCAGCGACTAAGGCCACGTCGGGGTCGGCGAGGTGTTGAGCGATCGCGTTGCCCAGCGCGGAATAGCCGGCTCCCTTTGGCGAGCCCGCATTACTTGCGGCAAAGGCGAGTGCTGAAAGCAGTCCGTTGTTGATCACCAGGGCGGGAAAGCCGCTCAATGCATCACCCCCTTCCTGTCCCCGGAAAGCGGCTTCTCCAGCTCTTCGAAACGCGTTTCGGGCTCGAATTTGATCCAAGTTGTTCATCACTCACCCTCCTTGGTCTCTGCAGCAGCCGCCTGCAGGTGAACCGAGCAGAAACCGAGGCCAACGGTCTCGTCAGCTCCGATTTGCAGAACCTTGCCCACTTCCGACAGCTTCTTCTCGACCACCTTGAGAACATCCTCTTCGTTCCGCTGGGCCAACACGGCGTACAGGAGGGTCTCCGAGGGAACATTTTCCTGGTTGAACAGCGCCCCTTGTGCCACCACTTTGGTTTCGTCGTCGATCCGAATACGTTGCTGGACCTCACAGGCGGTAGCACAAAAGTACGAAAACATGCCGTCGGAGACGAAGACCAGACGTTCGGCTCCTTGGTCGACCAACGGCTCTCCCGGCATGACCCCGTGGAGGAGATCCTTGAGGCTTTCGGGCAAGGGCTGCGCCTTGAAGCGGTAATCTTCCAAAACTACGGAATCGCCGACCGTGACAGCCCGCCCCGCAAAAACTTGATCTTCAGAAACTTTGGGCAAATCGAGTGCGGGCAGACCCCGATCCCTCCGGTATCGCCTTACAGCCAGAGGACACGTCAACCAAGCGAAACTACCCCTGGCCGCGCGGACGGGAAACGCCAAAGTTCGCGCTTCCCCCACCAGGAGATGACCCGCGACAAGGCCGGATCCTGCTCCCGGCTCGTTACCGAACAGACGCCGCTGGGTCTCCTTGTCCCCGTTCCACAGGTCCCGGAGGACGCCCTTGAGGCTCGACCCTGGAATGATCGGAATCTGGGTGTGTCGCTCCCGCTGGACGGGTAGGTCGACAACGCCCACCGAAGCGCCCGCACCGACGTGCAGCGGCGTGCGGGTCAATAGACTGAGAATTGCTGTCTGCATAATTCTGTAACCTCCTTAACCAAAAAGTGTTCTCATCTCGATCAGCACCCTTCTTCCGGGCCGGGTGACGGCTCGACCAGGTGCGAAGAAAGACCGACCGGTGGTTCTGTCCACACCACGTTCCCGATCATTGCGTTCCTTCCGGCCCCCAAAAAGGCTCCAACCAATCCCAGGTGCCGCAGAAGCCCCAACCGAACCCCTTCTCTCCCAGGCGATCGGAATGGCAACGTCCGTGGAGAGCTTCCGCCAAGATCCGAGCGTCGGCTTCGCTGTCGGCTTCGAAGTAGTAGACCGACCCGGCGGGTACCGCCAGCTGAGTCGACCGCGGGGTCCCCGCCCCGGAACCGTTTCCCGCCCTTTCCTCCGCAGCGGTTCCTCCGAGGACTTCCCAACCCGAAAACGCAAAAGGCTTCCCGGCACAAACCGCAACCAAACGAGCGCCGATCTCGGGAGCGGTCTTCATTCTTTCCCGCCACGCCAGGCGTGTCTCTGCGGGGTTTCGTGCAAGATTTCGTCTGAGCTTCACCTTGCCGTCCGCCGGATCCACCCATCCCGGCCGCCAGCCCCCGTCGAAGACGGCCGGCGACGAAAGCACCCATTTGACGCGGTTTCCCCGCACCACGGGTTCCGGCAGAGGAACATCAAGCATTTGCTTGGTACGGCAAGCACGGCCCTCGCCGCCGACCGTCAGTGCTCCCCCCGCAGCGAGGCGGTTCAACGCATCCGTCGCCTCTTCGTCGGACGCATTACACTCCAGCGCCACCCAAATGCCGGCGCCTTCATACAAGCGGAGGTGCTCAGCTACGTAGAAAGCGCTCTCGACCACCGTTCGGGTTTCGGCGTTGATCTGAATGCCGTAGCGGTGTTCGACCGTCCAAGGCTCGGAAAAATCGGGTGGCGTCAGCTCCTCGGAGCCGGACCACCCCAGGTACGTTTGCAGGAAGCCGCCGTCGACCCACGAGGGGAGTTTCTCTTTTGTGGCCGGCACGTAGGCTCCCACGGGGTGCAACCACGGCGCCGGAAAGTTCGTGATCCCTAACCCCTGTCGCAAAGGCCGCAGCGGTATGCAAGCCGGGCTTTGCTTATCGGATTTCTTCGCCGGCGCCAAATCCGCGGGAACCGGGAAGTACGGCCGGCCGTCGCACCACGGAAGGCCCCCCTGAAGACGCACGTGGTCGAAGCGTGTGTCGCCCACGGTGGAAGTAACCTCCCGGTCTTTGCGGACCCGCCGAACCATGACCGCTTTCCGTCGCGGCAGACTTCCATCGTCGGTCAACAACGCCGTCCGCAGCGCGGAATGGAGGGTCACGGGAAGCGGCCAGCGCGCACCATGACCGCCCGAACCCGCTCCTGCCTGCATGGGCCGCGCGTCTCGGAAAAACAAGGTGTCGAACGGCTCCAACAATAAGTCAACGCGATGTTTCGTCATGCCTCTTCCTCCCGGAGGATGAAGTTCGCGGTGTCAAACAAACCAAGCAGTGCCTCGACTTGGACATTTATCGGAGGTCTAGTCTTCGAGCGACCCACCTTGGCTTCCGCCAGGTCCTCGAACCGTCCCTCCAGGTGCGATAAGTAAGCGCGGACCAAATCGACAAAATCTTCCCGCTCTTGGTTCGTCGCCGACCCCTTCGCGAGCCAGTGCTGGTTCACGGCAAACCTAACCTCGCGCTCAAGGATCTCCTGGATGGCTAGGTCCGGAACGTCGTCCATCGTCGGGCGTTCCCCCCTGACACCGGCGTAAGGCTGCACGAACTGGCGAAGGTGGTACGCGAAGCGGCTGGACAGCAGCGGCTTGTCTCCGGGACACTTCTCACCCGTCGACAATCGCCAGAATTCTCGGAACAGCTGGACCGCCGGCAGTTGATCGGAAGACAACGGCTCGGTTTTGTCGTCCTTGGCGCCCCAGCGAAAACCCCACTCCAGGATCTCGCCCGAGCGTTTGTAGAGCGAAACCGCACAAGCTCCTCGTCCCAGCTCCCGCTTGGCCCGTTGCTCGGCTTCCTGAGCGGCCCGCACAAGATTTTGCAGCGGAGCATGAATGTGACCTACGGCGATACCGACGGAGCAGTCGGCCCGCGGCCCGGGCACGACCAACGGCCAATCGGGACGACAATCTTCCTTGACCTCCCCCTTCCCGTACTCGGGCCGGAGCACGCGCACGAAGCCCCCGTTTTCACCCAAGACCTCGAAACGCCCTTCAACCAGTGTTTCGAGGGCCTTCTCCCCCCGGAAAGCCGCCCGCAACGCCACGGCACACTCCAGCGAACGCTCTGCAGGAAGCATGGCCAAGACGTCGTCGCCGCCGGAGTAGATGAGCCGGCCGCCGAAGGACTCGACGATGGGACGCACCAGGTACAAGCTGAAGTTGGCCAGCGACTCGGAAAACTGCAAGTGGTAGGAAGGTGACAGCGGACGGCGAGGCTTTTGGTTCGTAAGAACTTCACCAGCAGGAGATTTCAGCTTTGAAAAGTATTCCTGCGCCTCGGTCGCAAGCTGATCCAGGAAGGGAGGCGTGTTCTCGCCGCTCACCCAGCGTCCCATCTGGTCGCCGTCAAGAGCCAGAATCGCGACGTAGGACGGAGGCGGAGGCACCAAACGATTCTGGGTCTCGGCGTCCTTGAGCCCATACAGGGCTTGGAGTGCCCCCTGAATTTCTTCGACCGCGTCATGGTCTTCCTCCGAGGCATCCCTTCCCAGCACGTCATCGATTCGCTCCGGGCGAAAACAGTCCGGGTCGGTCTCCCAAATCCAGCGCGTCTCCTGCCCTGCCTCGCTTACCTGGAACTCCTGCGCCAGAAGCTTCTTGTGCTTGATGAGTACGTTCCGCAAGTCCAGGATTCTCTCCCAGACCTTGGGGTGGTCTTTCGCCAGCTCGCAAAGCCTTCGCTGCCAGTCCGCGGCGGCTACCGCGGGAACCGAGCGAATGCGAAGTTCCTTTACGGGTACGGTAGGGCTCGGGCCGGCTCCCAGGTAGGCGTCCGGCCAGAGCCGCTTGATCAGATTGGGCGCCCCGAGGCGATCCCGTGACCGAAACAGCCAGGGGTACTTGGCCTGCAAGGCGCTCCAGAGGTCTTCCGAGCCGATCACCTCTTCCAGACCGGAAAGGGAGTCTTTAACCGATCCTTTTTGGTGCTCGTCGGTCTCCCACTTGCCGAAGTCCCGCAGCCGGCGGCGCGCGGCCAAAAGCCAATCGGTGGAAGCGAAGTAGTAGGGCCAGGCGAATCCCGGGTTACTCAGCTTTTCCTTCCCCTCCGGGTCGGAAAAATACCGTGGGTCGCGATCGTCGCGGGGTATCGCTTCCACCGCCAGCCGGTGAAGGATGTCAAGGTTTTTCCACGCCGGTCCACGGTCGGTCAAACGGGCGTAGGCATCAAGAGCTTTCTTGACCTCGCCGGGAGTCCACGGAGTCACTTGCCAAGCGATTTGCGGCCACTTTTCCACCTGTGCATCAAAGCGCTTGCGCCAGTTTTCCGCGTTGGCCGGCCACTGTTCGGCCAAGCTTTTCTCCGCGGCGGCCAATCCGTCCCTTTGGCTTTCCAACCACCTCCAGCAGGCGTCGGCTATGCGGCGGAGCTCTTCTCGGACGGCCTCCTCGGCTCTCTTTGCCAGGTCCTCGCCGGAGCCTTCCGGGACGAGGGCCAGAAACCGGTTTGGCAGCGTAGGGGTCAGCAGCAGTCGCTTCCCTTCCTCGCTTTCAAATCCCAGCCGTCGCCAAAGGGACTCCTCCCTCTCCCCCCTGCCTTTGAAAGAACTCCTGTCGTACAGCTCGCTGCGGTGCAAAAGATCGAAAATGGGCTGGCCGCGTAGCGAGGGGAAGATCACGGCGTCGGGGCCCACCTGGTCGGTGACCGCCTTCATGGCGTGGGCCATCAACCAGGAGAGCAGGTAACTCCCGCTCCAAAGGTCACGCGTAGAGCGCGCCTGCTGGATGAAGTCCTGCACGGGGCCAAGCTGGAACAGAAGGAACGCGGGTCGCAGCCTAGCCTGATTGCCGGTGCCTTCGACGCAGCTCTCCAGAGCCGAAACGACCGCCATGTGGGTCCAAATCGAATGATCGGGGATGCGGGTGTCGGCGGGAAGGTACAACAGGGATCCATCCTTTTCCGCAGCCGCCCGCGGCCAGCGTCGCCAGTGGAGGAAGAAGTTGGCCCACCAACGCTCGTCGCCGTTATCCCACTCCCGGGGAGGTTCAGGCTGGCATACCTGTAGTGTCTCCTCCGCGGACTCGAGTGACGGAATCTTCAATGCCCACCGGGTGCCCCCTAAGGGGTGAAGGAAATGCGCCGTCTCCCCGTCCCCGAACTTGGAGCTCAATTTCTGCGGTGCCGGAAAGGGAAACCGGTCGGCGGCCGCCGCCGTGTGATCGCACACTTTCCAAGACTCCGAAAACTCCTCCCTTGTCAAGTCCGCCTTGTCGAGGACGGCGTCGGATACGCCGAGATCTCCCCGGTCTTGGTAGGTTTCGGCTCGCTCGACGTGTCCCGCGATTCCGAGCGGCTTGTCCGGCGGGTCATGGAGATACGCCATGAGTTTGTGTTTCCAGAAGTCCCCGGTTGGCTTTTTTCGTGTTTCTTCAACCATCACCACCTCTCTTTCAAACCGAACTCAGGGAGCGAGGGGCTTCGCCCGTGGAGGTGAGAGGGGGGGAGCCGGTGCGGGGGTCCCGACTCCCCATCCCACCTCCGGCGGGCGGCGAAGCCCCTCCCCACCCTCATTGTTCCTCGCTTAACCGTCCGGAGGGGAATCGGTGACGTCACGTGGACGTCCTCTCTTCCCTTCCGGCCGATCCCCGGTTACCCGGACTCGCTTCCTCACCCACTGCTTCAACCTTTCCGGATTGGGAGAACTTAGGGTAAGGAAGTCATGAGCCCACCAGCCGATGTCGGGTGTCACCCGCGCAAATTTGCTCCGCAGTCGATAAGCCAAACGTCTTCCGTCCTCCTTGGGATCCAGGCGGAGTTCGATCACGTCGTGAACCCACTGGGGAGCCTGCAAGAGCCTTTCCCGGGGCAGCCGCCGCCACTGCTCGAAATCCGTTACGATTTCCCACCAGCCCTCGACGTCCCGGCCCTTCTTAAGTCGCTGGATGAGAGCCAAGAGAAAGGCGAATTCCGACGCGCTGAGCCGTACCGGCACCCCGTCGACCCGACACTCCCCTTCGTTGACCCTCAGTTCCAAACGGGGCAGGTACCCTGAGAACTGCAGGTCTTCCTGTACCCGGCGCACCAAGGACATGTACGAGGGAGGCAGACTTCGAAAACGCTTCTCGTACCAGGAGCGTACCCGAACGAACGGGATTTCGGCCAGCTCCACCCGAGCCTCCTCCGCCGGGTAGCTTTTACCGTCCCCCGGCAGGTGGTGGACCATTCCGGACTGGGGGAAAAGAAACAGAGGCTCAAGATCGGGCCGGTCATAGGGAGGGTTCACGAGGACATGACACACCCGGTCTTGCGGCCTGCCCAGAAGGCACATGCAGGCCATCAGCAGGGCCGCCATGGTTTTGCGACCGCCGGCAATTGAGGCAACCAGGTCAATCTCGGGATCTTCGGTGAAGCCGCGGACGTGGCGCATCATGGCGTCGGCGGCCGCCATGTTGTCTTGGGCGGTAAGAAGGTCGTCCAGGTCTCCGCGACCGTCAGGACGGGGCAAGGTGCGGATGCTGTCGGCGGATCCGAAGCGAAGTTTGCCTTGCACGGGAAAATCGTCCGCCGCCAGAGAGTGCCGGAGGGCCTCCCAAACACCTTGCTCGAGCAGTATCTTTCGGGCCGTCTCGGCGCCCGGTCGGGTGGTGATTACCACGACTTCGTCAGGAATGACGGCCTTACCCTCGTGGGCCAGGGCCCAGACGGTTTCCGTCAAGACCGCCACGGTCTTTCCCAGCAGAGCGAGAAGAACCGTTTTCTTTGGATTCTCCCCGCCTTCCTTTGCGCCCTTCATCCAGGCCTCCTGAACCTGTTTCTAGGAATGGGAGTTTACGAACCGGGTCTGACACTGCCCGCATGGAGCTCTCTGGTGGGTGTAGCTCTTGGGTCTTTCGAGAAATTGAGAATCTGCAACCCGGCAGACGGCGGGTGTCCTCGGCCGCCGCCGTTGGCATGTGTGCGAGGGAGGCCGGGACGGCCGCCCTCCAGTTCCCCGCTCGACTGAGAGAGAAGTTTCCTCCTACAGGCTAGTCACTCGGCACAAAAACCGAGCTATGCCGTACGCGGCACCTGCTGCGCCGCACGGTGCTTGCCCGCGCCGAATCAGCGCCGTTTGCACCCGGTGAACGATCCTCTCGCCCACTGGGCCCAGGCCGCGGCGGAGCGGTAAACAACCCGGCCGGTCGACCAAACGCCGCCGAGACCTTTCGAGCCGTTCCTCCCCGCCTGCAGCAACAGCCGGTGGTACATATCGAACAGTGGTTGCCACCCGTCCGGCCGAAGACTGGGAAGGCTCGAATACCGGTTCCATCCGGCTTCCACCAGCAGCCGCTGGTACGTCTCGAACAGCGTTCTCGCTCCGCCCAGCGACTCGACCCGCCAGTGCGGGTGGTATCGCGTGACTTGTTCCGGCCGGGCGGGGTCGTAACCGCTGGCATGAAACAGTCTCAACTTGGTTCCACCGATGAGAAAACCGTCTCCCGACGACACCCAGTCGTAGAACGGCAGCCGCCACCAACCGGCGTTGACGCCCGGGTCACACAGTACCCAGCAGTCTTCGACGAAACCAGGTGCCAAATCAAGCCAGCGCTGGTCGTAATGAATCCCCTGCCGGATCTCCTCAAGACAATACGTGCGCAGCCGGTTCCCCCACCAGCCCAAGAATCGGACGGTGTCGTTTCGGTTACTCACGCCCAAGCAACCCGCGTTGTAGATCCCCGTCAAAAGCAGTTCTCGCTCGAACACCGGCCCCGGTAGATGCACGGACCCGTCGATATGCGGGGTCAGCGTAAGGCTGTGTCGCCGAGTACCCTCCAGGAGCGGACCGAGTTCCGCCGTCACCAGCATGTCGGGATCCAGGAACACTACCGTCTCGATTCCCTGTTCCAGCAGGTGGGTTAACAGCACAGGCTTAAGTGCGGCACACAGTTGCCTTGTGCCGTACCGAATCGCCAGCCGACGTCTCCCCGGCAGCGAGAGATCGCCCACATCGAGCAACCGGACGTTCGGTGACGAGAAAAAGGCTCGCCCGTCTTGTAGGCCTCGGGCCCCGGGAACGAGGACGAACAAGGGCATGTCCGGATGAAACCGTCCCAGCGAAGATGCGAGAACTTTGGCGTGAGCGAGATAGTTGGGTGCGGCTATCGTACAGGCGGCGTAGAGGGGTGTCATGCGTGCGGTTCGAACTCTTGGGGGTAATACTCACGCAGCCACGCATGGAAGCTGGTATCACCCGAAGTTTGAAAAGGATTACCGAAACCCTCCACGTGCTCGCCCAGGCTGTGGTAGACAGCACGCATGACCGGGGTGATGCGGCTTCCGTCGTCAAAGTAGTCCCAACCATACGAGAGATTGAAAGTTTCGGACCAACCGGCTTCCATCAGCATCTCGCGGTAGCGGGCAAAGATTCGCGCCGCATCTCCGGTCTGTTTCACCCGCCTGGCGTCGTAGCGGCTGACGGACTGAGGGCGGTCGGGCCGATAGCCGCTGAAGCGGAACACGCGGACGGGCACGCCGTTGACGGTGAACCCGGGCGGCTCGAATCGCACGCAACGTTCAGCCAGGTTCCAGTGCCCGATGTTGATTCCGGGATCGCGCAGAATGCAACAGCCGGGAGCAAGGACCGGCACCCAGTCAAGCCATCGCTGCTCATAGTGCAGCCCCTCCTGTACCGCCAGTCGGCACGTGCGAGACGTTTTCTCCATCCACCACGACAACACGCGGCGCGCTTCCCGGGAGGCGTTAAAGGCGACTACGCCGCCATTGAAAACACCGGCTTGCAGTACGTTGAGCTCCCGCGAGAGGGCGGCACGCTTCCGCGGCGGCTGAATGAGATGCGGCGTCAAAATCACCGAGTGGTGTTGGAGCCTGGAGAAAACGTCGTCCAAGGGCTGGAGAACCAGCGTCTCCTGCTTCAGGAACAGCACGCCGTCGTAGCCCTGCTCGAGCAGCCGGGCGATGAGGAACGGAGTGACGGCGTAGCTCAATTCCATCTCGGTATAGCGAAACCGGAATTGTTCCTCCCGCGGCAGTTCCAGCGTCTCGAAGGGCAGGCTGCGTGCAGGTTCCGAACCGAGCTGGGTTCCAAGCGGCGGCTCGTCAGCGAGAAGATGGAAGAAGGGGATCTCCGGGTGTCGGTCCACGAATGAGCGTGCCGTCACCCTAGCCAACGCGATACGCGACTTCGAGGCGACCGTAGCGGCGGCGTATTGCATAGGGGCGCTTGGCGGCAAAGTCTACAGCAGGGTGCGGAGGCATAGCAAACAGCGGTGTATTGAGACGACTGCCCTGGCCCGCCCAGCCGGTGGACAGGGCTTCGGGTTTCCATGCTGCAGCCTTCTTGCCTGGCACACGGTAGTACGTAGGTCGTCCGGCCGGCTCCCGGCGGCGGGGAAAGCCTCCGCCGAATCCGGCGTCAGAAGAGCGGCTCAAGCATGCCGCCCCCGACGATCTCCCAGGGAGTCCAGACGAACCGCAGATCTACCACCGCGAGGTCGCTTTTGCGAGGGCGGATCTCCAGTTCCTCGATAAGGTCTTCGGCGGGCGGGAACGAAGCATCCAGTCGAGCCACCTCCTCCTCGAACTCGGCCTCCAAGGCAGACGCCTGTTGCTTCAAACGCTCAACCTCATCCTGCGCACGTCGCACGTCATCCCGTTCCCGCGATCCCCGTCCCATCCCCCGCGCCGCCGTCGTTGCGCGACCCAGGGTGGAAGTGGAGACGGCCTTGCGTCCGAACAGGGCCCCCAGTACGGTCGTTCCCAGTGAAATGGCGGTCTGGAGCTTCTGCTGCGAGAGTTGGGCTTCCTCCCGCTGCACACGCTCTTCCGCCCGACGTATCTTTTCTTGTAACGCGGCCAGCTTCGGTGCGTAACGAGCCTGCAAGCGTGCCACCTCCCGGTCCTTCGCCTCCCGCAGGGCTAGACGGACGCGGGCCACAAACTCACCCCGCCCTTCGTCGGCCCGTGCGACAAGCTTGAGTTGAGGACAACAAAGTAACCGCAACGTGTACGTGCGGTAAAGATGGTCCGCCAAAGCCTTCCTCCAGGCGCTGTAACTCCCGGCGCGGCAGGCCGCCGCCGGCACCTCGGCCGGCTCGCCGTCTGCGAAGGGGCCGGCTTCCGCCGGGATTGGGGCTTCCAAGATCCCGGCCTCTTCCCACGGGTTTGCGGAGTCGCCGCTGAGAAGCGCCAGTGCCTGCACGTCCCGCCACACGTCCAGCTTCGCAGCCCGATCCGTAAACCGCAGCCGCGCCAGTCCCAGCAGCGCCGGCCGGTACAGCAGCCGCCCTCCCGTGCGGGGGGCTCGCGAGGGTCGCAACGTGCTCTCACCGGCTTCGACCGGAATCGGCGGATGCACCGCCGGCGCCGAAACCGCCGAGACCCGCACCGGGGGCCGGGCCGCGACGGGGCTTGGAGGCGGAGCCACCTCCTCGCCCACTTGCGCCGAACCTTTCCGATCGGCCGTCAGCTTCCGGATTTGCTCGCGGGTGAGCGGTCCCGCCAAGTACGACATGGCCCATCGGCTCTCGAAGACCACGGGCTGCGTGTCATGGACGTTGTGCATTAAGAACATCCGTTGTCGCAGACCGGCCAAAAGCTTTTCCATCTTTCCCCGTTCGAAGCCGCCCGACACTGCCGAGGCCCCCTGCAGACCGTCCAGCACGCGCTCGACGTCCCGCTGGGTTTGCAGGCGACCCAAGAACCAGGTTCCCGTGTTGGAAAGCGCCTTGTAGTCCAGATCCACCGGATTCTGCGTGGCTAGGACGATCCCTACACCGAAGGCTCGCGCCTGCTTGAGTAGGGTCAGCATCGGCAGCTTGGCGGGAGGGTTGGCCACCGGCGGCAGGAAGCCGAATACCTCATCCATGTAGACCAGTGCGCGCAGCGAAGCCGTGCCCGGCTGAGAGCGCATCCAAGCCACCACTTCGTTGAGGAGCAATGTCACGAAGAACATACGCTCGTTTTCGGACAGATGGGCGATGGACAGAATCGACACCCGCGGCTTCCCATCCGGCATCCACAGCAGGCGCGCCACATCCATGGGCTCCCCGTCCATCCAGACGGAGAACCCGGGCGAGGCCAACAGGTTGTTCAACTTCAAGGCCAATTCCGTTCGCTCCCGCGCCGGGAAGAAGGTCTCGACGTCCAGCACCCCCACGCGCTCGAAGGGCGGATTTTGGATGTCGCGGATAAGCGTTCCGAGGTCGGCGTCGCGACCTTCCCGCCACGTCGTTTCCAGTAAATTGGCGAGCAGGATGTGCTCGCGACTCCGCACCGGATCGGCCTCAACGCCCAAAAGACCGAGGAGCCCCGCCACCGTGGCCCCCACCCGATCGCGCAGCGCTTCCGCGTCCTCCCGAACCGCCGCAGGAGGAGCGCCCAGCGAGCGCAGTACGTTGAGCCCCAGTCCCGCGGTAGAACCCGGCGTGTACACGGCGAAATCGGCGGCCTCCCGAAGACGCGCGATGCGCTCTCCGTCCTGTCCCCACTGCGCCAACCCTTCGCGCCAGAGCTGTGCCGTGCGCGCGGCGAATTCGTCGACGGACAGTCCCTTGCGCGCCGCCTCGGCTGGGTCGATCCAGGGTCGAAAATCTTCCGGCCGAAGGTCCGGAAAGGCGAGCAACAGGTTGCCCAGATCTCCCTTGGGATCAACGGCGAGTACCGGGATGCCGTCGACGGCCGCCTCCTCGATCAGGTCCAGGCACAGACCCGTTTTACCGCTACCGGTCATACCCAGGCACACAGCGTGGGTGGTCAGGTCGCGGGAGTCGTAGAGGAGCATGTCCGGCAGCCGCTCCCAGCGTTCGGTATCCACCAGCCGGCCCAGGTAAAACGCACCGAGTTTTTCGAACACCTCCATGACCCCTCCTTTCCTTCAGCATACTGCCGAAGGCGACAGATTGGCAGGCCTCGAGAGCAGCCGTCTCCCTCGGTGCAACGTAGGACGGGCTCCCGGTGCGTAAGCGTTGCAGGCGTCCTGCTTGTGGCTGGAGCCCTTCCCCCGGCCACGGGCAAAGATGAGCGCGTCTCAAAGATCCAATTTGGCAGCAGAGGCATACTCCTAATCGGCACTTCGGTAACCCGCACCACAACATCTTGTAGGCCGGCCAGCGGACGGAGCCTTTTTGAGACGGCCTCAAAGATACCCGTGCGCTCAGTCAGGGCGGGCAAAGGCTACGGAAATCAGCGTCTTTTGCTCCACCTCGTGGGCCCGGGCCGAACCGGTGGCCGGACTGGCGGAAGGACTCCGCTTCACCGACCGGAAACGCCGTCCGGCGGCCAAGCGACGCAGGCGGGGCTCCATGAAGAAGAGGGCGCCCATGTTGGCGGGCTCCTCTTGTACCCAGACCACCTCCCGAGCCTCACGTCGACGTTCCAACAGCTCCGCGATCTCCCGCTCCGGGAAAGGATACAGCTGTTCCACGAAAACCACAGCCGTCCCGGAATCCCCTCGGTCATCACGGGCCCGCCGCAACTCGTGGCCGATCTTTCCCGTGCAGAACAGCAGTCGCTCGGCTCCTCGGAGTTTCTCGTCGTCACGGACCGGCTGGAAGCGCGAACGGGTGAACTCCTCCAAGGACGACGAGGCCGCCGGATGCCGCAGCATGCTCTTCGGAGTGAAGACCACCAGCGGCTTGCGCCACTTCCGCAACACCTGGCGCCGCAGCAGATGAAAGTATTGAGCCGCGGTGGAGGGTTGAGCCAACTGCAGGTTGTCCCGCGCCGCCAGCTGGAGAAACCGCTCGATGCGAGCGCTGGAATGTTCCGGACCTTGGCCTTCGTAGCCGTGGGGTAAAAGGAGCACCAGGCCGGACAACAGCTCCCACTTGTCTTCTCCCGCCACGATGAATTGATCGATGATCACTTGAGCTCCGTTGGCAAAGTCTCCGAACTGCGCTTCCCAAACGATCAGCCCTTCGGGATAGTCGCGGCTGAAACCGTACTCGAAGCCGAGGACGGCGGCCTCCGACAGCATCGAGTCATACGCCTCGAAACGTCCTTGGGCCTGTGCCAAGTGCTGCAGCGGACAGTACTCGCGGCCGGTTTCCACGTCGACCCAATAGCTGTGGCGATGGTTGAAGGTTCCCCGTCGGCTGTCCTGGCCGGAGAGTCGTACGTGAACGCCCGCCTCGACCAAGGACGCAAAGGCCAGAGCTTCGGCCATACCGAAGTCCACCGGACTTTTTCCCTTCCCCATGGCCCGTCGCTGCTCCAACAGTCGGGCCACTTTCGGATGAAGATGGAAGCCTTCGGGAGGCGTTGTCAACTCCACCGCCAAGCGTTCCAAGGCTCCGATTGCCGGCCGGGTTTCGGCTTCGTACTCGGGACGATACCGACCTCCGACATAGTTTTTCCAGTGGGTGGGATACTGAAACCAAACCGGCCTAGAGCCGGCCTTACGAGCCACCTCCACATTCTCTTCGTATTCCACCTCCACCGCCGCGGCTCGCCGTCGCACGTCCTCGAGATCCAGACCTCGCCGCCGCGCATACGATTCCCACAAGACGGGCAGCCGGGAGATCCGTTCGTATAGGAGCGGCTGCGTGACCGTCGGATCGTCGATCTCGCTGTGACCGTAAAGGCGATAGCCCACCAGGTCAATCACCACTTCGCTGGAAAACTCGTAACGGTAGTCCAAAGCGATCTTCGCCGTACGCAGTACGGCGTCGGGGTCCTCCGCATTGACGTGAAAGACGGGGATCGGCAACCGCTTTGCGACGTCGGTTGCATAGCGGGACGAATGCAGTCTTTCCGGCGTCGCGGTGAACCCGATCAGGTTATTGACGACTACGTGGACGGAGCCGCCCACAGAGAAACCTTGAAGGCCGGACAAATTCAGTGCTTCCGCAGCGATCCCCTGCCCCGCGAAGGCGGCGTCACCGTGCATCAGGACGCTCAGTACGCGCCGCCCTTCCGTGTCTCCAATCCGAGTCTGCCAGGCGCGGGCGCGACCCTGTACGACGGGATCCACCGCCTCCAAGTGGCTCGGGTTCGAGACTAAGTGGATCCCCATGGTGCGTCCCTCCCGGGTAGTGAATTCCCCGGTGGCTCCCAAGTGGTATTTCACGTCCCCGCCGCCCAGAACACTGCGGGGATCCACGTCTTCAAAACCGGCGAAGACCTCCTCCGGACGTCGTCCCACCACGTGCACGACGACATTGAGACGCCCCCGGTGACTCATTCCCATGACAACGCGTTCCGCCCCCCAATTTCCCGCATGCTCGAGCAGCTCCCGCAGCAACGGTACCAGCGCGTCCGAGCCCTTGATGGAAAATCGTTTGTTCCCCAGGTAACGGCGATGCAGGACCTTTTCGAACGCATCAACTCGAATCAGAGCCTCAAGAATCGGAGCCGGATCCGGCGGCTCCGGCTCCGACTCCATGCGTTCCTGGATCCAGCTCCGCCGCTCCGGTTCGGGTATGTGCATAAATTCGGCGGCGACGGATCCGCAATACCGGCGGCGGAACGTCTGCGCCTCGGAACCGTTGGTCGCCAGCTCCGGATGACGGTAGGGAGGGATCCTGCCGAGGGGATCCACTGCGGCTTCCAGATGGCCCCAACGCCGGTATGCGTCGGCGATCTGCGAGGATCGAAGCGAATCTTCGATACGAGCTGTCTTCGGCACCTTCTTCCTCCCTAAAATGGCTCGGCTTTCGTCAAGCGGATCCGTTCCTGCTGCAAATCACGGGAACGGCGCGGCTCGTCCGGCCCGGTTTCCGATCATGGTACTAGAAAGCGGGCCGGCTCATATAAGCCGAACGTCTCAGGGCTCGGCGGGCTCCAGCTTCGCCACCAGTTCCTCCCAGGAAGCATACAGACCGCCCAGCTCCTCTTCCAGACGAGCCGCCTCTTCGGCGGCGAGTCGAAGCTCTTCGTGATCGCCTCCCTTCTGGTGCAACCGGCCCAGAACCCGGCGCCGCCTTTCTTCCCTGTTTTCGATTTCCGCTTCCAGCTCGCGCAGACGCCACTCAAGGCGTTTTTGTTCATTCTTGGACAGGCCCGAGTGATCGGAGCGCACCCTCGGTTCGGACGTGGACGTCGCCGAGTTCCCGGCCCCGACTTCCGTCGCTTCCCCGACTCTTTCGAGAAAGCCCAAGGGTCGATGCGCTGAAGGCTCCGAGTCGGCATCACTCGCCGTTCCACTTCGGCGAATGCGCTCCTCCAAAGCTTCCGCCTCGGAGTATTCCTCCAACCGACCTTGATGAATCCAAAAGAACCGATTTGCCAGTCGGCCGACAAAAGCGAGGTCGTGGGAAACGGTGACCAAGGCCCCTGAAAAGGTCGCCAGAGATTCCTCGAGCGCCTCGCGAGCCGCGATGTCGAGGTGGTTGGTGGGTTCGTCCAGAAACCAAACATTGCACGGACGAGAGAACAGCCTCGCCAATTGCAAGCGACTCCTTTCGCCGCCGCTCAAACAGCCCAGCTCTTTGAAGATGTCTTCTCCCCGAAAACCGAAGCGTGCGGCGAATCCTCGGAGCTCGGTATCCGTCCAGGCAGGGTGGAGACGACCCAAGTAGTCGTAAACCGTCCGGTCGGGAGCGTCGAGAACGGCTTCCTGGGCATAATACGCCGGATGGAAGCGCTCCCCCCACCGTATCATGCCTCGGAGCACCGGCAGTTCTCCCAGCAGAGTTCGCAGTAACGTCGTCTTACCCGTACCGTTGCCGCCCAGCAGGGCGACTCTCTCACCGCGACGGATGGTCAAACTCACCGATTCCAGGAGGGGTTTCCCGGGGAAACCGACGGTTGCTTCCTCCACGGCGACCACCAGTTCCGACCCCCGCTCCGCCTCGGGTATCACCAACGGCACCGCCCCGGAATCCTCGCTCGGGGGGGCCAGCCACTCCGTGCGTTCCAACATCTTCCGACGTGCCTGCGCCTGGCGGGTGTTTTGACCTGCAATGTTACGGCGAATGAAGTCCTCGGTCCGGCGCCGCCACTCCTGCTGGGCCTGCCATGCCTCCTCCTCTTGTCGCAGACGTTGCGCCCTGAAACGACGCGAGCGGGTGTATGGAGCGGGGTAGACGAACAGCCTCGCCGATTCGAGTTCCCAGGTTACGGCCGTGACCCGATCCAAGAAGTGGCGGTCATGACTGATGATGATTACCGACGTTTTGAGCCGGCAAAGGTAATCCTCCAGCCAAAGAATACCTTGAATGTCCAGGTGGTTCGTCGGTTCGTCCAGCAGCAGGAGGTCGCCGGGTCGAAGGAGGACCTTGGCCAAAGCCATGCGGCTCCGTTGTCCCCCGCTCAGGTGCTCCACCGGCTTTTGCAAGTCATCGGCCGAAAAACCGAGACCGAACAGTACCGCCTCAGAACGAGCCGGGTAGTCGTAGCCGCCCAGCAGGCGCAGTCGAAGCCGGACCTGCTCGTAACGGTGGGAGGTCTCCGGACTCAAGTCTCCTCCCGCAATGGCCGCCTCGAGCTCGGCGCTCTCCCGCTCCAGGCGCCTCAGCGGTTCAAACACCGTAAGGACTTCCTCCCGCAGCGTTCGGTCAGGTGCGTAGGAAGGAATCTGTTCCACGCGAACGATCTCCAGATCCTTACGGCGTACGATCGTCCCCTCGTCCGGCTCCAAGGAGCGGTCGATCAGGCGAAACAAGGTCGTTTTGCCGCTCCCGTTGCGGCCCACCAAACCGATGCGGTCTCCAGGATTGCACTGGGCGTTGACTGCGCGGAACAGCCAGTGTCCGGAGAACTCTTTGCCGATGCCTTCGAGTCGGAACAGCATATCGGCAATCTATTTTCGGCTATTTTTCGGCTTGATGAGTCCGTGGTCCGATCCGGCTCATGAGCCGGAGGGGTCGACGGCCGGTTGAAGTGCCTTCGAGTTGAAAGTTTACCGACCCTCCCGAGGCGGTTCTTGGAAGCGAACGTCGACGCCGGGCACTTCGGGCGTGCGCAAAGGCCGTTACGACCGCAACAACCGGCCCTTCGGCGGGAACCTCCCGAGCTATCAGTGGAGTCACTTCCACCGGTACCGGTCGGCTGATCGGGGCTCTTTTCGAAAACCCTCCCGATGCGTAATCGCGGTACCCAGACGGTTCAGCCGGCGGGACGGTACCGTCCCCGCGCGCCGCCGGAGTATCTCGTGCCGGCAGGCAGAGCGGAAAGAAAACGACGAACCGTTCCAGGAACTCCACGTCGTTGAATGGCTTGGAAATAGAACGCTCGACCTTTGTGGAAGTCTACCGGGGAACCTGAACCACTGCCGAGAATTCCCTAAACCGGCTGAAGCGAGCTTGTCTGGATACTCGGCTGTCGCTCAAACCACTCGCCGTCGGTGCTCTCGCATAAACTGCAGGACGTCTTCAAAACTCGACCGAGCATTCACTCCACCCGCAAAGCAGCAACTTCTTGCAGCCGCGGCGTTGGCAAATTCAGCAGCCGCCAAGATCGGCGTCTCCTTCTCCAGTACCGCATAGAGAAACGCGGCGTCAAAGGAGTCACCGGCACCCGTCGTATCCACCACCTCGGTCTCAAACGCCGGAATTACGCACTGTTCTCCATCCGCCTCGACCAGCACTCCCCGCTCTCCCAGTTTGACGACCGGACACCGGGTTGTCTCTTTCAGCGCCCTGAAGGCTTCTACGACGTTTGCTTTTCGCGTAATCGACTTCGCCTCATCTTCGTTTAGAAAAAAGAAGGACAGCAGTGGCAACCACTCTTCGACATATTCCCACTGCTCGGTGGGATCCCACTGAGGATCCAGCGAGGAGGTGACACCCAAAGTCTCGAGCAACTTGAGCATCGAAGTGATTCTGGGGCGAAACTCTGTTTGCTGGTAGGGACCCGCAAAGTGCACGTGATCGAATTCTCTCAACAGCTCTCCAGTGAGATTCTCTCCCCTGAAGTGTGCAATGGTTCCGGGATAAGTGACCTGCGAGCGCGTCTGCTTATAGATTAGGTTTACTGTCACGCCGGTTTGAACTTGTTCGGTCTTTTCAATATGCTCGGTATGAATGCCAAAACCTTGCATCCCCTTGATCATGAATTCGCCATAGTCGTCATTTCCGGCAAGTCCGGAAAACCAGGCTTGTCCTCCCAAAGCCGCGTAAGCACAAGCACAGATGGCTGCAGAGCTGCCCAATGTAAGCTCGTACGATTCACAGGTAACCTCTTTATCCAGCTGCGGAGGCGAGACCAGTCCTCCCATAATAATGTCCACATTGATATCCCCGACAAATAGCATCTTGCACATATTGCTTCCATCCTCTCATGATTCTCGGCAAGATCCCGTAATCCCGGATGTCATCATAGCGAAGGAGATTTAGACTGACAAGCTGTATACTTGTGTTTCCGCTGTAATCCCCACATCATAAGGTGGGTCGGCTTGGAGAACCGTTTGGAGCCGCCGCGCGGGTGAGTCTAAGAGCGTAGAGAGAGGAAGTCTTAATGAACCGGATTAGAGAAATGCTGCCGCTTCACAAACGAAGCGCATCGACGGGTGTGTACTCCGTTTGTTCCGCAAACCGTTTTGCGATCGAGGCCGCTGTTCGGCAGGCCTTGGACGACGATTCGATTGCGCTGATCGAGGCCACCTCCAACCAGGTCGACCAGTACGGGGGGTACACCGGAATGACGCCCCTTCAGTTCCGGCTCTTCGTAGAGGAAATCGCCGGTAGCATCGGCTTCCCACCCGAGAAGGTCGTACTCGGAGGTGACCATTTAGGGCCGAACACCTGGCGGAAGGAACCTGCCGACGAAGCCATGAAGAAGGCGGAGGTGTTGATCGAGGCTTACGTCGCGGGCGGCTTCACAAAGATTCATCTCGACACCAGCATGCACTGCGCCGACGACGGCGGGAACCGCCGTGAGCCCCTGGACGACCAAGTCGTGGCCGACCGTGCCGCACGACTGTGCGAAGTGGCCGAAGCAACTTACAACGCCTCCGCTCGAACGAGGGAACGCCCCGTCTATGTGATCGGAACTGAAGTTCCGACTCCGGGAGGAGCTCGGGAAGAGTTGATGGGTCTTGTACCGACAAGTTGCCAGGCCGCCCGCCGAACCATCGACGTTCATCGGGAGGCATTCAAGGCACGCGGATTGCGAGACGCCTGGGAGCGCGTCGTGGCCGTGGTCGTGCAGCCTGGTGTGGAGTTCGGTGAGGCGACGGTGGTCGACTACCGTCCGGAAAGAGCCCGTCCCCTTTCCCGACTGATCGAAAAATACGAAGGGCTGGTCTACGAAGCCCACTCTACGGACTATCAGACCGCCGAGGCGTTGAGGCAAATGGTGGAGGATCATTTCGCTATCCTGAAAGTGGGTCCCGCGCTGACGTTCGCCATGAGGGAAGCCGTCTTCGCCCTGGCCATGATGGAGCGGGAGTACTTGGCGACCAAACGCGGCGTGGAGTTGTCCAGGGTATGCGAAGTACTGGAAGAAGAAATGTTGCGTGAACCCGGATACTGGCGGGACCACTACCACGGGAATGCAGCGGAGCAGGCCTATGCAAGAAAGTACAGCTTTAGCGATCGGTGCCGCTATTATTGGCCGAACCCGCGAGTCTCAGAGGCCTTGAATCGCTTAATCGCCAATATCAATCGGAATCCGCCGCCCCTGACCCTGATCAGTCAGTACCTCCCGGAACAATACCGGGCCGTCCGGGAAGGGTCGCTCGAAGTGGAAGCGGTGGCCGTGATCAGACACAAAATCCAGCGGGTGACCGGGGACTACTCTTATGCGTGCGGAATGCGACGGCGGTGAGGACATCCCCAAAGGCGGTTGCCGCGCCCTCAGCTCTTGCAACAGGCGCATTGCAACGCCGTCTTCCGTCAATTCGACTCCGGGCCGCCCGCTAGTTAGTAAATCGTCACCCCTTGGGCCACCCGATGGATCGCTCCTCTGGGACTCGGGTTGTCCGGGTCAAGTCCCCGGTCTAAGCTGAGACCCAAGGCCGTCACCTGCGCCAAAAGAACATCGATCGGGGGACGAAACTCATCCGCCAGGTAATCGACTCCCGACTGTGAGAGTTCAATCGAGTAGTCCGTCAGCTCGGCAATGTCTTCCTCCAGCCCGAAACCGACGGCGACGGTATTTCCCGCCAGCCGATTCGATCTAATTTCGGCAACTAGGTCTCTCTCGTACTTCCGGATACGCTCATCCGAAGCAAGAAAATACAGAACCAACGTGTTGCGGTCGATAAAACTCAGTGGCCCGTGGCGAACTCCCAGATAACTCTCGGCCAGCGTGGCGATCCGGCCGTCGGATAGCTCCAGGATCTTCAGCGCCCCTTCCCTCGCTGCACTTGCCAGCACGCCGCTTCCCAAGATACACACCCGGGTCGGCCGACTCGCGCGAACAGCTTCGTAAATTTCAGCGCTCCCAGCCAAAACATACCTCCCCAGTTCCGCCAGATTCTGAACGTGGCTCAGATACTCGGAAACCTCCCGCCCGAAAACCGGCATTTGAGCGGTGATCGCCATGCTGGTAAATGAACTGGTCATAGCCAGGCCCTTGTCACAAGTGGTCGGGTGAAGCGGAAGCGCATGGAAATCCGGATCTTTGGAAAAGCGAGTGATCAACTCGCCTTCCGAGTTGCAAGTGATCAGGAGGTGAAGAAAGCCCGGAAAGTGCCGACGGACGGCTTGGATGGCTTCGAAGCTTTCGCGACTCGCCCCGGAACGGGAGAACGAGATAAGGAGGCCCGTATTCGCGGGGAATAAATAAATCCTGGGAGCGATAATCAAGTCCGTCGTGGGAATCGACACGCATTCCTTTTGCAAACGACTCCGCAGCAACAGGTCGACGGTACACCCTACGAAATAGGAGGAGCCTGCGCCTGTCAGCACTACCTTCGGCGACGGTTGGAGAAGTTCGTTTACCTCATTCGATTTTTCTACCGCGAGTTTCGCCGACTCAACCCAGACCCAGGGTTGTTGTAAGATCTCGCGCACGGTGTAAGGAGGCTCGCTGTCTTTCTTAGCAACCTCGGACCGTTGAAAGAGGTCTTGCCACCCCGGGCTCCCGTTTCTTTCCTTCTCCACGTATTTCTCTAAGCTAATCAACGACATGTTCCTTGCCCTCCCAAGCGCGGTGGTGACCCCGCGGTCGAGTCTTTCCGGTCAGCGGCCCGTCTCCAGCACGATCCCGGAAGCATCGGGTTCTCCGGGTTTCCACTGCGGTCGCTCGGGGGCGTTGGCGATCCTGACCAAGGTGCGCCAAACGACCTCCCCAAATTGCACCGCACCCTCGAGACTCCACTCCGGATCGTACTCGTCGCTGGGCTGATGGTAGTGCTTGTCGACGTACGTTTCCATCAGTCGTTTACCCCAGTCGGGCGGTTGATTACGGAACTGCAATCCGTAATCGTAATAAACGGCGGGAATACCGCGCCGCACGAAACTGAAGTGGTCGGAGCGGAAGAAGTGCCCCTTCTCCGGGAAGGCGTCGGGCGAACGCTGGAGGCCCATCTCGGAGAGAACTTCCTGAACCACTGCCTCCAGTGAAGATTTTTCCGCTCCCATAGCTACGATGTCTTCGGTCTCTCCCCAAACATTGATCGAGTCGAAATTCACATTGGCTACGAGTTGCTCGACGGGAACCGGAGGATTTTCGGCGAGGTAGCGGGAACCCAGGAGACCTTGTTCTTCGGCCGTCACGGCGGCGAACAAGACGGATCTCCCCAACTCGTTTCGCCGGGCCGATGCCAACCGCGCCAGCTCCAGCAGCAAAGCCGTGCCGGAGGCGTTGTCCAGCGCCCCGTTGTAGATGCCGTCTCCGTCCACTGCGGGGCCGACTCCCAGATGATCGTAATGGCTCGTCACGACGATATACTCGTCGGCCGACTCGGGATTCCCTCCGCGGGCTACGCCCAGAACGTTCGGAGACTCAATACTTCGAACCTTTGCCTCCAGTCCGCCGGTGAGCCGACAGCGCAAGGGTCGCGCTTGGAACCCCTCGGCACCCGCCTGTTTCAATGCCGTCTCCCAGTCCAGACCTTCGGATTCGAACAGTCGTTGTGCCGCCGCCTGAGAGATCCACCCGGCAAACGACGTTTGCTCATTCCCTTGGTCGGGAAGGTAGAACTGTTCGCCGCTCCAGGAGGTTTGCACCACCGACCAGGGATATCCCGCCATCTCGGTGTTGTGGATAATCAAGGTACCCGCCGCCCCCTGGCGGGCCGCCTCCTCAATCTTGTACGTCCACCGGCCGAAATAGGTCAACGCCCGTCCGCCAAAGAAAGAGGGATCGTCCGAAGGGGGATCGTTGACGAAAACGAGGACTACCTTGTCCTTTACATCCGTCCCGGCGTAATCGTTCCAGCCCGTGCTCGGATCGACGATTCCGTACCCGGCAAACACCACCGGCACGCCCGGCCATTCCAGCGAGACATCCGCAGGGGCGGGCCCAGCCGCCAGTACCACATCCTCCATCCACCGAAGGGAAACAGCCTGCGATCCGGACTGCAAATCGACTTCGGGTTCGCCGACGACCGTGGTGCCGACCATAGGCACGGGCTGCAGATACCCGCCGTTGACGACAGGCTCCAGGCCGAAGGCGGAGAACTGCTCCGCAATGTATGCCGCCGCCTTGTTTCCACCGGTCGTTCCGGGTGAACGCCCTTCCATTTCATCCGCCGACAGAACCTCCAAATGCCGGCGAATCTCCGCCTGATTCACGGTCACCCTCTCGTCGCCTCCGGTCCGGCTGCAGCCGATCCAAGAGACCAGGCATGAGAGCAAAACGGCCAGTGAAACTAAAGAGACCTGCTTCATTCGCTTTCCCCCTCGTTGTACTGAATGAACCCCGAACTCAGGACACTATTGGGATCGAAAAAGCGCTTCCACGCTCTAACCTCGCGTTGACGGTCACCGAAGTGTCTTTGCCAGCGACTGGAATCGAACCCGAGCCAGCCCGAGAGATACCGCTTCCCGCCGATCTGGTACACGAGATCGCCGGCTTTGTCCAGCAGCGACAAGGCCATTTTGAGCTGGGTCCGGCTTACGGCCGGGCGGATACCGAAAGCCATGACAAACTCGCCTCCGGGATGAACGAACATCGGCGTCTCCGAGACCGCCCCTCGACAGGGCCACAAAAGAACGTGGCCGTAGCCTAGGAGCGTCGGTGGCAGGCTCCGCAGCACGCCGG
>ERZ795052.1654-NODE-1654-length-29332-cov-13.029853_pt1 | contig 29332 bp, 25 predicted proteins | sample MGYA00375136_ERZ795052 | MGnify/ENA primary metagenome ERZ795052 (study PRJEB30181, sample SAMN05720156) | activated sludge metagenome | isolation source: Anaerobic digester | place: Japan | collected 2015-05-26 ... | reverse complement strand
TTCGATTATTTCTCATATCTTAATTTTATATATAATTTCTTCCAACATATAATTTTATGTTTACAATCTTTTCGTTTTTACCTGTCCAAAGAGATGGCAGATTGACCGGACAGCATTCTCCGGGAAGGGTCCCTGTAACCCATTACTCACACCATTAGTGAATCAAATCGGGGAAGACGCGTATATAAATCCATGAACATCCGAGGGAATACAGGTTGGATTATAGTTAAAATGAGAGTCAGGAAAAAAGTATTCAGTATATCGGATGCAATTAATTGGACAGGCTCGGTTAACTCAATCGTTTAAGTCCTACATCGTTTTCGATTATACTTTCTAAAACCTCTGAAAAACTTTTTGCCATTTCCACCTGGCTGTATTTCATGACCTCCTCCTTGATGCCACGGTATTGCACCGCACCAAGTTCCTTGTATTCACGATATGCCTCAAGCAGGTACTCACGGAGTTCCACTTCGTTCGAGCAGTGCACACCGACACGCGTCTGGTCGAGGAGCTCCTTCACGACGCCGCCATCTGTGAAGCCGAGGGAGAGAATAGGGCGGCGGGCTGCGAGATAATCAAAGAGCTTGCCTGTGTAAACGCCCTTCTCTTCGGGATCATTCCAGGTGAGAAGAAGGAGGATTTGGGATTCACGCTGTTTTTGGATGGATTGTTCCCTTGGAATTATTCCATGAATTTTGACATAATTATCCAACCCATATTTTTTAACATCATGTATCAACCATCCTTCATCGTAGCCAAAAAAATTTATCTCCAATGAATTAGGATCGATAAAATTTTCATTTATAAGATATCTTACGATTTTGAAGAGCGGTTCAGGGTCTTGTCGTCCTCGATAAAGAGTTCCGGTATATGTGATTGATAGTTTTTCTGATAATGGAATACCCGGATTCGTTTGTTCTGGATCGAAACCATTTGGAATTACAATGACATTTTTATTTTTATGCAATTTCTGCAAGTTTTCAGCAAGGGGTTGTGATACTGTGGTAAGGATACTTGCATTGGAGAGTGTTTTAAGTTCAAGGCGCCGGTCGAAAAATTTTCTGATTCCTGAATATGGATAGTAATGCTTCTGAGTCCAAAGATCACGAAAATCGGCGATCCATGGGATGTTGAATTCTGATGCTAATCTGGAGGCAACAAGGTTCACAGAATCCGGGGGTGAAGTGCTGATGATAGCATCGAAATGTTCTTTTTTTAATAGTTCTCTGCCTTTGCCTATGGCAGGATCGACCCATGTATAATACACATCAGGATATGCAAAAAGCTCATTCCAGATATTAATAATATAATCCACAAATGTTTTTTTATTTTTATGGGATGGAACGTTTAATTGTTTCTTTAAAGTTAAATCTTCTTTTAGCCCTAGTTTTTTCTTCCATTTAGTACTAGCACTATCAACTAGGATTTCAAATGTTGTAAAATCATTATCCTCGTATTTATCCCCACAGATGATAGAAGTCTCCCAGTCAAATGGTTTCAGGTACTTCGCCATACCTCTTCCGCGAATTGTACCTACTGCCTCTTTTTGGTGGAATTGATAGCAGATTAATAGTACTCGTTTCATGTTTTATCTTTTGTACTAATAATTATCAGATTTCCAATTAATAGATGTACTATACCGTCGAATCAGAATTCAACCTTTCGAAATCAGTTAAATAATTCTTCATTTTCCTAAAAATTCTGGAAATTGGTTCATCGGTATTTCTTCGGTATTTTAAATAAATGCAAATGTTTCCTCCCTCCACACTCACATCCAATGTAATAATCGCCGCCCTGAAGGGCGCCCCAACGGCGTTTTTCCTGATTTTTTTAATTATCGAAATACATGTTATTTGAGATATCTCAGATATTTGTTTCCGGTGAGATATTAGCCGCTATTATGACACAACAAAATATTATTGAAAAATCAGAGGTTTTTTGAAATCATCAACGGTTTGTGTATCTTCATGGAATCAAAGATCATTTTAATCTTATTTTACCTCAAATTATACATAGATGCGGGTTTGTGTCATAGGCGGAGGGTATGTAGGGCTTGTGACAGGGTCCTGCCTGGCTGAACTTGGACACAATGTTGTTATTATCGATATTGATGAAAAGAAGGTCCTTTCAATCAATGAAGGAAAACCTCCTCTTTTTGAAGCGGGATTGGAAGAAATTGTTAAAAAACATATCGGGAAGAATTTATCCGCAACATGTTCCTTTTTTCCTGTAAAAGATGCAGAACTGACAATGATTTGCGTGGGGACTCCGCCGGATAATTCAGGTAATGCCGATTTACACTATGTAAGAAGCGCTTCTGAATCTGTAGGGAGAGCTCTCAGGAATCAGGATAAAAAACACTATGTTGTTGTAAAGAGCACCGTCCCTCCGGGCACCACGGATGGCCTCGTCAGGGAAACCGTCCTTTCAGAAGCAGGGCGGGAAAACATTGCCTTTGGAATGAACCCTGAATTCTTGAGAGAGGGACGTGCGGTTTGGGATTTTTTCCATCCCGACAGGATTGTCATCGGGTGCCATGAACAGGACCTGTTTGATTGCATGAAAAGACTATACCATGGAATCGAGGCCCCTGTCATCCAGGTTCTCCCAACCGAGGCGGAGATGATCAAGTACGTCTCCAATGCATTCCTTGCGACCAAGATCTCATTTTCCAACGAAATAGGCAATATCTGCAAGAGAATGGGCATTGATGTCTACAGGGTCATGGAAGGTGTGGGACTGGATCGGAGGATCGGCAAGGAATTCTTCAATGCCGGTGTCGGTTTCGGGGGAAGTTGTTTTCCCAAGGACGTGATGGCGCTTGCCCGGTTCGCCGAGGGAATGGGTGTTGAGCCCTGCATATTGAAGAGCGTTCTTTCGGTCAACGAGGATCAACCGGGAAAAATGATCTCGCTTCTCGAAAAGAGGGTGGGAGGCCTCCATGGAAAAAGGATTGCCGTCCTGGGACTTGCTTTCAAGGACAATACCGATGACATCAGGGAATCCCGGGCGATTCCCGTGATACGAATGCTCCGGGAAAGGGGGGCACATGTTGCAGCCTATGATCCCCTTGCCATCCCTGCCATGAAGGAGGTATTCCCTGACATCGACTATGGAACAACACCGGAGGCCGTCCTTGAAGGTGCAGATGCATGTCTTATCCTGACTGAATGGCCCGAATTCTCACGGCTCGACAAGGAATTTGACTTAATGAACAATAGGGTGATCATTGAAGGCCGGAGGGTCCTGAAAACACATGGGTATGAAGGGATTTGCTGGTAAACGGGCGATGAAAGGGAAAGTACAAGTGTGCCCGGTTGGACATTTCAGAGAAAAGCATGAATCGTCTTTCTCGCATACTCCAACAAGGTACAATACCAGCATCGATGCATTTTGGCGTACCTTTGGAGTTGTAATATGACACAGCGATCCCGGAAAGTAAAAAAGGCAGTTATCCCTGCTGCGGGTCTTGGGACACGGTTTCTTCCTGCAACAAAGGTCCAGCCCAAGGAGATGTTGCCGGTCGTAGACAAGCCGGTCATCCAATACGTCGTGGAAGAGGCCGTATCTTCTGGAATCGATGATATCCTAATCATTACGGGAAGGGGAAAGAGGGCAATCGAGGATCATTTTGATACTTCTTTTGAGCTCGAAGCGCACCTTGCAGAAAAGAAAAACCATAGCCACCTCAAGGAAGTCCGGGATCTCTCTGGCATTGCTGATATCCACTACATACGGCAGTCGCATCCCAGGGGGCTGGGTGATGCAATTCTGCATGCCCAAAAGCATTGCGACGGAGAACCCTTCGCAGTGTTGCTGGGTGACACGATTACAATCCCCCATGCCGGGCAGCCAGAGTGCACCACCCAGATGGTTCAAGCTTTTGGGAAGTATGAGTCGACCATCATCGTTGTAGAGGAGGTCCCACCTGAAAAGATCAGGGACTACGGGATCATTGATGGACACAGGATTTCGGATAATGCCTATGCCATTACCGACATTGTCGAAAAGCCCCTGCCGGAAAACGCACCATCAAACCTGGGTGCAATCGGCAGGTACATCCTTACCCCTGATATCTTTGATATCCTGAAAAACACCAGACCCGGCTACAACGGCGAAGTACAGCTGACCGATGCACTGCGACGTGTCGATAACCCCATCGGGCTCGTGACTCACTGTACTCGTTACGATATCGGGGATAAAATGGGGTGGTTGAAGACAATCATCGAATTATCACTCCAGAGGGATGAATTTGCAGATGAACTGGCCGCTTTCATGAAACAGCTGGTGAGGGATTGATTCGCGTTGAAAGACTATAGCAAAGACCTGGAAAGAATTTTGGACGACAGGGAGTTGCATGATTTCAATTCCCAGAGAGTATTGATTACCGGTGGGGCAGGTTTCCTGGGATCGTGGTTGTGCGAGGCATTCCTTCGCCTCGGCGCATCCGTTACCTGCATAGATAACTTCGCCAGCGGGCGGGAAGAAAATATCCGGCATCTGAAGAAGGATCCCGGATTTTCCTTCCTGTACCAGGATGTATCAGCCCCATTCAATCCGGATGGGGGATATGATTATATCCTCGCCCTTGCATCCCGTGCATCGCCTCTCGAGTTTGCCGACCACCCGATTGACATCCTCCGGTCAAATACCCTCGGTACAATGAATGCCCTTGAAATTGCCCGGAAAAATGGTGCGACTCTCCTCTTTACCAGCACGAGCGAAGTCTATGGAGATGCCTCTGTCTTTCCTACCCCCGAATCACACAATGGGAACGTGAACCCTGTCGGGATAAGGGGGTGCTACGACGAGGCAAAGCGGGCGGGTGAAGCGCTCTGCATGGCATATTACCGACAGTACGGGACGGATGCACGGATTGTGCGGATCTTCAATACCTATGGCCCGCGGATGAGGTCCGACGGGATTTACGGGCGGGTGATACCACGGTTCATAACCCAGGCAATGCAGGGAGAACCCTTTTCAATTTTTGGAGACGGGCTCCAGACCCGGAGTTTCTGCTACGTGACTGATCAGGTCAGAGGTTTAATCAGGTTTATCTCCCGTCCAGGCCTTGCGGGAAATATCATCAACATCGGGAACCCGGAAGAAGTCTCAATCCTCGATCTCGCTCGATGCATCGCAGAAATCCACGGATCAGAACCCCGGTTTGAATACCATCCCCAACCTCCGGATGACCCCCGCCGCAGGCTGCCGGATATCACAAAGGCCCGGAAAGTGCTGGGTTGGACCCCCGAAGTTCCCTTGAAAGAGGGACTGGAAAAAATGATTCATTGGTGCAGGGATACACCTTCGTAACCTATTAGGGAATTCCCCCTCAATCCCCCTTCCACCACTTCTCCCCAAACCTCTTCTCCACGATCCTGTCCCCCTCGCCGATGGGCTCAAGCCCAAACGCCCTCATGTCTGCATCCACCATGATCTTCACGAGGTCCCCAAAGCGCACCCTCGCCTTCCAGCCGAGCTTCTTTTCGGCCTTCCGGGGGTCCGCGACCAGGACATCCACCTCCGTCGGCCGGAAGTACTTCTGGTCGATCGTGACGTGCTCGTCCCTGTCGAGGCCGGCATACCGGAACGCTGCGTCGACGAATTCCTGGACGGAATGCGTCTCTCCCGTCCCGATGACGAAGTCGTCGGGCTTCTCCTGCTGGAGGATCAGCCACATGCACTCGACGTACTCGGGCGAATATCCCCAGTCCCGCTTTGCATCGAGGTTGCCGAGGGCAAGCATCTTTTCCTTTCCGGCAAGGATCTTTGCGATGCCCCGGGTTATCTTGCGGGTGACGAAGGTCTCGCCCCGCCGGGGAGACTCGTGGTTGAAAAGGATGCCGTTGCATGCAAACATCCCGTACCCTTCCCGGTAATTCCGCGTCATCCAGTAGGAATAGACCTTTGCACAGGCATAGGGGCTCCGGGGATAGAAAGCTGTATTTTCGTTCTGCGGAGGTGGTGAACCGCCGAACATCTCGCTGCTCGATGCCTGGTAGAACCGGACGCCTGGATTGCTCCGGCGGGCAGCCTCGAGGAGGCGGGTCGTGCCAAGGCCCGTGATGTTGCCCGTGTACTCGGGAGTGTCAAAACTGACCCTGACGTGGCTCTGGGCGGCAAGGTTGTAAATCTCATCGGGGCGGACGCGGTCCATGATCGTCGATACCTGCTCGGAGTCCGAGAGGTCCCCGTAGTGCAGGAAAAGTCCCGAGCCGCTCGACGCTGTCCCGGCTATCTCGGCCTCGGGGAAGATGTGGGAAATCCGGCTCGTGTTGAGGGAGGACGACCGCCGGACGAGTCCGTGCACCTCGTATCCCTTCGAGAGGAGGAGCTCGGCAAGGTAGGAGCCGTCCTGCCCCGTAATCCCGGTTATCAAGGCTTTTTTCATGGTACAACCCGTAAAGGTGAGAGATATTTGCGCGGGAGGGAGCATATATTTTCTTATCCGGTTCAATCTCATTCCTGACCCCGTGTTATGGGTATGGAGTCGTGAGGAACAGATGCGGGCCGCATTCCCTTAACAGGGGGATGGGAATAGTGCCGCGGTTCCGGAAAAAAACGCATCGACGGTGGGATTCTTGGAATTTTTTTGTAGACGACGACTATTCTGCATTTCATTAATACCCATGAAGTCATGGAGGATTGTGAAGATACGAATGCAACTCCCCTTTGCCTTAAAATGAGGGAGGATGTCTTTTCTTTTCTGTTCTTCACTCTTTTATGCAGGTAATGAGATCTTAAAGGACTGCCCAGATATCCATCATTAGGGGGAAAGCCCCCCGACATCCAAAGGATTCCCTGGCTGGCGGTTTCACCATCAAGTATGTATGATCCCGACATTTAATCATCTCGATATTATTATAAAAATCTCTACGATTGCACCTCGTTCCCTTCAAATGACTGATGGGGCTATTCTTTCCAAACTCCGGAAAGGTGAGGGAGAAAAGGTGAACTATTTAAGCATCCGTGCGAGATAATTATAGCCAGCGTCCCGGTAGGGTAGTGGATATCCTAGAAGCCTGCGGAGCTTTTGACCCGGGTTCAAGTCCCGGCCGGGGCGTCTCTTTCCTTCACGAGTTTCCGAGCGGAATTCCACGGTGAAGTCCTGCTCTCCGTGCGGCACTCACTGCCCTCTCGTATTCCCCGGCGGTCAGCCTCCTGTTCAGAACTGCAAAACGCGGATCTGCCCCAAGGTCCCCGACCCTCCCGCAGGGGCGGTACTGGTCCATGATGTTCACGTAGGCATCACGCGATACCTTTTCTGCAATGAATGCGAGGATGCGCCCGCTCCCGGCGAGGTCGCCGGGGAGGACGAGATGCCGGATAATAAGCCCCCTCCTTGCAATCCCCCTGTCCATGACAAGGTCGCCGGCCTGCCGCTGCATCTCCAGGATTGCCTCCTCCATGACATCCACATACCGGGGAGCGTCCGAGAGTGCTATGGCAATATCATTGTCTGCATACTTTGCGTCCGGCATGTAGATGTCGAAGATACCATCGAGGAGGCGCAGCGTTTCGACCGAATCGTACGTGCCCGTGTTGTAAACGAGGGGGAGGGCAAGGCCCTGCTTTACGGCAATGGATACGGACCGGACAATCTGGGGGACGAAGTGGGTAGGAGTGACGAAGTTGATATTATGGCACCCCCTGTCCTGGAGCCGGAGCATGATCTGCGCCAGTTCCTCGCAGCTGACTTCCCTGCCATACCGCTCCTGGCTGATCTCGTAGTTCTGGCAGAAGGCACACCGCAGGGAACACCCCGCGAAAAAGATCGTGCCGGACCCATAAACCCCCACCAGAGGTGGTTCCTCCCCGAAATGGGGACCATAAGAGGATATTTTGGGGAGAAGGCCGCCGCCGCAGTAACCAGTCTCGCCCCGGATCCTCTCAACACCGCACCGCCTCGGGCAGACGCGGCAGGGGGAGAGCAGCTCCCGGATACGTTCCACACGCCGGTCCAGTTCCCCGGACCGGTGCAAGGAGAGGTAGGATGGTTCGCATTCGCGTGTGCCCGCCATTGATGGTCTCTTGTCACTCCTTTACGATGATTCTCTTCATGATGTCATCGGGTGGCAGTTCCCAAAAAGAATATGGGGAGAGAAACATACTGGAGTAGTAACGGCACTGTCACGCTGTTAATCCTCAAAATAACGAGGTGAATGAGAAAATGGTAAACCTGACACCCGAGATGAAGGAGACATTTGCGAAGATCAAGCTCTTCCCGGTCGCAACCGCTTCAAAAAAGGGCGTTCCCAACGTTGCACCGATCGCATTCGTGATCATGGCTGCCGATGACACCCTCTGGCTCGCGGACAATTTCATGCACAAGACCCTTGCAAACGTGAAGGAGAATCCGCATGCAGCGATCTACATCTGGGATCCGGATGCAAAGAAGTGCTTCCAGATCAAGGGGACAGTGGAGGTCAAGACTTCGGGACCCGACTATGAGAAGATGAAGAAGATGGTCCACGAGAAGAAACCGGATCTCCCCGCAAAATCCCTCCTCGTGATGAAGATCACGGAAGTCTATGAATGCAACCCCGGTCCGCACGCCGGAAAGAAGTTACTTTAAACCCCCCACTCTTTCTTGCTTGTTCCCGGTGGTTAGTCTCCTCAATTTTCCTATTCACGACTCTTTGTGGGCAAGGGACAGGCGGGAACTCCTGCCTTCACAAGTCCGGATAAGAATACCTTTGGCACTCTAAATGCCAGTGCCCCGGCGGGCAGAGCCCGGGAGATCCGAAAAAAGTGGCAAAGAATAAAAAGTGAGGAGTGGGATTACTTCCTCCCCTTCTTTCCCTGCTCTGCCAGCCGCGCCTGGATTCCGTAGTAAGCCGAGACACCGATGGCGTGGCACTGGTCGATCGAGGTCGTATCGAACGAAACGAGGTCTCCCGAGTAGAGGCCTTCAGGCGAGGACCGCCCAAGGACCCTGCAGCAGCCCTTGAACATCTGTACCTCGACCCTCCCCGTGACCCTCTCCTGTGACTGCGTGATAAACGCAGAGAGATCGTGGAAGAGCGGTTCGTGAACGAGACCCATGTAGGCGAGTTCCGACCATTTCTCGTCGACGACATGTTTGAATGCGAGTTCCTGCCGGGTGAGGGTGAGGTGCTCGAGGTCGTGGTGGGCGAGGAGCAGCACCGTAGCAGCGGGATGCTCGTAGATCTCGCGGGCCTTCAGCCCGAGGATCCGGTCCTCGATCATGTTGTTCCGCCCGATGCCGTGCCGGCCGGCCCGGGTATTCAATTCCCTGATGAGGTCAAAGGGCGCGTATTCGACATCGTTGAGCCGGTGGGGAATCCCCTTGATGAAGTCGATCGCAAGGATCTCGGGCTTGTCCGGGGCATTGACGGGAGAGACGGTCCATGCATAGATCTCCTCGGGAGGGTGACAGGCAGGGTCTTCGAGCATTCCCCCCTCGATGCTCCTGCTCCAGATGTTTTCATCCACGCTCCAGGGCCTCTCCTTCCCGACTGGGACAGGGATGCCGTGATCCCTTGCATAATCGATCTCCCAGTCACGCGTGAGGTTGAGCTCGCGGATGGGAGCGATCACGTCGAGTCCTGCCATCCGGAAGATAAAGTCGAACCGGAGCTGGTCGTTTCCCTTCCCGGTACACCCGTGGGCAACGGCGTGGGCACCTTCCCGGGCAGCAACTTTGACGACTTCCTCCGCGATGAGCGGGCGGGCAAGGGCCGTACCCATGGGGTATCCTTCATAAGAGCCGTTTGCCCTGATTGCCGGGAGAATGTACCCGGTGACGAACTTCTCGCGGGCATCAATGGTGTAATGTTTATCGGCAAGCTTGTGGCCTTTCTCTGTCGCGGTCGTTATCTCTTCATCGCGCTGCCCGACGTTCACCGCGACGGTGACCACGCGGTCATACCCGTAGCGTTCCCGGAGGAGGGGTATGCATATCGATGTATCGAGACCGCCTGAATAGGCAAGGACAACTGTTCCCTTTCCCATTTTTCATGCACTCCTGCCAGTCCTTTGGAGGGACAATACCTATTCATTGCCCCCTGCGCGGTAATAAGGCTATTTCAGGGCCAAAAAAATATCACACGACTCCCTGGCAAAAAAAGTTTGAAAAGGAAAAGGCCCTGCGAATCACATCTCCCCGATGTAATGGGAGAGAGGCTCGATGGTGATCTGTTCCTTTCTCATGGCCTCTATTGCCATTGTGGCAGCCCGGGCGGCCTGGATGGTCGTGATGTAGGGGACACCGTAGTCCACGGCCGCCCGCATGATCTGGTAATGGTCCTGCCGCGACTGCTTGTCCGTCGGCGTGTTGATGATCAGCCGGATCTCGCCACGCCGCAACAGGTCGATCGCATTGGGTGACCCTTCCTGCACCTTCCTGACGTGCTGGGCGGGGATGCCTGCATCGTTGAGGTATTCCACGGTTCCCGCGGTCCCGAAGAGGCGAAGGCCTATCTCGTGGAGCTTGCGTGCAATCGGAATGACCTCGTCTTTTTGATCCTTGGAGATCGAAATGAAGATATTGCCCTCGAGCGGCAGTGTGTTGTCGGCGGATACGCAGGCCTTGTAGTACGCACGGCCGAAGTCGTAGTCGATTCCCATCACCTCTCCCGTGCTCTTCATCTCGGGACCAAGCACCGTGTCCACGCCCGGGAGCTTGTTGAAGGGAAGGAGGACTTCCTTGACGGCCACGTGGGAGAAGGGCTTTTCGACGTACCCAAGGTCCCTTATCTTTTTTCCGATCATGACCTTTGCCGCTATCTTTGCAAGCGGTATCCCGGTTGCCTTGCTCACGAAGGGGACCGTCCTGCTCGCCCGGGGGTTCGCTTCGAGCACGTAGACGACCCCGTCCTTGACCGCGAGCTGGATATTGATAAGACCCACCACACCGAGCGCAAGGGCAATTTTCCGGGTATACTCCTTCACGGTCTCAATGATGGAAGGCGAAAGAGACTGTGTCGGGATGACGCATGCCGAGTCACCGCTGTGGACTCCTGCCTCCTCGATGTGTTCCATGATGCCGCCGATGAGGACCTCGGATCCGTCGCAGACCGCATCGACATCGAGTTCGATCGCGTTCTGGAGGAAGGAATCGATGAGTACCGGGTGGTTCCTGCTGACACGCACGGCCTCCTTCATGTAACCTTCAAGCTCGATCTCGTCGTGGATGATCTCCATTGCCCGGCCCCCAAGCACGTAGGAAGGCCGGACGAGGACGGGGTACCCGATGGCCGCGGCCTTTTCCCGTGCCTCCTCGAGCGAATACGCGGAACTGTTGGGCGGGCTTGGTATCCCGAGCCTGTCCAGGAGGATGCTGAACCGGTCGCGGTCCTCGGCAATATCCATGGAGTCGGGTGATGTCCCGAGCACCCTGGTCGCGAGTCCCAGCCTCCGCATCTCCTCCTGCAGGGGCACGGCAAGGTTGACGGCGTTCTGCCCGCCGAACTGGACCATGACACCCATGTAGGTGTCCTTCTGCAGGATGTTGATGATATCCTCAAGCGTCATGGGTTCGAAGAAGAGCCGGTCAGAGGTATCGAAATCCGTCGAGACCGTCTCGGGGTTGTTGTTGACGATGTGGACCTCGACTTTCTCCTCACGAAGGGCCTTTACGGCATGGACCGTGCAGTAATCGAACTCGATACCCTGCCCGATGCGGATGGGCCCTGAACCGAGGATGAGGACTTTCTGCCGCTCTGTTCTTGGAATCTCGCACTCGGTATCCCATGTCGAGTAGAAATAGGGTGTGCGGGCAGGAAACTCTGCTGCACAGGTATCCACGATCTTGTAGGTCGGATCACCCGCAATCTCCCTTACCCGGTCGGGGGAAAGGCCCGTCAGTGATGCAATCTCGGATGCGGAAAAACCATACCTCCTTGCAAGCAGGATCTCATCCTTCCCGGCAGACTCCCTGAGCCGCTTCTCCATGTCCACGATGTTCTTTACCTTTTCGATGAAGAACGGAGAGATATGCGTCATTTCTGAGATTTCTGCAACCGAAAAACCGGCACGGACTGCGTCAAAGAGCGTGTGGAACCTCTCGTCTGTGGGGCGGGAGAGGATCATGCGTATCTCGGGCGGGCTTGTATGGGTCTCCATGTCGGTATCGAGGGACCGGAGTGCTTTCTTGAATGCTTCCTCGACGGTCCTCCCGATAGCCATGACCTCGCCGGTACTCTTCATGGCGGTGGTGAGTGTCCGGTCAGCATTCCTGAACTTGTCGAAGGGCCAGCGGGGGACCTTGACAACGATGTAGTCGATGGCAGGTTCGAACGATGCCGGTGTGCACCCTGTGACACTGTTCGTGATCTCGTCGAGGCGGAGCCCGATGGCTATTTTTGCCGCCACCCGCGCGATGGGATACCCCGTTGCCTTGGAGGCAAGGGCTGACGACCGGGATACGCGGGGATTGACCTCGATGACGCGGTACTCGCCGTCCCGGTAGGCAAACTGGATGTTGCATCCGCCCTGGACATCGAGCGCCCTGATGATCTTGATGGCAGCCGTGCGCAGGGTCTGGAATTCGTCGTCCCGGAGTGTGAGGATGGGTGCAACGACCACGCTCTCTCCCGTGTGGATACCCATTGCGTCCACGTTTTCCATGCCGCACACGATGATGCAGGTATCTCCCGCATCGCGCATCACCTCGAACTCGATCTCCTTCCACCCGACGACCGATTCTTCGACCAGCACCTGGTGTATTCTCGACCGGGTCAGCCCTATCTCGATGATCCGGGTAAGTTCTTCCCTGGTATGGGCAATGCCGCCACCCGACCCTCCAAGGGTATAGGCAGGCCTGATGATCGCAGGGAGCCCCACAGTCCTGAGGGCCTCCTCGACCTGGTCCGGGCGGTTGAGGATCATGCTCCGCGGGACGGGCTCGCCTATCCTCTCCATGAGTGCCCGGAACTTCTCCCGGTCCTCTCCCTGGTATATCGCCTCGAGGGGTGTTCCTAAGATTTCGACCCCTTTCAGGGCGCCGCGCTCGGCAAGTTCGGCGGTCATGTTGAGTCCCGTCTGGCCGCCCATGCCCGAGAGAATGCCGTCCGGCTTCTCTTTCCTGATGATCTTCTCGATGATGTCTGCCTTTATGGGTTCGATGTATATCTCGTCTGCCATCTCGGGATCTGTCTGGATGGTCGCAGGGTTCGAGTTGACGAGCACGACCCTGACTCCTTCCTCACGCAGCGCCCTGCATGCCTGCGATCCGGAAAAGTCGAACTCGGCAGCCTGCCCGATCTGGATGGGCCCCGACCCGATCAGGAGAACCTTCCTGATATGGGCTTTCTTGGGCATCAGGAGAGCCTCCGGAACATCGTGTCAAAGAAAGGAATCTCTGTGTCCCTCGGTCCCCCGTGCGCCTCGGGATGGAACTGCACGCAGGTGATGTCGAGGTACGGGTCCTCGAACCCCTCGAGGGTCCCGTCGTTGACGTTTGTATAAATCGGGTACGATCCTTCGGGGAGTGTATCGGCATCGACGGCGTACCCGTGGTTCTGGGTCGTGATGTAGATGCTCCCGTCCTTGTACCGGACAGGCTGGTTCGTGCCCCGGTGCCCGAACTTCATCTTGTAGGTTTTTGCCCCAAGGCCGAGGGCGCAGATCTGATTGCCCATGCATATGCCGTATATGGGGAGCGTGCCAGCCAGTTCCTTGACGCACCGGATCGCATGCGTCGCAAGGACAGGGTCACCCGGACCGTTACTGATGAAGAGTGCATCCGGCTTTGATTCAAGCACCCGGTCAGGGGTACAGTCATGGGGATAGACGAAGATATCAGCGTCCCTGTGCCGGAGACTGACGAGCATGTTCTTCTTGAGTCCGAGATCGATGAAGGCGATCCTCTTTCCCTTTCCCGGTATGTGGTATGGCTGCCTGCAGGAGACATCGGGGATGAGATCCACCTGGGACAGCGGGGGTGTCTTTTGCGCTAGTTCAACGGCCCTTTCGGAGTCATCGTTCCCCACGACGAGGCCGGCCCGGAGGGTCCCTTCCACCCTCGTCTTGATCGTCAGCATGCGGGTATCGACTCCCTGGATCCCGAGGAGGTGGTTCTCCGCAAAAAAAGTGGAGAGCGAGGGGGGGACTTCCGGAACATCGCAGACCTCGCGGACAACGCACCCGCGCGCCCAGACCCGTTCAGCCTGGAAGTTCGCCCTGTCGACACCGTAGTTCCCGATTGTCGGAAACGTGAACATCAGGATCTGCCCATGGTAGCTTGGGTCCGTGAGTGCTTCCATGTAGCCACTCATCTGGGTTGAAAAAACGAGCTCACCTGCGCATTCCCCCTCCACACCAAATCCCTTGCCGGCCACGCACGTGCCGTCCTCGAGGCCCAGAACCGCCTTCATGGTTTCCATATATGGTATGCGGGATTGGTTTTAATATGTGTCGGGAAGCAGAAAGGAAGACCCTATCACCCTTTTTCCACGTGTTTTTTGAATCGGTTCCACTGACCGGAAGGCAGGGCGGGACAAAAAGGTGACAGTAGCCCTGATGATCTATCAGACCTCGAGGAAGAGGCAGGAGAGGTCGTCAAAGTCCAGGCGTCCGTTCTGGTTGAAATCGAATGGATTTAACGTCATGTTTTCCGAAATCCAGTCTATATAGGAGAAATAGAGGACAACGTCGTCGAAATCCGTCCTCCCGTTCCCATTCAGGTCTTCGTAATAGCCGTCGTCATCCGGATCACCGGGCAGGTTTTCCTGTTCCGGGAAGGGAATGAGAGAGGGGGCAAGGACAACGACGCAATCAGCGATACTGGAGGAAGAATATCCTGTATCTGACTCAATAGTCAGGTTCACGGTATAGTTGCCGGGGTGGCGGTATGTATGGACGGGGTTCTGTTCACCCGATGTATTGCCATCACCAAAGTCCCATGACCACGATGTCACGTTCTGGCCGGACAGATCGGTGAAAAAGACTATGAGAGGGGAATAACCAAAGTCCGGTGTGCAATTGAAATGCGCAACGGGCAGGGGCATTGGTGTGGGCACGGGCGTCGGAGTGGGGGAAGGAGTTTGGGTCGGACTGGGTGTTGGTGTAGGTATCGGTGTCAAAGTAGGTGCGGGAGTTGGTGTCGGTGAAGGTGTCGGTGTCGGTGTCGGAATGCGGGTGACAGAGAGGTCAAGCCACCTCGTGACACCGGGGAAATAAAAAGCGGTTTCATCTGCCGGCTGCCCGTTTACAAAGAATGTGATCAAAAGGAGGTCATTTGCTGCAAGATCTTCTCCGAGGGGCTGGACAATGAGTTTTGGTCCAAACATGCAGTCGCTGGCATATTTGCCCCATTCCGTTGTGGTGTAACTCCCCCTCACGTTCCCGTTAACCGTGGCAGTGATGATTGTTCCCGGCGGTGCAGGACTGCCGTAGAGTGTGACCTTTCCGAAAAATTTACAGGGGAGAGGGGTATCCGATCTCACGGTCGCAGGAATGGCACAGAGGAGAGCGCAGATACAAATACAGGTAAAAATGGTTCCTGTTTTTGGAATGATCCCATCTCCAGCCTTTTCCCGGTTGACCATCTTACTATATAAACTTTTGGTGGTTTTCCCTGTTTTTGACCCCGGATTTTAAAAATATGATGTTATTGAAAGAAGATGGGAAAAACGGGGGTCACTTTTTTTAGGGCATTCAAAACACCATTATCGCCGTTTTTCTCCATTTTAACGTTTATTCTCTATTAGAATTAAAATTAGAATGTATTAAACCATTTTTTTGAAAAATAAAAAAATTAAATAATCCAGAATGTGATAAATTCAATAATATGGTCGTTCCAAGCAGGGTGTTTTTTACGAAGGGGGTGGGTGTTCACAGGGACAGGCTCGCCTCCTTTGAGCTTGCGCTGCGCAAGGCGGGAATCGAGAAGTTCAACCTTGTCTACGTGTCGAGTATCTTCCCTCCCAACTGCAAGATAGTCTCTGTGGAGGAGGGTTGCCGCATGCTCGAACCAGGGGAGATAACATACTGCGTGATGGCAAAGAACGACACGAATGAGCCGAACCGCCTCATATCAGCTGCAATCGGCCTTGCACTGCCCAAGGATGCAAAAGAGTACGGGTACCTGTCGGAGCACCATGCATATGGGGAGACTGCCGAGAAAACGGGAGATTATGCGGAAGACCTTGCAGCCACGATGCTTGCGACCACCCTCGGTATCGAATTCGATATCAACAAGGCATGGCAGGAGCGGGAACAGATCTACAAGGCAAGCGGAAAGATCATCAAGACAACGCAGATATGCCAGTCAGCGCAGGGGGACAAGAACGGGCTGTGGACAACCGTGATTGCTGCCGCTGTCTTTATCACCAACAGGAATTAGATGAACCTTATATTTCCATCGGCAGTTCTCACACTGATTTTTCCCTTTTCCACCGGATAATAAACGATTGTGCGGCCCTGGACTCCGCCCGTGTCCTCTGCGACGATCCTGATATTGAATTTTTTCAGCTGGATTTTCACAGCCTCGATGTTCCGGTCCCCGATGTTGAGGTTGCCGGAGAACGACTGGAACATGGAAGCCCCGCCGACAATTTTTGAGACGAGTCCATCCGGTTTCGATCCCTGGCGGCATATCCCCCTGATGAGGAATTCAACGGCAGTATCGGCATATTTTGCCGGGCGGTCAGTCCGTCCCTGCGAATCGGGAAGCATGATATGCGCAAGCCCCCCGATATCATTTACCGGGTCATGGATCACGAGCCCTATGCAGGAGCCAAGGCCGATGGAGGACATCGGGGATCTCCCGATATGGTATTCACCAATCCCGACCATCACGACCTGTTCTTCAGGGCCCGGCATCATTTCCCCGTTACTTCATCAGGTTCTCGAGCATCCCGATGATTTCGTCCAGCATCGGCTTGTTGGGCAGGAGGAAGAGGTTGCTCGAGATCTTGTACTGGTCACTGTGCAGTTCCGTGCGGAATATGACGACCTGGTCGATCTGGGCATAGTCCTGGGCTGCGAGGATGGACTCGAATGCAGCATGGGGCATATCGATGACGAGGGACGGGGGAGAGGGGAGCATCACGATGGACAGGAGCGTCGCTGTTGCATCGAGGAACGCGGAGACCATGATGTTTCCAATCTCGAGGAGAGCACTCTGGTCCATCTCGGTCAGTTCCCTGTCGAGTTCCGTCATCCCGAGCATTGCATTTGTCAACCGGACAACAGAGTTCTTCGGGATGTGCAGGAGCACGTAGCCGCCGCCCGAGACTTCCCCCTGGATCTGGAATATGACGAGGGCTGCCTGCTCGTCGCTCACGTGTTCATGGATCTTTCCAATATCGACCACGTTGATCTCAGGAACCTCCATCTCGATGTTGGTCATGAGCATCGTGGAGAGGGTTGTTGCAGCATGAGCCGCCCCGATGTTCCCCAGTTCCCTCAACGCGTCTGATTGCTGGCTGTTGAGCATCTTGTTTCTCCTTTGTCACGTTTCAGATACGATCGAGTTCACGTCCAGGACCGGGACCACCTCGCCGTCACCGGGGATGGTAACGCCCGAGATGCCCCTGACCGTTCCGACCACCTTGGAGAGTGGCTTGATCACGACCTCCTGCTGCCCCTCGATCTCGTCGACGGCAATCGTCCTCTTCCTGTTCTGGTGCTGGAGAACGACGAGGATCTCGGTTGCAGGTGAACGTCCGAACATGTCATCGAGCCGGTCAAGGGGCATTACCTCGTCCCGGAGGAGGATCGTCTCCCTGCCCCCGATGGTGTGGATGTTTCCGGTGTCAAGGCCTGCAACTTCCACGACGTTGTGGATGGGTATCGCGCACCTGCGTCCGTTGATCCTGACCATCATCACGTTGACGATTGCCATCGTGGGAGGCAGCAGGAGTTCAAACGTTGTCCCCTCACCCTCCCGGGAATCGACTTTTATCGTGCCGTGGAGAGATTCGAGCGTCGTGCGCACCACATCGAGACCGACTCCCCTCCCGCTGATGTCCGTGATCTTTTCTGCGGTGCTGAATCCCGGGTGGAAGAGGAAATCGATGATCTCTTCGCGGGTCAGGGCCTGTGCCTCCTCCGGGGTAATCAGGCCCTTCTCGATTGCTTTTTTCCTGACTTTTTCGGCGTGGATGCCCTGCCCGTCATCCTTGATCGTGATGATGACGTTGTCACGGTCTCTCCGGGCAGAAAGGAGGAGCGTCCCCTTGCGCGGTTTTCCTGCAGCCTCCCTCACTTCAGGTCTCTCGATGCCATGGTCGATTGCATTCCGGATGAGGTGGAGCAGGGGGTCGTTGAGGCCATCCATGACGCTCCGGTCGAGTTCAGTGTCCCCGCCTTCCACGATGAATTCCACTTCCTTTCCTTCCCTGTTTGCAATGTCCCTGACAGTCCGGGGGAACCTGTTGAAGATGTGGGAGAGGGGGATCATCCGGATATCCATCATCAGTGCCTGGAGATCGGAAACTGACCTGCCGATCATGTTAAGGGTCTCGTCCAGCTCCTTTATCTGGTGGCCCCGCGCTATCTCCGTGATCCGTCCCCTGTTGATGACGAGGTCTTCCACGAGGTTCATCATCGAGTCGAGCCTGCTGATGTCAACCCTGATATTCTTGACCTCGCGGCTCTTCTCCACCTTTTCAGGCTGTTTTGCGGTCCTGATATCCTCTTTCTCCATGGGTTGGACGGGGGCTGGCGGGGAAGCAGGTACAGGGGTCTTCCTTCCTCCTTCCGTAACGGTTGCAGACAGGACATCTGTCGTGGTTGCGATTGTCTTCAGGGCGTCAATCCCGGCATCGCTGGTGATCTCGACTTCGAACCTGCGGCCGAACTCTCCATCCTCGACAACGGAACGGTCAGGGATGACTCTCTCAATGGTCCCTACCTCTTCCAGGTTCTGGAGAATTATCATGGCCCTGAGGTTGGGGTTGTCACAGGTATCGGTCAGCTGGATTGCAAGGGAGTACCGGGGAGCTCCCGCAGGCATATCCGGAGATTCTGCTCCGGGTGCAGAGGTATCTCCCGCAGCGGGAGGAGTCACGGATTCCGGTCCCCCCCTGATCCCTCCTTTTCCAATCCACCTTTTCAGCTCGTTCTCGAGATCGTCGAGATTTGGAGGAATTCCGGGACCCCCGCATTCGATGTCGTCAAGCATTGCCTCTATCTGGTCCGATGCGACGAGGAGGGAGTCCATGAGTTCCCTGCTGACGGCAAGTTTCCCGTTCCGGATCTCCTGGAAGACGTCTTCCATCGCGTGGCAGAGGCGTTCCATGCCCTTGAAATCCATGGATGCTGACATCCCCTTCAGGGAGTGTGCAGACCGGAATATCTCAGCAATAGCAGTCTCGGACGCCTCCGTCTCGAGAAGGAGGAGGTTTTTCACGATATTCTCGTGGTTTTCCCGTGATTCCGCGATGTAGAGGGACCTGTATGCATCGAGTTCTGACATAAGCCTTCAGTTCACCATCCCTGCCACGACCCTGGCAATCTCTTTTCCTATCTGTTTCAGTGGAATGACCTTGTCCACGCAGTTCCGCGAAAGGGCCGACCGTGCCATGCCATACACGAGGCAGTCCTCCTCACTGCAGACGATAGTCTTTCCACCATGCTGCTTGATGGCGGCCATCCCCTCCCCTCCGTCTGACCCCATCCCGGAGAGGATGACGGAGACTGTCCTGTCACCGAACGTGGTTGCAGCGGACGTAAACGTCCTGTCGACGGCCGGGCGGACGCTGTGGACAGGGGGGGACTGCGAATGGATGATACGACCACCTTTCACGCCATTCTCCCCAACGTGTGCCCCGATGATGGTGTGGTATCCACCCTTGGAGATGTAGACGTTTCCCCGCAGGAGAACGTCCCCGCTCTCCGTCTCCTTCACCGGCATGGGTGAGATCCTGTTCAGCCTTGTCGCTAGCGAAGCGGTAAACCCTCCCTCGGGCATGTGCTGGGTGATGACCATCGCGGCAGGGATGGGAGAATCCATCGACGAGAGGAGGACATCGAGCATGGGCGGACCACCTGCCGATGCTCCAATCACGACGAGCCTGTCGGCAAGCGCTTCGGGTGGCTTTTCCACCCTCCTGACATAGGCGATACTGACGAGGTTGTGTACCTTGTCAATGAGTTCCTTCCCGATCCCCCTCACGGCGCTGATATCCTTTGGCTTGAGCATGAAGTCATCGGCCCCAAGCATCATCGCAGCCCGGGTCATTTCCGCACCTTCCGATGTCAGTGAGGAGAGCATCAGGACTTTCGGGAAAGCTGCTGCCTTGGAGCGGCTTTTCAACACTTCGAGCCCGTTCATCCGGGGCATCTCGATGTCAAGGGTCATGACATCGGGCGCATACTCGTTGATCTTCTTGAGTGCATCCACGCCGTCGATTGCAGTGGCAACTACCTCGATTTCGGGGTCCTTTTCCAGCATGTCCCTGATCATGGTCCTCATGAACAGGGAATCATCAACGACCAGAACCCGGATCATCGTCTCATGAACTCAGCACGTTTTTGATCTCTTCGAGGACCTTGGGAGCCTGGAACGGCTTGACGATGTAGCCTTTTGCACCTGTCTTGATGGCAAGCTTGACCATCTGTTCCTGGCCCACGGCCGTGCACATGACGACCTTCGCGTTGGGGTCGATCGCCCGTATCCCCTTCAGGGCCTCTATTCCGTTGACCTTGGGCATCACAACATCCATTGTGACAAGGTCAGGCTTGAGTTCCTGGTACTTGGCAATGGCCTCGTCTCCATCGCCGGCTTCACCAACGATGTCATGCCCTCCGGAAAAGAGGATATTCTTCAGGAGTGTGCGCATGAAGAGAGTATCGTCCACTATCAGAATTCTCCCCATATATACCACTATACAGGTAATTCCGAAGAATTTATATATTTAATGTTGGGGACCGGTCAGGAATGCCCTCTCCCTACTGCGTGGGGGGTTTTACGGATTCCGTGATGAAACGGACGCCCTTGGGTGTGAGCTGGACCTCCCTCCTGACCTGGGTTACCTCGGCCATCCCGAGTTTTAAGAGCTTTTCGTAAATTTCGTCCAGGTTCTTGTAGGGAATGTTGAGCATTTTTTCGATGGCATGGGAGTCCATCCCGCTGTAGATGAGCATGCCGACCTGGGCTGCGACGGGATCCAGTTCCTCACCGGTGATTTCCAGGTCCTTTGTCGCATCCTTGAGGAAGTTTATGAGGATTTGCAGTGTGGACAGGGGGCACAGGACGTAACTCGTCACCACGTCTGTATTTTCCATGTGGTCCAGTTTCAGGACGTCCACCTGGTTCTTCTGGACCTCCTTCTTTGTGATCTCCATGCTTGTGACTTCTTTAAGGGCAACGGAGACCTGCTTGTTCTGGCTGACGAACCAGATCGTGGATTTCAGGACAGCAATGGCCCCTTTCTCCCATGTTGCATTCGTGACCATCACCCCGCCCCGGACTGCTGGCGACATGAAATATGCCATCAGCCTGTACGCGCTGCAGGACATCGCAATGAAGCGTTTCATTGCCTGGAGGACCTTTTCCACGCTGGCAATCCTGTAGATGACGGGCGGGTCCCCCTTGACGGTGATGATGAGGACGTTTTTCTTCTCCTCGAGGTCAATGACCGATTTGTAAGGAATGGCAGCCTTGAACGGTTCCACGACGTTCATGGAATCCTGTTGCAGGTCTATTTTGCCGACCAGCCATTTCCCGTCCTTCTCGATCTTGACCGGTACCAGCGCCATGGTGCGTAATCCTTCCGGGATCAACGGGTTCCCGGTTTCCTTGGTTTCAAGAGGTCTTCAAGTTCTTTCTGGAGATCGGATGCGTTAACCTTGATATCTTTGAGATCCCTGATAAGGCTTGCATATTCGCTCTTTTTCTTGACCTTTGCCTCTGACTTGAGGGAGGCCATCAGGTCATCATCCTCGCGTTTCCCGGTTCCAAAGGAGAGCATCTCCGTCTCGGGCTGGGATAGCGAGGCAGGAATTTTTTGTTCCTGGGCTGGAGGCGCCGGTGCCGGCGTTGCCATCGGACCCTTTGCGGCCGGGCCAGTGCCCCCTCCCGCAGAGAGCGGGGCAGCAGGTTGTGGAGACGTGCCCTCCCCCTCGATCTCGATTCCATCGAGATCGAGGTTATCGAGGCCACCCAGGTCCTCCTCCGGCAAGGGGATCTCCATGGTAGTTGCCGGCATCCCTATCTCGTCCTTGTGGGCTTCGAGGATCTCTTTCACCTCGTCAGCATCGTTTGTCTCGTCAATGGCGATGGGAGCCTCGTCCGATGTGAGTGAAAGGTCCATCTGGTGGACGCCTGTATCCGGGGCAGTGAAATCCTGCGTGGGAATTTCGATGCCCAGGTCTTCATCCCCGGGGATGGAAAAGTCGCCGGGAGGCTCGATCTCGCCCAGGAGATCGGGGTTCAGGTCTTCGCCCACGAGGGCTGAGAAGGGATCCTCTGCTTTCTTTTTCTCCGCGGGGACCGAGTCAGGGACGATGTCATCCAGTGATGCGACTGCTTCACCCCTGACTGTCTGGTCGAGCAGCGTGTCGATTTTTTTTGCACGCTCTGGGGATTCATCCCGCGAAAGGCGTACTTTTTTCAGGTCTCTGCCAAGAACTGCAAATGCCTTTTTCAGGGAAGAGATAATTTCGGGGAATTTTCGCCCGCCTTCGCGGGTTTTTGGTTTTTTCTCCTTTTTTTCCTTTACCTTTCTGACTTTCTGCTCCTTTTCGGGTCTGGGACCGGCAGTTTCTGACTTCTTCTTTCGTTTCAGGGAAGGCATCCTGATGGTCCCTGTGAGGAAGAGGACGAGGAGAGCGAGTGCGATGGCGCCAAGCAGGAGGTAGAATAACGGGACAGGGAAAAGGAGCATCACGGTTCCGAATGCCATGATGACGACGAGGAGAATTACCCTGACCGTTGACTCCTGCATTTTTCAAATCCCCTGGAATGTTGGAATGTTGAAGAACATACCAACTATTACCGGCGCGACGATATAAATGATGCCCGTCACCCCGAGGAGAAGGCTTCCGAAGAAGTAATACATGTAGCGATCCCCGCCCATCACGATCCTCCCTGCAAAGATATTCGACACGGTGAGAATGGAGATCATGATAACAGTATAGACACTCATCTCGTACTCCGGGAAATTGACAAAGAGGTTAATCCCCCCCGCCAGGCTTCCGGAAATCGTTCCCGGTTGTGAAAGGGCTGACCCTGCCGTGGATCCCATCGTGGAAATGACACTGCCGATTGCTTTTGACATGGTAACCATGATGTGGTAGAGGAAGAGGAATATTCCGACCATCATCGCGTGCATGGGGATGAGGAGGATGACGAAACCCATGGAAACGTTGTTCCTTTTTTCGCGCAGGAGTACCTGTTCCAGCATCGATGAACCCACGATCTGGCCGATGATATCCGGTTTTCCACCCAGTTCGACGGAGTCGCGGAAGATGTTGAGGTACTTGTATATCAGGTTGCTCCCGCACTCGTAGATGAAACGCTGCCACACAAGTTTCTCGTCGAGACCGAGGTTCAGCTTCGAGTAGACACCGTTGATGAAAGGCTCGAGGGCTTCGAGTGATTTCCGGTCTATTTCCGAGAGGGCGCTGCCTATGGTGATTCCCTTCCCTCCCATGACGGCACCGAGGGACCGGATGAATGTCGTGAATTCCGAGTCACGGACGATAATGTTTTTGTCGTCCAGGTACCCGATGAACCCGAGGGGAAGCAGCAGGAGTCCAATCATGAGCATCGAGAGCCCGACATTCGTGGTAAGGACCGCGAGGATGATGCCAGCCATGAAGGCCAGGGGGATGATCTTCCTCTCGAGGCTGCGTATTAAGTTCTGTTCCCTTGACCCCTTCCCGAGGTGGTGTGTCTTGTCATCCTGGGGAACCGATTTGTACATTGTCACGAGACCGAAGACGGATACTGCCAGAACGATCATGTAGGAGGAAATGAGAGTCTGCTGGATGTCGTCGGGTGCAAAGATGGCAACCGATATCATCATGATGATTCCGACAAGGGTTGCAGAAAAGAGCATCGCGATGTAGGCATCGCTCCACTTCTTGAGCATCTCGAGCCCCTGCTCGTATGCATTCCGGTAGACGCTCCGGATGGTCGAAAGTTCCCTTGTCAGGAAGTCCTCGTCGGGGACTCCTGACTCGATGGAATTCGAGTACCGGTGGAGCATGCTCCGCAGCATATCGTTCTGGACCTTGTCGGCCATCAGGGAGAGGGCCTGGACGTAGCTGTAGTTCCAGCGCTTGACGAAAAATTCAATCCTTTCTATGTACTTGGTGGGGACATACTCCTTCCTGGCCGCTGTATATGCAAAGATTTCCGGTCGGGTCGCCTGTGCGGTCGTGATGGAGGCCATGTAGGTGACCATGAAGAGGAGGTCAGGACCCATCCTCTTGTTCTCCGAGAGTCCCGAAAACCTCTCTTTGATTGATGAAAAAGCGTCCTGGAACGGCAGCTTTCCTGCGTTGGCCTGGCGGACCTTTTCACCGAACCCTGTCAGCGGCATCTACATGGAGTCGATATCGATCTTGAGGAGTCCCTGCTTCTTGATCTTGGTCATCATGTGGTAGAGGTCGTAGAAGCCCGTGTACCCGGCCTTGTGCAGGCGTTCGAGGATCCGTGCCCTTTTTTCCACCTCATCGTATATTGCGGCTTTCTTGTGTTCCGGGATACCGAGCATCGTCGCAATCTTGTTCTCGAGCAGGTAACTGCTCCCCTTGCCGGTGAACTCGTGGGTGTCGGTGACAGGGTCCCAGTGGAACATCTCGACAAAGGAGAACCCCTGGGTCTCGGGATTGAAACCGACAAGCTCGTTGACGCTCAGCATGCGGCGGACAGTTTCGCCGCTCGGGCGCTTGACGGCACTCTGGATAACGACGATGTTGAGGTTGTCAACGTACGTTTTGGGGATGTTGATGGGGTCCCCGCAGAGACGCTGGATGAGCTTTTCCACGGAAGCAGCGTGGAACGTCGAAAGGACGGGGTGACCCGTCTGCATTGCACCGAACGCGACCGAGCCTTCGACACCACGGATCTCACCCACGAGGATCTGGTTTGGGCGCTGGCGGAGTGCGGCCTTGAGGAGGTCGAACATGGTGACATCCGATCCCTCACCCTCGCCCTTCCCCTTGCCCTTGGAGACCTCCCGGGTCCAGTTCTTGTGGGGTACCTGGAGCTCGGGGGTATCCTCGATGGTCACGATCTTGTTCTCGGGCGGGATGAACGTCGTGAGCGCATTGAGGCTCGTCGTCTTTCCGCTCGCGGTCTCGCCGCTCATGAAAAGGGACATCCCGTTCTCGATGCAGATCCACAGGTATGCTGCAACCATGTAGTCGCACGTCTTGAACTCGATCAGTTTCAGGATGCTGATCGGGTCGTCCATCGCCTTCCTGATGGTAAAGTTGCTCCCTTTCCGGCTGATATCCGTGCTGTACACGATGTTGATACGCGAACCATCCGGGAGCGTCGCGTCCACGATGGGGTTGCGGTATGTAATCGGCCTCTTGGTCCGCTCTGCAAGCTTGATAACGAAGTTGTCGAGTTCTTCGGTGTTGTCCCACCCGACGACCGATTTCAATCCCTTGAATATCTTGTGCTCGACGAAGATGGGACCGACGCCGTCAACGGTGATATCTTCGATGTACCGGTCGTTGATAAACGGTTTGAGGAGCCCCACGTCGATCTTGTCGCGGATGATCATGTACTCGATTGCCCTGTACTCCTGCGGTGAGACGATGATCCGTCCGTCAGGTGTCTGGGGAACGCTGGCAAGGATTGCCGTCTTGTGGGGATTGGTCCTGGCCGTCAGGTCCTTGTTGAGGAAATCCTTGAGTTTTGCTCCAAAACCCTTCTGGTTCGTTTTTCCCGGTAGCGCCGCAACCTGCTCGCCCGGCTTGCGGACATAGAGGACCTGGCTGATGAGACGCTTCAGGACCTCGGCCCGTTCCTCGTCGGTGACCGGGTCCTCTTCGAGAGCGTCCAGCAGGTCCACGAGTTTTATCTCGACGGCAGGGAGGAGTTCCTTGACACTGTGCATGAAAGACGGGTCGACGGGGATGTAATAATTGCGGACGTCGTTTGGGTCAAAAAAGATGTGGACAAAGACCGTATCATCCGCCGGGTAGATGAGGTTTGGGTCGGTCATCGACTTGAGATCACGTTTCAGCTCGGAGAAGAAGAGGGGGATCCCGTACTCATCGACAGGGAAGATGTGGAGGTATTCGAGGAGGTGCGGTGCCTTTTTCACGTATTCCTTGGCATTCACCGGCAGCATGCGGTACAGAGCACAGCCTTCGATGTTGTTTGCACAGTCGTTGTCCTCTGTGTTTTCTGCCGGCTTGAAGGGGAGGGTGAGGGCTGCTGTGAGGGAGGACATTGCCGATCACACCTTTGCCATCGATATGGGGATGATCTTCATTCCGTAACCGGGGTGGACCTCGAAAGAGACGAGATTTCCGGTCGTCTTGCGGGCACCCCTGACCTTGACCACCTCGAGAACCATCACGTACTTGTCCCCGATCAAGGCCTTCTTCATGGAGAGGTGGGCATCGCAGATCGACCGGATGCGGATGAGGGTGTCTTCCTCGAAGGCGTACGTGTGCAGGGTGATCAGGATGGTCTTTCCGTGGTCCACGAGGTTCTTGCAGTTCGTCAGGAACGAGAGGATGGATGACTGTTCCGTGTATTCCGTGAACATCGTCAGCGAGTCGATGACCGCGACCTCGGCCTTGCTCTGGCGGATGTGGTTGACGATCCGCTGGAGGATGCCGTCCATCTCTTCCTTCGTCCACTTGAACCCGACCATGTGGAGGTGGAAGAGGCGGATATACCCCCAGGCAAAGTAGTCGGAGACATCGAGGCTCATGGACTCCATCTGGGAGAGGAAACTCTTCGCGGTGAGCTCGGTCGAGTAGAGATCGACCCGTAACCCCTGCTTCATGGCTCCCCACATGATCTGCTGGGTGAGCACGCTCTTTCCGGTATCGTTTTCACCCTCGATCAGGGTGAGCGAGCCAAGCGGGATACCATCGGCTATTTTCTTGTCGATCTCGCTGTTTCCGGTCGAGAGGATGTTCTTGTCCTCGCCGCCAAGGAGGCTGGAGAGCCCCTCGCTGACTGACCCCGCCATAATAAGTATTGTGATTTTGTTCTCCGTTTCTATTTAAATTATTGCAGGAGGCAGTGCATTTTAAGAAAGGACCTTGCGGGCCGATACACCGTTGGGTGTTGTGACCTGGATTCCGATAGGTGTTGAAGACTCGGAATAGGTGATGATCATCGTCATGGTCTCCCCCGGATCCCACTGGGTGGGATAAAAATATCCGAGGGACCTACTATCATTCCACCAGCCATCACCGCTTCCCGACGAGTATTTATACAAAACGGGTCCTGTATCAGAGAAGAAGAGATAGACCTCCATGTTTTTAAAATCCCGGATCGGCTCGTTCCCTGTATTGGAGAGAGTGATTGACAGCGGACTCGTGAGGTTGACTGGTGGCTCTCCGATCTCAAGCGATGTCCCAAGCATTTTGAGCTGGATCTCGGTCATGTCCTTCTGGGCTGTGGTCACGATTTCGCTCGTGGCAAGGGTGCTCCCGGCAAGGACGTACGCCGTGATGATGATGATGATGATTCCAAATGCAGTCGCAACGAGACTTGCTGCTGCCATTCAGACCTCCTTTTTATCAGCTTGAGAACTTGGCAAATGTCAGGTCCCTCCTCACCCCGTTCGGAAGGACGATGGCGACATAGACATCGTCCCCAGAGGAAAGGTAGGAATCGATGCCAGTCTTTGTGATCGTCAGCGTCTCACCGGGGTCCCAGTAAGTGTTATCGAGGTCACCCTTGTTGTACAGCCCCTCAAGCGACCAGCGTTCAAAATTCCCGGGGTTGCCTGCATACATATCGCCATTATCGATCTCGTTGACATGGATACGTGCGGTTCCCACGTTTTTGCACCAGACCTTGACGGCCGTGTCATTGGCAAACGTGTTGACGATCCGGAAATCGGTCCGCATTTTGGTTTCTGCCTGTGTCGAGACGGAGCCAAAGGTGTCTGCGGTCCTGTAAATGGCAGGAAAAATCGCGTTGATGAGCACACCCGCGGCTATAACGGCACTGATGAGAAAAAGGGCAGTGACGATGGTCTCGCTTGACATCTCACCCTACGGTCTGTCACGGGAGGGTAAATATCCTTGCTCCCCGGCATCTTCGCGGGGATGCCGCCCGGGAGCGAGGTACTTCTGGGTATCCCTCCCTTCCCTCTTCTCCATCAGGACCTCGATCATGTCGCGGTCCAGTGTCGAGTCCGAGGGGTTCAGGATATGGTTGAGCTCGTAGAGCTCGGATACGAACTCGTCTGCCCGTATCTCGTGCAGCTCCCCGATGCTGGTCGGCATGAGGCGTGCCATGTCTTTGACGAGCTTGCAGGACTTGTCAGAGATGTAGCCCATCGCGTGGTAGGCATCGAGCATCAGGTCGACGCGGTCATGCCCGAAACGCTTGACGTTGCGGGATGTCCATTCGAAGAGGCGGAAGACCTTCTGCAGCCTGACCTTGTCACCAGCAGCCGCCTTTGCACCCTCCTCCTCTTTCGGGAGCGATGCAAGCTGGGACTTGAGAGCAGCCAGAAAGTCCATGTCTGTTTTTCCGGGCGGGACTGAAGGCTGCGTCGCCGGGACTCCCTGGGTGACACCCTGAGCGGAGGGGTAAGCCTGAGGTACCTGCTGTTCCTGCGCTGAGACCCGGGTATCCTGCCCGGCACCCTTGTCCTCCTTTTCATCGGTCTTCTTTGTCTCGGCTGTCGATTTGATGGCACCTGCAGCAGACTCGATGGCACTTGACGTATCCTTGAGAACGCTTGCCATTTTTGCAGAAACGTCTTCTCCGGAGGCCCCGCCCCCTGCAGACACGATGGGGTTCTCGAGGTCGTTCATCCGTTCCCGGATATCGATCAGCAGTCGCTTGATGGAGGTCTTGATCAGCTCAACCTCGTCCTGGAGCTTGAGGAGCTTGACCTCCGGGTCGTCAGAAGAGGCAGATGCGATGATGTGGTCGACCTGGGACTGACTGACTGCCATGAGGAATTCTCCTTATTGAAGATTATTAAAGGTTACCCTGTTCCAGGTATTATTATAGAATTAAATCTATATAATGGATATCACTCTTGCACTCCACACCAGCGTGAATGATGAGGGTGTGAAAAGTCAGTTTCCATCATACCATCATTGTGCCAGAGACATCTCTCAATGGTGAAGAGTGACAGTCCATTCCGTTGATGAACGAGAAAAAGGGAAATTATTTTGGGATTTTTCAGGTCCCAAGGATGTTTACTTTGTCGATTCCTGCCGGGACTCTCCGCACGATCGGATAAGC
>ERZ795052.1652-NODE-1652-length-29340-cov-5.349565_pt1 | contig 29340 bp, 18 predicted proteins | sample MGYA00375136_ERZ795052 | MGnify/ENA primary metagenome ERZ795052 (study PRJEB30181, sample SAMN05720156) | activated sludge metagenome | isolation source: Anaerobic digester | place: Japan | collected 2015-05-26 ... | reverse complement strand
TGTTTGCCCGGCATGCGGGGCTCGAGCGCCAGTTGCGGCGCGCCGACCTGGTCATCACCGGCGAGGGGGCGATTGACCGTTCGACGCTCATGGGCAAGGCGGTGGGCCAGGTGGCGGCCCGTTGCGCCGGGCTGGGGATTCCGTGTCTGGCGTTTGCGGGCGCAATGGGGTTGAACCGCCGGCGGGCGCATCCTTTCACCGAGGTGCACGCGCTGACGGACGTGACCTCGCTCGAGCAGGCCAAGGCCCGGCCGGCCTGGTGGCTGGAACAGCTCGCGGCCCGCGTGGCGCGCGAGTGGGCGGGGCGCGCCGGCGCTTGAAGGCGGGAAAATCCGGGCTACCGTTTGCCTATGAACCTGGAAGATCATGTGGGCGACATCATTCGGAAAGCCCGGGCGATGTCCGGCGTCTCCGCCCGGGCGGCGGCAGGCGCGGCGGGGATTTCCGAGCGCGACCTGGCGGAGTTGGAAGCCACGGGGCAGGCGGTCAGGAAGCCGGATTATCATCGCCTGGCGCGGTTGATCGGGGTGGACGGGGTGAAGCTCGAGCAGGTGGCGGCGGGCTGGGCGCCGGCCGGCCAGGACCTTGCCAGGTGGCGGGAGTTTCGATGCCTCACCACCACGGATGGCGGGATGGCGGTGAACTGTTACCTGGTGTGGGACCCGGCCACGCGGGAGGCGGCGTTGTTCGACACCGGGTGGTCGGCGGAGCCCATTGTCAAGGAAATCTCCGAACATCAGCTCGAGCTTTGTCATGTCTTCATCACCCACTCGCACGAGGATCACGTGGCCGCGCTTGCGGCCATCCGGCAGCGGTTTCCCCAGGCGCGGGCGCATTCGGGTTCGAGCGGGGCGCCGTTGAACGAGCGGCTGCGGCCGGGGGAAACCATCGCGCTGGGCGGCTTGCGGGTCAGCCCCCGGGACACGCCGGGGCACGCGCCGGACGGCACGACTTACGTTGTGGAGAACTGGCCCGCCGGCGCGCCGCCGGTGGCGATGGTCGGGGACGCGATTTTTGCGGGGTCCATCGGGCGGGGGAACCAGTCGTGGGAGCTGGCGCGAAGCAAAGTGCGCGAGCACATCCTGTCGCTGCCGGCTGACACCCTGATTTGCCCCGGGCACGGGCCGTTGACGACCGTGGCCGAGGAACGGGCCCACAACCCGTTTTTCTGATTCTCAGGCGCCGTAGGCCTCCATTCCCGCGCAGGTGCAGACCAGATTCCGGTCGCCGTACACGTTGTCAATCCGCCCGACCGGGGGCCAGAACTTGTGGTCGCGCAGGCTGGGAACGGGGAAGCAGGCCTGCTCGCGCGAGTAGGGCCGCTCCCATTTTTCGACGGCGATCATGTCCGCCGTGTGCGGGGATTGTTTCAAGAGGTTGTTTTGCCGGTCGGTCTGGCCGGACTCGATGGCCTGGATTTCGGCATGGATGCCGATCATGGCTTCGCAGAAGCGGTCCAGTTCGGCCAGCGGTTCGCTTTCGGTGGGTTCCACCATGATGGTGCCGGGCACCGGCCAGGAAATGGTGGGGGCGTGAAAGCCGTAGTCCATGAGGCGCTTGGCCACGTCCTCGACCGTGACGCTTTTGAACTGGCGCAAATCTAGAATGCATTCGTGGGCGACCAGGCCGTTGCGGCCGCGATACAGGACGGGGAAAAACTTCTCGAGGCGGCGCGCGATGTAATTGGCATTGAGGATGGCGTATTGGGTGGCTTCCCGGAGGCCGTCGCGGCCCATGGTGGCCAGATACATCCAGGAGATGGGCAGGATGCTGGCGCTGCCCCAGCGCGCGGCAGAGACCGGCCCCGCGGCGGTTTGCTCATCCGCCGGCGCGAGGGGGTCGCCGGGCAGGAAGGGCGCCAGGTGCGCGGCCACGCCGATGGGGCCCACACCGGGCCCGCCGCCGCCATGGGGGATGGCAAAGGTCTTGTGCAGGTTCAGGTGGCAGACATCGGCGCCGATGTCGGCGGGGCGGCAGAGGCCGACCTGGGCGTTCATGTTGGCGCCGTCCATGTAAACCTGTCCGCCGTGTTCATGGACGATGCGGCAAATGTCCACGATGCTTTCCTCGAAAACGCCGTGGGTGGAAGGATAGGTGACCATGAGGGCGGCGAGCTCCTGGCGGTGCGCCCCGGCTTTGGCCTGGAGGTCGGCGACGTCAATGTTGCCCTGCTTGTCGCACGCGACCGCGACCACTTTGAGTCCCGCCATGACGGCCGAGGCGGGGTTGGTGCCGTGGGCGGAGGCGGGGATGAGGCACACGCGCCGGTGGGATTCGCCGCGGCTGCGATGATACGCGCGAATGGCCAGCAGGCCCGCGTACTCGCCTTGCGAACCCGCATTGGGCTGAAGCGAGACGGCGGCAAAGCCGGTGATTTCCTTGAGCCAATCCTCGAGGTTGCGGATGAGGACCTGGTATCCGCGCGCCTGCTCAGCCGGCACGAAGGGATGCAACCGGGCGAACTCCGGCCAGGTGATGGGGAGCATTTCCGCGGCGGCATTGAGCTTCATGGTGCAGGAGCCCAGCGGGATCATGGACTGGGTGAGGGACAAGTCGCGGGACTCGAGGCGTTTGAGGTAGCGGAGCATCTCGAGCTCGGAATGGTAACGGTTGAAGACCGGCTGCTGGAGATACGGCGAGGTGCGCGCCAACGGGGCAGGAAACCCGGGGTCCAGACCGGCAGCGAGTTCCTCGATGGTCCAGCCGGGGTCGCGGCCCTCGTTGAAGACCGCCAGGATGTCCCGGACGTCTTGCGGAGAGGTGGTTTCGTCCAGCGCGATGCCCAGAGTCTCGGCATCAATCTGGCGAAAATTCATCCGGCGCTCCCGCGCCCGGCGCAAGGTTTCGGACAGCCGCCCGGCCTCGAGGCGAAGCTGGAGGGTGTCGAAAAAGCACTGGGGGCCGGCGTCGGGCATGACCTGCCGCACCCCGAGGCGCTGCAGTCCGGCGGCCAGGATGAGCGCGAGCTGATGAACGCGGGCGGCGATGCGGCGCAGGCCGTCCGGCCCGTGGTAACAGGCGTAAAGCGCGGCCAGGTTGGCCAGGAGGGCCTGGGCGGTGCAGATGTTGCTGGTGGCCTTCTCGCGCCGGATGTGTTGTTCGCGGGTTTGCAGCGCGAGGCGGAAAGCCGGCCGGCCGCGGGAATCCTTGGACACGCCAACGATGCGCCCCGGCATTTGGCGTTTGAAGGCATCGCGAGTCGCAAAGAAGGCGGCATGCGGTCCGCCAAAGCCGAGCGGCACGCCGAACCGTTGCGCGCTGCCGAGGGCGACATCCGCCCCGAACTCGCCCGGCGGCCGCAACAGGGTGAGGCTGAGCAAATCGGCGGCGACGGCCACGAGCGCGCCGGCGTGGTGGGCGCGCTCGACAAACGATTCGTAGTTGTGGATGTGGCCGAACGTGTCCGGGTATTGCAGCAGGCAGCCGAAGACCCGGTCGTGGAACTGGAACTGGCGGTGGTCGCCGACGACGACCTCGAGGTCCAGCGCCCGGGCGCGGGTTTTGACCACGGCAATGGTTTGCGGATGACACGCGGCGGAAACGAAAAAGACGGGGCGGCCAGGTTTGAGGCCGTGGAACATGGTCATCGCCTCGGCGGCGGCGGTGGCCTCGTCGAGCAATGAAGCGTTGGCGACTTCCAAGCCGGTCAGGTCCATGACCATGGTTTGGAAACTGAGCAACGCCTCGAGGCGGCCCTGGGAAATCTCGGCCTGATAGGGGGTGTATTGGGTGTACCAGCCGGGATTCTCCAAGACGTTTCGCTGGATGACCGGGGGGGTGATGCAATCCGAGTACCCCATGCCGATATAGGAGCGGAAGACCTGGTTCTGCGCGGCCATCGCGCGCAGGGCGGTGAGCGCCTCATGTTCGCTGAGCGCGCCGGGAAGTTGGAGGGGCTGGCGAAGCCGGATGGGCGCGGGGACGGCCTGGTCCACCAGGTCATCGAGGGAGGCCAGGCCGAGCAGTTCGAGCATTTTGGCGGCCTGTTCCGGCCGGGGGCCGATGTGGCGGCGAACGAAACGGTCGGGGTGCTCCAGCCAATCAGGCCGGGCACCCGCCGCAGTGACTGATGTGTCCGGATTTTCCGTCGGTTGCTCTGCGCAAGGCATTCGGGGAAATTAAGGTTGAAGAGGGCCAAAGCAAGCGGATTTGAAGGCGGGGAGCAACGCCGCAAAAAACAAATGCGCGCCCCCACGGCGCCTGCCGGACGCGGGGCCTCTTGGAGGCGGTGGCAAGCCTCAAAACCACCATGCTACCACTCGAGGCGATAGCCGAAGTCGTTCTTCCGGACCGTGAAGGTGAGTTTCCCCGCCTCCTGCTGAAAGGGCACCGGCTGCCCGGTGGCGCCATCCGCCTGGATGACATGCAGTGACTTGGGCGGGCTGGCCGGACTCGGACGGGAGGCGGCGGCCACGAGCCCCACGCTCGGGTCCTGAACGAGGTTGGGGAGGTTCAGGGTGACGGCAAAGTCCTCCTCCGCATCGGGCAAAGGCAACAGCAGCAGGCCCCCCTCGCAGCGCCGGACCTGCAAGGCGCCCAGGGTGGTTACGGCGCCGAAACCGGCTGGCGACCGGTTTTCCTGCAAAGCGCGGGTGGGAAGGCCGGGCGCGGTGGTTTTTTCGAGACGAACCGAGGTGATGTGGGTCCGGCCGTCGGCGACAGAACCTTCGACTTTAAGGACGCCGAGGCGGTAGCGGCGTCCGGCGGTTTCATCGCCCAGGAGGCGGAAACGCCGGCCGTCACCGCGGGCATCATAGAGGCCGACCAATACCTCGTAATCGCCCGGCAGCGCCGCCTCGGGAATGACCACCGTCCAGTCGGTTCCGGTGACCTGGCGCCCGGGCCATTGCGAGGTTGGCGGCTCGGGAAAGCCGCCGCCGACAAACTCGAAATTCGTGTACCGTCCCGGCACCGCCCGGCTGAAATGGTAGAACACCGCCAGGTCCTTGGGCGCGGGCCGCTGCGAATGCCAGACCACGCGGAGGCGGAAGTTGCGCCCGCCGAGGTACTCGACCCCTTCGGCCTCGGGGAGGATGGGCAGCGGGAGGTTGGGATTGAAGCCGCGGGCGTTAACGTAGAGCCGGCCGGGGGCGCGCGATTGCTCGACGACGCGGTCGTCCAGGCGCTCGACGCTGGATTGCACCGGCCCGGCGGAGGCGAAGTAACCAAAGGGCGGGAGGACCCGGCCGGCGACTGCCCAATCCCTGGCGCCGCGGTTGACCCACACCCGCGCGCCCGAGGACCACTCCACGGCAACCCGGTGAATGTCTCCCTCCTCGAACCGGACGGCCGCGAGGTCGTCCCGCGCGATGCGCTCGATGAAGTCCTGCGCCAGCCAATATTTGCGCACCGCCCCGCGCACCAGGCCCGCGCGGTCCATCATGAGCGCGTGTCCGGTCAGCACCTCCGCCGAGAGGTAGTCGTCCGATTCGATGCCGTGGTCGTCGCGCGACCGCCCGCCCTGATAGCGGTCCGAGTAGCCGACCCCGTGGAGACTGAAGCGGGCGTGGTGGACGGCATCGAGCCAGGGCACGCGCTCCCAGTCCCGGCACGGGACGCGGTTGTTGAAGTGGGGGCCGGTGCCGATGGGAATGAGCTGGCAGTCGGCGCCTTCGAGCCAGCCAATCAATTGGTCGCTGCCGGCTTCGCTGGTCGTGGGGGCGTGGCCGAGGGTGTCGCGAATGAGGGCGAAGGCCTCGCCCCAGCAGCGCAGCGTCTCGGTCTTGGAATGGAACGCGCCCTGGCGGTCGTAAAAATCAAACGCGTTGATCGAAGTCCAGACGTCCACAAACGACGCCGTCGGCCGCAGCGCGGGCTGAATGAGGTCGAGGTTCCGCTGGAGGAAGGGCCGGACGCGGTCGGGTCGGAACTGGTAGCTTTGGGCGTTGCGGCCCTCGTTGAGCCAGGCTTTGCGGGGCCGGCCCTGGGCGTCGAACGTCACGTGTTCATAACTGAACCCGGTGGCATCGGGATAAATGTCAATATAATTGTCGTGCAGCCCCCACAGCGCCCCCGCCTGGTCGCAGACGCGCCCCAGCTCGCGCAGGTCCTCCAGCGTGCCCAGCTCGGGCAGCGGGGGGAAAATGTCCGGGAGGCGGTAATCGTACCCCCAGCGCTGCCAGACATGAATCAGGGCCAGGGAATTGGTCAGGCCATAGGCGAAGCAGCGGCGCAGCAGCCGCGTGTTGTCCGCATAGCGTCCGCCCCAAATATCGAAGACGAACCGGCCCGCCTTGCGGGCCAGCGCCGGCGCGGGCCGCTTTTCGGACAGCGGCCTGAACTTGAGCGCGGCGTCGAACGCGCCCCGGGCGCTGGGGACGAAAGTGAAGGTGGTGTCGGGATGCGTATGCAGGGCGTAGGTTCGGGAAGCGGGCTCGACCTCGAAATGGTCGGGGGGCGTGTCACACGCGATCAGCAGGCCGAAGCTGGAGCCGGGAGCGGGGTCAAATTCCAGGCCGATGTGGCTGCTGGCCAGGTTGTGTCCGCCCCCGCCGGCGCGGAAAGCCTGCGGTTCGACCACGCAGTAGCCGTGGCCGTAGTAGAGGCGGGAGGCGGTCCGGCTGGCGTTGCCGGGGGCCAGATCGGTGAGGCGTCCGTCGCTGGCAATCTTCAACCGGAGGCCGGCCTGCTCGGCCCAAACCTCGACCCGCACCTCCCGCTCGCCCGCCAGAGCCGGGACATGATGCCGGACGGTCAACCGCCCGCCCGGATCGCGGACTGCTTGAAATTTCCGGACATAAAGTCCGGCGGGGCCGCTGGCCAGCCGGCGGTCCTCGAGGGAGATGTTGAAGCCGTCAAAGACAACCGACTTGTCGGCGGAGCCCAAAGCCAGGGAGGCATCCGCGACGCCGTTCGGGCCCAGGACCAGCGCCGCCGCCTGGCCGGCCTGCAGCTCGAATCGGAACGTGTCTCCGGGCAGCGTGCCGGACTCTGAAGTCAGGGCCCTGACCGCGCGCGCGGCTTGTTCCCGCCTTTCCTCCGGCGCCAGGGCGCGGGGCGGTGAGCCGGCGATGACGGCCGGGTCCCCCCAGAAACCCGAGTCGCAGACCGTGTTGTTCTTTGGTCCCGGATGGCTCTCCAAGCGCAGGCGGATTTCGCGGCCGGCCCAGGGGGAAAGGTCGGCGTGACCGGGGACCCACGTTTTGGAGTCGGTGTGCCGCTCGAAGACGAGGGAGTCTCCCACCCAGACGCGGAAGGTGACGCCGTCGCTGGGCGGCTCGTTCTCCGAGTGGTCGCGGATGGCATTGAAGAAGTCCAGGCTGAGCGGGCGGCTGTCTGGCAGCCTGAGGCGGTATTCAACAAAGAGGGTGCCCGCGCCGCCGCGGTACGGCGGATGCGTCTGGAGCGCGTGACGATTTCCCCCACGGGCAACCCACCCGCGACCGAGCCACGTCCCCGACCCTTCGTCATGGCCCTCCCAGCCGGCGGGCATCTCGTGCGGCGGCTCGCCGAAACGTTGCCAGGTGACCCGGTGGGCTTTGAGCGAAGCCAAGGCCAGGGAGCCCAGGCTGGGAACCTCGAGGGGGGTGTCCGGGACGGGAACGGGTGCGGGCGGGAATTCCGTTTGAAAAATCTGAATCGCGTGGGCGGTCAACGGCCGGCCCTCGTGAGTGAAGGCCGCCCGGACATGGACCGGGTAAAGCGCCGAGTGCGTTCCGGACCCGCACCTGAAGGCGAATTGGACGGCGCCGTGGCCGCGCGGCGGCAGTTCGAGGGCCGCGCGGGGCGGGCCCGAGGCACGGCATTCATCCACCAGCCCCGTCATCTCGAGATTGACCGTCAAGGCGGCGGCGCTGGAGTTGGTGAGGAAGACCGGGACCGTCTGCGGCTCGTCCAGGGTGCGGACGACAGGAATCTCGCCGATGCGGAGGGCGAGCGGCCCTTCGGTGACGAAATGACCGTTGAAAGCAAAGGAAGGCAACGTCAAGGCAGCCGTGAGGCAGGCGCCAGGGAGAAATCTTGCTAACATGCGTCCAGCATGGCGGCGACCCGCCGGTTTGTCACGCACGAGGAGAGGGGCGCTACCGTTCCAAAGTCATTTGGTTTGAGGTCCTCAACGCTTGGGGGAAGCTGCGGCGAGATTCGACTGCAGGGCTTGGTTCCTCGCGAACCTGGCGCGAGGTATTCGGCCGGAAAACCATCTCAGGCAACGGGAACGCGCGGGAACGCGTCCCGGCCACATTGGGGAGAGCGGCCGGGGAGGCGCCGTTACTCGAGGGCTTTCAGCCGCTCCTCGGCTCGCTCGCGGATGGGGGCTTGCTGGCACTTGTCCACCACCGTTTGGAGGGCGGCGGCGCGCTGGGCCTTGTTGAGCCCCGAGCTGGGTTTGCCCGCCAGCTTGACCACCGAGGAATAAGCCTCTCGCGACACCGCCTCATCCTGCGCAAAAGTCAGGAGCAACTCGAGGGCGCCGGGATCGGAAATTTCGTCGGCGACCGAGATGGCCAGGCGTTTTTCCTCGGGCCGCTCGATGAGTGGAACGACCTCCCGGAGTTTGGCCACTTTGCGGGCCGGGTCCAATTTGCGGTCGCCCTGCACGTATTGCAGGTACCCGCGCAAGGCGAGGACCTGGTGGGATTTGCGGGCGCCAGCCCGGGCCACTTGCAGCAGCGGCTCGGCAACGGCGGCGTCCTCGGGCCAGGTATTGGGCCAGGTGGCGAGGGTGCGAACGGCTTCATCCTGGATTTCCGGGTCCGCATCCTTCACGGCGGCCGTGACCGCCTTGAGGGCGTCGGGTCCGCCGGCGGCCGCCAGCGCGCGGAGGCCGAGGCCGCGAGTGGAACTGTCACGGCTGCGGATCAACGCCTCCAGCGGAGGCACCGCCGCCGCGCCGGCCCGTCCGCAGATGGCCAGCAGGGCCGTGTCCACTTCGGCTTGTTCGCGGGGCTGCTGCCGCTGCTGGCGCAATTCGATCAGGCGGGGAATCTGGTCGGCGCCGGCGATCGCGCCCAGGGCCTGAACGGCGGCGCTGCGCACGCCGGCATCGGGGTTGTCGGCCGAGGCGAGGATGAGCGGAAACGCGCCGGGAGTGCGGCGCTGGGCGGTGACGCGGATGAGGATTTCCCGTTGCTTGCCTGCGGACTGCGGAAGGCGGGCCAGCAGGTCGCGGTCCACGTCCTCACCCGGCAGGCGGACCAAGGCCGCCACCGCGGCCGGCTCGAGCTGGGCGTCGCCGGCGGCGGCGGTTTCAAGCAGCACGGGCACGGTCGAGCGGTCCCCGGACTTTTCAATCACCCCGACGGCGGTAAGGCGCAGGCGGGGGGAGCCGGTGCGAGCGGCGTCGAGGATGGCAGGCATGGCGGCGCGGTCGTTGCGGTCGGCGAGCGCCAGCAGCAGCATCGGCTGGCGTTCGGGCGGCGCCTGGCGCAACTGCGTGATGACGGCCGCGGTGGCTTTTTTGCCCGGCAGTTCACGCGCGGTCCGCAAGCCGATGGCAAAGCGTCCCTTGTCGGTGGAGGTCAACTGCTCGACAAGGAGCGGGACCCCCTTGTCCCCCCGGGCCAGGATCAGGCCGCGGGTGGCTTCGAGCATTTTCTGTTTGGGCGCAGGTCCCTTGCGCACCGTCTCGTAGATTTTGGCCGCAGCGGAGCTTTTTCCGGCCAGGCGCAGGTCCTCCGCGCACCGAATGCAGCCCTCGGCGACCGCCGGGCGCACGGAGTCGGGGACGCGCGCGAGAGCTTTCACCAGCGCGCCGGAGGCTTTGGAACCGCCGATTCGCCCGAGGGCCACGGCAGCGGCCGAGGCCACATCGGGGTCGGGATCGTTCAGTCGCTGGATCAAGGCGGGAACGGCCTGGGGGTCGCGCCGGATGCCGAGGGAATTGATGACGCCCACCTGCAGTCTGCCCTGGAGCTTGTCCAACGCCTCTCGCAAGGCGCGGTCCGCGGCCGGCCCCGGGATGGCTTCGAGGGCGATTCGCGCCCACGAGGCCAGTTGTTCATCGGGAAGCAGGGCGGCCAGGGCCGGCACGGCCTGCTCGCTGCCATAAATCGCGAGCAGTTTGCAGGCGACCGCGCGGTCGCCGGCCGGGGCGTCCGATTGGACCAGGCGAATCAGGTCAGGCTCCTTGTTGGTGGCGGGGGTTTGGGCGCGGGCAGGCGAGGCCAGGGCGGTCAGGAGGGACGCGGTGAGGAGCGGGAGCCAGCAGCGGCGTGGAAGGGGAAATGTCATAAGCTGAATCATGGGCAAGGGTTGAAGCGGTTGCCGGTTAGATGCGCCACGGTTCGCGCAAGGCTTCGGAACGGAGCCGGTTGGCCGGTTCATCGCCGGGGAACTCGTGTTTCACCGGGTCGTAAACAACCTTGCGGCCGAGGAACAGGGCGATGTTGGCCGCGTGACAGGCAATGTGCGCGTAGCAGGCGGCGTCGGCATCCGCGCGCGTCCGGCCCCGGCTTTTGACGCAGTCGAGGAAATCGCGGACGTGGAAGTTGGCAGGGTAGCCGGAAACCTTGGCGCCGCGGCCCAGGAGCAAATCCGGCGAGCTTGAGGCAATCTCGCCGTCGTCGCCGGTTTCCACCCAGCCCTGGTCTCCCTCGAAGCGAACCGGGCAGGAGCCCAGGCCCATCCAGCCGTCATTGCGGACGACCAGGCGGACGCCGTTGGCGTAACGCGCGTGGAGTTCCTTGCCGACCGGCTCGTATTCGACCGGCGCGGTGTGGTCGGCGTCGTTGGCCCATTGGCACAGGTCCACGCAGTGGGAGCCCCACTCGAGACACCCGCCGCCGACGAGCCCGCCGCCTTTTTCGAAATTGAAGCCGTCGAGAAATTTCTTGTTGAAGGGGCGCCACGCCGCCGGGCCGAGGTAGAGGTCCCAGTCCACCTGGTCGCGGGGCGGTTCGGGCTGGGGCTCGATCCAGCCGCTGGTGGCGGTGCCCAGGCCGCCGGGATGCGCGTGCAGGGTTTGCAGCCTGCCCAACCTGCCGCGGCGCGCCAAGTCCACGACGAAGGCAAAATTCGGCAGGCTGCGGCGCTGGGTGCCGGCCTGGAAGACGCGGCCGGTGCGGCGAAAGGTTTCCGCCAGGGCCAGGCTCTGGGCAATGTTTTTGGTGCAGGGTTTTTCACAATACACATCCTTGCCCGCGTTGGCCGCGAGGATGGAGGCCAGCGCGTGCCAGTTCGGGCCGGTGGCAATCAGCACGGCGTCGAGGTCGTCGCGTGCGAGCAATTCGCGCAAATCGCGGTAGGTCGCGCAATCCTGGTTGCCATAGCGGGCATTGGCGCGGGCGCGCACGGCTTCGCGCCGCTCGGCTTTGACATCGCAAACGGCGACAAACTGCACATCCGGCTCCTCGAGGAAGCATCCCAGCACGTAGTTGCCCCGGCCGCCGATGCCAATCGCGCCCAGGATGATCCGCTCGCTGGGCGGCACACCGCCATCCTTGCCCAGCACCGCGCCGGGAACGATCAAGGGGCAGGCCAGGGCCGCGCCGGCCTGCAGCGCGCGGGCCAGGAACTGGCGGCGGTTGAAGTGGAGAGGTTCGGGGGCGGCGGGTCTGATTGCAGACCGGCTCCGGCGATTAGCGGGCTGATGACTCATAGACAATTTCCACGCGGACACTGCGCAGGCCGCGGCTGCGGGCCTGATTATTCTTTTCCAAGCCGCCCGGCCGTGAAAATCCTCGCCCGGGCAGGCTCTAATCCGGCACGACCTTAGACGATGATCGCCCGGTTCGTCATTCACGAAATTTTTCCGGAGCTGATTTTCATGGCGACGCGCCGGCCTGACGGCTTAGTATGGAAGCATGAGAGTGCGCTCGTTGAGGTGTGGTTTCGGGGCGGTGGCGCTGGCCGCCGGGCTGGCGGCCTGCGGCAAATCCAGCCCCCCGCCGCCGGGCGCCGCGCGGGAGCCCGGGGGGCACGCGGTCACGGTGGCGAATGCCAGCGTCCGGCCGATGAGCCGGACCATTTCGGTCACCGGCACGCTGGCGGCGCAGGAGCGGTCGCTGCTCAGCGCCAAGGTGCCCGGCCGGCTGGAGGTGTTGCGGGTGGACGTTGGCAGCGCGGTCGCCCAGGGGGATTTGCTGGCCCAGATCGAGCGGCGCGATTACGAGTTGAAGTTGCAGCAGGCCGCCGCCGCGCTGGCCCAGGCGCGGGCGGCGCTGGGCCTGCCGGCCGACAGCGAGGCGGACGAGGTGGAGCTGAACAACGTGGCGGCGGTGAAGCAGGCGCAAGCCGTGCTGGAAGAGGCGGCCAAGAACCGCGAACGGGTCCTGAACCTTTCCCGGCAGGGCATTGCCTCCGCGTCGGAAGTGGACACCGTCGAGGCCACCTACCGGGTGGCGCAGGCCAGGCATGAAACCGCGCTGGAGGAAGCGCGCACCCGGATTGCCGCGCTGGCCCAGCGGCGCGCCGAATACGACCTGGCCCAAAAGCAACTGGCCGATACCGCGGTGCTGGCGCCCTTCGAGGGCGCCGTCCAGCAGCGCCGGGCGAATCTGGGCGAATATCTTTCGGCGGGAACACCCATCCTGCAGTTGGTCAAAACCAATCCCTTGCGACTGCGCCTGCAAGTCCCGGAGCGGGATTCGGCGCGGGTCCGCGCGGGCCAGGAGGTGCGGCTGACGATTGACGGGGACACCAACCGGTATGGGGGCCAGATTGCCCGGCTGAGCCCGGCCCTGGACGAGCAAACGCGGATGCTGCTGGTCGAGGCGGACGTGCCGGCCCAGGGCACGCTGCGTCCGGGCCTGTTCGCGCGCGCCGAAATCGTGGTCAATCCCGACGACCCCGGCTTGAGCATTCCGTCCGAGGCGCTGGTGGTTTTTGCGGGCGTCGAAAAGGTGGTGACCATCGAATCAGGCAAGGCGCTGGAGAAAGCAGTGACGACCGGCCGGCGCGGGCCCGGGTGGGTGGAGATTCTATCGGGGCTCAGCCCCGGGGAGACGGTGGTATTGAACCCCACGGGGTTGCGCACGGGCCAGCCGCTCACCATTCAAACCGCCGGCCGGAGTTCCGGCGAGGCCAGCCGCCCCCCCGCCTCTTGAGTTGGCTATGAGTTTCCGCGTTTCCCCACCCTGCCCCGTCCTCGCGCCGGTTTGAGTTCCCGTGCAAAAGCTTGCTGAAATCTGCATTCGCCGGCCGGTGTTCGCTTCGATGATCATCCTGACGCTGGTGGTCATCGGGGTGGCCGGTTATTTGACCCTGGACGTGGACCGTTTCCCGTCGGTGGACCTGCCCACCGTGCGGGTCAGCGCGCGCCTGCCCGGCGCGTCGCCGGCGGAAATGGAGTCGCAGGTGGCGCAGCCCATCGAGGAGGTGCTCAACACGATCGAAGGCATCACCGAGCTGCGTTCCATCAGCGGGTCGGGCTCGGCGTTTTCCATCGTCACGTTCGATCTGAAGCGGGATATTGACGCCGCCGCGCAGGACGTGCGGGACCGGGTGGCGACGGTCGTGCGGGACCTGCCCCGGGACACCGACCCGCCCACCATCGCGAAGTCCGACGTGGACCAGGCGCCGATCCTCTCGATCGCGCTGTCGGCCAACCGTTCGCAACGCGAGCTGAGCGAGATCGCCGACAAGATCGTCAAGACCCATATCGAACGGTCCGCCGGGGTGGGCCAGGTGGACATCATCGGCGACCTCCCGCGCGCGATCAATGTGTGGGTGGACGCGGACCGGCTGGCGGCCTACCAAATCCCGATTACCGCCGTGCGCGAAGCGGTCGCCCGCCAGAACGCGAACATTCCCGGGGGGTATGTGACCGGAACGCTGCGGGAGCAGACGCTGCGCACGATGGGGCGGCTGACGGATCCGCGCGCGTTCAACGACCTGGTGATTGCCACGCGGGACGGCGCTCCGATCCGGATTCGGGACATCGGGTGGGCGGAGGACGGCACCAAGGAGCGGCGGTCCTTTTCACGGTTGAACGGCTCGCCGACGGTGGTGCTGGACGTGATCCGCCAGTCCGGCGCCAACACGGTGAGTGTGATTGAAGGGGTGAAGCAGAAGCTCCGCGAGCTGGAGCCGCAACTGCCGGAGGACGTGAAACTGGTGGTGACGCGGGATCAATCGCGGTACATCTACGAGGCGCTGCACGAGATCAAGCGGCACCTGATTTTGGGCAGTGTGCTGGCCTGCCTGGTGGTGCTGCTGTTCATGCGCAACTGGCGCGCGATGGTCATCGCCGCCGTTGCCATCCCCACGTCCGTCATTTCGGCGTTTGGCATGATGAAGGCCCTGGACTTCACGCTCAACAGCGTGACCATGCTGGCGCTGGTGCTCATGGTCGGCATCGTCATTGACGACGCGATTGTGGTCCTGGAGAACATTTTCCGCTTCGTCGAGGAAAAGAAGATGAAGCCGTTCGAGGCGGCCCGGGCGGCGACAGCGGAGATCGGGCTGGCGGTGATGGCCACCACGTTCAGCCTGGTGGTCATCTTCGTGCCGGTTTCGTTCATGTCGAGCATTTCGGGCCGGTTCCTTTACCAGTTCGGCTTCACGGCGGCGGTGGCGGTGCTGGTGAGCCTGCTGGTTTCGTTCACGCTCACCCCGATGATGAGCGCCCGGCTGCTGCGAACCAACGGCGGCGCAACCGGTTTTTTGCGCCGGCGCCGTCATCCCGAGAGCGAACCGGTGGGGCAGCCCCGGTCGCGCACCGGGTTTTACGCGTACATTGACCGGTTTTACACCGGGGTGTTGCGGCTGGCGCTCCGGCGCCGGCTGGTGGTTGCCGGCCTGGCGCTGCTGGTCATCGCCTCCTCCGTGCCGCTCTACAAAAGCGTCCGGCAGGAGTACCTGCCCAGCAACGTGGACGAAGGCGAGTTCGACGTGCGCATCACCGCCCCCGAGGGCACCAGCCTTCAGGCGATGAACCAGGTGGCCACCCGCATCGAGGAGGAATTGCGCACCACCCCGGGCGTCCGGCTGGTGCTCGCCACCATCGGCAGCGGCTTCTTCGGCGGGGTCAACGGCGCCAATTTCTTCATCCGGCTCGCCCCGCACGAAGAGCGGACGTTCCGCTGGCGGCGGTTGTGGCAGTGGCCGCCCTGGAAGGCGTTCGAGGGCAACTTCACCCAGCGGGACGTGCAGCAGGAAATCCGGCGCCGGTTGCGCCCATTCAGCGACGTGCGCATCGCCATCCGCAATCCGCAGACGTTCGTCGGCGGGGGTCCCAATTTCGACATAGACTTTTCGATTCTGGGGCCCGACCTGGAGGTGTTGTATGCCTATGCCGACCGGCTGCGGACCAATGCGGCGCGGCTGGGCCTGCTCGACGCGGACATCACGCTCAAACTCGACAAGCCCGAATTGCGGGTCGAGATAGACCGGGACCGGGCGGCGGACCTGGGGGTGAGCACGACCGACATTGCCGACGCGTTGCGCATCATGGTGGGAGGCGACCAGCGCGTCACCCGGTTTCGCGATGAAAGCATGAACGAGGATTACGACGTCGAGGTGCGGCTTCGCGAGGAAGACCGGAACCGGCCGGAAATCATCGGCCGCCTTTTCGTGCCGCGGCACGACGGGGGGCTGGTGCCGCTGGAGAGCGTGGTGAACCTGGTGCCGACCCAGACCGCCTCGCGCATTGACCGCCTCGACCGCCAGCGGCAGGTCAGCCTCCGCGCCGCCGTCGCGCCCGGTTTTGCCCAGGCGGACCGCATCGCCGCGTTGCGCGAGGAAGTGGCCCGGATGGGCCTGCCCACCGGCTACTCGACCACCGTCACCGGCCGGGCGCGCGAACTGGAAACCACCTTCCGCGAGTTCATCTTCGCCTTCGCCCTGTCTGTCGTGCTGATGTACATCATCCTGGCCTCGCAGTTCGAAAGCCTCATCCATCCTTTCACCATCCTGTTGTCGTTGCCGCTTTCGGTCCCGTTTGCCTTTATTTCGCTGCTGCTGGCGGGCCAGAATCTCAATCTCTACAGCGCCCTGGGCTTGCTGGTGCTGTTTGGCGTCGTGAAGAAGAACGCCATTCTGCAAATTGACCACATGAACAAGCTGCGCGAAGCGGGGCTGGACCGCCTCAGCGCCATCCTCCAGGGCAATCGCGAGCGGTTGCGTCCCATCCTCATGACCACCTGCACCTTGATTGCCGGGATGCTGCCCCTGGCGCTGGGCACCGGCCCGGGGGCGGAAGAACGCCGCGCGGTGGCGGTGGTGGTGATTGGCGGCCAGACGCTCTGCCTGCTGCTGACGCTCCTGGTCACCCCGGTGGCCTACTCGCTGCTGGACGACCTGCGGCCGCGCCGCCGCGCCGACGCGCCAGCCCCCGACCAGGAACTGGAACCCGCGCGAGCCGCCTGACGCGACGCGCGGGGCTTGTTCCGGGCTGTCGCCACCCCGCCGCCGTTGGCCGGGGACGTTTTTCCAGCCTGGCTTGGCGGGAGCCTGAAAACGGGTTGGAGCCGGCTTGGGGACTTCACCCCACTCATCCCCGGCGGGAGCCGGACCGGGCTTTCGGGCCGGAGTTTGGGATTGCGCCGGTGGCGGCATTGGCCTAGTTGTGGAGGCCGAACTCCGCGGATACAACGAGTCCAGAAATGAAAGCATTGCGATGGTTTGTGTTGGGGCTGTTGGCGGCGGTTGGCGGCTGGCTCTACCTGTCCAACCAGCAACTGGCGCGCGAACTCGCCGCGCTGCGCGCCGAAAACCAGCAGTTGCAGCAGGCCCGGGCCGCGGCGGAGGAGGCGGCGGCGTCCGCCACGCAGGCGCAGAGCGATGAGCTGGAGCGGCTGCGGCGGGACAACCAGGAGCTGTTGAAACTGCGGAACGAGGTGCGGCTGTTGCGGGAAGACAAGCAGACGCTGACCCGCCAGGTGCAAACCGTGCAAGCCCAGGCCCAGGATGCCCAGGCGCAGGTCCAGAACGCCCAGGCGCAATTGCAGGCGCTGCAAGCCCCGGCCGCCGGCACGGCAACGGCGCCTCCCCAGGTGCGGGGCCTCTTCACCCAAGCGCAGTTGACGGTCCTGCAGCAACGCGGGGTCACGATGGACGCCAACGCGGCGATGATGGCCTGTCTCAACAATCTTCGTTCCCTGGACGGCGCGATTCAGCAATGGGCGCTGCAGAATCAGAAGCCGCCGGGGACGGTGGTCACCCTGAACGACCTGGCTCCCTACCTGCGCAACCAAACACCGGCGTGTCCCGCCGGCGGAACCTACAATTTGAATACGGTGGGAACCAAACCGGCGTGCACCCTGCCCGGCCACGTATTGCCTCAATAAGCGCGCGGCCGGTTTGACTCCGCCCCGTCGGGCGGAGGCCGGCCGGCGGAACGAAAGCAAGCAAACTGATATGAAAAATGTTTTGATCCTTGTGCTGGCGCTGGGCCTGGCCGCCCTGGGGGCGCTTTACTACAACCACACGCGGCAGGTGGCGCAAAAGGAGGCGCAGCTCGCCGCCATCCAGGCCGAGGCCGAGGCCAAAGCCCAACAATTGGCCGAGGCCGAGGCGGCCAAAGCCCGGGCCGACCATCAACAGGAGCAGTTGCTGCGGCTGACCGAGCAGATGGGCAGCGAACTGAGGGCGCAGCAGGCCGCGCGCAGCAACGCCGCGGCGCGGACCGAGGCCGGCGCGGACGCCGGGCTGGAGGCGGGGCCGGCCGCGGAGAAGAAGGGCGGGTTCGGGGAGATGCTGGCCAGCATGATGAATGATCCCGACGTCAAGAAAATGATCCAGGAGCAGCAGCGGGCGATGATCGAACCGCTGTACGGCCCGCTGATCAAGCAGATGAACCTGAGCCCGGAAGAAGCCGACGCGTTCAAGAAGCTGCTTTCGGACCACATGACCAAAAGCACCGAGCAGGCCACGTCGCTGTTCGCCGGCAGCTCGAGCACCAACCGCCAGGAGCTGGTCGCCAGCCTGACCGCGCAGCAAAAAGCCTTCGACGACGAGGTGAAAGCCCTGCTGGGCGACACCCGCTATCAGCAATACAAGGATTATCAGACCACCCTGGGCGAGCGCGCCCAGCTCAGCGCCTTCCGCCAACAGAACGCTTTCAGCGGCGCCCCGCTGACGGACACCCAGACCGAACAATTGCTCGCCCTGATGAACGAGGAGAAGAAGCGCGCGGCGGCCGAGGGCATGCCGCAAATGGGAGGCGGGGGCCAGGACGCGGCCAATCTGGAGGCGATGTTGTCGGAGGACAAGACCCGGCAGATGCTCGAGTCGCAGGAACTGGTCAACCAGCGTGTGTACGAGCGCGCCGCGGAGGTGCTGGCGCCGGAGCAGCTCGAGGCCTTTGGACGGTTCCAGACCAATCAACTGCAGATGATGAAGATGGGCATGAGCATGGCGCGCAAGCTCATGGCGCCGGACAAGACCTTGCCGGCGGATCAGGCGCGGTAGCGCAGCCCGATCGGCTCATGCCCCCCCCGGCGCCCAGCAGCGTGCCCGCCCAGCGGCTCATGTCGCTGGACGTGTTCCGCGGCGCGACCATCGCCGCGATGATGCTCGTCAACAACCCCGGAAACTGGGGCGCGGTTTACCCGCAACTCCTCCATGCGCCCTGGCACGGCTGGACGTTCACCGACCTGGTGTTCCCCTTCTTTCTGTGGATCGTGGGGGTGGCGATTCCGCTTTCGGTGGCGCGCCGGCTGGAACAGGGGCAAAGCCGCCGCGAGCTCTTCGGGCATGCGGCGCGGCGCGCGCTGATTCTGTTCGGCCTGGGCCTGTTCCTGAACAGCTTTTCCTATTTTCTGCATGGCGACCTGTGGCGCGATTTTCCCGGCTGGCTCCACGACTACGCCACGTCGGTGCGCATCCCGGGCGTGCTGCAACGCATCGCCGTCTGTTACCTGGCGGCCACGGCGGTCTTCCTGTTGACCGGCCTTCGCGGCCAGGTCCTCGCGACGGTTTTGTGCCTGGCCGGGTACTGGGCGTTGATGATGCTCGTCCCCGTGCCCGGTTACGGGGCGGGCGTGCTGGAAAAGCAAGGCAACCTCTCGCAATACCTGGACAATCTTATTCTGAACGGCCCGGTCATCGGCACCCACGTCTGGAAAACCGCCGGCACCTGGGACCCGGAGGGCATCCTCAGCACCCTGCCCGCCATCGCCTCGTGCCTGTTTGGCGTGCTCACCGGACATCTGCTGCGGTCGAAGCTGATTCCCGAGGCCAAGACCTCGTGGATGTTCGTTGCCGGGTGCGGCCTGCTGCTGGCGGGGCAGGTGTTGGACGCCTGGCTGCCCATCAACAAGAATCTCTGGACCAGCTCCTACGCGGTGTTCATGGCCGGCATGGCGCTCCTGTGCTTTGGCGTCTGCTACTGGCTGGTGGATGTGCAGGGCTGGCGCCGCTGGGCCCAGCCCTTCGCCATTTACGGCATGAACGCCATCACCGTCTTCGTCCTGGCCGGCGTCTTGGGCCGTCTCTCGCTGGAAATCAAGGTCAGCGGCGCCGGGGACAAACCGCTCGCGCTCAAAACCTGGTTGTTCAACGGCCTGTCTGGCTGGGTGCCCGACCCCAAAATCGCGTCGCTCCTCTGGGCCATCCTCTACGTGCTGATGCTCTACGCCATCGCTTACGCCATGTACCGCCGCAAATGGTTCATCAAGTTCTAGGCATTCCGCGCGCAGGATCGCGGCGGGATTGGATTGGGTTGAACGGAAGGAGGACTCAGCGCCGTAGTGCACCGGAGGTCAGCCATGAATCAATCCTGGAACAATCGCGTGTGCGCCCTTGACTCATCCAGCGGCTTTGCTACATTACGGTGGCTGCTGGGAACGAACGATTTTATTTACTCCCCGCTCGACACGCCGGAAACGGCCTCGGGCGGGGTTATTCTTTGCCTGAATTATGTTTCCTGAGCCTGCCCTCAAACGCACGGTCGCTTTCGTGGACGGCCAAAACCTGTTTTACGCCGTCCGTAACGCCTTTGGCCACACCTACCCCAATTACGATGTCAGCGCGCTTGCCGCCGCCGTCTGCCGGAGGCAAAACTGGCATCTCACCCAGGTCCGCTTCTACACCGGCATCCCCGATGTGGCCGATGATGCCAAATGGAACCATTTCTGGACCGCCAAACTCGCCCAAATGGGGCGCCAGGGTGTGTATGTTTTTTCTCGCGCCCTGCGTTACCGGAATCAAACGGTCCAACTCCCCAATGGCCAAACCCACACTTTTCTCGTCGGGCAGGAAAAAGGGGTGGATGTTCGCCTCGCCCTGGACATCCTCAGCCTCGCTTACCAGAAGGCCTACGACGTGGCTCTGATTTTCAGCCAGGACCAGGATTTGTCCGAGGTTGCCGATGAAATCCGCCGGGTTGGCGCGCAGCAAATTCGCTGGCTCAAAGCCGCCTGCGCGTTTCCTTACAGCCCGGCAAGCCAGAATCGCCGCGGCATCAACGGCACCGACTGGATCAAGATTGACCGCGCCACCTACGACGCCTGCCTCGATCCCCGCGACTACCGACCAAAGCAGAAAACGCCATGACCCCTTTAACCATCAGCAACCCAGCCGTCCGCCACCACGGCCGCCGGGAGCCCCGACCCGACCCGCGCCGGCGGCGCCGGGTTCCTTGAGCCGCCCTTTCAGGGCTGGGTGGTTTGTGGACCGTTTACCCGGGGCGTTGCCCCGGGCTGGTATAATTCGCCCCGTTGGGGCTTGGGTCTGGCCGGGAACGTTGCCCCGGGCTGGGATGTTTCGCCCCGTTGGGGCTTGGGTCGGCGTCGCCGGGTTGGCGCCTGCCTGAAGGGCAGGTCCATACCAGCCCAGGGCAAAGCGCAGCGACGCCCTGGGTCTGCCATCCCCCAAACCGTACAAGCCCTGAAGGGGCGTAACAACCTCGCGCGCCGGCGGCGCCGGCCGCTTTAGCCGCGAGCCGCAAAGAGGTCTCGCCCACCCCTTCCGGCCCATTGAGATTCTCTACGCTTTTTGCTGGTCTTTCCGGAAAGGGCTTTGGTAGGCTCGCCCGACAAAAACGCCTGCTTGCGGTCGGCACAGGAGACCGGCGGCGGAAGGCAGGCCCTGAGACCTATGCAGCAGCGCTGGCTGTCGGGTGAGGAGATTGCGGCGCAGTTGGGCGTCAACCGGGACACCATCTTCAAATGGCTGGTCCGGAACAAAATGCCCGCCCACACAGTGGGGGCGGCTTGCGGAGTTTGCTGCCTCCGAGGTGGACACCTGGGTCAAGGGGGGAAAAGCGGCACAGGAACAGATTAAGAAATGAGTAGCAACGCTCCAGAATCCCCGCTTTCACCCTCGGCCAACTCCGGCATCCGCGACAATCACTACTGCGGCAGCGTCGGCGGCTTCCTCAAGCCCCACATCCGCGACGGCTCGCAGATGTCGGTTGTCTCGGCGTACTTCACCATTTACGCCTACGCCGAACTCAAGGCCTGGCTCGACCGGATCGGCCACATGAATTTCCTGTTCGGCGAGCCCGCATTTGTGAAGTCCCTTGACCCCGCCAGGACGGAGACCAAGGCGTTCCTCATCGCGCCGGAAGGATTGAAGCTGGCCAACACCCTCCAGCAAAAGCGGGTCGCCCGGGAGTGCGCCGACTGGATTCGCGAGAAGGTGGACATCAAGACCGTCTGCCAGACCGGTTTCCTTCACGGCAAGCTTTACCACATTGCCAACGATGGCCACGAGGCGGTGGCCATTCTGGGCAGCTCCAATTTCACGCCACGCGGCCTTGGCTTGCAGGACACTGGCAGCAACATCGAATTGAACCTGATCGTCAGCGATCCCGCCGACCGCAACCAGCTCAAGGCCTGGTTCGACCGCCTGTGGGCGGACCCCAACCTGGTCAAGGATGTTAAAGCGGATGTCCTTCAGTACCTGGCGCAGGTGTACCAGAACCACGCCCCGGAGTTCATCTACTACAAGACCCTGTTCCACCTCTTCGAGAAGTTCCTGGGCGATGCCCGCAAGAGTGATGCCGACCTGGCTGCCACCACCCTGTTCGATACCGAGATCTGGAAGGCCCTCTTCGATTTCCAGAAAGACGGGGTCAAGGGCATGATCAACAAAATCCTCGCCCACAACGGCTGCATCCTGGCCGACAGCGTGGGCTTGGGCAAAACCTACGAAGCCCTGGCGGTCATCAAGTTTTTCGAGCTGCGCAACGAGCGCGTGCTGGTGCTGTGCCCCAAAAAGCTTCATCCCAACTGGATGGTCTATCGGTTGAACGATTTGCTGAATCCGTTCGCCGCAGACCGTTTCCGTTACGACATCCTGTTTCACACCGACCTGAGCCGCGCGGACGGCATCACCGGCAACGGCATTGACCTGGCCACGCTGAACTGGGGCAACTACGACCTGGTCGTGATTGACGAATCGCACAATTTCCGCAACAACACGCCCGGCCGCCGCGACGAACAGGGCAACCTCATTCGCCGGAGCCGCTACCAGCGGCTCATGGATGACATCATCCGCTCGGGCGTTCGCACCAAAGTCCTGCTGCTCTCCGCCACGCCGGTCAACAACGACCTAAAGGATCTTCGGAACCAAATCGCGTTCATCTCCGCCGACAACGACGAGGCCTTCCGCGAGGCGATCGGCATTGCCAGCGTCAAGGAGACGCTGCGCCAGGCCCAGGGCCACTTCACCAACTGGGCGAAGCAGCCGCCCCAGAAGCGGAGGACCTCCGACCTGTTGCTGCGGCTCGGCTCCGACTTCTTCAAGCTCCTGGACGAACTCACCATCGCCCGCGCGCGCAAGCACGTGCAGAAGTATTACGCCCACGAAATGGAACGCCTCGGCGGCTTCCCCAAGCGCCTCAAGCCGGTCTCCATTTACCCGGAGATTGATTCCCAGCACCGGTTCCTCTCCTACGACAAACTGAACGAAGAGATGGAGGGCTACAAACTTTCCCTCTTCAGCCCGTCCAAGTACGTCAAAGACGAGTTCAAGCCCCTCTACCAGACTCCGACCCGCGACCCGTTCACCCAGGCCGACCGCGAACGGTTCCTCATCGGCATGATGAAGGTCGGATTCCTCAAGCGTCTGGAAAGCTCGGTGGAGTCCTTTGAAATCACCATGGACCGCACGATCAAGAAACTGGACGCGCTCGAGCAGAAAATCGCCCGCTTCCAGGCCCTGCAGAAAGGTGCCGACGAAGTGGCTGGCGAGGAGTTGGCCCTCGGCATTGATGACGACGAAGAGTTGCGGGACGCCCTGGAAGTCGGCACCAAGTTCAAATACAAGCTGGAGCACCTCCACCTGGATAAATGGCTCAGGGATCTCCGCAAAGACAAGGACCAGCTCTCGCTCCTGCACGCCTCAGCCGAGGCGGTCACGCCGGACCGCGACCTAAAGCTGGCCGAGCTAAAGAAACTGATTGCCGCCAAGGTCCGGTGCCCCACCACGAACAAGCTGGGCAAGCTGAACCGCAAGGTCCTGGTGTTCACGGCGTTTGCCGACACGGCCAACTATCTTTACGAACACCTGCACCAGTGGGCACTGACGGAACTCGGCATCCACTCGGCCCTGGTGCTGGGCACGGGTGAGAACAAGACCACCTTCCAGCCGCCGGGTTTCCAGCGCCTCACCGAATACAACCACATCCTGACCAACTTTTCCCCCATCTCCAAACGGCGCGCCAAAATCCCGACCATGCCCCAGGAGGGCGAGATTGACCTGCTCATCGCCACGGACTGCATCAGCGAGGGCCAGAACCTCCAGGACTGCGATTACCTGGTCAACTACGACATCCACTGGAACCCGGTGCGCATCATCCAGCGGTTCGGCCGCGTGGACCGCATCGGCAGCCTCAATCCCACCGTGCAACTGGTGAATTTCTGGCCCACGCCGAACCTCGACCAGTACATCAGCCTCAAACACCGCGTCGAGGCCCGCATGGCCCTGGTGGACATCGCCGCCACCCTGGAAGAAAACCTGCTCCAGCGCGAGGACCTGCAAGACCTTATCGCCGACGATCTCCGCTACCGCGACCGCCAGTTGCTTCGCCTCAAAGAGGAGGTGCTCGATCTGGAAGACCTGGAGGAATCCATCTCCCTCACCGAGTTCACCCTGGACGACTTCCGCATTGATCTCCTGAAGTATCTGGAAACGAACCGGACCCTTCTCGACGCCGCTCCTTTTGGTCTCTACACGGTGGTTCCGCCCCACGACCAGATTCAAACCATCGCCCCCGGCGTCATCTGGTGCTTGAAACAACGCCGGAGCGTGGCGAGCGCCCCGGCCATTGGCGCCCAGGGCGCCCCGGCGGAAGGAAGCCAGGGTGAGGGCGCTGCCGCCAAATCCGCCACTCAGGTCAATCCCCTCCAGCCCTACTTCCTGGTTTACGTTCTGGAGGACGGCAACGTGCGCCTCGCCTTCACCCAGGCCAAACAAATCCTGGGCATCTACCGGGAACTTTGCGTCGGTAAGACCACCGCCTACGACGACCTCTGCACCCTGTTTGACCGGCAAACCGCCGATGGCAGCAACACCGCCCTCTACGACCGCCTGCTCAACCAGGCGGTTGAGTCCATCGTTTCCACCTTCCGCAAGCGCGTGGCCACCGGACTCCAAACCGGCCGCAGCTTCAAGATTCCCGATCAGAAGGACCAGGCCAACGACACCACCGACTTCGAGCTGGTCACCTGGCTGGTCATTAAAAAGCCATGAACCCGCCTCCTTCAACCCAAGTGGCCCACGGCCACGGCATCCCCCAGTTTATTCTCTCCCTCCGCGGTCAGCGCGTTATCCTGGACGCGGACTTGGCCCGCCTCTACGGCGTTCAGACCCGTGTCCTCAACCAGGGCGTCAAACGCAATCGCGAACGGTTCCCTGCCGACTTCTTCTTTCAGCTCACCGCCGAGGAAAAACAGGAGGTGATCACAACTTGTGATCACCTCCGCAAGTTGCGCTTTGCCAAGGCCTTGCCGCTTGCCTTCACCGAACATGGCGCGCTCATGGCTGCCATGATCCTGAATAGCCCCCGCGCGGTCGCCATGAGCGTTTATGTTGTCCGCGCCTTCGTCGAGATGCGCGAACGGCAGGCCGCCAACGCCGCCATTCTCAAGCGCCTGGCCGAGATTGATAAAACCCTCCTCGCCCATGATGTCGCCTTGCGGGACATTTACCAGCAACTCAAACCGCTCCTGTCGCCCCCGCCCGATCCGCCCAAGCGACAAATCGGCTTTCACACCATGAAAAGGCAATCCGTGTGAGTTTTGCGCCTGCTTGCGACTCCCCAAAATCCCGGCTATGAACCCCGCCCTCGAAGCCAAAAGCGCGATCACCAACGCCCTCTCCGCCTTCGCCACCCAACCCCTGGCGGCCGCGGCCACAACCCTCCTTGAATCACTGGGCTACCGCAGCCAGAAACGACTCGCTCTGGTCCCGAACACCCCGGCGAACTTCCTCGCCACCTTCGCCCAGGGCCGCCCGCTCAACCCGCAACACGCCCTGATCGCCGACTGGCAGTCCGTGGACTTCCTTTTTCAACTCACGGACGACGAAATCCGCGCCGCCGCTGGCGGCAACCAGCAATTGCTCTTCGACAGCAAAGGCAAATACAACGGCGCGGCGATGGAGTCCTACCTCTTCTTCGCCATCGCGCTCAAGAAACCGCATTACACGCGCACTGAGCTTTCGGGCATCACCCGCGCCGTCAACCGCCTGTTCCCCATGCCCGCCATGCTCCTGTTCAAGCATGGCGACACGCTCACCCTGGCGGTCATCAACCGCCGGCTGCACAGGCGCGAAGAGTCCAAAGACGTGCTGGAAAAGGTCACCCTCATCAAGGACATCCGCTTCGCCTGCCCGCACCGCGCCCATGTCGAAATCCTCTACGACCTCTCCTTCGAGGCGCTGCGCAAGGCGCACGACTTCAGCAACTTCGTTACGCTCCACGCCGCCTGGCAGAAGACCCTCGACACCTCCGAACTCAACAAGCGGTTTTTCCAGGAAATCGCCAACTGGTACTTCTGGGCGTGCGATCACGTCGTGTTCCCCATGCCCAAGGGCACGCCGAATCCCGACGCCTACAAGGCACAGAGCCTCATCCGGCTCATCACCCGGCTGATCTTCTGCTGGTTCGTGAAGGAGAAAGGGCTGATCCCGGAGGAACTGTTCGATCCGCGCGCGCTGGCCGGCCTGCTGAAGGACGGCGCGAAGCTGTCCGCCGGCAAAGGCAGCGCCTACTACAAAGCCATCCTGCAAAACCTCTTCTTCGCCACGCTCAATCAGGAGATGGACAAACGCGGCTTCCGCAAGCGCAGCAAGGACCCGCACGGACGCGACCCCAACCGCGGCATCACCAACCTCTACCGCTACGAAGACCTGTTCGCCGACCCGAAGACCTTCCTCCGCCTGATGGCCGGCATCCCGTTCCTCAACGGCGGCCTCTTCGAGTGCCTCGACAAGGTGTACCGGACTGAGGAAGGCTTGCCGGACATCCGCATTGACGGCTTCTCGGATCATCCGAAGAACCCGCTGTCGGTGCCGGACTTTCTGTTCTTTGGCGGCGAACAAACCGTGGACCTCTCGGCGGCCTACGGCGAGAAGCGGTACCGCCAGGTCACGGTGCGCGGGTTGATCCACACCTTCAACCACTACAAGTTCACCATCACCGAGAACACGCCGCTGGACCAGGAAGTGGCGCTCGACCCCGAGTTGAGCGGCAAGGTGTTCGAGAACCTGCTCGCCGCCTACAACCCCGAAACCGCCACCACCGCCCGCAAACAAACCGGCAGCTTCTACACCCCGCGCGAAATCGTGGATTACATGGTGGACGAGGCGCTGATTGCGTATTTGGGGACGGCTTTGGATGCGCCGCAAAAGCACGCAGAGAACACCAAGATGGAGAATCAAGACGCGGATGCCATGCGCTCGTTGCGTTCTTTCGCGGCCAATTCCTCCGTGGTTGAGAAAAAGCTCCGCCACCTGCTTTCCTACACCGACGAACCGCATCAGTTCAGTCCGGCGGAGGTGCAAACGCTGATTGCGGCCATAGACAACCTCAAGGCCCTCGACCCGGCCTGCGGATCGGGGGCGTTTCCGATGGGGCTGCTGCACAAGCTGGTGTTCATCCTCGGCAAACTCGACCCGCACAACGAACAGTGGAAACAAAAGCAGATCGCCAAGGCCGGCGAAATCCCGGACGCCACCATCCGCGAGAAAACGCTGGCCGACATCGAGCAGGCGTTTGCGGCGGGCGAACTCGATTACGGCCGCAAACTCTACCTGATCGAGAACTGCATCTACGGCGTGGACATCCAGCCCATCGCCGTCCAGATCGCCAAAATGCGCTTCTTCATCTCGCTGGTCGTGGACCAGAAGGTGGACCCCGCCCAGCCCAATTTAGGTGTTCGCCCCCTGCCGAACCTCGAAACCAAATTCGTCGCCGCCAACACACTCATCGGCATCGAGAAACCCGCCCAACAACTGCTCCGCAACCCGGCGATTGACGCCAAGGAAGCCGAACTCCGGCAAGTCCGGGAGCGTCACTTCACCGCCCGCACCCCGGCCACCAAAGCCCGCTGCCGGGAACTCGACGCCAAACTCCGCGCCGAAATCAGCGAACTGCTCCGCGCCGACGGCTTCGCCCGCGAGACCACCGAGAAACTGGCCAACTGGAATCCCTACGACCAAAACGCCTCCGCCGACTTCTTCGACCCGGAGTGGATGTTTGGCATCCGCGACGGATTTGACATTGTGATCGGCAATCCGCCTTACGGATTCCGCGATGCGCTCACGGCGGCGCAGAAAGCGTACTTCCGTAAGGTCGAGGGCATATCTTTTCCCAGCGGCGACATCGCCGAGTTATTTGTCATCAAGAGTCTTGACAAACTTGTGAGATCGGAATTCACGCTCACTTACCTCGTCCCGAAGAAAACGCTCTATGGTGAGTCTTGGAAAAATGTTCGTAAACTATGGCTTGCGAACTCGTTGATGTTCTTGATGGACGCCAGCCAAGCATTTGAAAACGTTCTGCTCGAACAAATTGCTTTTGGGCTACGAAAACTAAAAACGCGGCAAAAAATCGCCATTGGTGCTCTCGACGACAAAGCACACATCGTCCGCGTCTTTGGCCAATTCGATCTCCCAGAGATTTTCACTGACGATTTGCGGAATGCTCAAATCTATCGAGGACTTTATCCAAAGACTCTGCTCGAAAAAATTAAGCAGAACGGTGTCGAAAATGTTCTCGGTGCTGAAATAGGTATAAGCAACATCACGTCCGACATGACATTTGCGGCAGATGGGAATTACCCCTGCGTGAAAGGAATTGATATCGTTCGATATGGATTGAAACCCGAAGCACGATACCTGAAAGGCTCTGTTGCGCATCGCTTCACCAAGATTTATACGCAGCAGGAAAAGTTGATCGCCCAAGAGATCATCGCACACATCGAAAACCCACGCCCCCACATCTTGATAACAGCGTTTCTCGACGACAAGAAGCGATTGTTCAACGATACCTGCGTCGAGATCAAATTTGACAGACGGCTGAATCCGAAATTCGTCTTGGGTTACTTGCACTCGGAATTTGTGAACTGGTATGCCTACAACTTCATCTATAACCGGGCGGTAAGGACTATGCATTTCATTGACTATTACGTAAGGCAAATTCCGATACCCAAATCCGTCCTCGAATCACCTGAAGTTCAGCAGCCAATCGTTGCGCTGGTGGACCAGATTCTGTCGGCCAAGCAGGCCAATCCGGCGGCGGACACGAGCGCGTGGGAGCGGGAGATTGACGAGCGGGTGTATCGGCTCTACGGCCTGACGCCGGAGGAGATCAAGCTGGTGGAGGAGGGGGCGTCGAAATGAAGCTGGTTTTCACCCAACACGCGCTGGCTCGTTTGGCCAAGCGCCAACTGAAGCAGGAATGGATCGAGCGCGTCGTGCTCCATCCGGAGCGCACTGAGCCAGGCCAGGATGACCCCGCCCTGGAGCACCGCTTGGCGGCGGTCCCGGAGCTTGCCAACCGCGTGCTGCGGGTTATAGTTTCCCGCAGTGAGCCGAAACGCGTCGTGACGGCGCATCTCGACCGCAAGCTGAAAGGCAAGTTATGAAGCTGACGATTGATCGCGAAGCCGATGCGTTGTATCTGGACCTCGACGAGGCCCCCGCCGCCGAGAGCGAAGAGATTTCGCCCGGGGTAATTCTGGACTACAACGCGGAGGGCAAGGTCGTGGGCATCGAGATGCTCTACCTGTCCAAACGGGTCGCCGCCGAGAAGCTGGCGCGGATGCAACTGGAGACGGTTGGCGCTTGAATGTCCGGACTTTTCACCGCCGCGACTTCATACACCCTCAGGTCTGGCGGAGCACGACGCGCTGGTGAAGCGGGTGGACAAGATACTGGCGGCGAAGCGGGGCAATCCGGCGGCGGACACGTCGGCGTGGGAGCGGGAGATGGATGAGCGGGTGTATCGGCTCTACGGGCTGACGCCGGAGGAGATCAAGCTGGTGGAGGAGGGGGCGTCGAAATGAAGCTGGT
>ERZ795052.1651-NODE-1651-length-29350-cov-6.303055_pt1 | contig 29350 bp, 29 predicted proteins | sample MGYA00375136_ERZ795052 | MGnify/ENA primary metagenome ERZ795052 (study PRJEB30181, sample SAMN05720156) | activated sludge metagenome | isolation source: Anaerobic digester | place: Japan | collected 2015-05-26 ... | reverse complement strand
TGATGCCGCCGTGGCGCGCGACGTAATAGAACAATTCGAGGTGGTGAATGTTCATGGCATTGCAGGGTGGCATTGCCCGATGGGCGACGCAAGCGCGCCCAAACCGCTCGTGGAAATAGTTCGACACCCGAGACCGCTTGAGGCTCAATAGCCGGGCAATGAAAACGATATGTCTGGCATTGGTTTGCGCCCTGGCCCTGGCCGGCGCGGGTGCACCCCGCGCCGCCGCGGCGGACAAGACTCCCGGCCCGCTGGCGGTGGCGGCGGATGCGGTGGTTGTGCGGCCGCTGTGCCTGGCTTCCACCATCGTTGGCAGCGCGCTGTTTGTGGTGGCCCTGCCGGTGGCGGCAGCCTCCAAAAGTGTCAAGCCCACCGCCGACGCACTGGTGGCCAAGCCGGCGGCAGCGACGTTCAAACGTCCCCTGGGCGATCTGGACGCCATGGCGGAGTAGCGCCGCCGCCAGAGGCAAAAGCCAGGTCACGGGCAAAGCCCGGCGCCCTCTGACTCGGGCAGGGGCAGGAACTCGGGACGGATTTTTCCGCCCAAGAGGTGAAGGATGGCGACGCTTCGAGGCATGCCAAACCGCGGTTTGCCGGCGTACCCGGGGTTGAAGAATAGGACCCCCTCGATGGTCTCGTTGAACGGCTTATGGGTGTGGCCGAATACCACGGCGTGGGGACGTTCGCGGTCCAGCCAGCGTCTGACGGTATCCGTCAAGTGATGCGGGTTGACAATGTGGTGGATGAGAAACCTGAGCCGATCGAGCTCAACCACTTCGGTCTGCGCATAGTGAAAGCCGGGGTCGTCGGTGTTCCCCATGACGGCGGTGACCGGCGCCACTTGCTCGAGCTGGTGGACAATGCGCGGCAGCCCGATATCGCCCGCGTGGAGGATGTGGTCCACTCCCGCAAACAGTTTCAGCACGCGCGAGTCCAGGAAATTGTGGGTGTCCGAAATGACCCCCACTCGAAAACCCGCCTCGCCACGGGGTTGGCTCACGCCTTGCCCTCTTCCGGCGCGGCCTCTTCCTCCCCGGCCTCGGCCGGCTCCTCCGCCGGTTCCTTTTCACGGGCGGATTCGGCCGCCTCGGTGAGCTTCATGGCGCCGACAAACAGGCCGGTGAACAACCCGCCACTGAGCAGGGTGTTGCGGAAAAACTCCCAGGTCTGAGGCCATCCGGCCGTGCCTTTGGTCAGCGCCGTGAGCCAGCCGAGCAGGTCCTTGGTGTATTCCGGATTGCCAAAGGGATTGAAAAACCATGAAGCCGTGTTGGTCAGCAGATAAAAGACCAGCGCGCCGAGGATGCCGCCCCCCAGCAGGGACAAAAAGGAGGATTGCGGCTTGTGGCGCCGGCCGAACCAAATGAGGAAGACGTAGGCGGCGTAATTGAACAACTGGTACTTGAGCACCGGGAGATCAAAGACATGGTAGCCCAGGTAGAAATAATAGTAGCAATTCAGTCCCAGGTCCGTCAGCAACAGGGTGCCCAGCGGCAGCCACCACGCCATCCCGCCGGAAAAATAGACTCCGGCGCAAAAGGCAATGGCATAGGCGGCGCTGAAGTTCTCCGGGAGCATGCCCGGCACGCGCGAGAGCGCGAAGACAATCATCAGCGCCACCGGCAGGGCCAGGTTGGCTTTCACACCGGGCAGCATACGTTCTGACGCCCTGTTTTCAAGAACTGCGAATCAACGTTTGCGCTGTTTGGCGTGGGCGATGCGGTAGGCTTCGCTCGTGGTGTAGTACTTGGCGATCATGTTGGGCACTTCCCACTCCGGCAGCCGTTTTTGCTCGAGATACTGCAGAAATTTTTGCGTCACTTCGCCAAAATGGGCTTCGTGTCCGGTGTGGTATTGGGCGGGGACGACAATTTCCCAGCGGTTCCCGGCGGGCTTGACGTCGAGGCCGGGCCAGGTGGCGCAGAGCTTGGTCACCGCCGCGCGCAGCACCCGTTCAAACTCCCCGGCGGGGGCGCCGGATTTGTTCTCGACGTAAAGGACCGGCTGGTATTGCTGTTCGGGGCCCTGGAGGATCACGAGGTTGGCCTTGGTGCCGCGCATGAGTGCCGAGTGGGTGTCTTTGGTGCCCGCGGGCGCCTCGAAATTCCACCGCACCCGCACTTTGGCATGAATGCCGCGCAGGGCGAAAGTGATGTCGCCGTTTTGATAAACTTGAAGCAGGCCGTCGGCGCCGACGTCGCGCTTGAGGTAAGACGGAAAATCATCCAGCCCGGTCGAGCGTTTGAACTGCTCGCGGGTGAGACGGGTGGGCCAGCGGTTGGCATCCAGCACCTTGATGTCGCGCTTCCAATCCAGGACCAAGTTGGGAAAGCACCCCCACTGGACCAGGTCCACCAAGTGCGTCGCTACGTCGGTCACGGCCTCCCCTTGCTGCCGGACATCATAGAACCAGGGGGGGCGAACCAGGGGCTTGCCGGCGACTTCCTTGAAGAAGTGATGGACGCTTTCCATTTCAACGGCGGGTTCCGCCAGGCTGCCGGTCTCGAAGGTGCCAAACAGTTCCGGCATTTGGGCCAGCTCCCGCTGCAACATTGAGTTGATTTCGTAGCGCTCGGTCATGATGTCGTAGAGAAGCACCTGATTCTTCCCGGCGCGCTCGAACGCCTTGCGGAGCAGATTGAAGCCCTTGGGGTCTATGGCCATGGGTTTGTCGGCCAGGACATTGAAGCCGCCGTTGATGGACTTGTAGATGTATTCGGTTTTCCGGGCGTTGTTGCCGGAGATCACCACGACGTTGCCCCGGCGCTCCCGCAGCATGCGATCAAGGAAGTCCTTCCCCGTGTAAACCTTCTCCTCCCAGCGGGTGGGGTTTTCGGCGCGAGTGTTGAAGCTTTGCACCCGGTTGAGATGGTCCTCCAGTTCGGGGCCGCCCGGCGCATAGACATAAACCACGGGGCTGACCTGCGGGTACATAAACTTCTGCACCAGGCCCGCGTGGAAATGGCCGGGGTCCAGGGTGATCAGCCGAACGGAGGGCTCGGCGCCGGAGCTGGCGAAAGGCGGAACGGTGGCAAGCATGGCCGCAAGCGCGATCGTGGCAAAACTTAGTCTCATAGCAGGCTTTCAGTTATGGTCAGCAGGCGGCGGGTTGGCAAGGAGTATCTGTCGGCAATCCAGTTCCGTTCCGAGGCAGGAGGGGGCACCGGACCGGTTCAGGAAAGCTGGCCCGTTTCGCTTTGCGGCTTGCATGTTCGGGCATTTTTTTGTCTCTACCCGCATGCCGCTGTGGATAACGGTCTTGTTGCTCGGGATCATTGAAGGGATTACCGAGTTCATCCCGATTTCCTCGACCGGCCACCTGATCATCGCGGAGAAGGTGTTTGAGCTGACGCAAGTGCTGCCGCGCTCGCACTGGCTGGTGCAAGCCGGCCCGCTGAAAGACCTGTTCAACGTGGTGATCCAGTCCGGGGCAGTGCTGGCAGTGCTGCCCCTGTTTCCCCACCGGCTCCGCCAGTTTGTGTTTGAGTGGCGGACCCCTGCCACCCGCGATTATCTGCTTAAGATTCTGGCGGCCTTTGCCCTGACCGGTGTGGGCGGGGTCCTGCTGGAGAAGAACGACTTTACGCTGCCGGAACACCTTCTCCCGGTGGCCGTGGCGCTGGCAGCGGGCGGCGTGCTGTTCCTGGCGGTCGAACACCGGCTCAAAGGCCGCCGGTTGCTCGACGAAATCACCTGGCCCATCGTGCTGGCGGTGGGAGCCGGCCAGCTCCTGGCGGCGGTCTTTCCCGGCACTTCCCGCTCCGGCGCCACCATCCTGCTGGCGCTCCTGTTCGGACTGAATCGCGTGGCGGCGACCGAATTCACCTTCCTGGTGGGCATTCCCACCATGCTGGCCGCCGGGGGGCTGAAGATTGTGAAAACCGTGCAGCAGGCTTCGGCGGCGCCTCCCGAGTTCTGGCCGATGGTCGGGCTGGGCTTTGTCGCCGCGGCCGCGGTGTCGTTTATTGCGGTGAAATGGCTCCTGCGCTATGTGCAGACCCACACGTTCGTTCTGTTCGGCTGGTACCGCCTGGGGCTTTCGGCCGTCCTGTTGCTGTTCCTGGTCGCGGGCTGAGGGGGGGGGATCCCCGGGCGCTGCCCTGGCAAAAAGGGCTCCCGCGCCGCGGGGTTGCCTCCGGACGGCCTGACCAGCCGCCCGAGGCGCCGGCCGTGGCTTTTGCCCGGGCTGAAAGACCTCGACAAGGCGGAAGCGTGTTTTCTATTTTTCGAGCAAAAACTTGTTGCATTTCTTGAGAACGCTGTTAGATACAGATCGAAATTACTCTAATTTAGAGTTTGTTTTTTTGATGTCGGTCCCGCTTGGGCGCTTCTATTCCTCACGACCAAGTATGCGGAGTTGGAGAGAGATCGTGTCGGAATGAACGCGCCATTTTTTGCCGCAGCCACAGCCAAACAGGCGGAATTGCTTTACATCTGGGGTCAGGCGACCCCCGAGGCCAAGGCGATCATCGTCTGTTTGTTGATGTTTTCGATCCTCGCGTGGTCGGTCATGATCGCCAAGGCGCTGCAGATGCGGCGCGCCAAGAAACTCAACTTGTATTTCACCGCCGAATACCGCACGCAAAAGCATGTGCTGGACGTGTTCGACCGGCGGGTGCAGGCGGAGGGTTGCCCGCTCTTCATGGTGTACCAGGCCGGCAGCCTCGAGCTGGACACCCGGCTGCGCAATCCGGAGACGAACGGCCGGAAGACGCGCCTTTCCCTCAAAGCCATGGAACACGTGAAGCGGACTTTGGAGAATGCGGTGGCCCAGGAATCGTTGAAACTGGAATCCGGCTTGATTCTGCTGGCGATTGCGGTGAGCGGGGCGCCGTTCCTGGGATTGCTGGGGACGGTTTGGGGGGTCATGAGCACCTTTGGCCACGTGGCCCAGCAGGGCAGCGCCACCCTCTCGGCCATGGCCCCGGGCGTGGCCGCCGCGCTCATCACGACGGTCGCGGGCCTGCTGGTGGCGATCCCCTCGATGTTCGGTTACAACTGGCTGGTGCATAATCTGCGCGTCCTGACGGTCGAGCTGGACAACTTTGCGCAGGACCTGGTTTCCAAGATGGAGACCGAGTATCTCGAAGACTGAGTCTCGGTAAGGCTTCGCCGTGCGCCGTTTTTCCCAACGCAGTTCCCTGGTCACCCTCAGCGAGATCAATATCACGCCGCTGCTGGACCTGGCGTTTGTGCTGCTGATTATCTTCATCATCACCACCCCCCTCCTGGAGCAAAGCATCAATCTGCGCCTCCCCCGGGGCGGCATTCCCGACAAACCGGTTACCGCTCAGGACGTGCGGACGGTCGAAATCACCCGCGACGGCGCTTACCTGCTGAACCGGCAGCGGATGAGCCTCGATGCCCTCGAACGCCAGTTGGTGCAGGATTTCAAATACAATCCCAACCTGGTCGTCTATATTCGAGCGGACGAGATGGGCTTTAACAAAGATTTGTACGCGATCATTGACCGTTGCCAGCGCAACGGCATCACCCGCTATTCGCTGCGGACCCAACCGCGCTGAGGCCCGAATGAACCGCCGGCTCCAACAAAAATGCTTCCTCGCCTCGGCAGGCATTCACCTCCTGCTGCTGGTGATCCTGTTTGTTGGCCCGGCTTTTCTCTCACCGCGCGATCCCCTGGCCAACCTGCCCGTGATTGATTTCATTCCGGACCGCCTGGTGGACGCGGCCGTGGTCGGGGGCGGCAACCCGAATGTGCGGCCCCCGCCGCCCACGCCCGCTCCGCCGACGCCCGCCCCACCCCCACCCGTGGTGAAGCCGGCGCCGGCGCCTGAACCGGAGCCAAAACCGGAGCCGAAACCGGAACCCAAGGTGCGCGAGCCTGAACCGGTGAAGACGGCGAAGGAGCAGACGCCTGATCCCGACTCGCTGGAGGTGCAGAAACGAAAGAAGCCGGCGATCAGCACCAAAATCGTCACGCGCAAAGACACGCCGGCCAAGACGTCGAAGGCGGGTCTGGAGGCCGGTGAACGCGCCCTGGCCCAAGCCCGGCAGCAGATTGCCCGCGCGGCTTCGAGCATCCGCGAAGCGGCCGCCGCACCCACCACCATCGAGGATTTTGGACCTGGAGGCGGCGGCCCGGCCTACGCCAGCTACGCGGCGTGGGTCAAAACCGTCTATGAGAACGCCTGGGTGCCCCCCGCCGAGACCGCTTCGGATGACGCCATTACCGTCGCGACCGTGACCATCGCGCGCGACGGGACGGTGGTATCCGCGCGGATCAGCAAGGGGTCGGGGGATGCGTTGGTGGATGCCTCCGTGCGCAGCACCCTGGACCGGGTCAGGACCATTGGACGTCCTTTCCCGGAGGGCGTTAAGGACAAGGAACGAACTTATATTATCCACTTCAATTTGAAAGCAAAACGAGGACTCGCATGAAAATACCGTCAGCCCCACTCCTCTGCATCGCAGCCGTTCTAGCCGCCAGCCCGCTTCGGGCCCAGCAGGCGATTGTGATTGAGAAAGAGCGCTTTGAGCCCGGCAAGACCAAGCCGATCCTCGTTTCGTTGAGCGGTTTGACGGGCGAGGCGGCCCAGGTGCTGCAGTTCGACCTCTACGTGCAAGGCTTTGCCTTCACCAACGCCGACGCCGCCCAATACCTCCTGTCGGGAAGCATTAACGGCAACCTCACCGGCCGCGCTACCGACCGCTATTCCAAAGCGTCATTGGTGGCCAAGAGTTATTCCGGCGGCACGTTGCGCCGGCAGGTGCATGCCTTTGCCGACGATTTTGTGAAAGCCCTTGGCCGGCAGGGTATTGCGCAAACCAAGATCGCCTTCAAGCTCGACACCGGCGCCAACAGCGAAATTGTGGTGTCCGATTTCGACGGTTTCGGTATGCAGGAAGTGACCAAGGACAACAGCCTGGTGGCCGCCCCGGCGTGGGTGCCGGGCCGGCTGGCGCTCTATTACACTTCCTACAAGCTTGGCAACCCCGACATCTTCCACCACGACCTCTCGACGGGGGCGCGGAAGATTTTTGCGCGGTATGGCGGGTCCAACATGAGCCCGGCGGTTTCGCCCGACGGCTCCAAAGTGGCCATGATTCTCAGCAAAGACGGGTGGACCGATCTCTATGTTGGGGATGCCGACGGGGGCAATGTGCGACGGTTGACCCGCTCGCGGGAGGACGAGTCCTCGCCGTGCTGGTCGCCGGACGGCAAGTGGATTTGCTTTGCCGCGCGAATCAACGAGCGGCGCGCGCTGTGCAAGATTCCCGCCTCGGGGGGTGAGCTGCAGCGCATCGCCACCAGCGGGGTGCTGAACCCAACCGAGCCGGATTGGTCGCCAGACGGCAAATGGATCGTGTTTACCTCCATGATGCGCGGGTTCGAGATTTGCGTGGTGCCCGCCGAGGGCGGGACCGCCACGGTGTTGGTCAGCGGCGAGGACCCGTCGTGGGCGCCCAACTCGCGGACGGTGGCCTTTGCCCGCCGCGAGGGCGGCAGGCGGGTGCTGTCTCTTCTTGACGTCCCGACCAAACAATACAAGGATATTTCCCGAGTCTCTGGAAATTCGGGAAGCAACTCACAACCCAGTTGGGCCAAATAGCCCGCCCCGGAAAGAAACGAAAATGAAAGTTAGCAAGTTCGCCACGTTATTGGTTCTAGGATTGATCGTCGCGACGGCCGCCACCGGCTGTCGCAAGAAACCCGGTTATCTCACCCCGCTGCCCGGCACCAAGCCCGGCACGGTCGGGGATGTGGGTCCCGGCGCGCCGCTGGATACCGGCAAGACCACCGGCAGTGACATTAAACCCGAGGATTTTGGGGGCATCACGTCCAATCAGCCGGGCGCCCACTTCGGCTGGCTCGAAGACGCCAGCATGTTCAAACAGGACACGGTCTATTTTGACTTCGACAGTTCCGCCATCAAGTCCGGCGAGAAATCCAAGGTTGCCTCGGTGGCAGACTATCTGAAAGGCAACACCAAAGCCGCCGTGCGAGTCGAAGGCCATTGCGACGAACGCGGCACCGAGGAGTACAATCGGGCGCTGGGTGAGCGGCGCGCCCTGGCCATTCGCGAGGAGTTGGTGAGGCTGGGGATTGATCCCACGCGCGTGGATACGCTGAGCTATGGCGAGGACCGGCCCGCCGTGCAGGGGCATGATGAAAGCGCCTGGCGGCTGAATCGCCGCGGCGAGTTCATTTTGCTGACGCCTCCGTAATCACGGGCCAGCGACTTTTTCGGGGCGTCCCCTTCAAGAGGGAGACGCCCGTTTTATGTACTCGCGGAGCGGACCGGGAGCGATGGCTCCGCCAACCGCCGCTGAACTTCCTGCCAAACCCGCTCCGGCGGGATCAGGGTTAAACATTCCAAAGGCTTGAGATGGCGGCAGCGGCTGCTCATGCAGGGGGCGCAGGGCAGGTCGGCGCGCAGAACGCGCTCGATCTGACCGTAGGGACCGGTCCGGCGGGGCTCCGTGGGGCCAAACAGCGCCACGACCGGCCGGCCCAGAGCGGCAGCCACGTGCATCGGGCCGGTGTCGTTGGTCACCAGCAACTCGCCCGCGCGAATCCACTCCACCATTTCAGGGAGGGACAGCCGGCCGGTCAGGTCGAGACACCGCGTGGGATCGGCGCGGCTGATGATAGCGCCAAATTCCCGGTCCTCGTTCCCGCCCAGAATCGCAAAGCGGAACGTGGAATCGAAGCCACGGCCCGCGCGCACGAGGGCGGCGAAATACTCGACCGGCCAGCGTTTGTTGACCCACCGGGCGCCGGGTTGAAGGAGAATCCAGCGTGCGCCTTCAACCGGCCATTTGCTGCGAATGGCGGCAGCCACAGCCGGCCGCTCCGGCAACCAGGCGAAGGGGGCGGCGGTCGGCACGCCGAGCAGGGGCAGAACGCTTAAATACCAGTCCACGGCATGGGTATGATAGGAGGGCCGGCGCGCCACCAGGTCGTAGTAGCCGCGGGCTCCCTCCCGCGGTTCGTCCAATCCGATCAGGAGCTGGCCGTTGGCGAGCCAGGCGAAGGCGCCGCTGCGGGCGAGGCATTGGAGATCAATCACCCAATCGAAAGCCTGCTGGCGCATCCACCGCAGGTCCCGCCACAATCGCGCCCAGTTGCGCGGCTCGGCCCACCGCCGCCGGTCAAAGCGGATGATCCCGGCCAGATCCGTATCGTCCTCCAGCAAGGGGGCCAGGCCGGTCTCAATCCACCAGTAAATTTCACTCTGTGGGAAATGGCGCTTGAGGTGGCGCAAGACGGGCAGCGCCTGCACCACGTCTCCCATTGAACTGGGTTTGAGAATGAGAATTCGCAAGCAAGAAAGCCTTTGAGCCGCTTTCCATCGTCCGGTTTTGCTGCATGCATCCCGCCATCACGAGGGCGCAGCCCACGGTTTTCGGGTCCCCGAGGGCCCGGGGCCGGATTTAACGGCCAAAGGCCAGGCGTTCGGCCAGACGCGGCGGCAACCCTGCATCGAGAATTTTCTTCTGGGCCGCGGCGATGTCGTACTCGAGGCGGCGCAACTCGATGGTGCCTTCGTCGGTGTCATAGATGACATAGGCGGCCTTCGGGTTGTTGTCCCGAGGCTGTCCAATGGCGCCGACGTTGATGAAGTACTTCTTCCCCGGTTCAATCTTGAATTTCGAGTAGGTGCCGCCGCGAACCATGCTGTCGCGGACGAAGGCGACCGGGACATGCGTGTGGCCGAAGAAGCAGACCGCGGTGTTTTGGTAGGTGAAGCTGGCCGCCGCGGCCAGTTTGTCGAAGACGTAGCCCCAACGCTGGGGGCCGTCCAAAGTGGCATGCACGATGGTGAAATTGGTGACCATCCGGGAGTATTTCAAATCCCGCAGCCATTGTTTGTCCTCGGGACTGAGCTGGCGGCGGGTCCAGTTGACGGCTTCAGCGGCGGCGGGATTGAAGCCTTCGAGGCTGTCCTCGCTGGAACAGTATTCGTCATGATTGCCTTTGACGCAGGGGATATTCATGCTCCGGACGATGTCCAGGCATTCCTTGGGGTTGGCATTGTAGCCCACCACATCACCAAGACAGGCGTAATGCGTGCACTTTTGCTGCTTGCTGTCCTCCAGCACGACCTGGAAGGCGTCCAGATTCGCATGGATATCAGCGATGATGGCAAACTTCATGTCACTTATCTCACTATTTCAAAGCCGCGATACTCACCGGTCGCGTCACTCCAGGCGGCCTGTTCCTGCCGCACAAAATGTTCCAAGCCCGAATCCCGGATTGCCTGCCGAAAGGCCTCGATCTCATCCTTCGAGCCCTCGGCCAGCAGTTCCACCCGGCCATCCGGGAGATTCCGCACGAACCCGGTCACCTCGTAACCGGCGGCCACGGATTTCACTGTATATCGAAACCCGACACCTTGCACGTTTCCGGAATAAAAAATGTGCATCCGCTTACGGTTCACAACAAAACTCGCGCGTTTACCATGCCACACCTGGCCTGAATCCGGGAGTTCAACGCTCCGCCGGCGGTCTGACAGCCACGATAAAGCCACAGCCGGCAGCCGCGCGCAATGAATTTTTCGGCTTTTCTCGCCTCCTTTACAGCCTGGGGCCAAGCCGTTAGGCTTGGGCAACCGGCCGGGCTCCCGGCGCATACGTGCCGCCGCCCGGCCCAAGACCGGCAACGAGTGACCAGGATGATCGCAAAATGAATTGGGCGTATCTGAGGTGGTGCCCATGGCTCGACACCCGCGCCCGGTTTGTGGCGGGAGCGCCCCGGGGGGGCGCGCTGCTGGACTTGGGCTCTTCCGACGGCGAAACGCTGGGGCATTTCGCCGAGTTGCGGCCGGATTTGCGCTTCTATGCGAGCGACCTGGCGGGACAGCCGGAGCGGTATCCCCCCGGCTGCCAGTTCCATCGGGCGAACCTGGAGACGGACCGGCTGCCATGGGGGGACGGTTCGATGGACCGGATCACCTGCATGCATCTGGTGGAGCATCTCCACCGTTACGAACCGTTGCTGACCGAGGCGGCGCGGCTGTTGCGCCCGGGCGGACAGATTTATTTTGAAACCCCGCATCCCCGGACGGTGCGGTATTCGAGTCCGAAAGGCCCGGCGGCGGGGACCTTTACGCTGAATTTCTACGATGACCCAACGCATGTTCGGCCGGTGGCGGTCGGCGCCCTGGCCCAAGGGGTTCGCCGGGCCGGATTGAGGGTCTTGGCCAGCGGGATTTCGAGAAACTGGCTCTTTGCCGCGAGTTACCCGCTTTGGTTTTTCCTGCCGCCCAGCCGGCGCAAGTTCACAGCGCGGGTCCATTGGCTGGGGTGGTCCGCCTACCTGGTTGCCCAGCGTCCGCCGTGAAAGCCCGATTGCTGGTCATCGAACTGTGGGGGCTGGGCGATCTGGTCATCGCCACGCCGTTTTTGCAGGCTGCCAGCCGAAAATACGAGGTGACGCTGCTGGCCAAGCCTTATGCCCGGGACCTGCAGGCGCATTTTTGGCCGGAGGTGAGGGTCAGGCCGTTCGTGGCGCCGTGGACGGCGTTCCGCCGCAAGTATTGGCTGCCCAAGTGGCCGTGGGCGGACATCTATCGGCTGCGCCATCTGGCCAGGCCCCGGTTTGACATTGGGCTGACGGCGCGCTGGGACCCGCGCGATCACTTGCTGTTGCGGGCGCTGCGAGTTCGGCGCCGGCTGGGGTTTCCGCGGATGCGGAGCCAGATTTTCCTGACGGACCCGCTGGCGCGGCCGCATCCGACGGCACATCGGTATGAAAACTGGCGGGTGCTGGCCCGGGCGTTGGACCTCGAACTGCCAACGCGTGAGGCGCTGCCGCTGGCGCCTCCCCGGGCGCAGTCGGAGGTGTTGATTCACACGGGAGCGGGCCAGCCGGTGCGCGTTTGGCCGCTCGAGCGTTATCGGGACGTCGCCAACAGCCTGAGGCGTTTGGGCTACACCGTCCGCATCGCGTGCGATCCCGACCAACGCCAGTGGTGGCTTGCCCAAGGCGAGACGCAAGTCGTGACTCCGGCGAGCGTGACCGAGCTTTTCGAGCAAATCGCGCGCGCGGGGGCCTTTGTTGGCAACGATTCAGGACCGTGCCATCTCGCCGCCTTTTGCGGCGTGCCTACCTTTACGATTTTCGGCCCCCAGTTGCCGGAGTGGTTCGCCCCCTTGCATCCCGCGGGTGAATGTGTCGAGGGCAAGCCCTGCCCCTACAAGCCCTGCTCGGATTACTGCCGCTTTCCAGAACCGCTCTGCATGGCGCGTTTGGGTCAGGACGAGGTGCTGGCCCGCCTCAAGGCATTCCTCGAGCGCACCGTCCCCAAAGCCGCATGCGTCACGCCTTAGGCGCCCGGAACGGCGGGCTTCGGTTCTTCCGCGGCGGCGGGGGGTTCGGAAGGAGGTGGCGCGCTTTCGCCGACCGGCTGGGCCGGGGCAGGCTGGGCTTCCGCAGGCACGGAAAGGGTTGCGACCAGCTCTGGCTGGAGAGGGGACCCCTGCCCGTCCTCGGACCCCGCCGCCGCACCCGTTTCGGGGCCGGCGGCTGCTGGCGTGGCTTCACTTGCGGAAGGAGCGAAACCCGGGGGAGGCATTTCGGAAGCTGGACTCTCCGCGGCGGCTGCGGTTGCCTCGCCCGAGGGCGGAACCTGGGATGGAGGGGCTGCCGGCGTCGTCCCTTCAGGGGCCGCCGCAGGTTTTGGCTCCGGTTTGGGCGGTTTCGGCTGCGGTTTCTTGGCCGTCTCCAGGGCGCCGTTGGCAAATTCGATCACGTGTCCCTGGTGGATCAGCCAATGCAGATCGGCAACCAAGGCCGTTTGTTCAGGCGTGGCCGTTTGGGGTTCGGAGGCGGCGGCAGGCTGGCCTTCCGCAGTGGTGGGGGCGGGGACGGGAGCCGGCGGAGGGGCGGGCGCCAGGGCCTCCATCAGTTGCCGCCGCGTGCACTTGGGATTGGCGTTGATGAACTCGACGATGCGTTTGACGCCATCGGAAACGGGAGTTGCCTCCAGGTCAAGGTAATGCGGCCGGGCAACAGCCACGTGGGTGATGGTCTTGTTGACTTTGAAGAACTGGAGTCCGTGCCGGGCGAACTGCTGGCTCAGCACGGTGGCGATTTGGAGCGGGAAGCGTTTCTGATCCTCCCACACCTGGCGCACCAGCCGGTTCAGCGGCGCGCAGCGAAGCGAGCGGGACGCGGTGCCCGAAAGCGTATGCGACTCGACTTCCTTGATGATGATTTCCTTGTGGTTTTCCCGGAAATGCCGCTCCACCGCCTCGAGGCTCCCCAGCCGCAAAGGCTCGGGCATGTTCAGGCACAGATACTCGGTTCGCCAGCTCTGGTCCTCCACCCACTTTTTGACCACGGCCTCGTCGCGGACGATTTTCACGCGGGACTTGTACACCTCGAACGGCATCCGTGAAAACCGCTCGGCGTGCAGTTTGCGCAACTGGTTCTGGTAGTCGTGATGGTTGGGCGGACCCAGCACCACGCCGCTCAGACCGCACTGCGCCACAAAAGTGTATTGGCCCTTGGGCGGTTCCGTGGCGGTGCGTTCCGCCTGGTAGAAGGTGGCGAAATGCTTCTGCAACACATAGGCGACGGCTTCGTCCTCGGAAAGCCACAAGGTGTCGTCCAACGCGCAGAGGAACAGCCGCTCCAGCGGCTGCCCGTCCGGGTTTTTCTTGACAACGAAGGTCACCGTGTACCGGTCGGGCTTCTGCAGAATCATCTGCGCAATGTCGAACAGGGGAAAAGCCCGGCCGGTCATCCGGATTTGGCGCGCCAGAGACTCGACCCCCTTCTCCTCCGGAATCAGCGTCACCTCGATTTGGGGCAGCGGCGGAGGCGGTTCCCGCCGCTCGCGCGGTTCCGGCCGGCGGGGACCCCGCTCGGCGGCCGCGCTGCGATCGCGGGTGCCCTCGGGGCGCCCGGGACCTCGCGGCTCCCTTCGGGGACGGTTTTCATCGCGGCGGGCTCCGGGAGGCCGTTCCCGGCGGGGACCCCGACCCCCGCGGCGATCGTCCCGGCGCTCGCTCCGCTCAGCCATCCCTTCGTACTGGGCGTAGGATTGGGCGGAAGCCGGTTCCTGGGCCCAAGCGGGCAGGAAAAGCTTTTCCAGATCAAATTCGTTATCAGGCACTGTGCTCATTCAAATACGACAGGCGCGAACCGCTCACGCACCTCGCAGCCGGTTTGGGAAGCATGCCGGGGCGGGCGCCAGATTGCAAGCATGCGATAAAGCTGACACGGCCGCCGCTTTGCGGTCGCCAACCTCCTCGCGTTGAAAACGAGCCTGGCGCGAAGGGCGGGCTGTAAAGCAGTCCGGCTCATACGCGCCACGAAACGCGACAGGAACCCGCCGCGCCCACCAGGGCCGGCTTCCGATTTCGGCGCGGGCAACGGACGGCCCCCGCTCGATCGCTCGCGCGGCAGGGTGCACAAAAGCCTTGACATCTTGGGATTCTGGCATATAAGCTAAAGCGACAATACCGGAATCAACGCGTTAGAGCACCCTAACCATCAGAATGAAAAGTCCCTGTATGAAAAAGCTATTCGTTTGTGCCGCAGTGTCGGCTTTGGTTCTCTCAGCGGTCGCCGCTCCCCCGCCCTATTATATTGCTGGCGACTTCAACGGATGGAACGCCGCCGGGAACCTGATGACGGAGACGGGTCCGGGCAGCGGCATCTGGCGGCTGGACTTGACCGGCGTCTCCCCCGGACGGCACGAGTTCAAGATTACGGGCGGCGACTGGTCGTGGAATTATCCGGGTCCGAACAGTTGGTTTTACGCCCCTGCAAGTGGCAGTCTCAGCATCACGTTTGACCTGAACACCTATGACGACGGGTGGCTCAGCGCCAGCCAGCGCATCGGCTTGAGCGTTGATCCCGGCTCGTGGACTGCGGCGGGCGATTTTCAAGGATGGAATAACGCGGCGGGAAACATGGTGCCGGTCGGCGGCGGAATTCACAGGTATCAGACCGTCCTGAGCCCGGGCGAGCACAAGTGGAAAGCCGTGGTCACAGGCACCTGGGATTCCATCAGTCTCGACAACCGCAGTGTCGGCACGGCGGACTATGTCTTCACGGTCGTGCCGGGCGCGGAACTGACCACGTTCTGGGTGGACGCGCTGGCCGGCACGGTAAAGCTGGAAATGCAGCCGATTCCGGAACCTTCCGCGCTGGCCCTGGCTCTCTGCGGGGTGGCGGCCTTGGTGCTGCGCCGCCGGCGGTAAGCGAAGTCTGCCACGCAAGTCTCGAAGGGCGCGGTCCATCTCGAGGGGATGAGGCGGGGTCGGGACTGTGGGGCGAGAAGTTGTTCCCATGAAGGCGTGGCTGCTGCTCGAACAAAAGGGTTTGGGGGCACTGCGGCTGAGCGAGGTGCCGGACCCGGTGCCGCAACAGGGAGAGGTGATTCTCCAGGTGCATTATGCCGGCCTGAACCCGGCTGACCGCTACCTGGCGGAACGCCAGTACCCGGCCAAACCAGCCCTGCCGCACATCCTCGGACGCGATGGCATGGGCACCATCATCGAACTGGGTGCCGGCGTGGCGGGGTCGGCTGTGGGGCAGCGAATGGCGATTCTGCGCGGTGACGTCGGAGGCAACCGGCCGGGCACCTTTGCGGAGAGCGTGGCTGTTCCAGCCGAAGGATTGGTCGAAATTCCGCCGGGTTGGACGGAGCCGGAGGCGGCGGGTGCAACGCTGGTCTATTTAACCGCCTACCAGGCCCTGACCCTGTGGGGACTGCTGCCCCAGGAAGCGGTGGTGCTGGTGACGGGGGCTTCCGGTGGCGTGGGAACGGCAGCGGTGCAGTTGGCCGCTGCAATGGGCTGCCGGGTTCTGGCCTTGTCACGAAGCGCCGCCAAAGCCAAACTCCTGCTTCAACTGGGGGCCCGGGCGGTTTTCAACCCCGAAGACCCTCACTGGCGGCAGGCCGCCAAAGCCGCGGCCGCGCCCAGACGCGTGGACCTTGCCATTGACAATATCGGGGGGAAACTGCTCCCGGAGGTCATTGACACCCTGGGCGAATCGGGCCGCGTGAGCCTGGTTGGCCGGCTGGCCGGGCCAGTGCCGAACTTCAACACCGCGACGTTGTTCTTCCGTCGCATCCGGATGGGCGGCGTGGCGGTGGGCGCTTATTCAAATGAAGAAGCGCGCGCGGCTTGGAAAGAGGTCCTGAAATTACTAAACCAAACGGGGGCGCGTCCGTTGGTAGATCAGGTTTTTCCCTTTGAACAACTGCCGGCCGCCTTCGATCGCCTGGCTGAAGGGCCAATGGGCAAAGTGCTGTTGCAGGTCAAGCGCGCGTAAGTCTTGGGCGCCGGTCAGGGGGGCGGCGGAACGGGATCGGGATCCTGGACGTTCACCATCCGGACCCCAAAACCCGGATGGCGCGACAACCCCAACGGATGCGCGGGTCAATTCTCGGCAGCCGGCCCGGTTTCCGCCGGAATGGCCACGGCGCGGTAGAATTGGATGGGCGCCTGTTTCTGGTCAGCCGGGATGAAGAACGAGAACCGGCCATTCCCGTCCGCCGTGGTCGAGCCCAGCGGAGCCCAAGCCGGGTTGGTCAGGTCCCCCGTGCTTTCGATGCGATAGGTCTGGCCGCCCGCGCCCAAGCCGCGGATGCGCAGGCCGCCGTCGTTCAAGGCATCCAGCATGAGCAGCGGCCGCAGGGATGCGTTTGCGTCCCGTCCCAGCACGACCTGGTTGGTGAGGGTGATGGACTCGCGCCGGGCCGTGGCCGTCACGGTGAAAGGATAGATGTCGGTTGGCATCACCTCCGGGCAGGTAATGATCATGTAGGCGGTTTGCACCGTCGGGACCCGGCCGGTGAACCTCACCGTCGCCGGCGTGAAGGTCACCTGCGTGCCTGCCGGCAATCCCTCGCTGGAAAAGGTCACTTCCAGCAGCCCCTGGCCCTCCCGCACAATCGCGTCCAGCTTGTACGCGATCGTCGTGCCCGGGCTGGTGGTTTCCGGCCATTGCGGTTCCATCGAAAACCCAACCAGGTGCGACATCCCGTGGCTGAGGCTGGCGGAGGCCAGGCTCAATCCCACGCCGAGCAAAATGGCATAACTTCGGTTTTTCATAAGCGGCATTTGTTGTCGAGGTTTCATCATCTTCGTCTATGGCCAGCTTATCCCGTCCTCGCCCGGCTTCAATCGGGGCAGCCATGGAACGGGGGGACCGGGGATGATCCGAACCTGAAACCAGGGGAACCCCCGGGAATGGTGCGCCGTGTTTCCCGACCTCCGAGGGAAACCGCACGGCGCAATGTTGAATTGGAGCCGGAACCGGCGATAATGCTGCGACAGGCATGAGTGACTTTTTGGATTTACGCGCAGCCTTGGCCAGTTGGCCCTACGATCCCGATGCGGATGCCCGCCGCGGGCGGGGGGAGGACGGCCGGGAAATCCTCCAGGTGCGGACCCTGATGGGCATCGAACAGTACGAGGTGGACGGGCGGCCGGACGGAGCGCGACCGCATGGGCGGGAATCCGCCCTCGAATACTATGTGGAAAAGCTCCAGCAGGCCCAAGCTGCGGGCCGGGAAGCCGAGTTCGAGTTGGACCCCGGTCAAAGCGCGGAGCTCATCAACGAAGCCACGCTTTACTATTTCCGCTATGTCCGCCTGTTCCAGCTCAAGGACTGGCAACGCACCCTTCGCGATACCGCCCGCAATCTGCGCGCCTTCGACTTCCTCCACCGCTACGCCCAGCGCGAGGAGGACCGGCTTTACCTTGAAAAATGGCGCCCCTACATCCTCCGCATCAATGCCACCGCCCGGGCCATGCTCGAGTTGGAGAGCGGCCATTACGAGCAGGCCCTCCACGCCGTCCGTGGCGCCATGGAGACGATCAACGCTCTCGAAGAGCTGGACGACGAAACCTTCAAGTTCGAGCGCCAGCGCTCCCTCTCCGCGCTGCGCGAGCTGGCCCGTCAAATCGAACGCAGCCGGCCGCTCTCCGAAACCCAGCGTTTGGAAAAACAGCTCCGCCGGGCCATCGAACGTCAGGAATTCGAACGGGCCGCCGAATTACGCGACCGCCTTCGCGCTCTAAGGAAACAGGAAGGCGGGTGAGATTACCCCCTGTCTTGCGCGCCTTCTCCCCTGCTTCCGCGACGCGGGCGGATGAATCCCGCGGGCCGCGCCCGCCGGCTCAGGGCTGCGAGTCGGGAGGCGGGGGGACGTCCGTGGGCGAGTCGGGCTTGTCAGGCGCGCCCGTGGGTGGCGCGTTGGTCGGACTGACCCCGACGATTTCCGCCGGGGTTCTGCGGCGCACCCCCCCGATGACCTTCACATTCCCTTCGTCATCCACACGCAGGCGGGGGCGTGACCCCAGGTAATCGTAAATCTCGTCCGTCACCACTTCGCCATCCGGGTTGAAAACGTGGTAACTGAAGGAGCGCGGGCCATTCTGATAAAGGAGGTGGAGGTTGCTGCTTTTGTCCAGTTGCGGCTCGGGCCGGCTGAACGAGACAATCGTGCCGATGGGCAGGACCTTGAGCGTCCGCAAGCCCGCGCCGTCGGTAATGCGCAGATAGATCCGGAGCTGCCCTCGCAGGTAGTTGGCCTGCTGGAGGATATACCGTCGCGTTTCCGGCGGCTGACCGGGAGTCGCAGCCAGGCCGAATTCACGCTCCCACATCCGCGTGCCGTTAATGATCTGGAAGACGCGGGGCGGACTGGTGATCTCGCGGTCCCACCCTGGGATACGCAGGGTGGCCACGACCGCATAACGTCCCACCGCGCCGAAATTGAAATAAGGCGCCAAATCCACTCGCTTCGTCGCGATTTTCGACGTTTCCAACTCGAACGGACCCCGCACCGGCACCTCCCCGATTTTCGGCACGATGGATTCCCTTTCGTCACGGCGTTCCACCGAAAACGTCAGCCAATCATCGCTGTCTCCCAGCGCGAGCGTCTGCCCCGAACGGTTCGTAATGCGGACCGCGGCCGGGATGGTCTCACCCGGCAGGAACTGGTCCTGGTCGAGCCGGATTTCGACCGTGACCTGGGCCGAGGCCAGGACCACGCCTCCGAAGAACGCCCCGAGCCATGCCAAACCAATTCGTTTCATAAGATCACTTTAGGCTTCCGGAACCCCCGTGCAAGCAGCAAAGCGCCCCGGTCCCGCCCCAGACCCGTTGGGGGCGCGGTCCACGGGCGGCACCTCGCCTTGCGGACGGTGCGTTGCCCGCTGACCCCCAAGTGTTTTGCCATGTCAGGGCGCATGAGACGTTATCCGACAGCCATCCTTGCCGACAGGGGCGTTCGCAGCGGCGCCCTGGCGAAACGGCCCCGCCAACGGCCAACCTGTTTGTAGAAGGAAAGCCTCTCCCTTGGGTCTTTTATCGTTTGCGACGCGGCGGACGGAGAGACTGCGAGCCTGGAGGGACCGCCTCACCCCCGGTGAGGAGGGGGTCATATTGCGGTGGAAAGGCGGTTGCGCCGGGCCGGGATGCCGGTAAGATGCGGCGCGTTAGTGGCGCGGGTGCGGATGGTCCGTCCGGCGCGACGCAACGAACGACCCGATGTAAAGCTATGCAAGCGAAAAAACGACTGGTGGAAAAAGACCCGCCGCTCAAGCCCGACGATCTGATTGTCATCGCGGGGGCGGGCGGGTTCATTGCCGGCAACCTGGTTCGCTACTTTCAAAACCGGGGCTTCACCCGCATTCGCGCCGTGGACAAGAAGCCGTTGTATGAGTGGTATTTGCAGGTGCCCGGGGTTGAAAGCCTGTGCCTGGACCTCAGCATCGAGGCCAACTGCCGCCGGGCGTGCGAGGGAGCGGTCGAAGTCTATAACCTGGCGGCGGACATGGGCGGGATGGGGTTCATCGAGCGGTTCCGCGTCGAGTGCCTGCGCTCCATCCTTATCAACACCCACCTGATCGAAGCCGCTTATCGCGCCGGGGCGCGGCGTTACTTTTTCTCGAGCTCGGCCTGTGTCTATAACACGCTGTTGCAGAAGGACCCGAAGGTGCGGGCGCTCAAGGAATCCGACGCCTACCCGGCGATGGCGGAGCGCGGTTACGGCTGGGAGAAACTCCTGAGTGAGATGTTTTGCCAGGAATATTGGCACGAGCGCGGCCTTAAGACCTTCATCGCGCGCTTTCACAATGTGTACGGGCCGCATGGCACTTGGGATGGCGGCCGCGAGAAGGCGCCCGCGGCGTTGTGCCGGAAGGTGATTGAGGCGGTGGACCAGGGGCGGGATACGCTCGACATCTGGGGCAGTGGCGAGCAGACCCGGAGCTTCTGCTATATTGACGACTGCGTGAAGGGCATTGACCTGATCATGCACTGCGACGATTTGATTGCCACGCCGATCAACCTCGGCTCGAGCGAACTGGTGTCCATCAACACCCTGGCGGAGAAAATCGAGCGCATCGCCGGCGTGAAGCTGAAGCACCGGCATGACCTGAGCGCGCCGCTGGGCGTGGCCGGACGCAACTCGGACAACACCTTCATCAAACAGGTGCTTGGCTGGGAGCCCAGCACGCCGCTGGACCAGGGCCTGGCCGCCACTTATGCGTGGATCAAGGAACAGTATGAGCGCCGCAAGCAGGGGCGGCGCGTGGTGGACTAACGGCGTCCCGATGGATTGCCTTCGCCACCCGAGCGCCCCGCCCCGGCCTGTGGCATACACAGTTCCCGGCGGCCGCCCACGGCTGCATGCGCTGGAGGCTTCCCCGGTCCAAGGCCAAAGCCTTGCGCCCCGTCAACTCTTGCTGCTAATCCCATGAGCTCGAGCGGTTTCCTGGACCGGGTATTGGGGCGGATTCCCTACCGCCTGCAACTGGCGGGAGGGTGGATTGATCAGCCTTTCGTCTCGCGGCACAACCCCGATCCCCCCGGCTCGATGGTCGTCGTCCAAATCGAACCCAACTTCCGTCCCATGGACCGGTCCGGCCTGGCCACGGGTACGCGCGCGGTGGCGATGAAATTGTGGGGCGGGAGACTGCCCCGGCGGGCGCCCGAGACGCTGGTGCGCGAGTTGTACCGGGCCGAGAATCAGGGCAAGGCCGAGCCCAGCGGCTCGCAGGACATGATCGGTCTGATTTACCCCGGGATCAACCGCCTGGACTACGACTTTGCGGTTCAGGGCGGCGTGTTCCCGGCGCACATCGAATCGCTGAAAGACGCGCGGACGGCGCGGTGGCTTGAGGGGGTGCTGCACCTGCTGCCCGTTGCGCCCCGGCCCGAAGGCTACGCGCCGCTCGGCCGGCAGAATCTGGAGGCGAAATGGGTGGCGCGGCTTGGGCAATCCGGCCGAGATTGCTTCGAGGCCATCGGCCGCCGGGATGTGGCCGCCCTGGGCCGGGCGCTGAATCTGAACATGAAGTGCTGGGAGACTTTGCTGCCGGACGTGCTTCGGCATCCGCGGTTGCAGGTGGATTTGCCGGCCCTGCTCAAGGCGTATCAGCGGCGTTATGCGGGCGCCATGTATTCGGGATGCGGGGGCGGTTACTTGATCGTGGCTGCCGAGGAGGCGGTGCCGGGCGCGTTCAAGGTCAACATCCGTATTGCGAGCCGATGAGCCCGTCCCGGCAGGTGATCGTCTGCGGCAGCTTTGACAACCTGCGCGCGCGCGATTTGCGTTTTCTTGAGGAGGCCGCACGAATGGGGGCCGTGCACGTGCTGCTGTGGAGCGATGAAGCGGTTCGAGCGCGAACGGGAAAACCGCCGCGGTTCCCGCTGGCCGAGCGCCGGTATTTTCTCGAGGCCGTGCGATATGTTACGCGAGTGATTCCGCTGTCGGAGCCGGACCCGGCCGGGGCGATTACGGAATTAACGGGGGGCGGTCCGCGCGTCTGGGTGGAGGTGGAAGGCCAGGTGGAGTCTTCACGCCGGGCCTTGTGTGAACAGCAGGGAATCGAACATTGCGTTTTGCCGGCGGCGCAGCTCGAGGGCTTTCCCGAGCCAGCGCCCCTCCCCGGTCCAGCCGGACGCAAGCGGGTGGTGGTCACCGGGTGTTACGATTGGCTGCACAGCGGCCACGTCCGGTTCTTCGAGGAAGTGAGCCGGTACGGGGACCTTTACGTCATCGTTGGCCACGATGCCAACATCCGCCTGTTGAAGGGGGAGGGTCATCCCCTCCTCTGCCAGGCCGAGCGGCGGTATGCGGTCGGCTCGATCCGCCATGTCAAACAGGCGCTGATCTCCACCGGCGAAGGCTGGCTGGATGCCGACCCCGAAATCCGGCGCCTGAAGCCCGACATTTATGCGGTGAACGAGGATGGCGACAAGGGCGGCAAGCGCGAGTATTGCCGGAGCCGGGGCATCGAGTATCTCGTGCTCAAGCGCGTGCCCGCTCCCGGCCTCCCGCCCCGCAGCAGCACCGACCTGCGCGGGTTTTAGAAGGGGGCGTCAGCGCCCGTTCCATTGGAACTGTTCGCCTTTGGCCAGCCGCACTTCCCGCACGGTGTCGCCGTAGCGCAGCCGGGCCGGCTTTCCCGCCAGCGAACGCAGGGTGGCTTGCTTCAGCCGGCCATCCTCCCACTCGAGGCTCACTTCGAAGCCGCCGCGCGCGCGAAGGCCTTTGACGCTTCCCGACGGCCAGGCCTTGGGCAGGGCGGGCAGCAGCTCGATTTCGCCCGCATGGCTCTGCAGAAGCAGCTCGGCGATGGCGGCGGCGCCGCCGAAGTTCCCATCTATTTGGAACGGCGGATGGGCATCAAACATGTTGGGATAAGTGCGCGAGGGACTGAACAGATGCTTGAGAATGTTCAGGGCGCGGTCCCCGTCGTGGAGTCGCGCCCAGCAGTTGATGCGCCAGGCGATCGCCCAACCCGTGGTGATGTCGCCGCGCGTGTTCAGCGTCACTTTCGCCGCCTCCGCCAGCTTCGGCGTGCCGCGTGGCGTGATTTGCGCGCTCGGATACAGCCCGTAGAGATGCGAGATGTGCCGGTGTTTCCGGTCCGGCGCCCGCTCGTCCCAATCTTCGAGCCATTCCTGCAACTGGCCCGCCTTGCCGATTTGGTTGGGCGCCAGGCGGGCGCGCGCGGCTTCGAGCTGGCGCCGGAACCCGGGGTCGCGGTCCAGCACTTCCGCCGCGCGGATGCAGTTGCCAAACAGGTCGCGGAGAATCTGCGAATCCATTGTCGGTCCGGCGCAAACCGCGGCGCCAAAGGGGTGCGGGTTCTCCGGGGACAGCGAGGGGTTGGTGACAAGCCATTTGGTTTTCGGGTCCTCGACCAGGGTGTCGAGGAAGAATTCCGCCGCGCCTTTGAGCAGCGGGTAAACGCCGGCGAGATACGCGGTGTCGCCGCTGAACTCAAAGCGGTCCCACAGGTGCAGGCAGAGCCAGGCGCCGCCGGCGGGCCACATGCCCCAGGCCGGGCCGTCAATGGGGGCGGTGGCGCGCCAGAGGTCCGTGTTGTGGTGCGTCACCCAGCCGCGCGCGCCATACATGGTCCGCGCCGTGCGGCCCCCGGTTTCCGCCAGGTCCCGCACCATCGCGATCAGCGGCTCGACGCACTCGGCGAGGTTGCAGACCTCGGCGGGCCAGTAGTTCATCTCCGTGTTAATGTTGATGGTGTATTTGCCGCCCCAAGGCGGATTCATGCTGTCGTTCCAAATCCCCTGCAGACCGGCCGGTTGGGACCCGGGGCGCGAGCTGCTCAGGAGCAGGTACCGTCCATACTGCAAATAGAGCGCGGCGAATGAGGGATCGTTCGCATCGGGGAAGCGCTGGATGCGTTCGTCGGTCGGGAGCGCCGCCGCGTCGCCGGGCCCAAGGTCCAGCGCCACCCGGCGGAACAGCCGCTGATGCTCGGCAAGGTGTGCGGCAAGCAGGCGGTCCCAGCCGCGGCCTGCCGCGGCGGCAATTGGGTCCCGCGTTGCGGCCTCGGGGTCGCCGCTGACGTCGCGGCAATTCCGGTAACTGGTCGCGGCGGCGATCAGAATCAGGGCCTCATCGGCATCGGCAACGGACAGGGTGTCCGCGACGGCCGCCATTGTGCCTCCCACCGCCAGCACCTTGACCCGGGCCTGAAACTTGAGCGCCCCCGCAATGCCTTCGGCGCCGCCGTTGACCCCGCGCATCACCAGAGTGTCTCCGCCCTCGGCAGTGGTTGCAGCCCGCTGCGGGCTTCGCAGGCGCGCGGTGAACTTGATCTGCCCGCGCTGGCTCGCGCGGAGCCGCACCGCAATCACCTGGTCAACGGGGCTGGCGATGACTTCGCGGGTGAACTTTACTCCGTTGGCGGTGTAAGCCACGGTGGCGACCGCCGTGTTCAGGTTGAGATCGCGCCGGTAATCCTCCGCGGCCGCCGGTTCGGGGAAGTTGAGCAACAAATCGCCCACGGTTTGATAAGGCATCTGCCGGAGCGGTTTGGCCATGACCTTGGCGCCAATCAACCGGTCCGCCTCCTTGTACTGGCCGTCGAAGATGAGTTGCCGCACCTGGGGCAGGGCATCCTTCGCCTCGGGGTTGACCGGGTCATACGGGCCGCCCGCCCAGAGCGTGTCCTCATTCAATTGCAGCCGCTCCTCAACAACTCCGCCAAACACCATGGCGCCCAGGCGTCCGTTGCCCACGGGGAGCGCTTCGACCCACTGCTTCGCCGGGTGGCGATACCATAAACTCAAGGGCTCGTCCGGCGCCGCGGCCCGGCCCGTCAGTTGCACCTCGGCGCCTGGCGATTCCAGAGGAAGCCAGAGTCCAAGGGCCACGGCAGAAATCGCAAGGCGAACAAGTCGGCTCATGGGCTTAGCGTAATCAAGTGGACCGGAATGGCCAAGCGGCAAGCTATCCGGTCGAGGACGGCCTGCAGAGAACGGGTCGGGAAGGAAGGGAAGAAGGAAGGCGACGTCATTGACTCGAGTGGGGCGCTCTGTCAGGCTCAATGCGGCGCCACCCCGGCCTGAGCTGGGGGTCCGCGCCGATCATGAAGTGGAATTGGAAGCTCAGCATGGGGATTGCCACGGGGGTCGTGATATGCCTGGTTGGGGTGGTCCTGGCCGTCAAACGGCACCATCCCCGTCCGCCCGTTACCGTGACGCTGCGCCTTGCCGTCACCCCGCCGCAGCAGAGCGCTTACGTGGCGGGCATTGCCAATTCCGCCCGGTTCAAATACGTGCTGGGCAAGCAGGCGGGGATAAAGCCGGCGCTGGCCCAGAAGCTTGAGGCCAAAGCGCCAGCCAACTCTCCCATTGTCGAGGCCCGGCTCGGCGTCCTGACCAAAGAGGAAGGCCAGCGCTGCCTCGAGGCCTTCGCGCGCACGTTGCAGGTTTTGTGCGGCACCCAGGCGCGCATCACGGTCATTGAGCGATCGCTGGATTAAGACACCCCCGGGCCGCTACCACATGGCCCAGCAACCGTCCGGACCCCAACGCTGCGAACCGCGGCGGAGCTTCATCTTCTTGATGTCACGCCAAATCACCGAACCGTCGAGGTGCCCAATGTTCCCGCCCACGGCGCCGAGGTCGGCCGAGGAGGCTCCGCTGGCGCTGGTGTTGCTGAAATCACCTTCCGTTTGGAAGGCGCCGCCCCGGGCGTGGGGCACAACGGAGCGGCCGTAGCCGGGTGACCAGTCGTTCATGTCCGTGATCAGCGGGATGCCGGGCCCCACGTTGGTGCTGGTGGTGTCGGTGGTCTTAATGGGTGAAATCCACGGCTCACCCCCCGGCAGCAATTCCCACGGGGTGTTGGCATGACCCCCGAGGTAGTTGTAGCCGATCACGTAGCCGTACCCCGTCTCGTAATAGCCTTCCTGAGTGTTGAAGGGCGCGCCCAGGTTCGGGCAACCCAGGACCTTGTAATTGCCGGCGTATTGAATCATCTGCGTGCGAATCGAACTCGAAAGAACCGGGATGGAATCGTCGAGGATGCCGTTGGGGGTGTTGCTGTCGGAAGCGCCGCTGGGGAGTCGCTGGTTCTCGTCGTTGGCGTACATCTGCGTCGCCAACAGGAACTGGCGGATGTTGTTGACGCAGCCCGTTCGCCGGGCGCGTTCCCGGGCGCCGGACAGCGCCGGCAGGAGCATGGCCGCCAGAATCGCGATGATGGCGATGACCACCAGCAGCTCGATCAGCGTAAAAGCGAACCTTGGCGCCGGTTTGACGGTTCGCCCGGAAGCAGGGTTTCTCATCGGGTGCGGCTCAAGGTTGTTCGAGGAGTTGAAAAAACTGGCGCGTTCCGCCGGGGCTGACGGTATTGGTCAATCGCGCCAGCCCGTCAGGCGCCAGCACGAGCGGATTCGTGAGGCGGGGCCACTGGAGCGGCGGGCCGCCAAGTGAGTTGGTGGACCGCACCTCGATCTTCGGCAGGCGGTTCGAGGGGATGGGGGTTCCGTTGGCCGTGCTCACCACCAACTGCAGTTGCGTCGAGTTCAAAAAGCGGGGAGGTAGCAAGGTGAGAGGCGGCTGGAGTGGGACCGAGACGTCCAAGGCGATTCCGCCCCGCGTGCTGCGCGCGTAAAGGCGGCCGTCGGCGTAGGTGGGGTTGTTCCAGCACTTGCCCGGATTGGCGGCGTCGAGGTCAAAAGCCCGGTAACGCGCCAGCTCGTGGTACGCGGCAGGGGTGGCCCGGGCCAGGACCACCTGTCCGTCTTCGGTCAGCACCACCAGGTTGGTGTCCACCAGAATCAAGCCGCCCATTCCGAAGTTGTTGGTGCTCCATTTCAGCTCGCCGGTGCTCAATTCGATGCAGTTCAAGGGCGGTGTGAGGAAAGAACTGTTCTCTCCGCACAACGTATAGACATACCCCTCGTGACACACCGGCGTCATCCAAATGCTCCGATAATTCAGGCCCGCGGAGCTGTTCTTGTAATAGAGTTGGGTCACCGTCCACGTGCTGTTGGAATACGTGATGCGCGCGGCCGCCGCGCCCCGGAAGTAAGCGGCGGTGCAATAAACCAGATTCGAATAGACCACCGGCCCGGCGCCCATCGAAGTCGAGATGGGCCCGAACGGATAGGCAAACTTCCACAGCAAAGCGCCCGTGTTGCGCTCCAGGGAGACCAGGCCGGACACGGTGGGAAAAATCACCTGGCGGACGCCTTCGATCGTCGCGACCACGGGGGTGGCATGGGTGAGCCCTTCGTTCTGCGAACTCCAGGCAAGGCTCCCGTCCGCAATGCGAAACGCCGCCAGCGTCCGGTTGTCGGCCGCGGTGTTCAGGTTCACGAACACCAGGTCCTGGTCGAGGCAGGGCGAGGCCCCGTTTTCCCACGCAATTTCCGAAGCGCCGTAGGCGGTCTTGAGATTATTGCTCCAAACGACCGATCCGTTCGTGGCGTTCAGACCGACCAGGTTCATCCGCCCGGACAAGGCCACAACACGGCCGGAGGCCACGCAGGGGGTGGTGCGGGGCCCGTCGCCAGTCACATAAGGGAAAGTCCCGGCGCCGCCGTTGTAGGAAACGGCCGGGTCCCACGGGGCCACACCAATCGGCGTGGCCCAGAGCTCCGTGCCTGTCGCGGCATCCAGTCCCACGCAATACTCGAATCGCCCGCCGGCATCCTGCTTGGAGATTAACGTAAAGGCCCGGCCCTGGCTCACCACCAGGCAACTGAAACCATTGGTCAGCGACGCATTCCGCCATAGCACCGGCGGGCCGCCCTCCGGCCAACTCGTTAAGATCGGATCCGGCGAAACCCCCAGGCTGGTGGGACCCCGATACTGGGGCCAGTCCGTTCCCCAGACTGCAGCGGGAAGTGCCAATAGTGCCAGGGCCAAGCCCGTTAAGGCCCCTCCTTTCGCCAGCGCCGAATCAGGTGCAATCATGTATGAATTTGGCCAAAGTATATCACGCCTTCGTCTTATCGGCAAAAAACCGCTTCGGGAGAACAGCCTCGCCCTCCGGTTCAACGTGGCCGGTCTTGCGCCTGGACACCCCGCGCGCTGCGGCCATCGGCGGACCCCTATGACCGGGTCCTGACCCCTTGAAAAAAACTCCAACCCTTGCGCTGCCATTGACCCTTGGCGGGGCTTGCGGCACTCTGCGGGCGATACGTGCATCCGATTGCTTTTCAGTTCGGTTCTCTCACCGTCCATTGGTATGGCGTGATGACGGCCTTGGGGTTCCTGGCCGGCCTCTGGACCGCCAGCCGGCGCGCCCGGCTCGGGGGCATCGCACCCGAGCAGGTGCTCGACCTCGGCCTGTGGCTGATTGTCGGCGGCATCCTGGGGGCGCGGGCCTGGTACGTGATGACGTTTTGGCGCGAACAGTTTGCTGCGGACCCATTCCCGGAAATTTTCATGATCCACCATGGCGGCCAGGTTTTCTATGGCGGACTCCTCGGCGCGCTGGTTGTGGGAATCATCTATTGCCGGTGGAAACGCATTCCCGTCTGGCCCATGACCGATGCGCTGGCGCCGAGTATTGCCCTCGGTTCGGTCTTTGGCCGCATCGGCTGTTTGCTCAACGGCTGCTGTTACGGGCGGGAGTGTTCCCTCCCGTGGGCCATCCGCTTCCCCTACGGCCACGATTCCCACCCGCACCCCGTTCATCCCACCCAGGTTTACGATTCGCTGCTCAACCTGATTTTTTACGTTGGCCTGGCCTGGCTGTACCGCCGCAAGAAATTTCACGGACAGGTCTTTGCAACCTATCTCATCGGTTACGCCATTCTCCGCTCGACCGTCGAGTTCTTCCGCGGCGATTACCCTCCGGCGCAGCATTATCTCGGCGGCTGGGCAACCCCCGCGCACCTCGTGAGCCTGTTCATCCTCCTCGCGGGGGCCGCCCTCCTCTGGTTGCTCCCGCGCAATCCGATGCAACGGCGCTGACCCGCCCCTTCCATGAGCGCCCCTCCGGTTCTGCCGCCCGGCTCACGCCTCGTGTTGCTTGGGGGGCCGACCGCTGCCGGCAAATCCGCCGTGGCGCTCTGTCTGGCCGAGCGCATGGGCGGCGAGATTGTATCCGTGGACTCGATGCAGGTTTATCGCGGCATGGACATCGGAACCGCCAAACCCTCCCCGGCGGACCGCGCCCGCATCCCCCACCATTTGCTCGATGTGGTGGACATCACCGAGCCCTTTGATGCGGCCCGATTCGTCCAGCTTGCCCGCGCCGCCGTGGCCGAAATCGCCGCCCGAAATCGCCGGGCGATTCTTTGCGGTGGCACGGGTCTTTACTTCAAGGCCTTTCTGGAGGGGCTGACCGAGGCGCCGTCCGCCGACCCCGCGCTGCGCGCCGAGCTCGAGGCCACGCCCCTTCCGGCCCTGCTGGAGGAACTCGCCCGGCGCGACCCGGCAACCTGCGAACGCATTGACAGGAAGAACCGGCGGCGGGTAATCCGCGCGCTTGAAGTCATCCGCCTGACCGGCAAACCCTTCTCCGCCCTGCGTCACCCGTGGCGGCAGCCTGGTGTCCTGCCTCCGGAAGTGGCTGGCGCTTTCGTGCTGAATCGTCCCGCAGCCGACCTCCGGCAGCGCATTGACCAGCGG
>ERZ795052.1650-NODE-1650-length-29350-cov-6.573477_pt1 | contig 29350 bp, 13 predicted proteins | sample MGYA00375136_ERZ795052 | MGnify/ENA primary metagenome ERZ795052 (study PRJEB30181, sample SAMN05720156) | activated sludge metagenome | isolation source: Anaerobic digester | place: Japan | collected 2015-05-26 ... | reverse complement strand
TGCCCACGTCCACTTGGGAAGATGCACTTGACCGGACGCTTACCCTACAGTGCAGCCGACCCCGTTTTCGTGCAACCGGACGCAAGGCGACCGCAACTACCTGGAGCGTCCGCCCGTTCAGTCCAGGGGTCACCACCCAGCCATGCTGTACCCGTACCGCCTCCTGGGCGCAGTCCTTCGCAGACGCGGTTCAGGCTACTTAGCGACGAGGAAGCCAAGGCCACACGGGGCGGTAGCGTGATATACGACATGTACATCTGCCCACCGAAGGGGAACACGTTCTGCCCAGACGACATGGAGATCGAGAGCAACCCCTGCAGCAATTGGAATCATCGAGGAATCGCGATCTGCAAGGCGCGCTCGTGCTATCAGTGCAGCGTGCTTGCCCCGGCGAAACAGAGGACGTGTACTACCACGGGAGCAACGGAGTTTGATTGCTGCGAGGAAGGTACGGGTGATGTTGCTTGCGGCTTGAAGCTGATGACTTTCTGTGATTACGATGACCCGTGGTGCTGGTGCCCTCAAGACTGGCCTGATCCGAAATTCGCATGGGAGCCTTGTAGGCGTGACTGCAGGCCGATGAGGAAGCTCCCTTTCTAGACGCGCCGGAGCGCACAGGCAATAGCACGTGAAGCACGAAGTTGCGAGGGCTCAGGCCGCGGTATGGTGCCGGGGTAAGAGTCTCTCCGGACACTCGACCATTGCGGAGAAGCGTAGCGGGAGCTTTCTTGCTATGACCACGAGGCTGGCTTTTTCGCTTGTTGCGGCCCTGTGTCAATGGTTTGGTTGCTTGGCGGGGACGGCTGAACCCGAGGGCAGTTGGGAGTGGTTCTCCAGAACTGTGGAAGAACGGCGTGCACGAATGCCTGCACTCCAGCTCGATTATGCTGTGACGCGAACCTACAGTGAGGACGAGTCACGTCTACGGCAGCTACAGAGGGAAGCGGTGCCCCGGATGTTGAGAGAGGGGGTCATCGGCAACGAGGAGGCCCTAGTGTATCAACGATGGCGTGTCCCCGGTGATGCGTCGTATAAACGCCGGCTTCTTGTAGATGGCACGGGGCGCTGGCGGGTCGAACGAGTCGAGCAAGCGAACGGAGCTTCCTCGGTGGAAATGGCGTTCGACGGCAGGTCGCTACGCACTTTTGAGGATTCACCTCGTGGGCTGAGGGGACTCCAGAAGCCTGGTTCTCGGGGGACCGGACAAGTGCTAACCCCACTGACAGCATCTGTGGAGCTTGGAGGGGTGCTTCTGACAGATATCTTGCTAGATGCAAGGAAAGACGGGGAGTTCCGGCACTCGTACACGGGGGGAAGCGCACCGTGGGACTGCGTCGTTACGTTCTGGGGCACCTTCAAGGAACATGCGCCTAAGGCGCCTGCGCCGCTATCATGGGTGAAGCTGTTCCTCGATAGCAGGCGAGGCTACACCCCCCTCAAGGTCGAGTTCGGCGGGATCCCCCCGACCACGACGGCAGCCATTAGGGGTAAAGGCTTAGAACAGTTGCGCCCCGTGGACCTTTGGGTCGCAGAGTTCTCAGACCATCAGGAGGTGGCTCCAGGTCTGTGGCTTCCCAGGCGGATTGTGAGAAAGCAAGTCGCGAGAGATGCCTGGCCGGAGAGCGGAAAGCCATGCAAGGAGTGGGCGATAAGGCAGTATGTCGTCTGGGAGGATCGCCTCGAGGCTACGATCATCCGCCGACCCGCAAGTACCATGGAGTTCGCTCCGCCGTTTCCTGACGGGACACCAGTAGTAAGGGCCGGCCCGGTGATAAGTGAGTATGTTGCCGGCAAGGGACTTCCCGGAACCGTCCGAGATGAAGCTCTGGAAATGGCGAAGTCTGCGCAGATCGAGGCCGGACAGGGAGTTGCCGCGGGTGAGACTGAACGGTCCCGTGCACCGAAAGGGGTTGGCAAAGCTCCCACGACTTCGCTGTCGCCAGGGACTGCGGAAAGCAACGGAGCATGGCTGGTCTGGGTGCCTGTGGTTGGCGCCGTATTGGCCATACTCGCCATCCTGGGCATGGGCAGCGTCTGGGTACGCAAGAAACTTCCCCGAGCCGCCGCGCAGGAGCCGATGCGGACGGATCCAAAGGAGAGGACGTAGTCAGCAGTATCACATGCAGGACGTCGCCGGAAGTCCAAACAGGTTGTCCGGCTCTGGTTGGACGTTAGCTGTGCTCACGAAGCGACTAGCTGTTGCACTGCTTCTCCTGTCGCCGTCATCTCTGGCTGCCGGAGAAGGCCAGGATGTACTGTGTGGGCCAAGGTGTCTTTTCTTTGCTGCTCACGTGTTTGGGCTGCGTCCCTCGTTGGAGGAGATCACACGGTCACGGATACGGCAAGAGCTGCAGTCATGGTCTTTGGCTGATCTGCAGAAGGCTGCTGAGGCTATCGGAGTTCAAGCGGTTCCCGTGGAGTGCGACCTCTCTCAACTTATTGAATGGGGGTGTCCTGCGGTGCTATGGGTAGCGCCGCTTCGTGGTCACGTGGCCAAGGACAGTGCGGCGCGCATTGGGCGGCGACACTTTGTCCTGTACCTCGGCCGTCGTCATGTCGACCATTTTTGCGTCTACGACCCAGGGACCGAGCCTGCCGCGGCCGCCTGGGTTGTGTCTGGGAATCTACTCGGCTCAGAAGCCAGAGCCACCGAGCTGGTTGAGGAAGCGTACGGCGGGCGCGCTCTTGTCCTTAGCTTTGCTCACTTCCGGTTGCCGGCCGAGCTCTGCTCCAAAGCGGTCCTCTCTTCGCGAAAGCGGCAACTCGAGCAGGAAGCTCCTTGCTCTGACTCACCGGAGAACCACGGAAGTTGCATGCGTCAAGGCTCATATGGGCGGGGCGAACTCTCTCTCTTGTGGGCGGGTCTCACAGTCATAGGCTTGGCAGCATTGTGCGCAGGCATCTTTGTGAGAAAGGCGATGGCATCGCGGAGACTGAACTGGTTCTGCCTGGGGTCAGCACTGTCTTTCGCGGGGGCAGTACTGGTGCCGGCTTGGCATGGGCCGCGGTCTCCGCGCCAGGTGGGGGCGTCTGGGTTCACGTGTTCTGAGGTGGCCAGCAAGATGGGCACTGAGGAGATGCTGCTGAGCGAGATGACGGCGGCGGCCGGCATTGACAAGATGCTTGCTTCAGAGAACGATGCTCAGGAACGCAGCAGGCTCAAGGATCTTCGCGAGACTCATCTGGCGCGCGCAGAAGCACTGGCGGACCCTATCTCAGTACTCAAGCAAGCTGAACTGGCTTTCTTCCACCAGCGCCTGGATGACGTAGTGCATCTTTTGCAGCTGTACGTGGACGAGCCACTGCTTTGCGCGCCTGCGACGGCCCTGGGGGTTTGCGCTTTCGCCGGCCTTGGCCGTGATGAGGAGGCCATAGGTCTGGTCAAGCGTATGTTGACATCGGCCATGGGGGGGTGTTCGAGCAGGGCGGCGAAGGTAGCCCTCTCAGCAGCGTGCTCCTCAGCGAGACGGATCGAGGATTATGAATCACTGGAGTGGTGCTATAGGGCGATCCTAGCCAAAATACCCTGGTCAGAAGAGGCAGCCCAGGCAGCGGCGGAGCTTGAGATTCTCTATCGGCTTCCACGAAGCAGGAAGTAGGCATGCTTGAACAGGGTCACAAGCAATGATAGCAGGTGGCTCCATGCACCGCTACCTCCGTTGCTTCGTCGGGAAGGGGTGCAGTGCGCCTGGCTGGGTGCGTGGCTCTGGAACCAGCCCTTACTGCTGGTGTGCGTTCATGCTGTGTGTCTCGGCGTTCTGCCCTGGGGCAGATGGCGACGGCCCCCGGGCGGGAGCCAGAGCCGTTCCGGCTGCTCGCATCTCCTTTCCGCCACAGAGCGCCTTAGTGCGTGGCGACGTGCCCATTTTTGGCCTTGCAGATTCACCACATTTCGCGCTTTACAGAGTGGAGTTCGGCGAAGGAGTGTCGCCCTTAGAATGGCGCCTCATCAAGGTTTCGGGGAGGCCTGAGGGAATGGATCCCTGGGCTACCGGTAAGGTCAGATGGGATCCAAACCGAGGCGCGCAGGGTAATCTGGCAACGTGGCACACGGGGCTGACTTCGTACCAGTACGGGCGGCAGACACAGAACCTTAATGGCGTGTACACTATCCGCCTGATTGTCGTGGACCAATCTGGGATCACCGCAGAGGCCCGTGTTCTTGTCAACGTCGCGCGTGTCTTGACGCGGGAGCAAGGCGGAATCGCCGAGAGTTGTGATGGGAAGGCGTTCCTGAACGCCCCACCATCTGCGATTGCAGTCGCCTTTCTTCTGGTTGCCATTCAACCGGTTGACGCAGTTCGAAACCCGCCACCCATTGTGCTCGATCATCCCAGAGACCTTGCTTCCGTCGGGAGAACGTATGAGGTCCGACCAACGGGCATGAGGTTCACAAGGCCTGTTGCTCTTCGCTTGCAGTACACTGATGACGATTTACGAACGAGCGGGGTTATGATGGGGATTGCCGAAGACAGGCTGGGCATTTATGCGTACGAGAAGACCGGGGTTTGGAGGCGGATGCCCGGTTGCGAGGTCAGACGCAGTGTCCGGGAGGTGGCGACGACTGTTAGGGAGGTCCCACGCTCCGTCGCATTCTACGCGATCATGGCCGACGTGACACCACCTGAGACGCCAACCCTTGAGGCTGAGGCTGCGGAGACCGAGAGGTCCAAGATGCAGCTTTCGGGGAAGGCCGAGCCGTATTCAACTGTGCAAATCCTCGACGGAGAGACGGTGAAATCCACTGCTGAGGTGAGCGGCGAGGGCACGTTCTCTGTCCCCACATTCCCCCTGAAGGAAGGAGAGAATGCGCTATCGGCCAGGGCGGTTGATGGTGCCGGGAACAAGAGCAGCCCGTCCGCTCCGCTGAAGATCGTCCGCCGTCTTCACCCGCCGAAGCTGGTCAAGACAATGGAAATCCTCGGCATGCTGAAGGCGGAGCGAGGGCGCCGCTACTTGGCCATGCTGGTGGGCGAGGACTCGGACACCAAAGTCAACACCGGCTGGGCACGGGTCTGTAGCGAAAGTGATCCGAAGGGGGTCGAACTAGAGCTGACCGAGACCGGCCCGCAGACGGGGGTATACGTGGCGACATTCCTCGTCAGGGCAAAGACTGACCCTGCGAAACACATCATCGCGGCATCACGCCACGGCGAGAAGATCACAGCAGTGCCAGCCCAGGACAGTACCAAGCTCGCGACCATCGAGTACGTGGACATCGTCCCTCCGACAGCGCCGGCAATCGAGAGCGGCACCCACCCGAGCGTGTGCCAGGACGGGTTCGAAGAGGGGGCCAATCCCTTTGGCCAGTGGGCGAACATTGACGAGGAGTACGGCGCGCTCTGCACGCGAGAGACGCGAAGGGGCCAATGCTTCCTGAAGCTCACCAAGCAACAGGACCAGGGGCATTTGGGAGCATGGGCGCGCCAGACAGCCTATTCCGCGGCCCGATTCCCACTGGTTGTTTTCGACTATCTCCTCAACCCGGAAGTCAAGATGGACTGCCAGGTGAACTACAGGGGCTGGCAACTCGTCGAGTTCAACGACTATGAGGGAGAAGACCCTGCGTTTGGCCGCAAGGCCATCGGGCGGTTCCAAGGGATCATCTCGGATGGGCAGTGGCATTCGGCAACGCTGAATCTCGCCAGCATCCTCGCTGCGCGCAGCCCAGGCGATGCAGAACTCAAGGTGGAAGGCATCCAGTTCATCAACTGGGACAAGCCGGCGTACATGAAGCTCCAATTCGGGCGCACGGGCCAGAAGGGGTCGTACTGGTGCGTGGACAACTTCCGCATTTCGGGCTTCGGGGGGCCGAGGGCGGAGTTCAAGTGGTCGTCCGAGGATGAGAATGGGACCGCGGGCTACAGCTACGTCTTCGACCGGAAGCCGGACACGATCCCGCCCGAGAAGTCCATGGGCACGGTGACGGAGAAGACCTTCGATGGCCTCGCCGACGGGCGGTGGTATCTTCACGTTCGCGCGGTGGACAAGCCGGGGAACTGGGGGCCGACGAACCACTACATGATCTTCGTAGACACGAAGCCGCCGACGGCCCAGCCCGTCGGGCCGACGGGCAAGGTCGCCTGGGACACACCAGTCCAGATTCGGTTCGACGACAGCAATGGCTCGGGGGTCAATCCCTACAGTCTCCGGCTGAAGGTCGGCGGAACCGTCTACTCTACGGATAGCGACGCGCTCAACCTCGATCCCGAGAAGCAGGTCTTGACCTCCGATCCGAAGGCGCACACGCTGCGCAGCCCGGATGGCCGCAGTGTTGAGAAGGTACCGCTCCTCTTCGCCGACGGGGAAAGGGTGGATGTGGAACTGGTTGCGGCAGCGGACCACGCGAAGCATGCAATGGCGGAACTGCCATCGTGGTCGTACGAGGTGACCTCGCCGCTGAAGGTAACGCCGGCAAACCCTGATGGGAAGAATGGGTGGTACGTGAGCCCTCCGAAGATCGAGATGAAGGCGCCCGAAGGCTCGAAGCTGGAGTACACCTGGGCCGTCCCGGTTGAAGAGGACGACCTCTTCCGCAAGGGCAACAGCATCAACCGCCTCACCGTCACCGTGGCGGGGAAGGACGGGAAGCCGCAGCGCTACGTGAAGCCTTTCCGCCTCGATACCACGGTGCCGAAGGTCACGGCGAAGGTCATCCCAGAGAAGGCCGGCCCCGATGGTGTCTATGCCCAGCCGCCGACCATCGAGCTGGTCCATGACGACTATGCCGTCGTCGATGGCGGCCTGACCTGTCTCGGCTACGCGAGCGAGGATTGCACTGGCGCTCCGCTCTACGAGCAACAGAAGGTCGCGCTGGGCGCGTACCATCCGCCAGCCGAGTTCGCCTCGAAGGTCAAGAGCGTCCGCTGGACGGGGCGGCTGCGTCCCCCGGAAACGGGCATCTACAAGCTCTGGCTCAGTTCCGCCAAGGACCAGTCGGCCCACGTCTACGTGAACGACGATCTGATTCTTGACAGTTCGAAGGCCGACAAGCAGAGCCAGGAGGTCGGCGCCGACCTCCTCCTTGTCCGGAAGATGCACGCGCTTGATGTGCGCTGGCTCAAGGCGGGCAAGGCCAATCCTGGCATCAAGCTCAGTTGGCAGAAGGAGAAGGCCGACAACCGGGAGGACCTGCCCACGGATGCCCTCTTCTTCCTCAGGAGCCTCGCCAAGGTCTACTGCCGCTGGGACGAGGGCAAGGAGGCGGAGTACGCAGGACCATTGCTGGCCCCACGTGGTCGCCACGTTCTCCACTTCCGCGCCATGGATGACGCCGGCCACGCCGGCCCCGAGGCGATGCTGACCCTCGAAGTGGCGAAGTAGAGCACGGTGGGATGAACTGTCGCGCCGGGGCGCGCGCACGCCGTTCTGGCTGGCGCGCAGGAAACGTCTCTCCCTCTCGCGTAGAGTGGCGCGCAGCGCCGACTCCATAAGTGCTGTAGTTACAGGCACTTACATGCCCCACCCCCCCGAAAAAGCGCTTGACAAGCCAGAATTCCGCGCTATAATCAGGGACGATGAAATAGGGGGCCGTCGCGAGCAGACGATTTGCGGCTACCGACCATCTCAATGACGGCCCCTTCGAAAGTGCGTCAGTTCCGCTGGTGTTCAGAGGGTGGTGTGTGCCTGCGAAGACGATTGACTGTGTGTCGCGTGATAGACCAGTAGGCGGTCTGTTGCGCGCACCAAAAGAGAGGACGGGGAGACAACCAAGAAGGAGAGCAGAAATGAGTCCGATGCGTCTAGCGCCGGCGATTGTGGCAATGTGCGCAGCCCTAACAGCCCGCGCGGAATACGAGGCATGCGTGGGCTGCTACATGTACGGAGACCCCGTATTCATTCAGGCCGACTCGCGAACCCTGCAACGGCCTTCGTGGCACACAGGCGCGACCGGACAGGTTGTAGCCGCTCGAAGTGAAATCCGCCCTGATCAGATTCTTGCCAGCTATGAGAATGTTGCTCGGCTCTATCGCCAGGCGGCTGAGGCAGCAGGACCGGAATCGCACGCGGCCCCGTCTTGGGCCATCGTGCTCGCCTGGGAGGAGTTGGGTGATCTGAGAGTTGCGCTCCGTGAGGCAAGGGCTTACTGGGCTCATCTCTCCCTTGCGCTAGGCGAAGAGGCTGCCTGCGAGCGGGCGGCGCGACAAGTCTGGGAGACCTTTCTCCTAAGACCGGACAGGGCCGCGGATTATCTTCGGGAGTTAGCCACGACTTATCCCCGCGCCAAGTGGGCCCCGGTGACGCTGGGGCTTGCAGTCCTAGTAGCCAATGAGGGTAGCGGCGGGCCCGGCGACCGCGAACCGCGCGCTGTGCAGCTCGCCGTCTTGCGCAATGCGATGGGTCACGGTGGCCAAGCGATGGACTGTCTCTTCCTGTTCCGCATCGGCACCATCGAAGCGGGCAGCAACCGGTATGCGGAGGCAGCAGCGGCCTTCCTGCAAGGTGCAAAGTTGTCGCCGGAACCCTCTGCTGCTCTCTACTGTGCTGCTGTCTGCAAGGCAACGCTCGCGCAACAGGGGGGCTCTTCCGACGATCTCAAGGAGGAGGTAAAGGGAATTCTCCGAAGGGTGGTCGAGCTGAACGACCCGGTTTACGCGGCAAAGGCCCGGGAGGCACTGCGTCGCGTGCACTGAAAGCCGGGTGGTACATTCGCCCGCGCTGCCAGACGCGGCCGGAACCCTCGAGGTAGGAGGTACGAGAATGGTCTCGCCGCTTCGTGTCGTGGTGACGGTTACCTTGTTACTGTGCCCAGTTGCTGGGCACGTGGCTGCATGGGGAGGAGAACACGAGCCGAACTACTGCTGTTGTGAGTACGCGCGTAGCTCCCGGGTCTGTAATGACTGCTGGTACTGGGCGTGGAAGGACCGGTGGGTGAAGCCCAACGATCGTGACTTGGTGGCCATGTGCTACCATTGGGATGAGAGAACTTACTGCAAGGAGGACATAAAGAAGTTCTGCGTAAAGGCAGGGGAATGGGTCATCCTATATACTGACCCTGAATGCACCCAGGAAGATGATGTATTCCAGGTGCAGTGGGGTCTCTATGTCTTGCAATGCGGCGCGGCCACTGGTAGCGACGGTTGTCACTTCTAGTAGTGTATATGTGCCCAGGCGATGCTCTGGGTTGGTGAGACAGGCGCATGCGCACACGCAACGTACGTGTCGTGCTTGTAGGGACGGCCATCTCACTGTTGCTCTTCCCGGTCACATCCGACGCAACAGAGGGGTCGCCGATCGGGAGGATTCTCGCTGCTTGCCGAGCAAATGAATCGGTGGCCGGTGTCTTAAGATACGTGTGTGAGGCCACGACCGAGGACCATGTGAGATCGCTCCGAACTGTGGAGGAATCCACATGGGTCGTGAATCTCAACCGACGAGCGTCTCACCGAACCCTGGTCCGAAACGTGTCATGGGATACAAATCCAATCAGGACGACGACTGCTTGCGATGGTGCTGTCATCCGCTCTTATACTGCGAACCTGAAGGCTGGCAGGGTGGCGCCGCTTAAGCCGGACCCTGCAGCCCGGAAGTCAGGGTTGCTCCTTGACTTCACGAACATGTATACTCACGGTCTGAGTATTATCGGAGTGCCGCTTTCCGAAGGATTGACCGGAGAGGGGGTCGTGTACCTTGGGGAACGGGCGGTCGCCGGTGTCAAGACCCTACACTTCGCCTTCGAGCGTACGGGAGGTCGGCGGCTCGAGTTCGATGTCGATGCCGAGGCCCTGTGTTTACTGAGGCGGCTCGACGTACTCGACGCTGGAGGCGAGTGTATGCAGCGCCTGATGGTCGAGGAGATCCGCAGATTGCCAAACGGTGCAACTGTGCCAGTGCACTCCAGAGTGTTCGTATTTGCGCGCCCGTCCTTTGCAGCATCCTTGCTGCGCGATTCGGGATCATCTGATCCGCTCACAAAAAGACTGGATGCGCCGCACAGACGCGACCAAACCGAGAAGAGGTCAGTAATCCAGAGTACGATCGAGTTCCGTATCAAGTCGATTGATTCACAGGTCCCCGAAGACTTCAGATTCGCGTTCGAATTCCCTGTAGGCACTGAGGTTTACGATGAATGCAACCTGACGCGATATGTCGTTTCTGATGTCGGTTCGCTCGGGGACGCCATGGCGGATGGTCGCCGGCTGACTGGGCTGGCGCTCCGCCAAGCGGATCTGCCAGCGCCTCCTCGCTTCCCGGGGGCGGCACCGACAACCCGCGTAGAGGCTAGCGCTGCCATGGGGCACTCGGGAGCTGGCAGCGCAACCACTGGGCATCGCGCCACGAGCTTCCCTTGGATTGCGGTGTGGGTTTCCATTGGCGCTTTGGGGCTGGCTGTTGTGGTAGGTCTTGTGCTGCTACGATCCCGGCGAGGCCATGAGTAGATGCAACTCTTACCCGATCCCCTGCAAGGCTGTTCTCGTTCACGCTGGCGCAGTGTCCTGTGTATCTGTCTATTCAGCGCGGCAAAGGCCTTTTCAGGCACGCCCGCGCGGAGCGATGACCGCAACGCTGATGTTACTGCACGCATTTCGTTACCTTGGATGAATTCGCTCGTACGCGCAACCGTGCCTGTCTTCGGGGTGGCAACAGCCCGTGACTTCAAGGTTTATCGCCTGGAGTTCGGGCAAGGCGCGGTGCCGAGCAGGTGGCAGCTCATACGGCTCTCGCCCCGGCCTCAAGCCGTGGACCCCTTTACCACGGGTAAAGTCAAGTGGGACCCGAACCGGGGCGCCTCCGGCAATCTCGGCGATTGGGATACTGGTCTGACGTCGTACGTGTATGGGCGGCAGCGGGAGAATCTCAACGGCGTTTACACTCTCCGTCTCGTCGTCGAGGACCAGATGGGCAGGACGGCCGAAGCCAGGGTGGTGGTGACCGTCGCGCGCGAGATCACGAGAGAGACAGGCGGCATTGCCGAGAGCTGTGACTGCAAGGCGTTCCTTACCGTCCCACCCGGGGCGACTGTCGCGCCATTCCTGCTCGTTTCCATCCAACCGATAGACCCGGAGCGCACTCCGGCGCCTATGGAGATTAAGCTACCGAGGGATCTCTCGCTGGTGGGGAAGGTCTATGAATTTCAGCCGCCAGCACTGAAGCTGATGAAGCCCGCGACTTTCCGGCTTCTTTTCGATGATGTGGATCTCATTCAGAAGGCTGCAGATGGCTCCCTGAGGAAACCGCTTCTCGGCGGGCTCGGCATCTACGAGTACCAGGCTGTCGAGGAGGTTTGGCGGCGGTTGCCGAACTGCAAGATCACCCCTGGCGCGAAAGAGGTCAGGGCAGATATCAAGGAGGTCACGCGCTACGTGGCCTTCTATGCTGTGATGGCCGACGTGACACCGCCTGAACCGCCAACACTTGAGGCTGAAACTGCGGAGACCGAAAAGTCCAAGGTTCGGGTTTCGGGGAACGCAGAGCCGTATTCGACGGTGGAGATCCTCGATGGGGAGAACGTGAAGTGGGTTGCGGATGTGACCGGCGACGGCACCTTCTCAGCGCCGGCGTTCCCTCTGAAGCAAGGGGAGAATGCGCTCTCGGCCAGGGCGGTTGACGGTGCCGGGAACAAGAGCAAACCTTCCGCTCCATTGAGGATCGTCCGCCGGCTTCACCCGCCGAAGGTGGTCAAAGCAGTGGAGATCCTGGGGACGCCAAAGGCGGAGAGAGACGCCCGCTATCTCGTGAAGCTAGTGGGTGAGGATTCGGACAATAAGGTCAACACCTGTTGGGTGCGGGTCGCTAGCGACATCGATCCGAAAGGCTTTGAGCTGGAGTTGGTTGAGACCGGGCCGCAGACGGGAGTGTACGTAGCGACCTTCCTCGTCGGGGCGAAGACCGACCCTGCGAAACGCATCATCGCGGCATCGCGCCACGGCGAGAAGATTACTGCCGTGGCTGCGCAGGACGACACCAAGCGCGCATTCATCGAGTACGTTGACACCGTGCCCCCGACCGCGCCGACAATCGAGAGCGGTACTCATCCGAGCGTGTGCCAGGATGGGTTCGAGGAAGGTGCCAGTCCCTTCGACCAGTGGGCCAACATTGACGAGGGGTACGGCGCGCTCTGCACGCGAGAGAGCCGTGGCGGCCAATCCTATCTGAAGCTTACCAAGCAACAGTACCAGGGCCACCTGGGCGCCTGGGCGCGCCAGACGGCTCATTCCGCAGCCCGATTCCCCCTTGTCGTTTTCGACTACCTGATCAATCCCGAAGTCAAGATGGACGTCCAGGTGAACCACAGGGGCTGGCAACTGGTCGAGTTCAACGATGACAAGGGGGAAGACCCTGCGTTTGGCCGGAAGGCCATCGGGCGGTTCCAAGGGATCGTCTCGGATGGGCAATGGCAGTCGGCGACGCTGAATCTCGGCAGCATCCTGGCCGCTCGCAACCCGGGCGATGGCGAGCTGAAGGTCGAGGGCATCCAGTTCATCAACTGGGACAAGCCAGCCTACATGAAACTCCAGTTCGGGAGGACAGGCCAGAAGGGGTCGTACTGGTCCGTTGACAACTTCCGCATTCTGGGCTATGGGGGGCCGAGGGCGGAGTTCAAGTGGAGCGCGGAGGATGAGAATGGCATCGCCGGCTACAGCTACGTCTTCGACCAGAAGGCAGACACGATTCCGCCCGAGAAATCCATGGGCATGGTGACGGAGCAGGGCTTCGACGGTCTTGCGGACGGCCGATGGTATCTCCACGTTCGCGCGGTGGACAAGCCGGGGAACTGGGGGCCGACGAACCACTACATGATCTTCGTTGACACCAAGCCGCCGAGCGCCCGGCCCGTCGGGCCAACGGGCAAGGTTGCCTGGGACACACCGGTTCAGATCCGCTTCGACGACAGCAATGGCTCGGGGGTCAACCCCTACAGCATCCGGCTGAAGGTCGGCGGAACCGTCTACACGACGGACAACGACGCGCTGGCCTTCGATCCTGAGAAGCAGGTCTTGACCTTCGACCCGAAGGCGCACGCGCTACGGAGCGCCGATGAGCGCAGCGTTGAAAAGCTCCCGCTGCTCTTTGCGGATGGTGAGAAGCTTGATGTCGAACTGCTTGCGGCGGCGGACCATGCGAGGCACGCGATGGCGAAGCTCCCGTCGTGGTCCTACGACGTCACGTCGCCGCTGAAGGTTGCCCCGGCGAACCCAGATGGGAAGAATGGCTGGTACGTGACCCCCCCGAAGATCGAGATGAAGGCGCCGGAAGGCGCGAGGGTTGAATACGCCTGGGCCGTCCCAGTGGAAGAGGATGACCTCTTCCGCAGAGGCAACAGCATCAACCGCCTCACCGTAACCGTGACGGGCAAGGATGGGAAGCAGCAGCGGTACGCGAAGCCCTTCCGCCTCGACACCACGGTGCCGAAGGTCACCGCGAAGGTGATCCCCGAGAAGCCCGGCCCTGACGGGGTCTATGCCCAACCGCCGACAGTCGTCCTCTCGCACGACGACTATGCCGTCATCGAGGGAGGGCTGAGTTGCGAGGGGTACGCAACGGAGGACTGCTCGGGCGCGCCCCTCTTCCGGCAAGAGAAGGCTCCCTTCGGCGCCTTCGAGCCGCCTGCGGATGTGGCGAATGAGGTTAGGAGCGCCCGGTGGACGGGGCGGATCCGTCCGGCGGAGACGAGTATCTACAAGCTCTGGCTGGCCTTCGGGAAGGGCCAATGCGTCCAAGTCTTCATCAACAACGAACTCGTCCTCGACAGCGCGAAGGCCAGGGAGGGGGAGCAGGAGGTCGGGACAGACCTTCTCCTCGTCCGCAAGATGCATGCCCTGGACGTTCGCTGGCCGAAAGCTGGCAAGGGCAAGCCTGACGTCAAGCTGAGTTGGCAGCCAGAGAAGAGCGACCAGCGGCAGGACGTTGCCTCCGACGCCCTCTTCGCCCTCCGCAGCCTTGCCACGATCTTCTGCCGCTGGGACGATGGCAAGGAAGCCGAGTATACGAAGCCTCTCACCGCGCCTCCAGGCCGACATGTCCTTCGCTTCCGGGCGATTGACGAAGCAGGTCACGCAGGGAAGGAGGAGGCGGTCACTGTCGAGACGGCAGCCAGGTGAAAGGCATGGCGCGCAGGGCAGCGTAGAAAGGCGGCGGGGAACGGTCTCGCGGTCTCGCGCCCGCGCCAGTTGAATGCCCAAAGGCCGCATGCTATACTTGCGTTGGTGGTTGCCCCGTGAGCCGGCGGTAAGGAGGGAAGGCGTGACCCGGCAGAGCGGCTTGCAGTTTCGAGGGCGTCTCTCCACACACGATGGGAGGACTCCAACGATGACAATTCGTCCCGGCAGGGCCTTGGTCTGGGCGTGCCTTGCGTTTCCGCTTGCGTCGGCAGCCCGAGCGGGCGGGGTTGACTACGGCGCGCGGATGAACGAGATCAAGGGGCTGATCTGGCAGCAGAACCAGTTTGGGAAAGCCGAGGACCTGATCGGCCTCCTCCTTCAGGACCCGGCCGCGCCCCCGCAGACGAAGGCCGAGGCCGTGCTGTGGCGCGGCGTGAGCTTCCTGAAGCAGGAGAAGCGCGACCAGGCGCTCGCGACGTGGCGCCAGGCCGAGAAGATGGCCGAGCAGATCACGGACGGGCGCCAGCGCATGGACCGGCTCCGTGACACGTACAAGCGCTGCCAGGAGGCAGGGTCGGCGGACGATGTGCTCCGAATCGCACTCAAGGTGCTCCCGCAGGCGCAGCAGATGGGAGACCTCTCGGCACGGGGAGAGGCGTGCGTCTACCTGATGTGGGCCTACGACGCCAAGGGCCAGGCGCAGGAGAGCCAGAAGCTCGTCGCCCAGATGCGGGCGATCATCGAGGGCAGCAAGGGGAACCGCATGGCCCCGAGCGACATCGTGGCCCGGCTCCTGGACGTGGGACGGACCCCGCTGGCGCTGGAGCTTGCTGAAGCCTGCTTGCAGGCCGATCCCCTGGCTCGCGTGTCCGGGCATTTGCGCAGGATGGGGGATGAGTTCTCGAGGAACAAAGACGTCGGGAGCGCCTTCCGCTGGTACAATCTCGCGTGCTGGGCGTGCGAGGCGGAACGGGGAGGGATGGGCTGCGCGAGGGACTGCCAGACGAAGGCAGTGGATATCCTCGTGGGCCGCGGCGCGCTCAATGAAGCCTGCCAGTACGCCAGGCTCTACTTCCTGGCGTGCGACATCCGCGAGGTCCAGAAGGGGATGGACCTGGCCGCGAGGGTCCTCAAGGGGATTGACAAGGACATCAACGTCCGCGTTCGCTCGTTCCTGGAGTTCCAGCGGTATGGCGCGGCAGGCAAGGACGGGGTGCCGGGGACGCCCGACGACATCAAGAACCCGCTCGCCGACGTGAAGTTGCCGGAGCCCCCTCCCGTCTTCGCACTGGGCAAGATGCTCGCGGCGACTACACCGTTCGAGTGCCGCACCCGTGCGTTCGTCTACTTGCTTCACGGCAAGCCGGAGCACGCGCTGATGGAGGCGATAGCGGCCTATCGGATGGCCACGGGCGACAACCTCACGGACGAGGTGTACGACGTGGCAACGGCCATCAAGGCGCTGGACGGCAATCTCCTGCGGGCGAACCAGTACCTTCTCTACCAGAAACTCGGCCCGGCCGGCCAGGACGGCAAGCCGGGAACCGCCGATGACATCCAGGACCCGCTGAAGGGTGTCAAGCTGCCCGCGCCGCCGGAACGCGACCAGGCGTTCCAGGCGGAGATCGCCAAGTGCGAGGACACCTACGACGGGGTCCGCCGCAAGGGGTTCCTCCTGCTGGCGTGGGGGAAGTCAGACGAGGGCCTCCGCGCGATGAGGGACGCCTATGCCCGATGCGGCATGGACGAGCGGGCGCTCAAGCAGGCCATCCTCGATGTCGCGGGTGCGATCAAGGCCGTGGACGGCCACATCGTCCGCGCGAACCAGTACCTCCTCTACCAGAAGCATGGCCCTGACGGCCCCGACGGCATCAAGGGGACGCAGGACGACCTGTCGGATCCCCTCGCCAGCGAGAAGAAGCCCGCCCCTGGCGGTTAGCTCGGACGTCAGAGCATCGGCGGATAAGGAGGGGGATGTCATGAGGAACGCGCAGACGCGGCTTGGCCTGGCAATCTCCTTCCTGGTTCTGGGATCGCGCGCCATTGGGGGGACGTCTGCCTGGCAGTCGCCAAGCATCCGGGAAGTCACTGACGCCTTTGCTCTGGCGGAGGCGGGCCGGTTGACGGGCGACCACGCGGCCGCCCGGAAGACCTACGCGGACGTCATCGCCAAGTGCACGATCCTCCTCGCGGGGGGTGGGGACACCACCTCCAGGCCGATCCTCCTGGCCGCGTTTGCGGAAGCCGATGAACAGCAGAGGCAGCTTCCCGCTGCGTCAGGAGATGCACGGCAGCAGTTCTCCTCCCAGGAAGCCCTCAAGCTACTGGCTTCGGCAAAGGCCCGTGCGGACGGTTTAGCCGGGCGCGGAGAGATGGTCCGGGCGCGGCTGGCGTACCAGGGCCTGCTCAAAGCCGGTGAGGTGTTGGGCCAGCGTTTCCTGACGGAAGAGAACCGCAAGGCAGTCGAGTGGGTCAGCGGCCGTGCGCGGCGCGCGTTGGCGTCGCTTCCCGAGACCGCCCAGGCGCCCGCCATAGCGCACGAGCCGATCGAGCAGACGATCAAGGACATCGTGACCGGCGTCAGGGCGGACATTCGCCCGCAGCCGAGTGGGATTCTCAAGGTCGAATGGGGCAAGTTCCCTATCGAGCCGACGGACCTTGCGAAGCTCTGCCCGGGGGCCATCCGGGCGAACGCACATCCACAGCCAACGGATTGCGCACTGAGCTGGACGTTGGAGGAGCGGCCGGGCTTCCCGCCGCCCTTCGGCATGTCCGTGGCGACGGCCTCCATCGAAGGCGCAGGCGCGCTCCTCGCCGCGGCCCGCAAGGGCTTGCTGCCTTCGGCTGATCCTGCATCCACGTTCCAACTCTCCGCCGTGCAGCCCGTGGGCGTTGACGCAACCGAGGCCGCCCTGGCCGCGTTCCGAAAGGGCCTGCGGCCCTACAGCGACGCGGTGCTAGGCATCCGCGTCGAGGGGCCTGATGATCTGGTCATGGCGGCATGGCGGAACGGGATCAAAGCCGTCGTCGCGGACCTGGCGCGGGACGATGCGGGCGTCTCCCTTGAGAGCAGTAAGTCGCTCTTGGAGTGGCTCGCGGCGCACGGGGTGGGGTCCGAGGTCGTGGGGGAACTTGCCCTGGCCTTCTCGAGGAAAAAGGTTCCGGCGTCCCAGGGCGCGATCACGATGGGCACAGCTGGGCCAACCGCCGATGACCTTCGCCTGGTCGCCCTCGACGCGTGCGTGACCCTGCTTCAGACGGCCCCCGAGCGGGATCGCGACGGGAGCACGGCCGAGCGGGCGTTCCGTCTGGCCGCTGAGCTTGGGCGCCTTGCCGAACTCGAGGCCCTGCTCCGGGAGCGCCTGGAGAGCGACAAGCCCGGCCTGCTGGGGCCGCTCCTGTTCAAGGTGCTGCGGGGCCAGCGGAAGGAGGAGGAGGCCGAAGCGCTCATGGCGAGGATGAGCGAGAGGCCAGAGCGGTTCCTGCCGGCGAGCACTGCCACGTGCGATGTCTTGCTTCAGGGCTTCAGCAGCGCCCTCTCCCTGCGGAAACTCGCGGACGCCGAGGCCAGGCTCACGCTGCTCGAGGCCTACAGGCTGACGGGCGAGGCCGATCGCTGGCTGGCGTTGGCGCGGGCTCACGGAAGCGGCACGCAGGAGACGAGCCAACGCATCGCGGAGAGGGCGTTGGCAAAGAGCGCCGACAAGGAGACAAGGGAGCGGGCGCAGAGCTTGCTGGCCGGTTTGAGCGCTGGGTCGGGCGAGGAAGCCCGGCGGCTCAAGCTCAAGCGCGACCTGGCGAACCTGGCGGAGGAGGCCCGGATCAACCCCCGGCTCTACTACCAGCTCGCGGCGGCGTATCGGCGCGCGAAGATGTATCCCGAGGCGCGGAACGCTTACGACACTGCGGCCCGACGGTTCGACGACCCCGTTGCCCGCAAGGCTCTCATAGAGACGTACTTCGAGGAGGGCAAGGCGGAGGAGGGCGTAGCGGCCGCGACGGGGTTCCTTGCCGACCACCCTCGGCGTAAGGAAGCGCAGGATCTGATGCAGACCGCCGAGCGATTGTGCTTCGACCGCGGCGAGATCGAGACCCTTGCCTCGTCATGGCTTCAAGTCATAGCAGGCTCGCGCGGAGCTGCCGGCAGCCCCTGCATTGGGAAGCTGGCTGCGCTTCTGGCGAAGGCACACCGGAATGCGAGTGACGGGCGCTCCCCGCGCCTTGCAGACATCGAGGAGAAAGCCCGCGGCTTGGGCGTCTGGCCGCTCCTGGAGGCGCACGTCAAAGCATGGGAGAAGGCGCTTGCCCAGATTGTGGCGCCGTGGGCGCAGGCGTTTGATGCAGTGGAGATAGAGGCGGCGCCTCGATGCGCCGGCCTCGTCCCAATCGGCCCGCCGCAAGTCTCGCCCGTCGGCATCAAGCGGCCGTCCGACCTGCTGCGGCCCGATCCGTTGAGCCTGACAGCCTCCGTTGAGACGGTTGCTCTCCCTCCACTGGTGAACGCCGTGTCGGCGGCCGGAAGCCTGAGGCCCTGGGAGGTCGGGGCGCCGGTCACGTTCGCCTTCCCGTCGGGAATCGAGCGGCCGAGCACGGCACCGAAACGCTGATGCCTGTCGGCCCCCAGGCTCCGGAGCGTAGGCCGTGCGCGAGGAACGCGACGCGAACACCCCCGAACGCCGCCGACCCAAAGAACAGGATACCCTGGCAATCCTGGGCCATCTCCTTCTCCCGGGCGGCGGCACGGTCGATCTCCTGCAAGGCCGGCGGGTGACCATCGGCAGCGCGGAGCGCTGCAGCCTCCGGCTGACGGGCGACGAAGTCGCCGAGGAACACTGCGCCATCTGGTCGAGCGGTGAGGACATCCTCATCGAGGACCTCGGCAGCGAGACGGGCACGTTCCTCAACGGCGAGAAGGTCGAGCGGACGATCCTCGAGTTCGGTGACGGCATAGGCATCGGCGGCCAGACGCTGCGGCTGGTGAGAACCTCGGAAGCCGTACGGCTCGTACGCCTGAGGAAGGCCTTTGCCTCCGCGCGGCGGGCCGCGGTGTTCGTCCTGGTTCTCGGCGCGCTCGGCATGGGCGGCTGGCTCTTGGCCAGGCGTCTTTCCCAACAACCTCGCGAGGAGGCCGTACAGCACGGCGCCCGGCAGGTTTCGGTGGTTTCCGAGCCAGATGGGGCCGACATCTGGCTCGACGGGATGTACCACGGTCGCACGCCGGCCGTGCTCAAGCTGGGCAAGAGCGGCGAGTACCGTCTCAAGCTGGAGAAGCCTGGCTTCCTCGTGTGGGAGCGAAAGTTCCGCGCCGAGTCAGCCGAGGGACGGGTCGTGGCAACTTTGACGGAGGTCCTCAAGGGGCGCCTGGTGGTGCGGGGATTCCCCCGCGGTGCGGCCGTGTATTGCGAGGGCACCATGATCGGGACGATCCCCGTGGAGGCCCGCGTCCCATGCGGCAGGCATAGCGTGATCGTCGAGCGCCGAGGATACGAGTCCTTCGAGGGGACCGTGGAGGTCGCTCAGGGGGCGGCCGCAACGTTGCATTGCGTCCTGCGCTGCGAGTACGTGGAGGCGTTCCGGGAGCGAGTCCGAGCCGCGCCGCGCGACGCCCGCGGGTACTTCGAGCTGGCGCAGGCGCTCCTCACGAACAAGGAGGTCACCGAAGCAGTCGCCTGCCTTCGCATCGCGCTGGGCATGGTCGCCTCGGAGCGCGATTCCGCGGACTGGGAGTTGTCCATGCCTGAGGCCATGTTGGAGCTCTACCTCGACCCTCCGATTCCCGGTCTAACACCGGCTGCGATGGCGCAGTTCCGGCGGCATCTGGACGAGGCCTTCGCCGCTGTGACGACCGAGTACGCGCACCTGGGCCTGCTGCGGACCTTCACCGACATCCTGCTGCGTTCCGGGAAAGGGGAAGTGGCTGAGTCGCTCTGTGAGCAAGCCATCGCCAAGTCGCCGGGCGCCGTGGGGCCACACCTGTGCCTCTCCGATGTCTACAGGAAGACCAAGCGATACGGGGAGGCCGAGGGCGTTCTCTCGCTCTGTGCGGCATCGAGTCCCCCGACGGGAGATACCCACCTGAAGCTGGCCGTGGCCTGGTCGAGGCTCGGCCCGCACTCCCAGCAGGCGCGCCTTCAGGCGAAGGCCGCCCTCGATGCCGCCCTGGCAGCCTGCTCAAGCGATGCGGAGCGCCAGTTCTTCATGACGGAGTATCGTGACGCCACGGCCGCCAAGGAGGAGGCAGCGGCGCCGCGGCAGCCCGTCCAAGCACGCCTCGTTGACCCGGCATGGCTGTCCGAGCGGGCGAGACGCGAACTCGGGGCTGCGGACCTGGGCGCCGAAGGGGCGCGCATCGAGGGCACCTTGAAGACGGACTCTGCGGACCATAACGCCCTCTCTCGACTGGCGAAGGTGCATGCCGCGCAGGGCCATCTCGACCGGGCCTCTGCGTTCCTCGAGAAAGCTCTTCGCATAAGGCCATACCACTCCCGCGACAAGTGGTGGTTGGCCGCGTGCCTCCTTTGCCAAGGCGAATCGAGGGGCGTCGGGCTGCTCCTCGCTGCTGCCCAGCACTCGAATGCCGTGAGCTTCAACCACATTGAGCCTGGCGACGTCTCCGCGCTGCTGGACCAGATCGCAGAGCGGGGAGCCAGGAACAGGATCGCCGCAGACATGCAGGAGGCCCTGTCCACCAACACCTTCCGCGCCGGCAGGACGCGCGCCTCCATCCTGGCCGACGCAGCGAAGTACGGGACCGTCGTCTGGACCCGCCGCCAGCCTGACGACAAGAACCGCCTCTGGCTGATGATGAAGGACCGCTTCCTCGTCCTCTTCGATGAAGCCAAACACGGCTTCCAGGATCACTCTCCGCTCGTGCGGCCCTACGGCCTCGACCATGCGAACGTCACGTCCCTGGTCATCACACCCACCCACGTTCTTGCGGTAGCCGACGGAAAGGTGGTTGTGCTCGACCTTGCTGCCGGGCGCTGGTCAGTGCCTCAGCTTCCCGAGACTGCGGAGGAGGCGAAGGTCGAGATGGTGGAGCCTCGCGCGCCGGACTGCGTGCGCGTCCGGCTGCGCCGCCCAGACGGGTTCGCCTCGCTGTTCCTGTACCGGCCCCGCGAAGGCCGTTGGGAGATCGCCACGGACCGCCAACGGCTTCTCCAGACCCTGCCAGCCGACCCGGGGCTGAAGCGCTTCGCAGTTGCGAGATACGGCGCCCTGGAGCAGATGGCAACGGCGGATGCCGCGGCTGCCATCTCCCAATGGCAGGACGTGGCCGCATACAGAAAGCAGAACGCAACGGCTTCGGACCTCGGGAAGCTCCTGGACGAACGAGGCAGGCTGCCGCACCACGCCTTGGCTGCCGTTGCGAAGGCCGCTGGAAGCCCCGAGGGACCGCTCCATCCGTACTTCAGGGGTATCACGCTTCCCGGCTGGTCCGCCGAAAGCTTCGGTGAGGCCGAGGCGAGGCAGGCGGCACGGGCTGTCCGCGCGGCGGGGGGCGACTGGGTGTCCCCCGTGGTGACCGGCTACCAGGAGGACCCGCTCTCGGTTCAGGTCCTGGCTGACCCGGAGAAGACGGTTCCCTTGAGTTCCGTCGCGCGGGCCGTCCAGATCGCCCACGCGGAGGGCCTCAAGGTCCTGCTGAAGCCTCACGTGAACCTCCAGATCGAGGAGAAGGACGACCACATGTGGCGGGGCCTCATTCGCCCCCGGGGACCGGACGACGTCAACGCCTGGTTCCACGGCTATCGCGCGTTCCTCAAACCCTTCGTCGAGCTGAGTATCCGGGAGAAGGTCGAGATGCTCAGTGTCGGCGTCGAACTCCAGCAGATGGACGGCTTCGGCGACCACTGGCAGAAGCTCATCGCCTGGGTCCGTGAATGCGGCTACCGGGGCAAGCTCACCTACGCGGCCATGTACGACAGCTTCGAGCGGGTGCCGTTCTGGCGCGATCTGGACTATGTGGGCATCGATGCGTACTTCCCCGCCACGGCGAACGCTGAGGCGGACCTCCGGCAGATCATTGCCGGCTACAAGGCGCTCGCCGCCCGGCTCGAGGCGTTCTCAAAGCAGGTGGGGAAGCCCATCGTGTTCACGGAAGTGGGCTTCAACAACCACAACGGCTGCAACACCCGCCCCTCCTTCTGGTCGGGCAATAGGGCTCCCATCGACAACCTGGAGCAGGCCGCCTGCTACCACGCGGTCCTTGATATCTTCCCGAAGCAGCCCTGGCTCGCCGGGATGTTCTGGTGGACGTGGGAGCCTTCGGGCACGCCGATGCCATCGGATCCGAGCTACTCGCCGCAATCGAAGCTTGCCCTGATGGTCCTGGAGTCGTACTATTCGTCTGAGAGCCGTTAAGCGAAAGGCGGCGTGTGACCGATGCTTCGGCGTGGAATGGCTAACAGTTTCCTCCTCACCGTCATCGCCGCCGCGGGCGTGGTCCTCAGCGGATTGGGGTCCGGGCTGTCCGGGGAGAGCCTCCATCCCGTCTGCGTCCTCATTTTCCTGAGCAAGGACTGCCCCGGCTGCAAGCCCATCGAGAAGGCGAGCATAGAGGAACTCGCACGGAAGCTTCGCTGCGAGATCCGCACGCAGTACCTCTCCGTCGACAACCCGGACGAGTACGGGAAGCTCGTCAAGCTGGAGCAGGAATTTGGCGACGAGGGGAACGAGATCCCCGTCGTCTTCCTGGGCAGGCACGTGCTCGGCGGCAAGGCCGAGATCGAGAAGACCTTCGCCGTCCACGTCGAGAGGTATGCCAAGGAGGGCGGTGCGGAGAGCTTCCCCGAGCTGTCCCCGTCGGCAGCGGCCCCGACGCCATCCCCTTCGAGGCCAACCGGGGGCGGCAACGAGAAGCCAGTCTACGTTGCTTACTTCGACTCGCCGGGCTGCAAGGAATGCCGCCGAGTCGAGTACATGCTCCGGAGCATCGGCCGGGACTTCCCGACGATGCAGGTGCGCAAGTTCGTGACTTCCGACCACGAGTCCCAGCTTGTCCAGGAGGCCATCTCCCATCTTGCGGGCGTCCCGGACAAGAGGCGGCTCCTCACGCCCACCATCGTCGTGGGGCGGGAACCGTTCGTCCAGGAGGAGATCACGGACCGACGCGTGCGGGAGTGCCTGGCCCGGCTCACACCCCTGGGCACTGAATGCCCTTGGGAGGGTGACCTCGGCCTCAAGGCGGCTGCGGAGCGTCTCGTCGTCCGCATGCGGTCGATCAGCCTCGGCGCGGTCGTGGCAGGCGGCCTCCTCGACGGGATCAACCCCTGCGCGTTTGCCACGCTGATCCTCTTCGTCAGCTACGTCCAATCCGCCCGGCGCGACCGCCGCCAGGTCCTCGCCGTCGGCCTTGCCTTCATCGCCGCCGTCTTCCTGTCCTACCTCGCTGTGGGCCTGGGGCTGTCCGAAGCGGCCCGCCTGGTCGAGAGCGTCCCGTTCCTCGATACGGCCGTGACCTGGGGGATTGCCCTCCTCTGCGTTGTTCTGTCGGTCTTGAGTGTGCAGGACGCCCTCATCGCGGCCCGCGGCCAGCACAGAGCCATCTGGCTCCAGCTTCCTCGGAGCTTCAAGGATCGCATTCAGCAGGTCGTTCTACGCTTCCGCAAGACTCCCTATCTCATCCTCGGCGGCCTGGTGATGGGAGCCCTGATCTCGATGCTTGAGCTGGTCTGCACCGGACAGATATACTTCCCCCTCATCAAGTACATGGTCGCGTCCGGCACTGGGAGCCGGGCGCGAGCGATCGGCCTGCTGCTCCTCTACAACCTCTGCTTCGTGGTTCCGTTGCTGGCCATCTTTGCGGGGGCGTACTTCGGCGCTTCCTCGGAACGCCTGATCGCCATCCTCAAGCGCAACATGGCCGCCACGAAGGCAGCCACTGCCGTCTTCTTCGCGGGCCTCGCGGCCCTCATGCTCATCAGCCACTACCTCTGGTAAGGACGCCCGGCATGCGCAGCATCCTCCTCTCGGCCCTGGCCGCTCTCGTGTGCGAATCGGCCGCACTGGGAGCCGAAGACGCGAAGCCCGTCATGGGCCTCTCCACGGAGACGTGGGACTTCGGCACACTGGAACAGGGGCAGACTGCCACGACCGAGATCGAGGTCTCGAACAAGGGCAATGCCGAGCTGAAGATCACCTTCATCCGCTCTTCCTGCGCGGCCTGCGTGGGGAATGCCTCTGGCGCGTCACAGGTCAAGCCTGGAGCGACGGGGAAGATCACGCTCAGCTTCTACTCCAAGGGCCTCCTGGGCCAGCAGAGCAAGGTCGTCTACGTCCACGGCAATGACCCCGTGACGCCCTACAAGGCCGTGCGGATCATCGGCACTGTCAAGAGGAGTCCGCGGCCGGAGATCCTGGTGACCCCCGAAGTCCTCGACGTCGGCCTGGTCCGCAAGGGCGAGGGCGTCGTCCGGACCATCGTCGTGGAGAACAAGGGCGAGGTCCCGCTCACTATCTCCTCCGCCTCTGGGTCGGAGGCCTGCCAGGTGCGGCTGTCCGACAAGCCGAGCATTGGACCAAGCAAGAGGCTCGACCTCCCCGTGTCTCTCCAGGGCGACAAGCTCAATGGCCTCATCCAGGAGTACCTCACCATCCAGAGCAACGACCCCATTGCCCCATCGAAGACCGTCACACTGGTTGGCTACGCCGCTGCCCCCGGGCAGGCATCTGGCCCGGCACGCGGCGTCATGGTCGTTCCCGTCGGCGAGCCGGTCAAGGTGCCCGGCGCGGGCGGGGCTGTGTACCGCTCGTACCAGCTTGCCAATCACCTGCCTGCCAAGGTCACCGTCTCGGTCACCATCGGCGACAAGGTCATCCAGAAGCTGGAGCTGGCCCCTGGACAGACTACGGAAGTCGAAGTCTTCCGTGACCTCATCTCGACGGAACTATCCGAGAAGGCCGTGCTGGAGTTCAAGGTTGGGTTCGCAGCTGTGCTTCCGGCGCGGTAGGAGCCGGCCTGACACGCGCTTCATCTCGCTGCCGTCTCGATGGTCACCGTCTCCTCCTTTCCTGCGTGACCTGCTTCGTCAATCGCCCGGAAGCGAAGGACGTGCCGGCCAGGCGGCGCGGTGAGCGGCGTCGTATGCTCGGCTTCCTTGCCCTCGTTCCAGTGGTAGTAGACCTTGGCAAGGCTCCTGAGGAAGAAGATGGCATCCGCAGGCACGTCCTCCCGGTTATCGGCCTTCTCCTTCTGCCAACTGAGCTTGATGCCGGGATTCCCCTTCCCGGCCTTGAGCCAGCGGAGGTCGAGCGCGTGCATCTTCCGGACGAGGAGGAGTTCGGTCCCGACCTCCTGCTCCCCTTCCTTCGCCTTCGTGCTGTCGAGGACGAGTTCACGGTTGACGAAGACCTGGGCGCGTTGGCCCCTCCCGCAGCCCAGCCAGAGCTTGTATATGCCCGTCTCCGGTGGGCGCAGCCGTCCCGTCCACCGGACGCTCCTAACCTCGTCCGCCACATCCGCAGGCGGCTCAAAGGCGCCGAGGAGCACTCTCTCCTGTCGGAAGAGCGGCGCCCCCGTGCAATCCTCCGTCGCGTACCCCTCGCAGCTCAGCCCTCCCTCAATGGTCGCGTAGTCGTCGTGCGAGAGGACGATGGTCGGCGGCTTGGCGTAGACCCCATCGGGGCCGGGCTTCTCTGGGATGACCTTTGCCGTGACCTTCGGCACCGTGGTGTCGAGGCGGAAGGGCTTCACGTAGCGCTGAGCCTTCCCGTCTTTCCCTGTCACGGTGATGGTGAGGCGATTGATGCTGTTGCCCTTGCGGAAGAGGTCATCCTCTTCCACTGGGACGGCCCAGGCGTACTCGACCTTCGAGCCTTCGGGCGCCTTCATCTCGATCTTCGGCGGGCTGACGTACCAGCTGTTCTTCCCATCTGGATTCGCCGATGCGACCTTCAGCGGTGAGCTGACTTCGTAGGACCATGGTGGGAGCTTCGCCATCGCGTGCTTCGCATGGTCTGCCGCCGCAACCAGTTCCACCTCCACCTTCTCGCCGTCCGCGAAGAGGAGCGGGAGCTTCTCCGCGCTGCGGCCATCGGCGCTCCGCAACGTGTGCGCCTTCGGATCGAAGGTCAAGACCTGCTTGTCAGGATCGAAGCTGAGCGCGTCGTTGTCCGTGGTGTAGACGGTTCCACCCACCTTCAGCCGGATGCTGTAGGGATTCACCCCCGAGCCGTTGCTGTCATCGAACTGAATCCGTATCGGCGTGTCCGAGGCAACCTTGCCCGTCGGCCCGATAGGCTGGGCAGTCGGGGGCTTGGTGTCTACGAAGGTCATGTAGTGGTTTGTCGGCCCCCAGTTCCCCGGCTTGTCCACCGCGCGGACGTGCAGATACCATCGCCCATCGGTGAGGCCATCGAAGGCATTCTCCGTCACCATCCCCATGGACTTCTCGGGTGGGATCGTATCGGGCTTCTGGTCAAAGACATAGCTGTAGCCCGCGATCCCATTCTCATCTTCCGACGACCACTTGAACTCCGCCTTCGGCCCCCCAAAGCCCAAGATGCGGAAGTTGCCCACGCACCAGTACGACCCCTTCTGGCCAGTCCTCCCGAACTGGAGCTTCATGTAGGCCGGCTTGTCCCAGTTGATGAACTGGATGCCCTCCACCTTCAGCTCACTATCGCCAGGGCTGCGCGCAGCGAGGACGCTCCCTAAGCTGAACTCAGTGCTGTGCCACTGGCCGTCGGACCGGACCCCGCGGAAGCTGGCGATGGCCTTTCTTCCGAACCGCGGGCATTCTCCCGTTGCGTCATTGAACTCAATGAGTTCCCACCCGCCGCGCTTGACCTGAAGGTCCATCTTGACTTCGGGGTTGATGAGGTAGTCGAAGCAGACCAAGGGGAATCTGAGAGCGGAGTAAGGAGTTCTTCGCGCCCATGCCCCCAAGTGCCCCTCGGCTTGAGCCTTAGTCAGCTTCAAGTACGTGTTCCCCCGGTAGCTCTCCCGTGCGAGCGCCGCGCCAAACTCACCGTCAACGTTCGCCCATTCGCCTAGAGGGTTCGCAGAATCCTCGAAGCCGTCCTGGCACAGGCTCGGATGCGAGGGACACGTGACGGCAGGGGCTGGCGGCGGCTCGGTATCCTCGAAGCGGATGGCGGTCGTCTCCGGTGGTTCCTGAAGCGTGGCGACTGTGATCGCCTCCCCATGCCGCGATGCCGCAATCGAGTGGGTCTCCGAGGCGCTCTTGGCAGAAACCCTCATCTCGGCCACAAACACGCCTGTGGTCGGCCCTGTCTCCTCGAGTTCGATCTCGCAGCCTTTGGGATCGGTTTCGCTGAAGACGCGCACTGGTACCACGTTGACCTGTGGAGATGCATCCTTGCCGACGAGCTTGACCAGGAACTTGCCTCTTCGGGTCGCCTTCGCCCCGCCCAAGAACGAGATGCCGTCAAAGTGAGTAGGGGGGTGGGATTGGAGGGTCACCGCAACAGGGGGGGAAGGTTGGCTTCGATTCGTGGCGCCATCAACGGCGACGGCGTGAAACGTGTTCGAGCCCGGCTTGAGACGCACCGATGGGACCTCAAAGCCGCCCTTGGCATCGGTCTGACCTGTCGCCACGACCTCGTCACCAGAGACGAGCTCGATCCGGCAGAACGGTTCAGCGCGCCCTGTGAGCCTAACGCGACTGCGCTCGACGGTGACCGAGGGCACAAGGAGAACTGGTGGGTCAGGCGCGCTCAGGTCTGCGAAGACGGCATAGAAGGTGATCTCCGCCGTCGATTCGCGGAGTTCCGTCCGGACCTCGTTCGCGCCTTGCACGACCTGGCACGGGAGGCGGCGCCAGAATTCCTCGAAGGGCATGTAAGCATAGATGCCGAGCTTCGCCTCAGGTATCGCGGCTTCACGGCCATCGGGGGACTTCCGTCGGAGGTCCCCGTCTTCATAGCGGATACGCAGAAGCACTGGCCTCAGGAACTTCTCGCCAGGCGGTTGGAACTCATAGATGCTGCCGACCTGAATGAGGTCCTTGGGTGGCTTGATCTGGACAAGCGGGGGATTGTCAACGGCGTCAATGGGCTGGATGGAGATCAGCAGAAAGGCCGTCGTGATGCCCTCCTCTGGCACGTTCACGAACGCCTTGCCGTTCACGCTCTCGCCGATGCCTCCCGTGACCCGTGTCACCTCTCGTGCCACAGTGACGGTGACACGCGCCTCGACCGTCTTTCCCGCCCTATCCTCGGCAACAAGCCGGAGCGTACAAACTCCATTGAGATTCTCGCGCTGCTTGCCGTAGGTATAGGATGTAAGCCCCGTGTCCCAGTCACCGAGGTTCCCGTGGGCACCGACGTTCGGGTCCCACCGCACGGCCCCCAGAGCGTAGGGGTCGCGCGGTTGGGGAGTGCTCGACTCTCGGACGAGGCGCCAATTCCTGGGCGCGGCGCCCTCCCCGTATTCCAGACGGTACTTGTGGAATGCCTCTCCATCTGCAACACCGAACACGGGCACGAGGGCCCGAACCAGAGCGCTAGGAGGCGGGAAGCTGATCTTGGCGGTCAGAGGGTCAGCGACCCGGGCTGGCTCTGCCGCTGACGTCGGGAGTGTGAACCCTAGGAGAAGAGCCGTAACGATGCCCGGCGCGCGATAGGGACGCACGGATGTCTCCAGAACTCACCCACTGTCCGCACCCCGAGCGTACTCCTGTGGGCAACGAAACCGCACCACCGACCATCAGCTGCTACGTCAAAGCCTGCTCCCACGGGTAGCCGTGGCAGGGGCCTCGCTCTCCTGACAGGCGAACTGCGCGCCCATCTCCCTACCCCCACATCACTGAGCCAGCCCCCTCCTGCGGAGGGTCGGCAACCTCCGGTCGAACTGCACGAAGCTTGGGTCGGCCGATGCCTTGTCGCGGATGCTACCGTTATCCATGTTATCGCCTGCGTTCCCGGCTTCATCCTTCACCCGAACGTAGATCCAGTAGTCGTGGGGCAGGTCAGAGAGCAGCTCCGCCCCGTTCCACTGATACTGCTTCGACGCGCAGTAGCCGAGTTTCGCCGCATCCCAAGTCAGAGTGATGGGCTGGTCTGTATCAAAGCAGTGCAGCACTTCGGTCTTCTGGGCGTCCTTGAAGACGTGGACGGTGATCTTGCCGTCGAGCGTATTCTTCGTAGTCGCGCCGTCCCGGAGGATGGCCGGCCAGGGATCGCGGACCTCCGCCGTGATGGTGACAGTCTGGCCCTTTGAGAACATGACGGGGTCCGGGCTGGCTGTCACCTTGTCCACTACGGGAGCACGTGTGTCAACGTTGATCTTGTGTATCCGTCCGGCGAACCACACCCCTGGGCCCGCGCGGGGCGAAGCCGCGGGG
>ERZ795052.1641-NODE-1641-length-29418-cov-8.334230_pt1 | contig 29418 bp, 22 predicted proteins | sample MGYA00375136_ERZ795052 | MGnify/ENA primary metagenome ERZ795052 (study PRJEB30181, sample SAMN05720156) | activated sludge metagenome | isolation source: Anaerobic digester | place: Japan | collected 2015-05-26 ... | reverse complement strand
TACCTCTCAACCGGCGGTAAGGACTCATTTGCGGATTTTCTTAAAAAGTAAAACGCACAGTTTCATTAAAACAGAAATAAAAACATGCCTGCTATGGTAGTTTCTTTGATTCTACCATAGCAGGTTTTGCTATTACAAGTAGTTATTATAAGCGCATCCCAATCCAGCCTTTACGCTGAGATAAGAAAAATGTCAAAATAGTTCCAGAAGAAAATCCCAAAACCGAGCGGTCTGCTTAATTTAATTCAAACTTATCCTTATTATTCTTGAAGAAATAGTTCATAACCCTTACATTGCCAAGCTCGAACATTTTTGCTTGTTTGACTGTTGAATGGTCAAAATAATAGATCATCTATATTATATAATATTTTTGAAAATCATCTGAATGACATATGATCACCCAGCAGATATTCAGACATACATACTAGGTCTGCAACAGAAACTTCTGAATCAGAGTTCACGTCTGCCAGCTGACGTTCTATTGTTCGTTCAATAAGTCTGTCAATATCGGAATAATCATTTAGGTCTGAAAAATCATCCATGACTATATCTCTCAGCTTACAAAGATCGAATACATTTATTATCCCATCAGGACACAGGTCGCCTAAAATGAGTTCATTGTGCTTTCTGAATACAATGTTATATGAATCGTCAAGAAGCAATACTCTTTCAGGTTCGTTAACATTCATACCGTTTCCTGTCATACGATACTCCTGAAGCTTCAAGACAAGCATGGTAACTATCGGAAAAAATGGTATAATAGAAAAAACAGAGTTCTATTTACAGTTGATTAAAACATATCTAAAGCTATTATGCTTATAACCGTCCATTTATTGATATGGGCGGTTCTGTTTTATGTATTTACATACTATCGCAATGTGATCGTTTCAAATGCCTGTAAATATTCCGGATATTTGCCGCTGATCTTCTGGAAATACTGGCGGCAGTATCTGCTGTGCTTTTTCAGGAAATCAAGGTACATATCAACCGGCGGCTCGTGTTCGAGGCGGTCGCTTCGCAGCACATCAACGGCAATAAGTGCCTTGATCCTATTGGTGACTTTCAAATAGATATTTCGTTTCCAATGACTTTCTCCCCATCTCATATGTTCTCTGTCCCGAAGCATGGCGAGGACCCGGTTATTATATGAGGAAATATGCCGATGCTGAAAGATCGAATCTATGATCTGTCTGTCATAGACCGTGTGTCTGAAGCCGCCTTCACACGGAACCTTGCAGGGAGCGAATGGAAATGTCATGATTCTATGGAAGCTGGAGGATATCAGCTCTCCGGGTGGGATATACTTTGTATACATCCGTCCCTTGTAATTGAAGGATACCTTTCTCAGATCAAAGCAGTCCAGTGAGAAAGCCGTGTCCTCCGGACAAAAATCCGCAAAGGTGATCTCTTGCAGATGATAAGAGCTGATCGCATTTCTGCCTGCCTTCACACGCTTTGTGATCCTGATCTTGTCCCAGTCCTCGGTGACAGACCTTGCAGGAAGGAAATCCGCGACCGGGGTGACAACGCAGCTGTCATCATGATCGTCATAATTGATCTCAACAGGACCGTTGTATGCCCTGTTCTTATTCGGAAAGTAATTGAGGACTTTTACATGCTTCGGGAACGCATAATGCTGCTTGCTTTCTTCACTTTCGGGAAGGATCATGAGACTGGGGGTGACAACATAGGCGACCGATTCACAGTCTCTTTCACGTTCATCGCGAATCGCATTACGATAGAAACGGACTTTTTTGCACTCAGACAGATCAATGCTGAAGCATCTCAGAGACCAGCGGCAGAATGTGATCGAATCTGCTTTGAATTTTATCGGCGTTCCGCATTCAGAGTACGGGCGGAACGGAGCGCCTACATGGAGTACGGTAAGGTTTGAAGAATCAGGGTAGGCACATACGACCTGATTTTCCTCGATCAAAGGTGTACAGCGAAAGGCTTCTGCATTGTTGATGCCCGGTGTGAGCGCTTCAACACTGAAGCCTTCCAGTCCGGTTCTGCAGAAAGCCAGATCCTCCATGTTACAGATACTTTTCGGAAATTCGATATATTTCAGGTTTTTGCACCACATGAAGCATCTTTTTCCGATGTATCTCAAGGTCAGCGGAAGGTGGACCTTTTCCAGAGATTCGCAATAATAAAAAATTTCATCATGCAATGCAGTCAGACCGTCTTCAAATATCACTGTTTTCGCAGTACATTCAAAGAAAGCCAATTGACCGAGTTTGCGGATATTTCCGTGGATAAAGACAGTGTTGCAGGGGAATTTTTCAAAGGTGTGCGCACAGATCTCATCCACAGGCATCCCGTCGATGGTATAAGGGATATTCAGCTGCATCTGCGGCTTTCCTCGATATTTTGTGATCTTCACGCTGTGACGCTTTTTGCGGAAGGAAAAGCCCGCAGCAACAGCCTCCTTCGCAGTCATCTCAATATGCGGCACTGTAACTGATGTTGCAGTAAACAGCTTCGGATAATATATCTGCGGTTTCTTGAATCTGGCAGGATCCAGAGTCATAATATCACCTCCGGGATTATAAAACAAACTGCCCTCCGAAGAAGGCAGTATCATGCAAAATAGCCCGTTGACGGAGTTGAACCGTCGCACAACACGTCTGACGGACGTGATCTCTCACGTTGAGTTATACGGGCATCGGGCGCAATACGCATCTGCTGAACGGACAGCTGTTTTGATTAAACTACCGACAAACTTATTATATCATCGATCGGTGAAAATGTCAATCATCACAGATACATTCTTTCGATGCAGGCTTGTATGACTCTCTGCCTGTTGAAGAATGATGTTTTTAATATATAAATACTACAGGGACGCCAAAAGCGTCCCTGTAATTGATTTAACAGCCTGTTGTTTGGCTAAATTCTGTAGATTGGTCTCAACAATTCCAAGGCATGTGACCGAATCAGAGATATTGATACAAGCTGATCTTATCCGATTGCTGAATGATTTAAAATGTCCGTTTTGTATCTTGCCATAAGCGACATAAGGTCATACTTACACATCTCGGGCTTAGTCTCCATGAGTTTTTGCTGAGTCACAAGGCAGGGATTCCTGCGGAACTTGTCACTGCGTTCACCCGAACGCCAGCCTATGGAAGCCATATAGCAGCACCAGCGGCGGTGCTCCAGAGAAACCAGTCCGTACGAAAAGCTGTCCTTTTTCAGCTTTTCCATTACTTCTTCCTCAGTACCGTTCATCTGCCATGCCGAACCTGTATACCGCATCAGAGAGCCGTTGCTGCCTAAGAGTTCTTCAAGCTTTTTCAACAGATCAACACCGTTTTCGGCTGCAAGCCTGGGGATAATATCGTTCTTCACTTCGTCATGATATGCGGCAGCCTTGCTGGACGAGCGTCGGAAAAGACGAAGTCTGTTCCATTCCTGCTCAGGATCCTCGTCCGAGTTATCCACAGTTCCTGTTTCATCGGCGGTTATAAGTTTTATATTGTTGTAGAAATGGTTGTAGTCCTTGGCGCGGCGGTCTATCTCACGGTTGATAATCATGTCGATAGTAATGACGATGCTTCTGTCGTCGATAAGGCTCACATTTGCAAGGGAGCTGTTCTCAGCGGAAATATAGCCTGCAAGTCGTCTGTCGGCATCCATTCGCATCAGAATAGGCACCTTAAGACCACGCTCATCAAACAGTTCCTCAAGCTGTATTGCGCAGTTTACGGAAAGATCAATATTTTCAAGGGCTATGACAACGTAGGTGTATGGCTCGGTGTCAAGCTTGCTGCGTATCAGGTCATAGAAACTGAGGTGTGAGATGTTCAGCTCGAGAAAGTTTATTTCAAGAAGTCCGTCTGCGGCATCGCTTTTCAGTGTGACTCTGTTGTCGCTTATATCGAAAGTATCACGGCTGAGCTGATTGAGGAACACAGCCTTTTTTATTTTGATATTGCTGTCGAAAACGTCGATAATGATACGGTTGCTCTCGTGGACGATACCGAGGTTCATTGCCTGCAATACTGCCTGCTGTCCCAACTGACCAAATCCTGCTACCAACAGATGTGCAGTCCAGTCCTTCAGCGGGATGTCCGTTCCCTTGTAAATGGTATGGATCGGATGGTCGGAGTACATTTTATGTATCTGCATTTCGGGAAGTCCGACAAGTTCAAGGTCGAAGAAAGCGTCCGTGCCTGCAACGCTGTTGTAGTACTCCGCGATAAGTCTTCCGATGCCCTCTTCCTCGCACCTGCATGAAATTTTTGTTCCCTGTGCCAGCTTTATCCTTTCGGATGAGTCATTATCATTCAGACGGAACAGCTGCAACAGAGAGAAGTTCCTTATGGATGAACTCTCAAAAAGAATAATATTAGTTGCCGTCTCTATATGAGTCTTTGCAAGAAGGAACTGGAGCTCTGACTCTGCTGCTTTGAGTACTTCGGCGTAGTGAACTACATAACCTGACTTGTTCAGGCGATATATCTCCTCGCTGTCTATGAACTCGTTAGTCACTATGTGGATACAGTTTTTCTTCGGATCGGATCTGTTGTTTTTCAGCATTGATTTTACGTCGTTGTTATAGCCAAAAACTACAATATGGCGGCAGTTCTTATCCCTGCGGAAGAATATTATGAAGCGCAGCAGCCGCTCAAGAAATTTGTATAAGAATGAGAGAGTGCAGTATGGCGCAGTGAACACAGCGATACAGTAGGCATAGCCAATGCTCTTGTTCAGAGCCGAGGGATTATCCTTCATAAAGGCAACTGTATCCTTTATGGTCACCGAAGCCTTGAAGCCGAATGCATTGATACTGTTTTGCAGCACCAGCAGCAATTTGAAGAAAGAATCGTAATTCTTATAGTATATGATACCCTGAGCAGTTGCTATCAGAAATGACAACACTGCCAGAAGGAATATCAGCCGTGTCATATTTTTACGACTTTTGTTATTACTCATCTGTCATGTCCTTTCATGCTTCACCAAGTGCCGAAAGATAATCCTTTGCGGCATCAAGGAGCTGCTGTGTAGTGTATATAGGGAACATACCTGTTTTGTTCCTGCCTTCGTCGTTGATGAATACCTTATCGGCTGCGGCAGGAGCTGCTGCGAAATCATCTATCCTGTAGCGTACAGTGAATCTGTCAGTATCAATGAGCCATGCCTGAGACTTGTTCCATACAGCGTATATATGGCTCTTGTCCGCTGTTGGTCTGGTCTCCAGAAGAGCCGCAGAAGAGCTGTCTGACTCATATATCTCATTGTCGCTGCTGAAATCGAGCCGGCAGCTTCTTCCTGTGAAGCCGTCGGAGTTCATTTCGTAAAGGCATGAATCACGGCAAAGCACGGCAAAGATATCATCGCTGACTGCGGAAACGGAGACAGGCTCCTGACTTGTACCGTTGATCGAGACTTCGTTTTTCAATTTGCCGTTAGCAGCGTCGAAGAGAACGACAGTGCGGTTATTGAAAAGCACTCCCACTGTGTCAGCGTTCTGCCAGAATATGCGCTGTACCTCGGATTCATCGCTTACGTTGTATTCAAGCTCAAGATGCTGACCGACTGAAAAATCGTAAACGATAAGAGCGTTCTTGCTGTCCTCCCCGCTGAACTTAGCATACATTGCAGCCTTGCTGCCCGAAACAGCATACATATTGTTTATTATCTCCCTGTCAGCAGTGAATGAGCCTTCATCCCTGACCGCCCATGTCTTGCAGCTTCCGTCGGAAGAAACAAATACAAGATTCTTTTCTGAATCAGCTGAATAGTAAGCACCGCCCGGGACAGGTATAAGCTCAACTGTTGAGCGCTTAGCCGAAGGCGCATCCTTAATGACCTCAGCTTTTCCATCTGCAACGTCTATGAGCATGGTCTTGTCCTCAATAGAATATGTGCCGCCCGAAGTCTTTTCGCTGACATTTACTATCAGCTTGCTGTTATCCACAAAAGCAGCACTGTTAACTTTGAAGTCTTTAAGCGCTGATACTTCGGTACACAAGCCTGACTCTGTATCATATATAAACAGGTGACAGGTCAGGATACTGCTGCTGTTGTACTCGCCATCAGGATAGAATGTTGAAACAACAGCTGCCTTTGAACCGTCGTCCGATACGGCAGCAACATCACGGTTGTACATGAATTCTCCCGTGTCTATATCGGTGTAGGCGGAAGTCTGCTTAGGATACTGTATATAGGCAGTGTTGGAGTAATTCTCGGAAGTTGCATACTTTCCGAGACTGTAGCTGCAAAGCGAGACTTTTGTATTCATGGTCTGTACTCTGTAAGCCGCATTATCCGCATCATCACCTGATATGTAATTGTTCAGGCTTACTGCATATTCCTCACCGCTGTCAAGTGTGAACATCACCAATCCGTTCTGACTGAACGAAACGTCTATAATTTCGCCTTCAATTGACAGGTTCTTTATCAGCTTGCCGTTTTCATAGTCTAAAAAGGATACTGAGCGATTTGTGGTGACAGCAAGGACATCGTGCTCGTATTTTGTGTTCGATGCAGGCATCAGGAACATTTTTCCTTTGTTCTGATAGTTTACGGGAATATCAGTGCTCCACTTTTTCGCCTTCATATCTTTGTCATAGCGTGTGAACTCGGTATTGAGGTTGAACGCCATTATGCTGCCGGCAGCCGTAACAGGCTCGTCATTGAAGAACTGCAGATATTCTTTGTTGATACCTGTGTCAAAAGGATATCTGATCTCTGTCTCGTTCCTGAGTTTGAGAGCATGATCCTTTATCTCATAGGCTTTCAGCTTTTTATCGGAATCGCTGTAAATATATACAAGGCCATTGCGGTAGGCTTTTATCTCCAGATCCATGAGGAATCCGATAGAGCTTTCTGACTTATCTACCTTTGCTGTGTCAACTACCTTGCCTGTTTCACGGTCAATTATCTCAAGGAAGTAATCATCTCCCATGATAGCTGAACCGTTTGTCAGCTCACGTTTGTCATTATACAGTCTGAGAATGTGTTTATCGTCCATAACTGCGTCGAGGTATTTATAAACATTTTCCGATTTCGGACAATTCCACTTTATCTCGCCCGTTGCACCGTCAACACGCCATACTGATTTGTCGGAGTTGAATATATATACGTCGCTGCCAGTGCCAGGTTCTTCCGCGTCAACAGAGTGTACAAAATAGGTGTATACCTTATTGAATACGGAGCTGTTCTCGTAGGTGACGCTGCTGGGAGAGCCTGTATTCGTGAAGTATGTGCCTGTCTTATCGGTACTTACATCGAAGTAAGCAGTCAGTTCATTGGAGCTTCCCGACTCTGATGCAAACTCACTGTCGGAAGCGGATATTTTCTTTATGAGCTTGCCTGTTTCAGCATCCCAGAAGTATACTCCCGTCGCGTCCTTTGAAACTACTGTCTTTCCTCCGCCCATAAAGGAAAGCTGCTCTACAGCACATTCATGCTTCAGAGAGATCTGAGGCACAAGCTGAGTGTGGCTGAACATTCCCAGCTCACGGGAAAGAGCATACTCTGCTTCAGGGAGCACGGGTTTTTCTTCGTCTGCCGATGGCAGAGCTGCTACAGCTTTTTTTATGGCAGGGATCAGACTGCTCTCCTTGTAAAGATTTTCGGATTCAACTGCAAGGTGACCTGCATTCTCCACAAGAAGTTCACTGTTCTTGTTCTCGATCTCTGCGTTCTGTTCCATTATCTGGTCATTCTGCCTCTGTATCTGCTTGTTCTTACCGTTTATGGTGACTGCGGAAGCTATGCTGATAATGGATATGAGTGAGAGTATGCCCGACACACCACCGAAGATACGGCGCTTTCTTGCTGCCTCTCGACGCTTTTCACGCTGAAAGAGATCGTTAAAGTCGCATCCCAGCAGTGGAGCAGCGATACGCAGATACTCGGTATTGAGTTTTTTCATGGAGTCCTTCAGATCGTCAGCTACTATATTTGCGGCAAGCGGCTCAACATCCACCTTTACCGTGACCTCTTCTCCTTTTTCGTTGGTCGTGGTCAACTCGGCGTAAGTGAGCTCCTCAGGAAATGACTCCTTCGGATCGCCGTTTACCAACAGGGTGACGATATTAGTGTTCTTGTTGTCGTGAAGCTCACGGAAACGGGTGAGCTCCTGCAAGCACCACTTGGATTCGGTGTACTGCGGTGAGCAGATAACGATGAGGTACTCCGACGACTCAATAGCATTCTTGATTATTTCACTAAGGTCGCTGCTGGACTGAAGCTCCGAAACATCCCGGAAAATACGCCAGTTTTCCTTTTTTACGCCAAGAGACTTCGGCGGCTTATAGGATTCAAGCAGCTTCTGTAATCTCTCTGCCGCCTGCATATCAGGCTCGATATGGCGGTAGCTGATAAAAGCTTTGTATTTGTATTCCATCTCATTCTCCTTTTTATATGCGATTCATATAATGATATTGTAGCATAAAATACCAGAAATAGCAATAATAAATGTGTACTCAATAACCGCCTTCAGGCGAATGTCATTAAGCTGACCAAATACGATAAAAAAAGCAGGAGTATGTTTGTGATAAGCGGACATACTCCTGCTATAACTTTCGCCAAAAAGGCATGGATCAAACACATAGAGCTTGTTATTGCTCCCCCAATTAACTCCTGAATTTTCTTGCTTGTCCTGACAGCGAAATACTGCGTCAGAAAGTCTTGAAATGCGACAGCATTCCTGCGGCTTTCTTCCTTGCCTTTCTCTGCCAGTCCGTCGCAATATTTCTTCAAGAGTTAATTGGTGGAGCAATAGCAGAGACTGCCCGCTTTCCGTTCGATAAGTGTAGTATCCGGAACAGCAGACAGCCATTTCTGCATTAGTATCAGAACATCAACCCCATGAGTATATATCGCTGTCGTTGCCGTAGTAATAATTGTTGGGGTGGAAATATACTGTATCTCCGTCCATATAGTCGGAGAACGCATAGGTCAGAACAGGCTTTACGCCGTAAAGATTTTCCTCATCTATCTGTACAAAACATTGGATCAAGCCATATGGCGTGATGTTTTCAAGGTCCTGATAGCCGTAGTAAGTTCCGACGTGCTCCTTCATTTTTGAAGCGCTGAGGCCACTGCCGTTCGGGAAAGGATCTTCGGTCTCGGTAAATCCCTTTTCCTGCATATATGATATCATGCCGTCATAATTGCGGTCGGCACAGTGGTTGCCTATGCCGCCGGGAAGCCATGTATTTTCAAAAGCGATCCCGCCCTCATGCTCGAAGCTGACTATCACCGCATCGGCTAATGTGCCGCTGCCTGCAGCAGGAGCCTTGCAGACAAGCTCAATGGTAAAGTCGGTACCGAACCGTGTCACTTCGATGAAACGTGTAAATTCCTCTCCTGCTTCTGTGGAAGTGTCTATCCCGGAGCAGTCGTACTTTTCGCCGTACTGTGCGATAAATTCGCCTACGGTCATATATCCGCCTTCACGGAAAATATCATCACCGATCTGTATATAGCCCGATGCAAGATCTGCATTTATTATCTCGTCAGTCGGAGAAAATTCCAGGCTGGCTGGGGCTTCGGTGCTCTCGGCGTGATCTGCTTCCGCAATCGGAGCATCCTCTTCGTACTCTGCTCCTGCAAAGGAATCTGTCTCTGCTGCTATAGTCGTTTCAGCTGTTTTCTCAGCTGCCTGATCGCTGCTGCCATTTGTATTGCCGCAGCCTGCCATTGCAGCACATATACAAAGTGCTGCTGCCATTGATGTTATATTTCTGATATTCATTTTTTATTCCTCCGTTTTGGTATTATTTGTTTTTGATGCGTAATCCGCAAAAAGATCAATTTTGTGCCATGCATCGAACCACGTTATATCTGCCTTTCTGTCGAATGATCCGGGACATGTGGTCAATGCGTTTTCACCATTCAGAAAACCGTAGTGCGTTTTCATGAATCTTTCTTCATCTATCGGTTCCTGATTATTAAGGTAAACGATATTGCCGTTATGATCATATCCGAAATTATCGCCTCTGCCGTCATACTCAAAATGTCCGTTTTCTATCGTGTAGTAAAGTTCATGATAGACAACTTTGTATTCTTCACTGCTCTCAGGGAACACCGAAAATACACCATTGGTTGTACCTGTAAATGTAAATCCGCCAGACAGTTCACTTCTGGAGCCTTCGGGATAAACTCCTGCATCTAAGATATCACGTGCACCGCTGCTGTCGCATGTGATGAGCTGAGTACCGTTGTTTATACGGATACCCGAGTCTGTAACTTCATCACAGTATTCAAGCAGCATTTCCGCTACGCCGTCACCGTTAACGTCGAACAGTCCGCAGCGGATATTGTCATAGTCATCAGAGAACATTTCAATATAGTCAAAATACGACTTCTGCCATACGTTCAGAGTATAGTACGATAATCCAGGAGCATTTTGACTAACAGGTGCAGACTCACCGTTCCAGCTGTTTATCCATGAGGTGAAATCGCCTATTTCCAGGTAGCCATAGGTCTCGTCTGCGATAAGCATATGAGGCTGAGTATCAAAATCATATGTATTTCTTGCAGTGTCCTCGTCCATAGTTTCACCTAAGCCCATGCCGGAATCACTTTTTGCCTTTAGTTTCCACGTAGGCTTTTCATCAACTGTGATACACAGTATATTATCATTAGAAGGCTCACCCGAACACCATATCTCAGGCACAGAATGAATGATGCCGATTTTACTTAGTCCCCCGCCGTTTGAGTACACAGATACGCTGTGTCTGTCATTATTATCAGTATCAACAGAGGGGTTAATCATATTCTTATCGTAAATGAAAAGTTCGGGTATCTTATCGCCGTCCGCATCGAACATTACCCCCATCAAACCTTCTGCACTTCCATATCTTTCCGTCAGATCAGCTATATACCTATCTTTCCAGCCGCTTTCGGAATACGTTTCCGGTATGTCGGCTATTCGGGTGGTGGACTGTATTTCAAATTTACGAACTTCGGGTTTATCGGACTTGTTCAGCAGAATCGCTCCGCCTCCGACAGTTACAGCTGCTATAAGGGCAGCAGCGACCTTTGCACCTGTTCCCGTTTTTGCCGCAGCAGATGCAGTTTTTGCAGCAGTAGATACAGTTTTCGCTGCGATATTTTTCGATGTTTCTTCAGCACTCTTCGCTGCTGCACTTTTGACTGATGAAGCTGTTGCTGCGCTTCCCAAAGAACCGGTGCCCATAGCAATACCGAGGTTCTCTGCACAGAAAGATATGAACTTTGTGAACGGAACAGCACACAGCACAACTCCGCTTTTCTGAAGCTTTTCAAGATTTGCTTTCAGCTTCTTTCGTGCCGCATAAAGGCGCTGTTTTACGTTGTTTATATTAGTTCCCGTGAGCTCTGCGATCTCTGCAATGCTTTTGTCCTTGTAATAGAACAATACAAGTGCTTCCTTGTGATCTTCGCTGAGTGCATCAATCTGTTCGGCGATTATCTGTTTCAGTTCCTCATTTTCTGCGTAATCCTGTGGAAGCATGACCGTATCTTCACGGGCACGGGCATATGTAAGCTCGATAGCCTGATCCTGATCTGTAATGTCATCCGTCTCATCCATATCTGCGGATAGTTCCTGACGGCGTGACAATTTTTTCTTTGCTTCCCATGCCTTGCGCTTTGCTATAGTATGTATCCAGGAACTGAAGGCGGAAGGTTCTTTCAGCTGGTCAATGTGCTTCATCATCTCCACAAACGTATCTGATACCACATCCTGTGCATCAAATTCTGAAAGTCCCTGTTTTATAACGAATTTCGTCAGCGGCTCGCTGTACTGTCTGTATATCTCGTCTGCCGCAGACTTATCTCCGCTCTTTAAACTTTCCACCAGTTTTTCCGTATTGATATCACTCATCTTTTTTTTACTCCTTATCACTATATTTCTCGAGCAGTTCATCCAACATACCATAAGTTTCCATCCACTCAAGTATCAGCTTTATCAGTTCGTCCAGCGGTACTTCTGCAAGATCTATGTTTTCATTCAAATCAGCACCTCCTTTTCAGCTTATGAAAAGCATTTATTTTTGCCTTTCTGTCTGTTAGAGTGTGCATCTTCCGAAAAGGTTAGCAGATTTTAAAAAAAATTTTTCTGCAATTTTTTTACTTTTGATCAGTCGCAAATATTTATATTATACCATATATGCTATAGGGTGTCAATCGGCAGTAATTGCTGTATTCTGACCGAAAATTGCTATGCTCTTCCTCGTCATTTGCTGATGCGCACGGATATCAAAGCAAGTCAGATATTCGATATGGTACTCATGCGAAGACTCTTGATTGAAAAATGAATTGATTCCTCTTATCTGCACAAAAAGAACCTGGTATAGTTTTATAACTGGCATTTACATTGCGGCGGCGCTCACCGCAAGTGTGTATAGCATTAAGAAGCGTGATGTGGTTTGAAATATTGATGTTCGGCGATTGTCCGGTTAAGAATGCGGTGGTATGGCTACGGATTTCACATGTTCAACACAAATGACTATCAGATTCCACATTCATGCAGTATAATTTCACTTTCGTTCCATTATCTTCTCAAATATATGCGATATAATACAATCATAGAAACAAACACAACTCTCCCAGCGAAAGGAAGTATTATTATGAAAAAAACATATATTACATCAGCAATGATAATGGCATTAGCATTAGCTTCAATGACAGGATGCGGCGACCTATCTGTATCACAGAACACTTCATCAACTGCAAAGACAGCAACTTCTGTACCAGACACAAAAGAATCGGTCACAGCAGAAAAGTCAACTGAGTATTCTGCTGACGAAAGTGACGAAGCCATTGAAGTAAAACAGCTTTCAAACGAAACAGAGGAAACTACATACACTCAGCGGGACCTTGAACAGACCTCAGATACAACTGAATCACAGAACATAACAGCTGCCGATAATAAGACAATTGACATTACCGATGAGGGCGTGTATACTATAAGCGGCAGCGCTGAAAACTGCACTGTCAGAGTAAATGCCGAAGATACTGCAAAGGTACAGCTTGTGCTCGACGGAGTAAACATTGAGAATGAAGACTTTCCTGCTATATATGTTCTCTCAGCAGATAAGGTCTTCATAACCACTACCGACAGCGATAATACACTTACAGTCAGCGGACAGTTCACAGCTGACGGCGAGAACAACACCGACGCAGTCATTTACTCAAAGGATGACCTTGTACTCAACGGTACGGGCACTCTCAATGTTACATCAAACTACGGCAACGGTATCACATCAAAGGACGATATGAAGATAACAGGCGGCACATATAATGTTACCTCTGCACTCGACGCTTTTGAAACAAACGACTCTATCTCTGTTAACGACGGAACATTCAATGTCATCACAAACAAAGACGGCTTCCACTGCGAGAATGACGAAGCCGAGGGCACTATCACTATATCAGGCGGCACATTCACTATCAACTGCGAAAGCGACGGCATACAGGCTTGTGCAGTTCTTCAGATAGACGGCGGAACTCTTGATATCACCGCTCCGGAGGGACTTGAAGCTACATACATAGTCATCAACGAGGGCAATATCAATATCAATGCAAGTGATGACGGAATCAACGCTTCTGCAAGCTCAAACGCTTACGAAACAGCTATCGTATTCAACGGCGGAAATGTCAATGTAACTATGGGACAGGGCGATACAGACGCCATCGACTCCAACGGTTCTATCTACGTCAACGGCGGTATCATCAACGTTACTGCACAGATGTCCTCCTTCGACTATGACGGAAATGCTGAATTCAACGGCGGTACTATCATAGTCAATGGACAGGAAGTTTCTGAAATACCGCAGAGCATGATGGGCGGCGGTATGAGAGGCGGAATGAACGAAAACATGAGCGGCGGCTTCGGCGGAGGACGCGGCGGCAGATTCTGATAGCATGGGGTGATATTATGTTCGGCACTGTTCAGACTCAGAAAATATTCTTCGCAATGGGGACAGTCAATACCATAACTGTATTTGAAGAAGCTGATGAAGCTCTGTCAGCAGCAAAAGAACGAGTAAAAGACCTCGACATCAAGCTGTCAGCATATTCCCATGACAGCGAGATATACTCAATAAACAGCTGTGCAGGCATTGCTCCTGTTGAGGTTTCAATAGATACATTCAAGCTCATAAAGCATTCCATAATGTATTCAAGGTTGACGGACGGATTGTTCGATATAACATCGAGACCTCTGTCACAGTTATGGAAAAATGCGATCAGATGCGGACAGCTTCCCTGCGAAAGTTCACTTAATAAAGCACAAAAGCTTGTAAATTACAAGAACATTATCCTCGATTACACAAAACGCACAGTAATGCTGAAAAACAAGGGACAGCAGATTGACCTCGGCGCTATCGCAAAGGGCTATGCTGCGGACGAAGTCAGAAATATACTTCACGCCTATGGCATAAAAAATGCAGTTATCAATTTTGGTGGAACTATTATCAATATGGGACAGCAGCGGAATATCGGTATACAAATGCCGTTTGCTCCCAATGGGCAGTCAGCTGCTTCAATTAAAGTCGAAAACGGAAAAGCCGTTGTATCATCGGGACTATATGAGCAATTTTGTATCATTGACGGCAGCTTCATACATCATATAGCAGATATACGGACAGGCAAGCCGTCAGATTCGGGATCGCTGGGCGTTACTCTTATTGGAGACAACGCAGAAGAGCTTGATGCACTTGCGACTGCTGCTTTCATTATGGGAGCAGAAAAAAGCATGGAGTTACTGAAACAGCACAATATCGAAGCACTGTTTATTACAGGTGACAACAAAGTCTACGTCACTGAAAATCTGATAGAAATAATAAGGATGTGATCATATGAAGAATAAGATATCCTCCATACAGATAGTCAGAGCGGTCATTCAGCTTATAGCCTTCATTACCGTACCCGCCATGTTTATCACCATATTTTCGTCAATCGGAGAGATCATATCATCGATTGCAGACGGCAGCTTTGTTCTGCTTGGTAATTTAGGCAGATTAGTACTGATACTGGGAGTATTCCTCATGACAGTTGTCTGGGGAAGATTCTTCTGCGGATTTATCTGCTCTTTCGGAGCAATGCAGGACTTGTTGAATTCTATTGGTAAGCTGATACCTTTCAAAATAAAAGTTCATGAAAAGGCTGATAAATGGCTGAAGCTTCTGAAGTACGCGGTACTTGCCTTTGTGGCAGTCGGCGTATGGGGATTCTCGGTCACAGGCGATACTGTATGGAGCCCCTGGGCAGTATTCGGCATATACAGTTCTCTCAGCGGCTGGAGCAGTCTGAAATATTTCCTAACCCTCGGCGGAGCACTTCTGCTTCTTATCATCATAGGTTCGCTTTTCATTGAACGCTTCTTTTGCAGGTATCTCTGTCCGCTCGGAGCGCTGTTCTCACTGGTGTCACGTTTCAGGATATACAGTCTGAAACGCAAGCCTGATAAGTGCGGAAACCGCAAGCTATGCACATCAAAGTGCTCAATGGGCGTACCTCTTTACAAGTACGATGAGGTCCGCTCGGGTGAATGTATAAACTGTATGAAGTGTACTTCATTATGTCCCAATGAGAATATATCGGCTGAAACACTTCCTGCTATATCAGGAACTGTTGCCGCAACAGCTGTGGCTGGTCTTTACTACGCAGGAGTTCTCACTTCTGTTTCCGATACTGCGGCAGTAAGCGAATTGCCATTCCAGAATACTTCCGAAGATGCCACTAATACTATATATGCAGACGGAACGTACAAAGGCAGCGGTGAAGGATTCCGAGGTGATATCGATGTCACTGTAATAGTTGAAAACGGTGTGATTACGGATATTACAGTTGATTCATATAAGGACGATACGGAATTCTTCCGGAAAGCAAAAAGCAGCGTGATATCTTCGATAATCAGGTCTCAGAGTACAGACGTTGATGCAGTGAGCGGTGCGACTTTCAGCAGCAACGGCATAATCAATGCTGTAAAAAATGCTCTCGGAGAAGAAATTGCCGAAGTAACCGAACCAACAGCAGAGCAGACGAAAAAGCACACAAAACACACTGAATCTGCAACAGAAACTGCCGAACCCGTGACCGAAGAAGTTACTGGATCTGGAACTGAAGCTCCCGAAGAAACTATAACTTCTGATGAAAACAGCATAGCCTCAGAAACATCAGTACAATTCGCAGACGGAGTTTACACAGGCACAGGAAACGGTTTCAGAGGAGCAACAAATGTGACTGTAACCGTTGAAAACGGTGAGATAACCGATATTACTGTTAATTCATACAGTGATGACGAGCAGTTTTTCAGCCGCGCTGAGAACGGAGTGATTTCCTCGATCATCAAGTCTCAGAGCACAGATGTTGACGCGGTGAGCGGCGCAACATTCAGCAGCAATGGTATAAAGGAAGCAGTTGCTGATGCTCTCGGTATTGAGTTCGCAAATCCCAACAGCACTCAGCAGAGAGGTCACGGCGGCAGACATTCCCACTAACATAAAGGCGCTCTTTACAAAAGGGCGCTTTTCATGTATAATATTTACAATAATAACCGCGGAGGTGTACCATGCCAAAAATACTGATAGTTGATGACGAGCCGAATATAGTAACTCTCATAAGCCGTTACGCTCAGCGTGAGGGATACGATATCGTTACCGCTTCTGACGGAAGAGAAGCCATAGACAAGTGCCGGAGCGAGAATTTCGACGTTATAATCATGGACGTTATGATGCCGGATACAGACGGTTTCACTGCCTGTAAAAAAATAAAGGAATTCAGGGATATCCCTGTGATAATGCTTTCAGCAAGAGGTACGGAGTTCGATAAGCTTTTCGGTTTTGAGGTTGGCGTTGATGATTATGTCACCAAGCCATTCTCGCCTATGGAGCTTATGGCTCGTATCAAAGTGATACTCAGTCACAGCATAAGTACAGCACATAGATCCGACAGCGGAAAGCTTATTGTCAGCGGGATCGAGATCGACACGCTCGGACTGACGGTCACTGTTGACGGCGAAAAGGCTGATCTTACCGCAAAAGAGTACGCACTCCTGCTGCTTTTAGTGAAAAATAAGGGTATTGTCCTTTCCCGTGACAGGATACTCAATGAGGTATGGGGCTATGACTGCTTCGGCGTGGACAGAACCGTTGACTGGCAGATAAAGCTTCTCCGCACCAAGCTTGGTGAATACCGTGACAGCATAAAAACAGTCCGAGGGGTGGGATATAAATTTGAAATGTAAAACAAAATCATTCCGTAAAAAACTGATCAGCTACTTCATGTTTTTTACTGTTGTCATATTCACTGTTCTGTGGCTTTTGCAGACGGTTTTTCTGCAAAAATTCTATAATGGCATGATAATCAAAAACACTGTAAAGGTCGCTGATAAAATAAGTGAAGAAAGCCGGAACAGTGATATCGCGTCGTACATCGACGATGTATCCCGAAGTAATACAATACTTGTTTTCGTGACTGATACTGCCGGAAATATCCTTTACAGCTCCGACGAGTACAAAAAGGGACACAAATTCAGAAATGACCGTATGGAAATGGCAGATGATCAGATTGAAAGGTATAACCATTACAGGGAACTGCCGGTAAACTATGATGAATTCCTCAGTGCTGTCAATTCCTCCGACAGCGGAGAGACAGGGATAAAGAAAGAGGACAGCTATGTTTACGGCAGACTGATTGACTATTACGGCTATAATGATAAGGCTGTTCTTTACCTCAGTACGCCGCTCAACGCAGTAGGTTCGACTGCACGTATCATACGTATACAGCTTATATGGGTAACACTGCTGTCAATAATCATAGCTTTTGTTCTTGCACTATTTATGTCAAAGAGTTTTTCAAAGCCGGTCGCACAGCTGAATGAAAAAGCGCATAAGCTGGGGGAGAAAGATGATGATGTGGATTTCAACGAGGGCTTCTGCATTGAGCTTGACGAGCTGAATACTACTCTTGATACGACTTCCGAGAAACTGAAAAAGAACAGGGATTTCCAGAACGAACTGCTCGCAAATGTCTCTCATGACCTGCGTACTCCTTTGACTATGATAAAGGGATACGCCGAAATGATAAGGGATATTTCACGTGAAGACGAAAAGCAGTGTGCGGAGGACGTTGCAGTTATCGTAGAAGAAGCAGACAGGCTCACTGCTCTTGTGAACGAGATACTTGAGTATTCCGAGCTTCAGATGTCCGACAGCGAAACCGTAATGAATGACGTTGTTCTCAGCGATACGGTAACATCTGTTGCGGACAGCTTCGAGAAGCTGTATTCAAAGGAAGGTTATGTCTTTGAACGCAATATTGCCGATAACATCCATGTCAAGGGAAATGCCGCACGTCTGCAAAGAGCAGTATATAATCTGCTGGATAATGCTGTGCGCCATGCAGGGGAGGACAAATGGACAGGTGTTTCGCTAAGAACGGAAAAGGGGAATGTTATCATTGAAATATCTGACCACGGCAGCGGAATTGCTGCCGATGAGCTTGAACATATCTGGGACAGATACTATACCAGGCGTCAGCGCAGCGGTAGGGGCGTTTCCGGTCTGGGACTTGCTATCGTAAAGCAGATCGTCAGCCAGCATAATGGCATTTGCAGGGCTGAATCCGTGGTCGGTACGGGCAGCGTTTTCAGTATTGAACTAAAAAGCATTTAAAGCAGAGAAAATATGTAAATGGTAGGTTCAGGCGATACGATATTGATTGTTGAATATTGAACAAAAAAGTCTCCCCTCAGAGGTATGGACCTCCGAGGGGATAGCTATTACTTTTCCGCAAGCATTCCGTTGAAGCGCTATTAGTCGCCTTCCGGAATTCTGCCTGATTTCAATGCTTCTGCGTAGGTAAGATCAATGATCTCGGTATTGTAGTAGTCGTATTCTGTGGAAGCAGGCTGCTGGTCGATCGGGCTCTGTGTATAGAGGTAAGACTTAGCATTTCCGTCACCAACAGTAAACATCGTTCCGCTGCTCATGTAGAGTATATCCTTTCTTGTTGTCTGCTCGTTGGAGCCCCAGTATTCATACGAGAATGACTCGTACTTCAACATCTTTAATTCGCCGTTTTCCATAGTATACCAATCGTACTCGCCCGAGCCCATATGACCGTTGATCATAACGAGCTTTTTAGTGGAGGCATCAATTCCGAAGGACGCATGACCTCCGTGTATATCGGCTACATACTTAAGTGAGCCGTCCTTGAAGGTATAAACGTCAACCTTGTAGTTAACTTCGCCTGTTCCGTACTTGAACAGGAACTCGGGGGAACCGTCGCCGTCAAGGTCGTTGAATGCAACGTCTACATACGCATTTCCTTCGGTAGAGTTAAGCTCGTTCCATTTGTTATTGACCAGATCCTTGCAAAGCTGTACGTAGGAGACGCTGTTGTTATTTTCGGTCTCATTCTGCTCGCTGCCTGTAACATCTTCTCTGACAGCGGAGTCTACACGCCATTTTCCGCCGTTCTTGATGATAGTCATATCGACCTGAGTAACACTGCCTGCAATCTCATAATAAGCTCTTGCAGTGAATCTGTCTTCGGAATCAGAGATTATCTCGGGCTCGTATTTATCCCAGCTGTAAATGTTGCCTCTGCCTGCGAATCTTGCATAAAGACCGTCGGGACCTTCCTTGAAGAATGGCTCTGAGCCTTCTGTAAGATAGCTGTGCTCGTCGTAGAATGAGCCTGAGAAATTATCCGTGAGAAAACTTCTGACGTTCGCCATAGTGGAGAAATCGAAGCCATTGATGTTACCGTCGATGACCTTATAGTAACCGTTCTCGGAAGCAAGAGGCGAATTTCCGTCAATGGTCAGTCCGCCGCTGCTTGCAAGCTCTATTGCGTTCATAGCCTTCATAAGGTCAACGGCTACAGCAGAGTGATCCCTGTTATCCTCCTCATTGCTTCCGACTGCAGCAGCAGTGCTCTCAACAGGAGAAGCTGCTGCGGCAACAGTAGTATTCTCGGTTTTCGCAGTCGAAGCTTCAGTAGAAGCTGCGGAAGCGGCTTCGGTAGCAGTTTCGGTAGCGGGCTGAGTTGCAATTACGGGATCGACAACAGACTCATCATTGCCCTTGGAATTTGAGGAATGGCGGCTGAGAAGCACACCTCCGCCTGCCAGACCGCCTACGAGAACTACAGCCGCAGCGATAGCTGCAAAAGTGCTCCATCTTGGCCTTCTGTATTTTTCAACTCCGCGAACTTCCTCTGTCATATCATCAGTATTATTATCATTCATTTTATCAAGTTTATCCTTACTCATTTTCAACAGCCTCTCTTTTTCTTTTTCAGTCAGCGCCGGAACGGAGAGACGGTCTACGATCTTGTCTTCGGCGTTATCAAGCATATCCAATACCCGATCCTTTCTCATAGTCAGTGTCTCCTTTCTTATAACATTATACCGGCGGCGGCCAGTGATTTCTTAAGTTTTTCGAGTGCTCTTGCGGCTCTCATACGAACCGCTGATGCTTTCATCGACATCATCTCGGCTATCTCGCCTGACGAGCGGTCGTAATAATACTTCTGGAGGATAATGGTCGAATCGGGTTCGCCGAGTTCGTTTATCTTGTTTATCAGTATTTCTCTTGTCTCGCGCTTGTCCGAATCGTTTTCAACGTCCATATCGGATGCTGCGGATGCGAATTCTTCATCGGTCTCGCCCGAAAAGCGTTCCGAATGCAGTGTAAGACTGCGATAGGCGTTGATAGCACGTCGTTTTGCGATCGTACCTATATAGCCCTTCAGCTCGCCCGAGTCGCTGCCGTTTCTTTTATAGCTGAAAAAGAATTCTGCGAAAATGTCACTGACACATTCATCGATGTCCTCACGCTGAGCCGTTCTGATAAGTTTATTGTAAACGACGGCGTATACGTAATCGCAGTATTCACTGAACAGAGCTTCGTAAGCTTTATCAGGCGATTCCGCATACAGCCTGCAATATTCGTTACCTGTCATACCGTTTCCTCCTGTTTCATGAAAGTTTCCATGGAATTGCGCTTTCGTATAGTACACTCAAATCAAAGTAGCAGATCGTCACACAAAAGAGAGAATTTTCAATAAATGTCAAAGGCAGGAAGTGTTTCACGCCATATTTTGTTCAGATGCAACAAAAGGCACTGTTATTCCCGTCTTATCGAAAACATGATATTATTTTATATTATACAATATTTATCCGTGAAATTCAACATATATTGTTGACCGTAAATACTGCGCTCCGTATTCCCCCCTGCTATTGACAGCCGAGGATTAACGCACCATCTTTTAAGCTAAAAATGGTCAGGACAGTGAAAAATCGCAATAATTGCCGAATGTTTTATCCATTAAGCAAGAAATGTCTTGTTTATTTCAATCAGTTTTTATATACTTAGAATATAAGCAATAAACCTTGTGTTTATTTTCGGAAAAATGATATAGATGATATAAAGGAGGACTGAATTATGAAAAAGCAACTTATAAGTGTTGCAGCTGCCGCACTCTGCCTGCTTGGCGGTGCTGCACCCTATATGCCTGTAAACAGCATGATATGCGCTCAGGCAGAGGGACAAAGCGAGAAGATCGAAAGCAGCGACGGTTATATATTCACTGTATGGAACAATGACGATTCGGGACGTTTCACTCATCAGGAAGGCGATAACGGTACCTGGAAGGGTTCATGGGAAAGTGTTAATGACGGTTCTGTTGTTTCGGGAAAGAGTCTGAAAAATATCAGTAACTATAACGGTATCGATTTCGATTACGAGCTTGATATCGCAATGGACAGTTATAAGGACATGGATAACAGGATCTCGAATATCTGCTATTACGGCGCCTGCGGATACTTTAATGACAGTGGATTTGAAACTACCCCCACAGAGTTCCATGTTATCGATGGCTGGTATAACTGGAAACCGCCTAAAAATGATATCAGCTCTGCCGAAAAGCTCGGAGAAGTAATATCCAACGGCTGTACATACGATCTCTATAAAACCAAGAGCAATACTCCCGGTTACGGCGGAAACCAGTTCTGGAGCGTAAAAAGAGAATCACCCATGAAGGACGGAGAAGTCTCCGCATCGGGAAAGATATGCCTTAACGACCATATAGAGGCATGGAAAAAGCTCGGATTGGATAAAAATCTGAAAATTGAACATGTCGGCTTTGAGATCACTGCATTCCGTTCTTCTTCAGGTTCATTCGAGCTCAAGAAGAACGATATAAAGATCAATACCGAAGGAAGCAGTATATCCTCCGTATCGGGCGACCTTAACGGTGACGGCAAGGTCAATGTTTTTGATATCGTGCTTTGCAGAAAGGCTATTATCAACGGCACTGCTGATGCTGAGTTCATGGCATCTGCTGACATCAACAAGGACGGTAAGGTCAATGTAGCAGACCTTGTGCGTATGTCGAGATTTGTTACTTGCAAGGCACAGAATATTGAAGCTCTCCCTGACGTGGAACCCACTACCGAGGCTCCTGTTCTGCCTGATTTCAATGATGTGTCCTTCAAAGACGGCTATACTTTCGAGGTCTGGAATCAGAATTCACAGGGTTCTGCCGAAGCAAAGGATATTTCGGATGCAGGCAGGTGTTCATTTGAATGGTCTGATGTCCGTGATGCAGTTATGAGATCGGGCATGACCGCAAAGAATCACAATATGGAAATAGCTTTCAACCAGCTTGAGAATCTCGTTGTGGATTACGATGCAGTGCTCAACGCAAAGGGCGAAAATATTGCCGCTGTATACGGCTGGTTCACTAAGCCTGAAATAGAATGGTATATAGTCGAAGGCTGGACAGGAAAGGATTTCCCGCTGAAAGACAGCTCCGAACTCCTTGACACAGCCGACATAAACGGCATTGCCTATGATGTTTACAAAAAAACAAATGCTTCTTCTCAGACATACTATTTCGTAAAGAAAGACGGTTCTCTGACAGAAGGCAAGGAGCATAAGTTATCAGGCTCTGTAAACGTCACAGATTTCATTAAACTGCTCAAAGGCTATGAAGACGGTGCAGCTTATTTTGACAGTATGAAACTTTTCAATGTAAACTTCATGATCGAAGGTCTCGACGGTGCATCAGGAAAAGCAGAGATCAGCAAGAACGATATATCCGTAAGCGGTGTACCTTTTGATGAGTATTACTTCAGCGAGACAAGCAGACTTTACCCTGATATTGAGCTTAAGGAAGTAAAAAGCTTCGCCACGGAAGAAAAGGAAGGCTATACAATGTACGCAAGAAAGTCCGCCGACTCTTCCGAAAAAGACAGTGTATACTACGGATTCGGCGAAACAGACGGACTGATGAGGGGACGCTGGACAACTTCAAAGGGTGCTCATTATTCCTCAGGTCTTAATGCACAGCGTGAATATCCGCTGAGCGACACATTTATGAATGATTACAGCGTATCATATATCGCCTATGCCAAGTTTACAGGCAACTTTGAACTGGGTGTCGGTGTTACTCTCGACGAACCCAATGTTAAGGTAAGGATAATCGATTACTGGCATAATAACAACGGTAAGGGAATGCACAGTCCAGGCAATGTAATAGGCAAGTTCAATTTCGGTGGTAACGATTACACAGTCTACAAAGAAATGCAGGATATGCAGGAGGTTTATTCATTTGTATCTTCAACCGGCTGTGTAGGCGAGGAAGCTTTAAAACAGAAGTTTAAAGGCGAACTTAAGGTATCCGAATTCCTGAGAAAAGCATCACAGGCTCTGGAGCTTGGTTTCGGAGAAGAAGCTCTGTTTGTAGGCACTATAATCGATGTTGAAAACGGCGGTACAGGTGAATTCGATCTTACAGAGAATAACGTCATGCTCAGCATCAAGGATGCTCCTCCTAAGTTTGATGTCTCAGACGATCAGATGCAGGAAGTTGACGGCCATGTAAAAAAAGAAATAGATGGCTATCGTGTGGAAGCTTTCGTTTCATCAGGTTCTTCCGCATCACATAATGAAGCTTATTACGCTTTCGGTGAATCCGGCGGACAGCTAAAGGGCAGATGGGATGCTGAGGATGATGTTGTATACTCTTCAATGAAATATCTTCCCAAGAGCGAGCCTATCAGCAGTGTGGGAAACTATGAGGTTGAGTACTGCGCTAAGGTAGATTGCAACAATATTTTCAGCCTCGGAGCTTACGCTTTGTTCAATAACAATGATACCGAGCTTGAGATAATCAACAGCTGGGGCGCATGGAGACCTTCGGGCAATAGTCCCAAAATAGGTTCGTACACTTCCCTCGGCGTTCGGTACGATATATACAAGATCGTACAGAGCGGCGATCTCGGTATGGGCGGTTCAATTTTTACAAGGTATATATGCATATCGGATTATTCTTTCCCACCTGACCGTGATACAGGTATTTACAAAAGAAGGATCAATGTTACAGATGCACTGAAGGCTCTGAATAATCTGGGACAGAATCCCGGCGAACTTTCTGCTGTCGGCACTGAATTTACTGCATTCAACAGCAAGGGAGAATTCACTCTCTTATCAAACACGATACGCAGAGATCACTCATGGTTTTAATATCTGATCGCTCCATTTCAAGTCAGAATCTGTTTAATGCAAAGACATCCGGGGGGATATGATGAAAAAGAGTATTATCAGACTTTCAGCAATAATATCCGCTGCCTGCCTTCTGTGCAGCAATCTCCCCTTCTCTGCGGAAGCTGCTGTACGAGAGGTCAACGTCACAACTGTGGACGAATTACACGCCGCACTTGCAGACGCCAAACCCGGAGACAAGATAATAATTGCTCCGGGAAAATATGAAAACGACGTCTGGAAAGGCAACTGGGCTGCATTTTTCTCCGAGGCCAGCGGAACTGCTGAACAGCCTATAACCATTTGCAGTAAGGATCCCGATGATCCTGCTGTATTATGCGGTGTTTCACAGGAAAACAAGATCGCCCTCCATATAATGGGCGAACACTGGAACATCGAGAACCTCGTCACCTGTGAAGCAGGAAAAGGCATCGTCATCGATAAGGGCAGCTATTCAACTATCACAGGCTGCGAGGTATATAATATCGGCTCGGAAGGCATACATATACGCGACGATTCAAGCTATTGCCTTGTTGAAAACTGCTATATCCACGACTGCGGAACGGTAAGTCCCCAATACGGTGAAGACGTTTACATCGGAAGCGCAAAGGGTACCACCGAATACGGTTTCGACTGCCACTACAATACCGTAAGAAATTGCAGAATAGCAAATGTCGGTGCGGACTGCGTAGACATCAAGGAATACACACTCGGCGCTCTTGTAGAGGGCTGCGAATTCGACGGCTCGGGCATACAGGGCAAAAACGGCGGTGACAGTTTTGTCGAGGTCAAGGGAAATAACGCTGTAGTACGCAATAATACGGGGTACCGCAACGGAAACGATAAAGTCCTCTATGCAGTTGATCTGTATATGGCAGTTGACGGCTGGGGACAGAACTGCCGCATCTATGACAATAAATTCTATATGGACTCGGAGGACATCACCCTTGTTAAAGGCTGGAACTGCGTCGGATATGTCTTCAGGAACGAAAGCGAACCGAAGTGTACTGCTGTAACAGGCAACAAGGTCATCGATGTGCTGGATATAGAGCTGAAGGGCGATGTAAATACGGACGGTGAAGTTAGTATCGCAGACGCTGCGGCTTTGCAGAAATATCTCCTTGCAAGGTCTGATACGGGTTATATATCGGGTAAAAATGCCGATATCTCAGAGGACGGAAAGCTCAACGCATTTGATATGTGCTGCCTGAGAAGTCAGATAGCATCAGGCGAACAGCCAACAGGCAGGACCTATGTGAACTACATTACCGAGGATGTCGGAAAATGGCGGTTTACGGACGGTCTCGGCGGACGTACCGTACATGTGAAGCTGAAAGCCGCTCCGGGACATTCTGTGGTCCCTGCATGGGGCTACTGGGATCCTGATCATGAAAATGCAGACACAGGAAAAAAAGGCAAGTGGATACAGTTATCACTTGATACGATAACACTTGATGAAAACGGTGAGGCAGAACTGATATTGGAGCTTCCCGAAGCTGTTACAAGAATGGATGTTGAGGTCTGGAACTATCTTAACGGCAGCGAAAAGCTCGATAAGAGTGCCGTTGAAGTGACGGAAGCCTGGTTCTGAGCGAATTCGTACCTTACGGTTTTCAACTGCAAGGTCGGGTAAACAAAACTGTCAAAGTGCAGGAAAAAATCATGATGAAGTGATTTTTCTTGCACTTTGTTTTGCGCTTAAATGCGAATAACTAAAGAGGTGTAAATTATATGAAGATAGGATTTATAGGTGCAGGAAAAGTCGGAGTTTCTCTGGGAAAGTATTTCGCGGAGAACGGTCTGGAGCTGTCGGGATATTTCAGCCGTTCGGAGAGCTCCGCAAGGGAAGCTGCCGTATTCACAGGCTCGGAGCTGTTTCTCTACCCCGAAGAGCTGCTCAAAAGCAGTGACGCTGTATTTATCACAGTTACGGACGGTGCTATAAAGGACGTTTATCTCTCGCTGCCGAAGGAACTCCTTTCGGGCAAACAGCTATGCCACTGCAGCGGTTCGATGTCGGCTGCGGAGGCTTTCCCCGATATCGCAGCTCACGGCGCAAAGGGTACATCCATACACCCGCTTTTCCCCGTAAACAGCAAGAGCGATTCCTACAGGGAGCTTAAGAACTCTTTCTTCTGCATAGAGGGTGACTGCGCAGAGGAGTGGTGCAGTATTTTTTCAGAACTCGGCAACCCTACCCGTATGATAGACAGCAGTATAAAGATGCGTTACCACGCCGCATGCTGTATCGCAAGCAACCTTGTGTGCGGTCTCATTGAGGAAAGCAGAACTCTCCTTATGCAGTGCGGATTCAGCGGAGATGAGGCTGTTGCTGCACTTGAACCCCTTGTAATGAGCAATATACAGCGTATCTTCGCCGTTGGTCCTACTGATGCCCTGACAGGTCCCGTAGAGCGGAATGACGTTTCAACTGTCAAAAAACACATTTCCTGCATCGAAAACGATACAGACAGGGAGATCTACATATCGGTAACTAAAAAACTGGTGGAAATGGCACAGAACCGTCATCCCGGATCAGATTATACCGAAATGAAAAAACTGCTGAAATAATCTCCGCTTGTTCACGATTTATTCACATTCCTGTGTTATACTATATCCTGTATCTTATCCGATTATTCGGAAAGGTAACATCTATCAAGGAGAAAATTTAATATGAAAAACACTGTTTCAACCCTTCTTAAGCAGAAGCAATCAGGTGACAAGATCACGATGCTTACCGCTTATGACTACACAACAGCGAAGATCATGGACGAGTGCGGCGTAAATGCCGTACTTATCGGTGATTCACTGGGAATGGTAATGCTTGGCTACGAAAACACGCTTCCCGTTACTATGGAGGATATGATCCATCATACCGCCGCAGTTTCAAGAGGTGCAGAAAACGCTTTCGTAGTTGCTGATATGCCTTTTATGTCCTATCAGACAAGCATACAGGATGCTGTTATCAATGCAGGCAGACTCGTAAAAGAGGGCGGCGCAAATGCTGTAAAGCTCGAAGGCGGCGCTGAGGTCTGCGAACAGATAAAAGCTATCGTAAACGCTTCCATACCCGTTGTTGCACATCTCGGACTCACTCCTCAGTCTGTCAATGCCTTCGGCGGATTCAAGGTTCAGGGCAAGAGCCTTGACAATGCAAGGAAACTCATTGAGGACGCTCTGAAGATACAGGATGCAGGCGCTTGTGCTGTAGTTCTGGAGGGTATCCCCGCTAAGCTTGCGGACATCATTACTAAGAAACTCTTTATCCCGACTATCGGTATCGGCGCAGGTAACGGCTGCGACGGTCAGGTACTTGTATACCAGGATATGCTCGGACTTACCATAGGTCATACCGCTAAATTCGTGAAGCGGTTTGCAGATGCGGGCGCAGTTATGCGTCAGGGCATCGCAGACTATATAACCGAGACCAAAGAGGGTTCATTCCCTGCTGAGGAGCATACCTACGCTATGGATGATGATGTTATCGAACAGCTTATGAGGGAGGAAAAGTGAAATGAAAGTTGTAAAGACTATTGATGAAGTACGCAGACAGGTAAAAGAATGGAGAGCTCAGGGACTTACAGTCGGACTTGTACCCACTATGGGCTACCTCCACGAGGGACACGCAAGCCTTATCGACGCCTCTCACAGGGATAACGACAGGACCGTTGTTTCCGATTTCGTGAATCCGATGCAGTTCGGTCCCACAGAGGACCTTGAAAGCTATCCCCGTGATATCGAACGCGATGCAAAGCTCGTTGAAGAACACGGCGGCGACCTTATTTTCAATCCCGAACCTTCCGAGATGTACCACGAGGGTTTCTCGTCCTTCGTTGATATGACCGTTCTCACTCAGGAGCTTTGCGGTCTCAGCCGTCCCGTACATTTCCGCGGTGTTTGTACCGTTGTATCAAAGCTTTTCAATATCGTAAAGCCGGACCGTGCATACTTCGGCAAAAAGGACGCTCAGCAGCTTGCTGTTATACGTCATATGGTCGACGACCTCAACATGGATATCGAGATAATCGGCTGTCCCATTATCCGTGAGTCAGATGGACTTGCAAAGAGTTCACGCAACACCTACCTCAGCGCAGATGAAAGAAAGGCTGCTCTCGTTCTCTCAAAGGCAGTATCCCTCGGAACGGATATGGTAAGAAAGGGCGAAAAGAACTGCTCCGTCATTATAGCCGAAATGAAAAAACTCATCGAAGCCGAACCCCTCGCAAAAATCGATTACGTCAAGATAGTAGACTGCGCTACCATGCAGCAGATACCTTCTCTCGACCGTCCCGCACTGTGCGCTATGGCTGTATTTATCGGCAAGACTCGCCTTATCGACAACTTCTTCACTGAAGACGTATAAGGAGGTCGCTATGGAAATATCGATGCTCAAAAGCAAGATACACCGTGCCGTTATAACTCAGGCAGAGCTGAACTACGTGGGCAGCATCACTATCGATGAAGCGCTTATGGAAGCCGCAGGTCTTTACGAGTATGAGCGAGTTCATATATCAAACGTCAACAGCGGAAGCCGCATCGAGACATACGTTATCGCCGGCGAACGCGGAAGCGGTGTTATCTGCCTTAACGGTGCCGCTGCACGTTCGGGACAGAAAGGCGACCGTGTAATAATCATGGCTTATGCTAATATGTCCCCCGAGGAAATAAAGAACCACCATCCAAAGGTAGTTTTTGTGGGCGACAATAATGAAATAATAAGAGTCGCTGATTACGAAAAACACGGCGAACTGAAGTAACAGTGTTAGCTGTTCTCTGTTTTCCGCAGGTGAGCACATACAAAAACAAAGGTAAAGCATCACTTTTCTGTGATGCATTATATTGCCAAAAAGCCTGAAATCATTAATTTGGGGATTCTAAAGGGATACCATCCCTTTAGCGGATTCCAAAGGCAGAG
>ERZ795052.1624-NODE-1624-length-29593-cov-6.960051_pt1 | contig 29593 bp, 30 predicted proteins | sample MGYA00375136_ERZ795052 | MGnify/ENA primary metagenome ERZ795052 (study PRJEB30181, sample SAMN05720156) | activated sludge metagenome | isolation source: Anaerobic digester | place: Japan | collected 2015-05-26 ... | reverse complement strand
ATTAATTAGTGTGCCTTGAGAAATATGTAATTTTGCCGCTGGATTTGTTATTCCGATGCCGATATTACCCGATGGATAGGCGATATATAGAGCTTCGGTATTGCCGATGTTGAGACGGGTAGCTTCGGTAATGACTCCCCCGAGTTTAAATTGAGAGCTGGAGAGGTTAAGACCATTACCGGCAGTATATGTGCCGCCGACACCAGAGGGAGATACCCAAGAGGCGTTACCGTTAGCATCAGATTGCAGTAGATAGTTACTTTGAGCACCAGTTGTCAGGGTAATTTTTGGGGTAGTAATACCGGTGGAAAGAGTGGCAATGCCGCCGGCAGAAATGGTAAAGCGGGGGCTGTAGGTAGTAGTGCCGACGTCATAATTAACTAAATTAATAAAATTGTAGTTGCGGTTGTCGTTGCCAACTTGGCCGTAGAGCAGGGCGCCACCAATTAGATTGCCGCCATTGGTAAGTTGAACTAGACCGCCAGTGCCACCAACATTGGTCCCCTCGGTGGAAAGAAGAAGTTTGCCATTGCCATCGGGGTTAAGCTCGATGTTACCGCCGGAGGTATCGGCTGCTTTGATAAGGACTGCTTGGCCTTCGATACCTAGTATTCCTGAAGTAGATTTAATAGTGGGTGAAGTTTCACCTAAATTAAGATTGCCGTAATTATCAATTACTAGGACCGTATTTTTTAGGCCAGTAGCACTGGGAGGCAATCCCTGGAGAGATTCGGAATTAAGAGCGTAAGCAACAGTGGCGATTTGTTGCCGAGGAGCCATAGTTTCTCCGCCGGCAGTAATTTGCAGCCAAACTTCGGTATTTTCAGTGAAAACAGTTGATGGAATAGTGTCGCCGTGGGATTTACCAATAATGACAGAAAAAATTCCATTATCATCCGGCACAACTGTTTGACTATTGCCCGAACCGGAAGTATAGAGGAGAGAGCCACCAATATCAGTATTGTAAAGATCAAATTTAATGCTAGTACTGGAATTAATCGGATTGCCCGCACTGTCAGTTAAACGGCCTTGAAAAGAAAGAATCCTTTTAGGGATTGCTGGTGAAGTAATGGTTGAATAGGCTAAATTTCTTTTAGCCTTGAGAATGGTTTGATTATATAAACCCCAACCAAGGGCTGAAATAATAATTAATAAAGCGGCAACAAGAGTGTATTTATTGAGAAATTTAAATCTCTCTGTCCTGCGAATATCTCCCTTCGACAAGGAAGAACTAGTTACTAATGGTTTTTCTATGATTAAGCCCTTTTTGATGAGGAATTTTTCGAAAGAGGCAAGAGAAGAAAGCTTACGTTTAATTGAGGCATTAGATATTTTTTGGGCTTTTAGAAAAGCCGCATACTCATTATACTTTGAGGCAGTAAAGTAAGATTTAAGATTCACAAAAGTTGATAAATTGTTTGATATCGTTGAGATAGTTTTTAATAGTTGTTGGTGTTTTATGTTTTTTGACAAGATAGACTTCGTATTGACTGAGTAAGGTATCAATATTTATCTTCGGTTTTCTTTTTAAAGATTTAAGAGGATTTTGGTTGATTAAATGTTGATCAAGGCAAAACTGAAAATATTTGTTAAGAGAAGAAAGATGACGGTTATAATTGGGATCTTTTTGGATAGAATTAAGGTAATTTTCTAAGGAGTCAAAAGTGGAGTATTGGTGGACATCAGAAAGATAATTCCGAATAGTAATTGGGGAATAATGGTGCGATTGAAGATAGCTTTTGAAAGCAGTCAGTTTTACTTCCATAGCCAGATAAAAGTAGCAGTAATAATTAGAAAGGGAATAATTTTTTCCGCGTAATCAGAAAGGTCAAAATTTCTCTGCGGTGATAAAGATTTAGGTTTAAAATTATAATTTTTATACATGTTTATATATCATTAACTAATAACATATATATAATATCTACTATTAGAAAAAGGCTGTCAACAGGCAAAATTTAAGTTTAAATGATATGTTATGTTATATCTATTTTTAAATTAAAAATTAAGAAATATGAATTACAAATTTTCATTTTTATTTTCACTATGATGAAATCTACTATCGAATTAATTCAAACAACCGCATATTGTAACAGTAGTAAGAAAATTGGAAGATTAAATTGCGGAGAAATGCGGAATATACACTTTGATATTAAAAGTTATTAAATGATAAATGATCTTTTGTGGTCTAAATTAAATCTTAAATGTGATAGATATAGTAAGGAGAAAGATATATAAGTTGTATTTTTGATACAAAATAGTTAAATTATCTAAAATTTTTAAAAAAGAAAAATTTTTTTTAAAAAACAGAGAAAAAAGGTAATAAAGATTAAAAAATATTTGACCAAAAAGATGCGAGAAAAATTAAAAAAAAGTAGACTAGCACTTGTCAAATAGTTTGCTAAATGATAGAATTTCGGTATGAAGAATAAAAAGGCGTGGCTATATTTAGGGCTGGCAGTAGTAATTTTGGGAGGAGTTTTTTATTATGCTCTTCCTAAAGCCACTCTTGTTTATATGACGCGGGCTTCCCGGGCAGGGGCTGTTAGTGATCAGGAATCTTATGTGTTGGGTGAGAAACTTCTATGTCAAGCCAATGGTGAGGATAAATGTCGGGTAAATGTTTTTTTAGCGGACAGTAATGGGTTGGCGGTACCTGATAAAGAAGTGGTTCTTCGAGTAGGAGAAGGAGTTCAAGTAACAGCTGTTAATAAACTAAGTGATAAATTAGGAAAGGCTAGTTTTGATTTGACTTCAAAGACAGAAAGGCAATACCAGGTGGCGGCCGATGTTGAAGGTAAAAGATTATCCCGAACAGTTACCGTTACTTTTAAAAATCAGTAGAAAGTAATTTTTAAGGTTTGGGGTAGGGTTTGATCTAAGAAGCGGGCTTTAATGGGGAATTGTCCTGGTGTCAGCGAGGTTAAATCAAAGACAGCTTTACCATAAGAGTCAGTTAGGGGTTGAATGTTTTCAAGAGTGAGAAGAGGAGACGTTTCGATTAAAATTGACTGATTGCTGATGCCTAGACCCTTACCATCAAGGATAAAAACAGTAATCCTGATTTTTTCCTGCCCATCTGCTCTGGCTTGAAGAGGAGAAGCGAAAAGATATGAGTTATTTAAGTTAAGAGAAGAAGGAGGATTGGTGGCCCTAGAGAAGAATCCGGTAATGTCAGAAATTAAGTAGATGATGGCGGCCAGTGAGAAGATGAGAAAGGCAATAATTGTGTATTTCTTAGCGCCGGCCATGATTTAATTTTAGTTAAATATTTCTTATAAATCCAGTGAAAGATAAGGGTAAGAATTAAAACTAAAAAAGGAAGAATAAAATAAAGATAATTAAGAAATGTCGGCAAATAATAAACCAAGGTATTTGATTTAGGTGAAGCCGCCTCGAGGTAGATATTATTGGCAAAAAGGCGAAAATTAGTTTGATAAACGGTGGGAATATTAAAACTAAAGTTACCTTCAGCATCAGCCTGGAGGGTGAGCACTGGTAGGGAATAGGCTTGAACTTCCTTTGGGGCCAAAGGAGCATTATCTTTATTTTTAAATAGGTGAATTTCGACTGTGCTTTGGGGGATAGCTTGCCCCAACGACATAATCGTTTGATGAGGACTAATTTTATCCTTGCTTAAACTGAGAGTTGGTGGCAGGAGAATAGGGCCAATATTAGTGTGGTAGTTTGAGGCTGGGGGTGGGGGAAGGCAAACCGGAGTCGACTGTTGTTCATATTTATCGATTACGGTTAAGCAAAGATCGGTAGATTTTTTAGGAATTAAAATTCTATCAAAAGCAAAATAACCCTTTTCATCACTAAAAGTAGTGGCATAGACATAGGGATTACTGATTTCAACCTTATTTTGCTTACTGGTATAACCAAAAATAGTTACCCGAGCTTCTCCGACACTGGCGCTTACTGAAACCGCCCGTTGACCAATCATTTATTATCCTTGTATTTCTTTTTCAGTTTTTCCAATTCCTTTTCCAGATCATCAATAGTATCTTCTTTTTCTTTAATAATGGTTGGTTGTTTGAAGAGAAGGATTAAGAGAATAACAATAAGAATAGCGGCGGCAATTAAGAGGAGTAATCTCCATGGAATTACCCAGAAGAAAAGAGTTGCTGCCAAAACCCCGCCAGCAGTGCCATAGGTGGCATTAAGAGAAGCCTTATAACGGCCAAAAAGAAACTTACGGTCTAGTTTATTATCAAAAGTGCGTTTGGTAGCCGGGAAGATATTGTAATCTTTATCGTTAAAGGTTAGATTAGCTGTTTTACCTCCGAAAAGGTTGGTAATTGAGATTGTTCCTATAGGTTTAATATGAATATCGGATAGATTGGTAATGGCTGATTTGAAGTCAATTGGGCCGTATTCTTGGAATTTAGGAGCGGTAAAATAATCTACTCTAGCATCTTGTTTGATAACTCCCGGAACAGTGATATATACCAAAGTACCCACGTTAGTTTCTATAGCGGCGGCGGAACCAGACTCAAGGAGAACTGCCTCATTGTTAGGATTATGAAGAATCATGGCATAATGACCACCCGGGGTAGCATCTTCCGGGACAACAATAGTTACCATAATTGATTTGGTTTCCCCTGGTTTAATTTTGGTTTGGCGGCCGACGTGAATCCACGAACTGGCAGCCCAGCGATTATCATTAGCCACATCTTTTAATTGAACCGGAGTGCCTTTATCATCAGCAACAATGAAATCGACCACTTCAGTATTGATTATTCTTTCAACGCTAGATTCATTCCGGATTTTAATTTCTTTAGTCACATATTCGCCGGGTTTAATCGTAACTTCAAGCCGGGGAGGAATAGCACTCAAACCAAGAGCACTTTGAGCTTTAATTTCAACTGGAAATTTCAATAAACAACCGACCACTAGGCTAAGAAAAGCAATTTTGATTAGTTGGGCAGTAGTTTTCATAGTTAAAAGGTAGCTGTAGCCGTGTAGACTAATCTATTTTCATAGTTGCCAGCCGGCTGGACGTTAGTAACAGTGAGACGGTAGCAAACGTAAGACCTCTCCCAAGCGGTAGGAGTGGAAGGGTTATTAAAAATTCTGACGGCATTAGCAGCTCCAATAGGAAATGGTCGATATTTGTTGGTGGTACCGGTAGTAAAGGTCATAGTGTTTGGCGTAAAACCCGGAACTGCTGTTAAAGAATAACCAAACTTAGAGGGTGTTTGGGTAGCACTAGCCCAAGTATTTTCACTGGCAGTAGTACAAACGGTAGCACTGTCACAGGTGGTGTCAGGGATGGTTATCGAACCACCAACCATGGTTAAGACGTCAGATTCATAGACCGTAACAGCATAACCACTGGCGGCATTAGTTGTCGCTGAGACTCTCTGGGCTAAATCATTAAATTCCTGAAGCTTTAAAGAGCCAAAGGGTACTTGGGTAGCCGTAACTGCGGCGGCATTAGCCCCAATAGTTGCTCCGGCACACACAGAAGTTCCAACATTGGTAACACCGACATTGTCAATAATGAAAGAAATAGTTGGATCGACAGTAGCTGTTACTCGAACGGATTCAACCACAGCTAATTGACCTCTGGCAGTATCTCCATCAATAACCACATCACCCGAAGTTAAATGACGGATAAAGAAATTATAAAGGTCAGCTACGCCCTCGTTAGCCACAGTATGGTTAGGAGAAGGATTAATCAATTGAGTAGAATTAGTTACAGAAACGCCGCCAATAATCATTGACGCCTGCACCCCGATAGGATTACCTGCTCCAGCATCTAAGCTACAGGTAATAGTGTGATAGTAATAGGTAGTGCCATTAGCAGCTACAATTCCCACGGTAGAACCAATTCCTGTGGCGCTTGTTCCAATACCAAAGGGGCAAATCACATCCTGCGGGCGAAGACGAGCCCCCGGTCCAGTTGTTTGAGCTCCAACATTACTGCCGATATCAAATCCATTTTGATCAGGCATCCCATCACTAGCCTGTTCGGCTGCTCCAGAAGTCGCCCGGATTAAAAACTGCCATTTACCTCCGACTACTGAGGTCTGAGGCGTGAAGTTAACCACGTGTTGAGCCGAACGAGTAGCTACAATGTAATTAGTAATAAAAGCATTAGCAGGTGCCAAAGTGGTGGTAAGAGCAAAATAGGCAGTGTTACCAATATCTTGAACCGTATATTGGGTGCAACCCGGAGTTCCACTATTACCAATACAAACTACATCACCTTCGAAAAGATTATTAGTTGTTCGGGAAGGATTAGCTGCCGTATTAATCCTGACGATAGAATCACCAGCAGTTGTTCCTGTCCCTACCCGAGCGAAGTAAGATAATTGGGAGGAAGAAAGGGTATCCTTAACATTAGTAGATGGAATTGATTCGACTTGGAACCTTTTGGGGAGATTAAGGAAGAAAGATACTCCCAAAACCCCACCAATCAAAATTAAACTATACTTTTTCACTTTTTTTAAAAAGACTTTATAATTCAATCTAAAAAAAGAAACTGTTATTTGTCAAGTAGTTGTTTTAATCATGTTCTAAAATTAGTCCTTTGTCAAGAGAGAATGATTGTGATAAATTATCTGGATATGAAAAAGTGGGTTTATGGTTTTACTCAAGGTCAGGCAGAAGGTAAAGCGGCCATGAAGGATGTTCTAGGTGGGAAAGGAGCTAATTTAGCTGAAATGGTAAATTTAGGGATTCCGGTCCCGCCGGGCTTTACTATTTCTACCGAAGTTTGCCGATATTATTATGAGAATAATAGGAAATATCCTGAAGGATTGAAAGAACAGATTGTAAAAGCTTTAAAAGAGTTGGAAAGAAATACGGGCAAAGTATTTGGCGACCCCAAGAATCCACTGTTAGTGTCGGTTCGATCAGGAGCAGCGGTTTCAATGCCAGGGATGATGGATACTATTCTTAATCTAGGTTTAAATGAGAAAGTTTTAGCTGGGCTGGTAGCTAAAAATAATAATTTACGGTTTGGCTGGGATTCCTATCGCCGGTTTATCCAAATGTATGCTAATGTGGTTGAAAACATTGAGTCAGAAAAGTTCGAACATATAATTAAGGAAATAAAGGCTGATATGGGAAAAAAAGATGATGCTGAGTTAACTGCCGAGGACTGGCAAAAAGTAGTGGCCGGCTATAAGAAGGTATTTAAATTGGAAAAGGGAAGAGATTTCCCTTATGACCCTCAAGAACAGCTTTCTAAGGCGATAGAAGCCGTCATTAATTCCTGGAATAATCCCCGGGCAATAATTTATCGTCAGTTAAACAAAATTGACGAGGCGAAAATATGGGGTACCGCTGTTAATATTCAAGCGATGGTTTTTGGTAATCTAGGGGATGATTCTGGTACCGGAGTGGCATTTACCCGTAATCCGGCTACGGGGGAGAAGAAACCGTATGGGGAATATTTGATGAATGCCCAAGGCGAAGATGTGGTAGCAGGGATTAGAACACCTAAACGGCTTGAATCTTTAGCAGAGGATAATGAAATTGCTTATGAACAGTTAATGACTATTTTTGATCGGTTGGAAAAACATTATCGGGATATGCAAGACGTAGAGTTTACTATTGAGAATGGGAGGTTGTTTATTTTACAGACCAGAAATGGCAAAAGAACTGCTGCCGCTAGTGTTAAGATAGCGGTTGATTTGGTGAAAGAAAAATTAGTTGACGAGAAGGAAGCTCTTTTACGGGTTGAAGCTGAAAAATTAGATCAGCTTCTTCATCCTACTTTAGACCAGCAAAAAAAAGGAAGTTTTAGAATGATAATCAAGGGGTTACCGGCCAGTCCCGGAGCGGCCTGCGGTCAAGTGGTTTTTGAAGCTGAAACAGCCGTAAAATGGGTTGAAAATGGCAACAAGGTAATTTTAGTTCGGGAAGAAACCAGTCCGGAGGATATTGCTGGGATGAATGTTGCTTTGGGAATTTTAACAGCCCGGGGCGGAATGACCTCCCATGCGGCGGTAGTAGCCAGAGGTATGGGTAAGTGTTGTGTTTCCGGTTGTGAATCAATGATTGTTTCTTCGGTAAACAAATTATTTAAAATAGGTGATTTGACGATTAAAGAGGGTGATTTAGTTACTCTGGATGGATCAACCGGCGAGGTGTTTTTGGGTCAAGTACCAATGGTTGAGCCGACTTTATCAGATGATTTTAAAGTTTTAATGAAATGGGCTAATAAGTATCGCCGGTTGGGAGTAAGGTCTAATGCTGATACTCCCCGAGATGCCAAAGTAGCGAGGGGATTCGGGGCAGAAGGTATTGGTCTCTGCCGGACTGAACATATGTTTTTTGAAGAAGATAGAATTTTTGCTGTCCGACAAATGATTCTTTCGGAGACGTTAGCACAACGAGAAACAGCCTTGGCCAAGATTTTTCCGATGCAAAAGGACGATTTTAAGCAATTGTTTGAGATTATGAAGGGTTTACCGGTGAAAATTAGATTACTTGATCCACCTCTCCATGAATTCCTTCCTAAAAAGGAAATAGATATCAAAGCTTTAGCTGGAGAAATGGGAGTAAGTGAAGAGGTAATTAGAGATAAAATTGAGACTTTACAAGAATTTAATCCAATGATGGGTCATCGGGGTTGTCGATTGGGGATAACTTTTCCCGAAATTTTTCAAATGCAAGTAAAAGCGATTATCGCTGCCGCTAGTGAGGTGAATCAAAATCTAACTGTTGAAATTATGATACCGTTGATTAGTGATGTAGAAGAATTAAAATGGCTTAAAGATAAGTTAATTCCAGTAATCGAAGGGACTATAAAACAAGGAAAAAAGAAAATAAAATACCAAGTAGGGGTGATGATTGAAGTGCCGCGAGCAGCTTTAATGGCTGATGAAATTGCCCAAGAAGCCGATTTTTTCTCCTTTGGCACAAATGATTTAACCCAAATGACTTATGGGTTTTCTCGGGATGATGCCAATAAATTTTTAAAGGAATATTTAAAACAGAAAATCTTAAAAGAGGATCCGTTTAAACAAGTAGATGAAAAAGGAGTGGGTCAGTTAATGGTAATGGCAGTTGATAAGGGGAGAAGGGTGAAGAAAAATTTAAATATTGGTATTTGCGGTGAACAAGGCGGCGACCCAAGTACTATAAAATTTTGCCATAAAATAGGACTTGATTATGTGTCATGTAGTCCCTATCGAGTGCCGATTGCTATTTTGGCGGCGGCCCAAGCGGCGGTAGAAGAAGAAAAAAAATCCAAATAAAATACCCAGAATAATTAGGATTAAATAAGGAAAGACAAAGAAATTTAAAGTAGCACTAGGAGATTGGGGGAGATTAAGACTAAGAGTTGCTTGATAAAAGCCGGGCCAAAGAGGAGGTTTAAGGGCACAGGGGATGATCTCGGTGTTTTTATCAGCACAGCGGATAAGGCGTGAATAGCCGCCCAAAACAGTATCGGGTGATAAAGTAAATTCTTCAATTAAAAGATCATTTTTGGTAATAGTTAATTTTCCAGCGATTTTATTAAATTGACTCGAGTTATTATAGATATATCCATGGAAGTTAATTGGTTTGATAAAGGTGTCTTTAATAACTGGAGTGGCAGAGAATTTTTTAATGACCAACGATTCGGTTTGTTTATCTTGGGTGGAAATTATTAATTGGGCTCCAATTTTACCGCCTAATTGCCCGGTAAACTTATCAGCCGGCTGATGAACAAAAAAGGTATAAAAGTAATCCTGATGGTTACTTAGCGGGCTGACCATAATTTTTAAAACTAGCTGTTTGTTTTCCCGGGGATGAAGAACAAAATTTTCACCTAGTTTTAAATCAGCATTATTAAGAGAAAAGCTGATAGAAGGATCCATAAAAGTGTTATGGTAATTAACTTCACCCTGACTGCCGCTTGGTTGCCAACTTTCGACGGAGGAACTTAAGATTAGGCTTGTTGAAGAATTATTGGTTATTTGGAAAGCAAGTAGATAATTTTGCCCGGGTTTAATAAAAATTTCATTGTTAGCTGGCGAGAGAGTTAAATCAAACATATTTTAGTAATTTGGGACAGCAATAAAAGTAATGGCATTTTCGTAGTTACCGGCTGATTGAAGGCTAGAAATTAGAACCTTGTAAGTAACAGTAGCGGTATGGTTTTGAACAGGAGTTGTTTCTGTCATGATATCAACTGGAGTGTTAGTGAAAGGTCTGAATTGAGTGATGTTAGGGAAATATTGAGTGGCACCAACGCCAGCGACATTATAACCAAATCCATAACTAGTGTTAGTAATCCAAGTATTAGCATTGGTTGGAGTGCAGGTGGAACCAAGGTCACATTTGGTATCAGGAATGGTAATACCCGATGAAAGATCTTGTAGTGGATGATTATATTCAGCCATAATTTGATAACCATGACCTGCAGGGCAGGAAATAGTGATCGAATGAGAGGAAGTAATACCGACTCCCGGTGATAAACTACCAAAGTTGATAGCTAAATCTGGATCATTAATAGTAAAACGGAATTTATTGAAAGTGTTATAGATGTATTGGAAACCGGCCTCGAGATTATAGGCATTACTATTAGATTCGCCAGGAGCCATTTGACCAACTGTATCTGATAAACGGTAATTAGTTGAAGTTTTAGTCCCTCCAGTCATATTAAAGTTACCCCATTCAATGACGTAACTGTTAGATTGAAATCGTTGGCTAAAACTTTGTTTGGGAAATTTCAATAACCAAATTCCCAAAATCCCCAAAAACACAAAAGAGAGTAAATATTTTTTAGATTTCATCAGCGTTATGTTCGATTTCATCAGCTATCTTTTTAGAAGAATTGAGAAGGTTTTTGGCTGAATCACGGATAAATTTGACTTCTTCTTTTTGGCTGGGAGTAAGTTGGGGTTGGGAGAGAAGGATTGAGGCTGAATCAATAATTTTACTGATGCCGGTTTTAAACTTAAGTTTCAGCCAGAAAAGAAAGATTGTCTCGTCGCGTGAAAGACAAACATCCGATTTTTGTTTTTCAAGGAATTGATGGCCGACAAACCAAGCTAAGGGGGTGATTAGGAGTAAAGAAAGTAAAGCTAGGATCGAGTTTAAGTCAAGACTGGAAGCTAAAAAAACAATAGAAATTAGAGAGCAAGTTAAAGTTACACTAGGTCGATTTTGAAAAGCAATGGTAAAAAGGAGAAAGTAAATAAGAAAAAAAACAGGTGAATTTAAACCACCGGTTCCAAAGATAATCAGATTGATAATGAAAGAGAGTAGATAAATATTAACGACTTTGGTTTTGATAGAAATAAGAATTAAAATAATGGCGGCTAAGGCAATTAGTTGGGGAATATAGAAATTATAAAAGGATAAAACAAAGGCCAACAAGGTGGTGATTAGAAAATAGATAATAAGAACCATAGAAATAGTATATATTAAATTTAGTGGACAAAAAGAAAATAGTTAATTGGCTAGTGATTTTAGGAATTTTGTTTATTACTTTTGGCATTGGAATTAATTTAAGGCAGCAGGCAAAACCCCAGGTGGAAATTATAAAAAAGGCAGTTAAGATTGATAATTTAGTTAATATTAATACGGCTGATTTGGGTGAATTGGATACTTTGCCAGGAATTGGACCAAAAACGGCCCAGAAAATTATTGACTATCGGATTAATCACGGGGGTTTCAAAAGTATTGACGAGATAAAAAATGTTAGTGGAATTGGACCGAAAAAGTATGCAGACTTGGTTACTAAAATTAGTCTCTAATATTTTTCAGGCCTTGCCAGTAAAGGAGGCGGGATTGTTAGCAGGTATTTTATTTGGAGACAAAAGTGGCTTTTCTAGGGGTTTTTATAACGACTTAAAAAATATTGGTATTGTTCATATTGTGGTAGTTAGTGGTATGAATGTAATGATTTTAGCCCGCTTTTTCATTGAAAGCTTGGCAGGGTTGATAGGTAGAAAGTGGGCAATTTTGTTAGGATTATCAGTAATTTGGTTTTATAGTCTAATGATTGGTTGGCAACCGCCAATTTTGAGGGCAGTTTTATTGGTAACTTTTCTTTACTGGGCTCAACTCTTGGGAAGAAAATTTAATCTTGGTCGAGTAATAGTTTTAATAATTTTAATGATGATTTTGGCTGATTATACTATGCTATCCCAGGTTAGTTTTTGGTTAACTTTTATTGGATTTGGAGCAGTAGTTTTAGATCCTTATTGGGTATGGCTTTGGATTACTCCTGTTTTAGCTCTGGTGTTTGGTAGGATAAGTTTGATTGCTCCTTTAGCTAATGCTTTAGTTTTGTTTTTAGTGGAAATAATTACTATTATTGGCGGGTTAGGGGCTGTTTTAAACAGCAAATTTATTTTATGGCTAATTATGCCTTTACTGCGGTATATCATTATTGTTACCAATCTTTTAGGTCAGTTAAAATGGTCTAGCCTGACAATTAAGTTTAATTGGCCAATGATGATCGGCAGTTATTTATTATTGATTTGGTTTTATCTTAAAAGGCGTGATCTTAAGCAGAAAAAACCAAATTTTACTGGCAGTTAGCGGTCTACTTTTGGCCTTTTGGTTTTGGCAAGTAAGGCCAGATAATCGGACCCGAGTAATTTTTTGTAATGTTGGACAAGGAGATGGTGCAATTGTTATTAAAAACAATTTTCAAATGCTTATTGATGCTGGTCCTCAAAATAGCAAAATGGCTGAATGTTTAGGTAGGTATGTTCCATTTTGGGACAAAGAAATAGAAGTTTTTGTGGCTTCACACAGCGACCAAGACCATATTGGTGGTTTAGCGGCGATAAAAAGGGGATACCACCTTGAAAAGGAGATTACCTACCAGAATATTGATGCCGGTGACGTAATTAGATATGATGGAATTGATTTTGTTGTCCTTAGTAACAGCGAATTATCTTTAATTGGAGTATTGAAAACTGGGAGTAAGAAAGTTTTGTTTATGGGAGATGCTGATGTAGGCATGGAATATCAAATTAAAGAGCCGGTGAATATTTTAAAAGTGGGTCATCATGGCTCAGAAACATCGACTAGCGAAGTCTTTCTAGATAGAATTAAACCCCAAATAGCAGTGATTAGTGTTGGTAGGGGTAATATTTATGGGCATCCCAAACAGGCTATTCTGGATCGTTTATCGGCCAGAGGCATAGAGATCAAACGGACTGATGAAGAAGGCGACCTTATTTTTGATTTATCTCTTGATAAATAGTTTCAGAAATTTGACTAATGATCTGACTAAGATTGTTAAAATTATTTCCCCGAGTCATAACACAGAGAAGATAAGGTTTATCAGGAACGTAAATAATGCCGCAATCGTGTAATTGGTATTCGCCGGTATTGGTGTAATGTCTTTCCCCGAACTTATGAGCGACTGTTATATTATTTGGTACACCAGCTACCAGTCCTTGGTGAAAAGTGGTTTGAGAGAGTAAATTTAAAGCCTTTTCTGACATAGAGCGGTTTAAATAAGAAGCATTATAAAGAATACGAAAAAATGAAGCATAGCCACTAACACTTAAAACATTACCCGTCGGATTATTTTTTGCTTTGGAAATATCAACTCCCAAATCAGTATATACTTTATACACTAGATCATTATCAATATGATCCAATAAAAGCCGATAAGCGTTGTTATCTGAAAAAATAATCATTCTCTTAACTAATTCCTCAACAGAGTAGGGTTGATTTAATTCTAAAGTTTTCTCCGGAAGGATATTTTGTTCTGATGGGTCATAAGTGAGAGTGTTGACAATTTCTTCCTGTAGAATAGTCGGTTTTTCCTCGGCCGCTTTATAGTAGGCTATCATTAAGGGAACTTTGATCAGGCTGGCGGGAGAAAAAAATTCTTTCTCATTAATACCAAACCAAGGTCCATTATTTAAATCGCGGTAATAAACCGAGGCAAAGGAAATATGATGATTATTTATTTTATTGTTAATGATTGAATTTGTTTTTTCCCTTAATTCATTTAAATTTTGATTGTTCGTGGCAGTCCAGAAATCACATTCGAGAAGAGGGTTGATAAATTGATAATGCTGTTTATCTCGGGTTTCTTTGAAACCAGGTAAATTAAACCGTGACAAGTTATATTTGGCTGTTACAAAACCCAAGACAAAAGAGACAATTAGTAGAAGGTAGTTTATTGGTTTCGTATAGGGTTTATTTTATAGTAAAATATGGGGAAATGAAAGATAAAATGAAAGATAAGAAGAATCTTTATGTTTTAGTGGAATTTCCTTATCCCTCAGGAAGCGGACTACACATGGGTCATACCTTTAGTTATGTTGGTGCGGATGTTTACGTTAGATTTAAGCGAATGCAAGGTTTTAATGTTTTATTTCCTATCGGTTGGGACGCTTTCGGATTACCAACAGAGAATTACGCTATAAAAATGAAAAAGAAACCCCAGGAAGTAACTGCAGAAAATATCAGTATGTTTAAAAACCAGATGAAAAAATTGAAACTTTCTTTTAATTGGGATAGGGAGATTAGTACGGCTGACCCCAGATATTATCGATGGACTCAATGGATTTTTATTAAGTTATTTGAGCAAGGTTTGGCCTATAAAAAGGAAGTACCGATTAATTGGTGTCCTGCCTGTAAGATTGGTTTAGCCAACGAAGAAGTAGTAGCAGGGAAATGTGAACGGTGTGGTACTGAAGTCGTAAAGAGAAGAGTTTCACAATGGATTGTTAAAATTACTAATTACGCTGATAAACTAATTGAAGGATTACAAGAAACAGATTTTGAAGATAAAATTAAAAAAGCTCAAATTAATTGGATCGGAAAATCAACTGGCGCCTTGATTAAATTTCCAATTTCTAATTCCGAATTTCAAATTGAGGTATTTACTACCAGACCTGATACTTTACCTAGCGCGACCTTTTTAGTTTTAGCACCGGAACATTCTTTTGTTTCAGATTTAATTTTGCAGTGCTCACGCCCTTCGGATGATTGCGCGCTGAAAATTAAATCTGAAACGATTGAAAATATTAGGAAGTATGTTGAGCAGGCGGGAAAGAAAAGCGACTTTGAAAGAGGGGAATTAAATAAAGAAAAAACGGGTGTCTTTACGGGTTTATATGCGACTAACCCTTTTAACGGCCAACTAATGCCGATTTGGATTTCCGATTTTGTTTTGGACAGTTATGGTACTGGAGCTATTATGAGTGTTCCATCTCAAGACCAGAGAGATAGAGAGTTCGCGAGGAAATTTAATCTGCCAATTATTAGTAAACCTAATTTAGATATGAAAGAAGCTTTGAAATATGGTCAAGTATTTACCTCATATCATCTAAGAGATTGGATTTTTAGTCGACAGCACTACTGGGGAGAGCCAATCCCGATGATTTATTGTGATCATTGTGGTTGGCAAACTGTTCCCGAGAAACAACTACCGGTAGTTTTGCCCGAAGTGGGATTTTATGAACCAACTGATACCGGTGAAAGCCCCTTATCAAAAATAACTGACTGGATTGACACGACCTGTCCGAAGTGTGGAAACAAGGCTAGACGGGAAACAGATACTATGCCTAATTGGGCTGGTTCTGATTGGTATTTTTTGAGATATTTAGATCCATTTAATGAAAAGGAATTTTGTAGCCTAGATAAGGCAAGAGAGTGGTTGCCGGTGGACATTTATATTGGTGGTGATGAACATAATACTCTTCATTTACTTTATTCTCGCTTTATTTACAAATTTTTGTTTGATTTAGGTTTAGTTACTTGTCCAGAACCATATCTTAAGAGGTTGTCTCATGGAGTAATTTTAGGACCTGATAACCAAAGGATGAGTAAATCTAGAGGTAATGTTGTTGTACCAGATCAAATGGTCGATCGATATGGAGCTGATGTGGTTAGAATGTATTTGATGTTTATGGGACCATTCAACAGTACTATGATTTGGAATGAAAAAGCCCTAATGGGGGTAAAAAGGTTTTGGGATAAGTTTCAACGATATCTTAATGAAGTTAAAATGACGACCCAGAATTGTTCTGAGGTGGAGGCAGTCGTTAACAAATTAATAGAAGAAGTTACTAATGACCTAGAAAAGTTTAAATTTAATACAGCTATTGCTAAGATTATGAAGGCATTTAAAAAAATTACTAACTACCAATTACCCATAACTAAAAGAGAAAAAGAAATTTTATTAGCTGTTATAGCTCCTTTTGTAGGTGATGATAGTCAGGTTGTTTGGCCCAAAGCAGATAAAAAATATTTAGTTACTAAAACGGTTTATTTACCGATAGCAGTTAATGGCAAAGTAAGAGATAAGATAAAAATAGATCAAAAGACTAATAAAAATATAGTTTTATTACAAGCACAAAAAATAGTTAATAAATGGGTTGGTGATAAGAAAATTGTGAGAAAAATTTATGTACCCGGAAAGATGATAAATTTTGTTTTGCGGTAAAAATTAATCTATTTTGTTTTTATTTTTTCTAGAAAGATTAAAACCTAAAAGGTAATTGTTGCGGGAAATATTTTATCCGCAAATAACGCGGGGATTAATTTTTATTTGCGGAGATTATTCTTAGCCATATTTGAATTATGCGGAAAATGCCTCTTTTGATGGTATCCCTAGGGGGAATTGAACCTCCATTACAGGTTTAGGAAACCTGTGTTCTATCCGTTGAACTATAGGGACATGGATTGCCTTTTATCTTTTGTTTTTATTACTAATCAGTTTTAGCAATCTCGATGTCGGGGATACTGGATTCGAACCAGCAACCTCCCGCACCCGAAGCGGACGCGCTAGCCAATTGCGCCAATCCCCGTAATATAAGGTTTACCCTTGTCTTTAAGTCTATCATTTTGACTTAGACTTTATCTGCCGACAAGGAAAGTTATTCATGAGTAATGGCTATTATAATACATTTAGAGGATATTCAAAACTAGTGATTGACTTATATTAATAAAGATCATAAGGTTTATAGATTGATATTTATTTTTTAGTAAACTAAAAGCTAAATTAGCAGACAACTGCCTTGACTGCTAAACAATTTAGATAGCAATAAAAGAAGTATTTTCGCACCACTTATAGTAATTTACTTTGTATTTGATCTAAAACCGGGATTAAACGACCTCCTCCGGAAAAGTTATAATATAGGTTATCTAATTATCTAATACTTAAAGCATAAAGATTATCATCAAGGATGATTATTTCACTACCATCGGTTTTAGAAGCAAGGAAATTATTACTGAATTTGCCTGAAAAAATGGGGCGAAGATTAGTTCCGTCATAATCAATAGTGAAAATTTTGTCTTGTTGGATAAAAATAAGGTTGTTTGAATCTGGTAGCCAGGAGAGAAGAGTTAAGTCTTGAGCATTGCCAATTTTAAAATTAGTATCATCTTTAATGTCATAAACGTAATAATTTCCTTTTTTAATTTGACGGGTTTGAGCCTGGGTACTTTGATTAGGTGGGGGCAGAATGAGGTTATCATCAAGGTTATAGTCGGATCGGGCTAAATATAAAAATCTTTCATTATTACTTGAAAATAAGGCTAGTGATGAAGAGGCAGTGCTGACAAAGTTTTGAAAGACGGCGGGTAACTTTTTAATACTTTCCTGAATTTGAACACTTTCTGCCCTTTTCCAAGAAGCTAAGATAATAGATTTATTGAGGGTTACATCCTGAAGTTTTTGATAAATAATTGGTTCTTCAAGGTTAATTAAGTAAGAGATATTACCATTTTGGGAAGTAGCGAGTAGTTCTTTACCATCAGGAGAAAATTGAAATTTAAATTTAGACCAATCAAGATTATGAAAATTAACAGCGATTAATTTAGGCTGATTTTTACTCAAAGGAAGAAGATTGTTGGTTAAATCATATTGGTAAAGCCCATTATTTTTTGAAGCAGAGGCGGAAGCAACTGCATAGATAATTTTGGTACCAGTAGGGGAAAGAACTGGATTAATGGCGCCGCTGAAGGTAATAGAACGAATATCTGGAGTAGTTCTAAATAAATAGGCATCAGTTTGTTGAACTACCTCTTTTTTTAAGGAAATTCTTTTTTGCCACGGAGTATAACCGTCTTTAACAATCTTAACATCGTAATCACCAGGCGGTAGATTAACAATGTTGTCAGTAGCTGTGACGAGGTGATTATTAATGTAAACTGAAGCTGCTTTGGGTTTAGAAGTAACGGAAAGAATTCCTGTTGCCTTCAGATTAATGCCTTGTTCTAGACTAATTCGGTAGCCCTGAGCATAAATAATAATTAGGCTGGTGACGATTATTATTGCTGTTAAAATAGACAAAATGACTTTTAAACTTCTTCGATCTCTCTTTTCAACCATATCTTTACTTATAATAATACCATGATTCCCACTAATTTACCGAGTTTACTTGGAGTTTAATTAAACCAGTTGATAGAACTAGTTTTAACCCAGGCGGTAGATTTACCTCCAGCAGAGTTAACAAAAGTTATCTCGGTTAGATCAGTAATTCGATTATTGTAATTAAAAAGATCTTTAGCTGTTATTTCACCCTCCCGTTGATTGTCTAAACTAGCTACATGGACTCTAATTTGATCAAGGGTAATATAGCCATGACTATGTTGATGGTAGCTGTTTTGATATTCTACCTCTCGATAGTAATCGAGACCAAAACTAGATTTTGTTGGTGATTGATCTAAGATTTCACCAGTAATATAGCCAGTAACTCCGTTAGGATAAACATAAGCCACTCGGCCTATAGGGTGGCCATTATTGAGATAAATCCGCCATTTAGACAGATTATTTATAAAATAATCCTTGGCATCTAAATCAAAAATTTGACTGCCATTTTCATCATTACCGGTTAAATAAGTGCGATTCCAGAGGGCCAGATAGTAATTGGTGGGGCAACCCCAGTAACGAATATAGCCATTAATTGTCTTTTCGATATCGCTTTGATAATCAACGATAATAATCGGTTGTGTCTGGTCGCTATAGTAAGCTAAGCCGGCAATGTTTTTATAGTTATCAGAGAAGTCATAAGTAATGTGATTGTAAGTACCCTCTATCGGGCTACCGTTTAAGTAATAAATTCCATCGAAATTTTGAGCGTAACCTACTATTTCCTTAAGATCATTGCTGCCTTGACGGACTACTAAAATATCTTTAAATTTGCCTTGAGATTGAGAAGGAATATTATCCGCTCGACGCAAGTTATTATATCTGGTATCTAAGGCTAATTTTTGGTAATTGTTTGGATTATAGTAAAAGAAGGCGGAGTTTTGGAGAAAGTAATCAGCAGCCTCCCGGTCTTCGAAGAAAGTATCCCGACTTTCAATTTTGTTTAAAATAATACTGTAGTAAGTGTTGGCTCTTTCGTCATTAGTATTACCTACCATGGTTTGAATTCGTTTAACAACTCGCGTTTGAATTTCGCTTAAAACTGGTTGGGATGATGAATTACCCGAGGATAATCTTTCATATCTTTTATCCAAGGTTAACTTAACGGGATCATTAGGATTAAAGTAGAAAAAGATAGAATTTTGAAGAAAATAATCAGCGGCTTCCAGATCATTAAAGGCTTCCTGTCTTTCTTTTTTATCTAAAATAGTTTCATAGTAAGCATTTGTTTGGTCATCATGATTGTTGCCAGGCATGGTGGCAATTAATTGTTGGATTCTATTCTTGATTTTACTTTCTTCGGAGAGAGAAGATTGATTTGTTTTTGAACTAAGGTTTTGATACCTTTGATCCAAAGCTCTTTTGGTTTGGTTATTGGGATTATCGTAAAAAAGAGAAGAATTCTTTAGAAAGTAATCGGCTGACGGCCAGTCACTGAAATCCTCTCCAAACTCAATTTTATCGAGGATAATTTGGTAATAATTATTTGCCTGCTCATCATTATTACTTCCTAACATATCAACAATATGGGCATATACCTTTTTTTCGATACTAGTTTTATATTCCTTAGCCAAAATTTGGCATGGATAAAAAAGTCCCAGTATTGTGATTAAAATAACTAGAGTTACTTTATTACTAATTTTCATAGTTGCTAGTATAACATATATTTTATAAGATGCAATAGGTAATATGCTAGAATGAAATATGAAGTTGTTAAGAAGGTTAGGGATTGATTTGGGGACATCCAATACTTTAATTTGGGCAGAAAATGAGGGGGTAGTTTTGTCAGAACCAACCCTAGTAGCAGTTAGTATTGAGGAAAGAAAGATTTTAGCAGTCGGTAATGAGGCCAAGGAGATGGTGGGTAAAACCCCGGAGTATATAGAAGTAGTTAAACCTTTAGAAGATGGGGCTATTGCTGATTATGAAGTAAGTGAAGCAATGATTAAAGCGTTTTTACGCCGGGTAATTGGTAAAAATTGGTTTGTCGGGCCGGAGGTGATGATAGGTGTTCCAGCTGGCATAACTCAGGTAGAACAAAGAGCAGTTCTAGATGCGGCTCTGGGAGCCGGCGCCCGGAAAGTATATTTAATTGATAAACCGTTAGCAGCCGCTATCGGTACTAAAATTCCTGTGGCAGAGAGTTTGGGTAACATGATTGTTGATCTTGGTGGAGGTAATACGGAAGCAGCTGTAGTTGCTTTAGGGGGAATTGTTACTCATAACAGTGGTAAAGTAGGTGGCATTAAGATTGATAGGGCGATAGTAGATCATTTTAGGAAGGTCTATGGAATAATTATCGGGGAACAGACAGCCGAGATGGTTAAGATTAAGTTAGGTAGTGCCGTTAAACTAAAAAGGGTAGAAACCACAGAGGTAACCGGAAGAGATTTTTTATCTGGTTTACCTAAAAGTATTCAAGTTGATTCTGAAGCAGTTTATGAAGTTCTCAAACCTATTCTGGGGATGATTTTGGAAGTAATTCAGGGAGCCTTAGCAATAACTCCTCCGGAACTTTTGTCCGATATTATTGACAGAGGAATTGTGCTGGCCGGAGGAAGCTCTCAAATAAGAAATTTGAATGTGTTATTAACTCGAGAAATTGGGGTGTCGGTTCATGTTGCTCTCGAACCGCAATTATGTGTTATCAAAGGAATTGGTTTAGCTTTAGAAAATTTAGATACCTATAAGAAAGCACTTTGTCAGCAGTAGAGGCCAATTATTCTGTTTTAATTCTTATCATATAATAGTAGAAAAGTATTATAAATAATTATTTTCGTTTTTTTACCTATTATAAGGTATATTATATGAGTAAAATTATTGTTCATTAGTGTTGAACTAAGTTAATAAAATTTATTAAGAACTTACTCCTATAATAATGATAATAAAAAGCAATGATCCAGTTGTTTATATCATTCTTATAATGATCATAAATTTTTTATTAAGTTTTTCTTCTTAATCTTCTTAAGATAATTTCATTGTCGATAGAGATCTTTCACAAATAAGAGTTAAATTTTTAAAGTGGTAAAATAATAAGATAGATGGATAAAAATGACGATACTAGCGTACAAATATTCAATATCAGTCTTTTTGGCGGAACACAAGCTGAACTGCTAAGTAAAATAACGAATTGGTTAGATTCAAAAAAAGAGAAAAAGTGGATAGCTACGGTTAATCCAGAATTTATAATGAAAGCAGGAGAAGACAGGCATTTTTTCGATATCCTTCAAAAAACCGATCTCAATGTGGTTGATGGGAAAGGACTTGCCTGGGCTATAAAAGTTAAACGACATCGAAAAGTAGAAGTAATTCCTGGCAGTGATTTAATGGCGGAATTATGTCGGATAGCAGCAGAGCGGGGTTATTCGGTTTACTTTTTGGGAGGATGGGAAGATCGAGCCCGACAAACTGCCTGGTTTTTAAAAAGAAAATATCCTGGCTTAAAAATAGCTGGTTATTATGCTGGCCAATGTCGAGGAAACGATCAAATTATTCGCGACAAGATAGGTAATAAATATATAGATATTTTGTTTGTTGCTTACGGGATGAAAACCCAAGAAGAATGGATAGAAAGAAATTTGAGGTGGCTCAAAGTGGGATTAGTTATAGGGGTGGGTAGGAGTTTTGATTATTATAGTGGTGCTTTAAAAAGGGCCCCAAAAGTTTGGCGTCAATTAGGTTTAGAATGGTTATACTCTCTGATCCAAGAGCCTAAAAGGTGGCGTCGTCAATTAGTTCTACCTAAATTTGCCCTAAAAGTTTTATTTCCAGCTCCAGATCAAGATTAAGTTTATTTTTGGCTTGGGATTGAATTAGTTTAATCAGGGTATAATAATCCCGAGCTGAAGCCTGATTATTGTTGGTAATAAAATTGGCGTGGATTGGGCTTATTTGGGCGTCGCCAATACATAATCCTTTGAGTTTTAACCTTTTGTCAATAATTGAACCAGCCGGTTCAAGCGGCATATCTGCCGGAAGGCGAGAAGGGTTCTTAAAGATACAGCCAAGGGAATTCATTGGCTGTGTCTTGATTTTTTGATTAACGATTTTTTGAACTTTTTGATAAGCAACGGCTGTGTTACCTGGTTTCAGTTGAATGACAGCTGATAATATTATAGGATATTCATTATCAAAAATTTCGGTCGATTTAGTTATAGTCGAAAAAAGACATTCGGGACTATGGATATTACCTTGGATAGCGCCGCCAAGAGTAGAGGGGATATAGGCAAAACTTTCTAAGCCAACTAACCCGTGCTTAAGTGAAAATTCAATAAGTTTGGCTAATTGAGTTCCTGACGCTGCCCAAATTTGATGGTGGGGAAGTAATTTAATAGCTGAAGCCGAATTTTTAATAACATAACCAGAAATACCTTGGTCGCTAATAAGAACGTTAGAGCCATTACCTAAAACCGTTATCTTTTTAATGTGTCGCTTTTTAAGACCTTCTAAAACCGCTTTAAATTGATGATAAGAGGTAACCTCGAGGAAATACTCGGCCGGCCCTCCAATTTTGACAGTGGTGTAAGGTGCTAGGGGAATATTTTTTAGAAATTTCATAAATAATGATATCACGGCCGGTTTCTAGTGCCAATATATTATAATAAATTAGTATAGGGAAAAATGTGGATAGGTGATTAAAAATAGAGTATCCTATAATATGTTTAAGAAAAAACTCAACTACGAATAAGGTAAAATTATTAGGATGATTTTAGGAATTGATCCAGGACTAGCTGGTACTGGTTGGGCAGTTTTGGAAGAGGAGGAATTAATAGATTGTGGCTGGATTAAAACTCAGTCTAATGAAAATATTACCGTGAGATTAGGTAAAATATGTGATATAATTGAACGGTTGATTGTTAAATATAAGATTGAAAATATAGCTTTGGAAAATTTATTTTTTACTAAAAATATTAGTTCTGCTTTAAGAGTTTCACAAACGATTGGAGCCATTAGGGCTACTGGTTTTAAAAGGGGCATTAAGCTGTTTGAATATACTCCACTCCAAATAAAATCAACCTTAGTTGGTTATGGTAGGGCAGAAAAATCACAAGTGGAACTAATGGTCAGAAATATCTTGGGAATTAAGCAACCTATTAAACCTTCTCATACGGCCGATGCCATAGCCGTTGCCCTGACTCATTTATATATCAAGCACGAGGTATAATGGAGTATGATTGCTAGTCTTCAGGGAAGAGTTGAACGGGTGAATAATGGTCAAATAGAGATTGAAGTAAACGGAGTAGGTTATCTTATTACTTTAGGTGAAAGACTAGTAAAAGATATAATTGAAGGGACAATAATTAAGTTAAAGACCTATTTATCCATCTCTGAAAATAATCTGGCTCTTTTTGGCTTTAAAACGGACCAAGAGGTTAATTTATTCAGAATGTTAATTACTGTTCCTGGTGTAGGACCAAAAACTGGATCTCAAATCTTAGGGAAAGCGGAAGCAGAAGTTATTATTAGGGCTATTAGTGAAGCCGATGTTGATTTTTTTAGTGAAATTAAGGGAATCGGTCGGAAGACAGCTCAAAGGATTATTATTGATTTAAAGCCCAAACTTGGCAGTTTTAAAGAGTTGGATTTAATCAAAAATGGTGAACTATTGGAAGATGATCTGTATCTAGCCTTGCAACAGTTAGGTTTTGAAGGGAAGGAAATTAAAAAAGTAGTTAGTAAGTTACCGAAGGATATTTTAACAATTGAGGAGAAATTGCAATGGTGTCTTCAAAATCTTTAAGACCACAGACATTGTCGGAATTTATCGGTCAGGAACCAGTAAAACATCAACTCCATATTTTTTTAAAAGCGGCTAAAGATAGGGGAGACTCACTCGACCATATTCTATTTTACGGCCCACCGGGATTGGGCAAAACAACTTTAGCCATGTTAATTGCTAAGGAAATGGCAGTTAATATTAAGACTACTTCAGGGCCGGCCTTGACTCGGGCTGGAGATTTAGCTTCTATTTTAACTGCTCTTAAAAAGGGAGATATTTTATTTATAGATGAAATCCATCGTTTAAATAAAAATGTGGAGGAAGCTCTTTATAATGCCATGGAAGACTATGTTTTGGATATTATTTTAGGTAAAGGTCCGGGGGCGCGAACGGTTAGATTAAATTTGCAAAGATTTACTATAGTGGGAGCGACGACCAGAATTGGTTTGATGTCGGGACCATTGCGTGATAGATTTGGTTATATCCAACAATTGGATTTCTATGATGAAACTAGTTTAGCGGAAATAGTTGCGAGGACAGCCGAAGTGTTGCAGGTGAAAGTTGATAAAGAGGCGGCTAGGGAAATTGGAAAACGGGCAAGAGGAACACCGAGATTAGCCATTAGGCTTTTAAAACGGATTAGGGATTATGCTCAAATAAAAAATAAAAATTTAATTACTCTTAAGGAAACAATGGAAGCCCTAGTTATGTTAGGAGTAGATGAATTAGGTTTAAATGAGACAGATAGAAAGTATTTAGATGTGGTTAAAAAACAATATGGCGGCGGGCCAGTAGGAGTGGAAAATATTGCGGCAGCTTTAACCGAAGATATCGGAACAATTACTGAGGTTTATGAACCTTATTTAATGAAAAAAGGTTTGATTAAACGAACTCCGAGGGGCCGGGTATTAGTTGAAAAAGGTTTATTCTCTTTGAATTCCCAGTAACCAAAGCACCGCTTCCTTGCGATAGCGTCGATCACCTCGAGCGTTGATTCTAATGGCTGGCAATTTACCTCGTTTACCCCAACGTTTGATAGTCAGTTTAGAAACCCGAAGAAGGTCGGCAACCTCTCCTACTGTCATAAGATCAGGTAGATTATCGATAGAGACCCCATTAACCTTTTTAGGTTTCACAGAGTTATCTTGTGATAGAGTTTGATCGGTCATTATAGTGGCTCCTCTTATATCAAAGTAATGTTTAACTGTAAAGAGTAAAACACATATGATACTAGTATGTCAAGATATCAAGATGGATTGGAGCGATGAAAATCGTCTTCAAGACGAAGTTCATCATTTTCAGTGGAGGGATGATGAGGGTCAGTATGGATCCAGATTTCGGCAACTAAACCTGGTTGTTTGAGGCCACTGAGACGATGGGGAATTTGAGGCTCCAATATAACAGTTTGATGGCGATTGAGGATAAATTGTTTATTACCCTGGGTAACTTTAACCGGGCCATTAATGACAAACCATTTTTCAGAGCGATGAAAATGTAGTTGAAGAGAGAGCTGTTTTTGAGGTTCAATAAGGAGAATTTTAGGACTAAGTGATCGATCTTTAGAGTTGAAGTCAGGAAAGAATAATTGGAGAAAACGACGGGTGGAATCAGGGGCAATATTCCAAAAAGCTCCCCATGGTCGGTTTAAATCTTTATTATTATATTTTAACTTTTGATTAACTAACCAGACTTCAGTTTGATTGACAAGTTCATTTTTAGTCATTTTTATATTATGATAAATATAGCATATGAAACCGGTGATAATCTGTGGGGGCATTGGAACAAAAATGTGGCCTCTGTCCTGTTGGAAAATGCCTAAACAGTTTTTACCGCTAATTAATGGAAAATCATTATTTCAGTTGAATTGGGAAGCCTTAAGATTGAAATTTAAACCGAATGAAATTTATCTTCAAACAAACAAAGAACAGGCAGTTATAGCTAATAACCAAATTTCGGAGATCATTGACGAAAATATTTTTATTGAGCCGGAGATGAAAAACCAAGGTCCGGCAACAGGTTTTGCCGCAGCTATGCTTTATCGGCAATTTCCTGATGAACCATTTATGTTAGTTCAAGCCGATGTTTTAAGACAACCAACGGAAAAGTTTTTGGAAATGATCGATCAATTTGATAATTTAATCAGACAAAAAGGTAAAATAGTAACTGGGGGAATGAAACCTAAAGAGGCTGTTATGGGAGTGGATTATTTGAAGATAAATAAAACAACGCGGCAAATGGAAGAGTGGTTAGGACGGGGAGAAAAAGAACAGATAGAGTCATATTTAACTACAGGTGATGTTTTAATCCATACTAATCATTATGCTTGGACACCAAGATTAATGTTGGATCTTTTTAAACGACGAAAGCCGGCATGGTATCAGCCGTTGGTTAATATTATTAACGGAGGAAATATAGCGGTTGAATATGCTAAAATGCCCAGTGGTCCGATTGAAGAGATTACCAGAGAAGAGTTACTAAATGGTTACATAATTGAATTGCCTTTTGATTGGGTTGATTTTGGTACCTGGGAATCAGTAGCTGATTATTTGGTTCGAAATGGTTTGTGGCAAAAAGATAGTAACATTTTGGAAATTGAAGGTCAAAATAATTTTATTAAAACACCTTCAGGGAAGAAAGTAGCCCTTATTGGTTTAAATGATTTGGTGGTGATTGACAATGGCGAGGCCTTGCTTATCACCACCAAAAATAATTCAGGTAAAGTTAGTGAAGCGGCAGCTTATTTTAATTCGACTTGAGCTCCCGCTGCCTCTAATTTAGTTTTAATCTCATTAGCAGCTTCTTTTTTCATAGTACCGATTTCGGCCGGAACATTGTCAACTAAATCTTTAGCCTCTTTAAGGCCTAACTCAGGTTTGAATTCACGAATAACTTTAATAACAGCGATTTTGTTGGCTCCGGCATTAGTTAGAGTAATGTCAAATTCACTTTTTTCTTCAGCCTCAGCCACAGGCCCGGTAGTATTAGGAGTAGTTCCTGTATTGTTTTGGGCAGGAGTTGTTCCCGTACCCATGCTCACCGCCACTGGTTGAACATTAAATTTTTCCTCAAGAGCCTTAACTAACTCTGAAAGCTCTAAAATTGAAAGTTCAGATATAGAGTCAATTAGTTTCTGGACTTTTGTTGATGTTTTATTTTCTTCCTTTTTCATAAAAATATTAATTTTTAATTTATAACTAATTCATTAATTTTTAGTAGTTACCATTTTGAGAGCTAGAATCAGTTGGGTTTGATTATAACTAAGGGTGTAGATCAACCTCTGAAGGGGATTAATGAGATTGTTTGTTAATTGAGATAGAAGGATTGATTTGGAAGGAAGATTAATAAGGGTTTTAATTTGATCAATTGTCAATAGTTTTTGTTCGTAAATTCCATATTTAAATTCGATTACTTCCTTATCTTGGCGAATTTTTTCAATTTCCTTTAAGGGAGTTATCTCATCTTTTTGACAGAAAACAACTGCTGTTGGGCCGATCAGCTCCGTTGGTAATTTAATACCTAGTTGACTTATGGCCCGACTGAGGAGGGAATTTTTAATAACCTCTATTACGCCCCCATTTTCTTTGACTTTAGCCCTAAGGGCGGCAAGATCACTGGCTGTTAGACCTTGGTATTGAAATAAAACCACCGAACCAGCCTTTTTTATATTTTGAGTAATTTCTAAGACTTTTTCTATTTTTTCAATAGTGGGCATAGACACCTTTTCCCTCAGTAGGATTTATGATAACACCTACTATCTTAGGGTTAGACAAGGAATTATATCATGGTATGATATAATTACAACCCCGATGAGGATATATTTTGTCGCTTCCCCTAGAACAGTAGCTAAAAATCCTCTTGTGTTTACTAAAATTTATAGGATTTTAGCCAAGCATAATAAAATGGTTGATAATTCGATTTTAAAATGGACCAGAGAAGGTTTTAAGGGATCTCCCGGTTATGAAAATGCGGTGGAAAAGGTTAAAAAAGCAGAAATAGTTATAACTGAGGTGTCGTGCCATAGTTTATCGATGGGTTTTGTGATCAGTCAGGCTTTAGAGTTTAATCGACCAGTAATCGCTCTTTTTAGAAAAAGAAGAAAGCAATCGTTTTTGAAGTGGATGAAAAATAAAAAATTGGTTCTAGCCGCTTACGATGAGAAGACTATTGCTAAAGTAATTAACCGGGCCTTAAAAGAGGCAGAAAAATTGGTTGATGTTCGGTTTAATTTTTTAGTTAATCAGAAGATTTTGGCTTATTTAGATTGGGTAGCCCGTAAAAAAATGGTCCCCCGGTCAGTTTTCTTGAGAGATTTGATTGAAAAGGAAATGGTTAAAGATAAAACATATAAAACTAGTTAGATTGTTTGATGGTTTGTTTAAAGTTAGCTTTTATTTTTTGCCAGTAAGGTGATTGACGACAGAGAAATTGTTGGTCAGATTTATCTTGAAGCCAAGCTTTCACTAATTCCTCAAGATAAATGGTATTTTGTGATCCTTTGACTAAAATAGCCGCTCGATCAGGAAGGGGAAAATTGACTGCCTGCCACCAATATAAAAAGGTAGGAGGGTTAAAAAATTTTTGGGTATTAGGACCGATACCAATAACCAAGTCAGCTGTTTTTCGAGCAAGGCGATAGATTTGCCGATGGGCATTTTCAGTTTCATTACCCAGTTCTCTCATATCACCCAGAACAGCTACTCGGGGATGAGGAAAAGTTTTCAAAAATTTTAACATTTCCATCGCTGCAACCGGCGATGAGTTATAAGAACTATCGATGATAGTAGAATGATTAATTCCCTTAAATAAACGACAACGGCCAGGTGGAGGAAGAAAATTAGTAAAATCTGGTTTAATTTTGAAAATTTTAGCTACAACGGCGGCAGCGCCAAGCGTTTGACCATAGATTACGGGAAGATGTTTAGGTGTCTTTAATTGTTTTATTTCGATCACTTTGGCAGAGGTTTGGATATAGGGTTTTAGGACAGGATTGATGATAGCATAGCCGGTTTTAGGTAAATTATTGATTAATTTAGCTTTTTCTGTAGCAATAGCCTTAAGACTCGGAAAATTTACCAGATGAACACTACTAACATTAAGAAGGATGCCAATGTCGGGTTGGACTATGGAGAGGAGGTAGTCCATATTTTTAGGTGGTTTGATACTGTCTATGCCCATTTCAATTATTAAGATATCGTAAATCTGCCAATTAGCAATCAATGCTAAGACTGCTAATACGAGCAGAATTGCCCAGTTGATAGGGGTATATTCCTTTATATTGAGTCCTAGAATACCTAACGGAATGCCGGACTCGGAATTGTAACCGGAAATGGCTTTAAGGCGAAGGTGGGGCTTTAAGACAGTTTCGATAGCCAAGATAGTAGAAGTTTTTCCGGCCGAGCCGGTAACCCCGATAATTTTTAATTTGGGATTAAGAAATTTGAGTTTGCGGATCTGAAGCCGGGCAAAGAAACGAAGATAGAGGAGAACTAGGGTGGATAAGTGCTTACGCATTGGTGTATTTTAACACTGAAGTACCTCCAGCTTTTTGGGGCTGTTAAACCAGATAATTAGGCTTC
>ERZ795052.1618-NODE-1618-length-29667-cov-23.673815_pt1 | contig 29667 bp, 22 predicted proteins | sample MGYA00375136_ERZ795052 | MGnify/ENA primary metagenome ERZ795052 (study PRJEB30181, sample SAMN05720156) | activated sludge metagenome | isolation source: Anaerobic digester | place: Japan | collected 2015-05-26 ... | reverse complement strand
ATGGCTGCTACCAATACCGCCGGAACACCTCCATCATCATTCCGTTTGTTTAAATTTGCCGATGCCAACAAAGCTTTCTCGGGTTTGGACTGCTTGTGGACCTTTCCAATGAAAGGCATGGGTGGCTCATCAAATGCTTATCGTACAGCCATGCCTTGTGTAGAAGTTAATGGCAATACCGCGAAAATTTACGTTTACACCGGTGAAAATGGATACGGAATGTATGAATTTAGAGTTACACAGTCGGGGAAACCGGAAATATCGCTGCAACCAGTAACCGTATCAGTTAATGGAAACACGTTAAAACTTTCGGAAACGGTAGCTAACCTTAGCATCTATAACATTACCGGCCAGTTAATTGGAAAGTTTGCCAATGTTTCTTCCGTTGAAGCTCCGGGTAAAGGAATATTTGTTGTAAAAGCAACTACATTACATGGTGAAACAGCCATACAGAAAGTTATTGTTAAATAATTCTTCTTTCATTTTATTCAAACATGTGGCGGCAAATTCGCCACATGTTTGAATTTCAATTTTTTCAATTATATTTTCCTTATTTTGCTTCCATACCTGCCTTGACAAAAAATTTCAATCGGTCTGTTTTCTCAAAAAATAAGATCCTCATTTTTCACTCGGAAATTCATTCGTATTTGCATACCTTATTTTGATTTCTTAGAAAATTATCAGAAAAGTCAACAGCCATGAATAAAAAAAACTTTCTTTTCCTTCTTGTGAGTCTCGTTTCCTTTATTGGTTCGGCACAAACCATTGATATTGACGGGAAAATATACAGTATTGATACACTGGCCAATTACCAAGTGGGTCCCGGCACTACTTATACCGGTCTTAGACTTAAAAGCAATACGCGTTTGGATGTATATTTTTTAAAAACAGCCCTCCATCATCCCTATGTAACGATAAAAACCACTTTGGCACGCGATTCCATTTATGGAACAGAAACTCCTTCTGCTATGGCTACCCGCAAAAGTAAAGAAGGCTCGGTGTATTTTGCCGGAACCAATGGCGACTTTTTTACCACTTCAGGCAGCTATCTTGGTATGCCGATTGGCGGATGCATGGCAGATGCCGAATTGGCGACCATGCCTGTGGCCAGAAAAATATTTGCTTTTGATGAAAATAAATCATCTTATGTAGGTCAAATGAGTTATAGTGGAAATTTAAAATTTCATCAGTCAGATTTTACGATTCATCATGTGAATCATTTACGCGCTACTAATGAATTGGTTCTTTACAATAGAAACAATGGAAAATATACTCATACCAATGCTTATGGAACAGAAGTTTTGGTTGAATTAATCGAAGGAGAACATTGGAAAACTAACAGCCCAGTAAAAGCAAAAGTTACCAAAATTGAAAAGAACAAAGGAAACATGCCTATTCCAGCAGGACAAGCTGTCCTATCGGGACATGGTACTTCTCAGACAATATTGGATAATCTGTCTTTGAATGATACAGTGGAAATTTCTATTGGCCTGAAATTAAATAACGAAATAACCGCACCATTCACAGAAATGATTGGCGGAGATAATCGAAAAGAAATGTTAAAAGATGGCGTAATTGAAACTTCAGAAGTTTGGAATGAACTTCATCCTCGAACGGCGATAGGATATTCACAAAATAAAGACACCGTGATTTTTTGTGTTGTAGATGGTCGTGGCGTTTCTGCCGGAGTTACAACCAAACAACTGGCCATTTTAATGAAAAGTGCAGGCGCTTTTTCTGCCATTAATCTCGATGGCGGTGGTTCAAGTTGCATGTATGTCAAATCCTTCGGTATTATGAACTCTCCCAGCGACGGCAACGAACGTGCGGTTGCCAATGGAATTTTTGCCGTAGCCTGTGCCCCAACCGATAATGTAATTGCAGAAATCAAATCCTACACGCCGATTATTCAGTTGCCCCGATATGGAGTAATTATGCCCAAATTTCTGGGATATAATCAATATGGCGTTCTGATAAATACCGACTTGAAAGGAGTAACCTTGAGTTGCACGCCGGATGTCGGTCAAATTTTGGATGATGGAAGATTTGTTGCAACCGGTTCTCAAGGAGGAATTGTAACGGCTCATTATAACAATATCGAAACAAAATTAACCATAAAATTAATAAACTCAGCTGAAATAGCATTTCGACTGGATTCGGTTTTGGTAGATCAACGCAGCAATTATCCCATTCAGGTTCAAACAACTATTGGAATAAATACGATGGATGTTCTTCCTGCTGCCTTGAGCTGGACTATTCGTGATCCTGAAATTTGTTCCATCAACGAAAATGGACAATTGACAGGGTTGAAAAATGGCAGCACTATGGTCATCGGCAGTTTGGGCGATTTTAAAGACTCTCTCAAGGTAACAGTTCAAATTCCAACTTCAGGAAGAATGATTGGCGATAACTTCAATATAGAAAACTGGACATTGAATGCTTCCACTCCTTTAAATGCAGTACTCAATACGCAAAACTTGCCTGCAAACTGGACGCATGGAGCTGCAGTCAATTATGTATATACTTCAACAAGAGCTCCTTTTATCAAACTTCTAAGAAATGCTCCCATGTTCGGATTACCAGATACATTAAAACTGGTTGTCAATGTTGGAGATATAAATATCTCAAAAGCTCTTTTGTCTCTCAGAGCTAACAACGCTTCTTCATTTGTATCGAAAGAATTTACTGTTATTCCAAAAAATACTGACACTGAACTTTCAGTAGCCATGAGCGAACTTTTCGACGCTACAGATATTGCCATTTATCCCGTCTGGTTCGACAACATCAACTTCTATCTCGGTACACAGACTGCAGGACAAGCTTATACGCTGGCTCTCAAAGAAATTGTTCTTTGCTATAAAGGAATAGAAATTTCAGGGCTGCCTTCTGTCTTGCTTTCTCAATACGAAGTTTATCCCAATCCACTGGAAGGGAATACGTTGAACATAAGAATAAAAAATAATGACGCAAAACTTCTGCAAGCTCAACTCTTTCATTTAAATGGTCAATGTGTGGCTTCTCAACAACTAAATCCAATGAATGGAATAGCTACTTTCAAGATTGGGAAGTTACCTGCGGGCAATTATTTCTTGAAAATTATTAATAAAGAAACTTCAGAAACAATAAATCTTCTGATCAAATAGAATCTTATTCACTATCATAATAAATTTAACAATTTCAAATATTTCAATTCACTATTATAATCATTTTAAAAACAGAATCCAATGAAAACATTCAAAATCTGTTTACTGGGGCTATTTTTGATAATAAACTCATTATCTGCTCAAAATGTAAACATTGTGAAGCGCTACAAAGTGAATGGAAACGACATCAAAGGTTCGTTTCCGGTATTAAGCCCTGCCGGAGATAAGCTCTTGTTCTCATCGGAAAATCACAAAGGATTGTGGCTGTACGACTTAAACTCTAAAGAATTGATTACTATTTGTGAAAATGAAGGAGCAGGTTATGCTCCGATATTTAATGCTGATGGTACAAAAGTTTTTTACAGAAAGACTATTTATCAGGACAAACGAAAATTTGATGCCATCGAAAGTTTTGATTTAGTAAAAAAACAAAAAGTCGAAATGATTTCACCACAAAGAAATTTGTCTCTTCTGCAAAATTATCACAACGGATTTTTGGTATCTACCGACCGAAAACTATTGAAAGCTACTTTTGGTAAAACAATGAATAATATACCTCCCTATGTTTGTACGGAAGACTTGAAACTGGTAGTTTATGCCAATGGAAAAAGAACGGAATTAAATCCGATTGGAGAAAACGATGCCAGATACATTTGGGTTTCACTCTCTCCCGATAGCGAAAAAATTCTCTTTACCGTCGCAGGAAAAGGGACTTTTGTATCCGATTTGGAAGGAAAAATCGTTGCTTCGCTCGGATACCTGAATGCGCCGGTTTGGTATGACAATAACTTTGTAGTGGGCATGCAGGACAAAGATGATGGACATTTTATAACTTCCTCGAAAGTGCTAATGGTTTCGCTGAACGGTAAAACTAAAATGACCTTGAGCCTCGATAGCGAAATTGCCATGTATCCTTCAGCTTCTTCTAAAGGAAATAAAGTTGCCTACAATAAATTGGAAGGAGATATCATAATAGTGGAATTGAATGTAAAACCATAAATCAGTAAAAAATCATGAATTTTATCAAAAGGTATGGCTTGCTAATTTTTTTAGCGATTTTTGCCGTTTCTTCCCCATCCCAAAATTTATCAGGTATAAAAATATGTGTTAATCCCGGTCATGGCGGTTACGACAGCGATGACAGAAATGTAGTTATTGCTCCTTTCACTTCAGGCGATCCGAACGGATTTTGGGAATCGAAAAGCAATTTGGACAAAGGATTAATGCTTAAATCAATGTTGGAAAATGCTGGTGCGACGGTTATTATTACCCGAACCACCAATACTACAGCAGACGATTTACCATTATCTCAAATTGTAGCTATGGCAAATTCGGCAAATGCAGACTACATGCTTTCTATCCACAGCAATGCAGGGAATGGTATTGCAAACTATGTTCTACAACTTTATGCGGGCCTCGATCCTAACGATACCTATACCTATCCTACACCCACACCTTTTTCGGATGAAAGCAGAGCCATCAGTACAATTGTTGCACAAAATCTTTACTCAAACCAGATAACCAACTGGTCGGCAACTTATGCAGTGCGTGGTGATAAAACATTTGCACGCACAGCTATGGGTTGGAGCGACGGATATGGTGTGCTGCGTGGATTAGCTGTTCCAGGAGCTATTTCTGAAGGATCTATGCATGACTATATTCCTGAAACCTACAGGCTTATGAATATGGAATATAAATGGCTTGAAGCCTGGCATTTCTTTAAATCCTTTTGTCAGTACTATCAGGCAGGGAACATCCCAACAGGAAACATTGCCGGCTCCGTTCGCGACAGTCGAAATATAATTCAGGAAAGCTATTATAAGCTGAAAGACACCAGAGATGAGTTGCTTCCTCTAAATGGTGCAACATTAACACTTTTGGAAACAAATGAAACTTATACAACAGATCAACTTCACAATGGAGTTTATATGTTTAAAAATCTCGCTCCGGGAGTTTATCATGTAAAAGCGGAAGCCAATGGTTATCATGCTCAAATATTTGAAACTACAGTTACAGCAAATAATACCACATATTTGAATATAGATTTGAATAAAGTAAGAAATACTCCACCACAAGTAATTTCTTACTCTCCTAATATTGCTCCTCCCGACAGTGCCGAATGTTCTACCGATATTGTTTTGACTTTCAATTGGGATATGGATGTAACTTCAACAACAGAAGCTTTTTCGATTACGCCGTCAGTAGAAGGAACCATCACTTTTGAAGACAGTCAGCGCATTTTGCGATTCAAACCATTGCTCCCGCTTGAAAAAGCAACGCTTTACACTGTTCGATTGGCAAAAACTGCTAAACACCCCGACAATTTAAGCATGACTGAAGATTTTACTTTCCAGTTTTTAACCAAAAATAGAAATCGTTTAAAATTACTTGCTGCTTATCCCTATGAAGGTAATCATAAAGTTTATACAAAACCTCAATTCAGATTCATATTCGATAGAGTTTTAAATACCAGCAACTTACAAACTGCTGTAAAAGTACTAGACAAAAATGGAACTGAATTGACTAAAAATGCACGTAGCGTTTTAAATAATAAAGTTCAAGCTCCTTATGGTTCTACCTACTTTGAACTAACCAACGCCTTAACTCCAGATGAAGAATATAAAGTGTTGATTGCAGGCAATGTAAAAGATGAAATTGGCATGCCTTTGGTGGAACCAATAGAAATCAATTTCAAAGCTTCTAATGTTTTAGTTACAGATCAACCTATTGTTGAAAAATTTGAAACAACAAATAGTTACTCTTATTCAAATGACCAAAGTTTAAATGTTTCCTCTGCTTCCGTGTCTCGTAACACTTCTAAAAAACTTTTTGAAGCTTCCTCTTATTTATTCAGCTACAGTTTTTCAGAACCAGAAGCCTATGCAACTTACCTGGCAACAACACTTGGATTTGTTGCTACACATGATAAGGTAGTCGGCCTTCATGTGTATGGAGATTTATCGGGAAACTCGATAGAACTTCGATTTGTTGCAGGTGCAGAAGTCAAATATGTTAAGTTGTGTGATTTGAATTTCTTTGGTTGGGAATTTGTAGAAACTAAATTAGACCATTTACAAGAAGGGCTGCCATATGAATTTACAGGTTTTAGAGTAGTTAGAAATGAAGGGATTTTGTCTGGTAATGGAGAAATTTATTTTGATAATATGCTTCTTTATGATGAGCCAATAATGGCTATTCCGCAAGTATTGAAAAATAAAATACTGATTTATCCGAATCCTGCTTCAAACATGGTAATGGTTAAAACTTCCGACCAATTCATTTCTCAAATGCAGCTTTATTCTTTGCAAGGAAAATTATTGAAAGAGACAAATAAAACAAATTTGGATATCAGCAACGTCGCTGCCGGAACTTATGTGCTGAAAATAAAGACAGAGAAAGACATCGTCAGTTTTCCGTTAATAATCGTTCACTAAAAAAAACACAAATATCAGTGAAGAGCTTACTTATTATGTACACTCTTCACTGATATTTATATTATAATCCTATTTTTTCAATCTTTTCCCTTCCAGCATCTTCCCTGAAAAGTATTTCGCTTGATGAGTTGTTTCTCTATTTTTGAGGTTATTTCAAAATTTTTTATTTTCCATTGCGGGGCTATCACCAACCCTTCGGGCGATTGAGAAACAAATCGTTCGACAGCGATGTTTGGAGAAAGTCTCTCCAGAAAATCTACCACCAAATCGACAAATTCGTCAACAGTAAAAAGTTGAAACCACTCGGGATGTTGACGATATTGAACCGCCATCACTGTTCCTTTCACTATCTGAAGTTGATGAAGTTTCAATGCAGTCAAAGGCAATCGGGAAATTTTATCGGCATGTTCAAGTATTATTTCCTTACTTTCAAATGGAAGTCCCAGAATCAAATGAGCACCGGTTTTGATGCCTCTGCGAGCAGTTTCCTTCACCGCAAATTCGGCACAAGCAAAATCATGCCCGCGACGAATAAATTCCAATGTAGCATCCGAAGTTGATTCAATGCCGTACTCAATAAGAACATAGCTGTTTTTAGAAATTCTTTCGAAATAATCCAATACATCTTCACTCACACAATCGGGACGAGTGCCGATTACCAAACCTTTTATTTTTGGATGATGCAAAGCTTCTTCGTACAGCGATTTCAGATTTTCAAAACTATCGTATGTATTTGTATATGATTGAAAATAAGCTAAATAATATTGACTTTTGTATTTATGCCGAAAAAAATTTACTCCTTCATCGAGTTGTTGGGTGATACTTTTCACCGGTTTACAGTATTCGGGTACAAACGTCTGATTGTTGCAGTAAGTACACCCACCCCAGCCTTTTGTCCCATCTCGATTGGGACAAGTGAATCCGGCATGAACGGAAATTTTTTGAATGCGTTCATCAAATTCTGATTTCAAAACCTGATTGTAGTTTAAATATCGTTGCTGAAAGCCGGTATCCATTCCCATTCTGCTAAAATTTTGCATGAAAGGTAAAAGGTAAAAAAGCGTCATTCGTTAATAACTATCTCGAATGACGCTTTCAATATTCTAAAAAATCAATATCGTTAAATTCCTAACGAAGCGCGAACAGCTTCAATTTTCTTTAAAGCTTCAGTTTCAGCCTTGTCAAAATCGGCTCGAGATTTCATTTCGCCCCTAACTTCAATATAAAATTTGATTTTAGGCTCTGTACCTGAAGGACGAACCGATATTTTGGTGCCATCTTCCGTAAAAAACTGCAATACATTCGATGTGGCAGGCATATTCAATGAGTTTTCTTCATTGGTTTTTAGATTTAACATTTTCAAAGTTTGAAAATCTTTGATAATAGAAACCTTTGAGCCGGCAATTTCTTTGGGAGGATGATTTCTGAAGTTGCGCATCATTTCCTGAATTTCATCCGCACCTGATTTTCCTTTTTTAACAATGGAAATTCCTTTTTCTTTTCCGTATCCGTATTCCAGGTAAATATCCTGCAAAAGTTCAAAAAGAGATTTTCCCTGATCTTTTGCCCATGCAGTAATTTCAGCCATCAAAGCGCAGCAGGAAACGGCATCTTTGTCGCGAACAAAATCTTCCGGCAAGAAACCGTAACTTTCCTCTCCTCCACCAATGTAAACTTTTTTGCCTTCATTTTCGCGAATGACGGAAGCAATCCATTTAAAACCGGTATAGCAGTCGAAACATTCTACTCCGTTCCGATCGGCAATATTTTTGATAAGTTCTGTCGTTACAATCGTTTTTACGACATATTCGTTGCCTGTGAGTTTTCCCAATTCTTTCCAGCGCCGAATCAGATAATACACAAACAAAAGAGCTGTCTGATTGCCATTGACCAATATCCATTCGCCTTTGTCGTTTTTTACGGCAATTCCCATTCTGTCGGCATCCGGATCGGAAGCCATCACAATATCGGCATCTACTTCTTTGGCTTTGTTGACAGCCATTTCCATCGCAGCCGGTTCTTCGGGATTTGGAGAAACAACAGTAGGAAAATCACCACTAATTACATCCTGTTCCGGCACATGAATAATATTTTTAAAACCGTATTCTTCCAATGCTCTCGGTATAAGGGTAATTCCCGTTCCGTGAAGTGGCGTATAAACGATTTTCAAATTGCTATGCCGACGAATGGCCTCTGGCGACAGGGAAAGAGTTTTAATTGCGTCGATAAAAGCTTTGTCGATTTTTTCTCCGATGATTTCAATCAATTCGGGATTGCCTTCAAATTTTATGTCTTCCACCCGAGTGATTTTATTGACTTCGGCAATTACGTTCACATCATGAGGTGAAACCATCTGTGCGCCATCGTTCCAATAGGCCTTGTAACCATTATATTCTTTCGGATTGTGCGAAGCTGTAATAATAATTCCACTCTGACAACCCAAATAACGAATGGCAAAAGAAGTTTCGGGCGTAGGTCTTAAATTTTCAAACAAATAAACCTTAATGCCGTTTGCCGAAAAAATATTCGCCGAAATTTCGGCAAAATGACGGCTGTTGTTGCGGCAATCGTGTCCAATTACAACACTGATCTGAGGTAAATCGGAGAATTGAGCTTTTAAATAATTACTTAAGCCTTGCGTGGCTGATCCTACGGTATAAATATTCATCCGATTGGTTCCCACGCCCATAATGCCACGCAAGCCACCGGTACCAAATTCCAAGTCTTTATAGAAAGCTTCTATTAACTCTGTTTTGTCTTCGGCGGCCATCATTCTGCGGATTTCATTTTTGGTATTTTCATCATAATTTCCATCCAGCCATTTTTGTGCTTTCGACATCACTTCCTTTAATAATGCATCATTTTCCATATTTTTATATTTTTGATGTTAACTTTTTAATTTCTAAAATTCAAAAACGCTTCTGCCCCACTTGTTTTTTGTTTCTGTTTCGATCAAATTTCAAATGAAATTTTTAAATCAGGAAATTACCTGCAGATTAAAATATCAAACAAATTCGGCTTTTCTCCGACAAAAATAATAAATTTAGGTGTTAGGTCAAAAAATAGACTGTTTTTAAAACTAATAGATTCAACTATCAAGTCGAAATTGCATTAATAATTTCATGAACTCATTTTTAAGTATTGGGTAATTAAAATCAAATTTTTCTCGATAAATTCGATGTTAAGTTCAAATTTGACCATCTTTTCTCTATAAAAAAGTGAAAAATCCGCTTTGGCCATTAAATTAGATTAAAACAAGACTATTTCCATCAAAGGCTTTGCATGAAAATGCTATTTTTGCAGTAAAGAAAGTTTTCACTATCAACGAAAAACACCAAACCACCATGAATATAAAATTTCACTTCTTATTGTTTACCGCTATTTGGCTGAGCGAATGCCTGCCTTTCCCATTGAATGCCGCTAAACCGCAAAAGGAAACCATTAAAATTCTGGCCATCGGCAACAGTTTTTCCGATGATGCCGTAGAATATTTGGATGAGCTGGCAATAGCCGACAGCGTTCCGCTGATTGTTGGCAATTTGTATATTGGTGGTTGCTCGCTGCAAAGGCACTGGAAAAATGCTACGGAACTCCTTCCCGATTATTCTTACCGCAAAAGCAATTTGGGCATTTTCACCAATCAGGATCACAAAACGCTGTTGGATGGACTTCTCGACGAAAATTGGGATATTGTGGTAGTGCAGCAAGTCAGCCAACTTTCGGGGAAATACGATACTTATTTCCCATATCTGCCAAACTTGATGAAATTCGTCAAAACACACGCCAAGAATCCAAAAGTAAAATTTGCATTGCATCAAGTTTGGGCATACGCACAAAATTCTACCCATGAAGGTTTTGCCAATTACGACAGGGATCAAATGAAAATGTATCTGGCCATCACCGAAACAGTGAAAAAGGTTGCAGCCACTACGGGGATAAAAATAATTATTCCTTCCGGAACAGCCATTCAGAATTGCAGAACCAGCGAAATTGGCGACCATCTCAATCGCGACGGTTATCACCTCGATTTGCATATCGGCCGGTATGTTGCAGCTTGCACATGGTTCGAAACCTTTTTTCATCGAAGCTGTGTCGGTAACCCTTTCAAGCCTGCCGGCGTAACCGACCGACAGGCAAAAATAGCTCAGTATGCAGCTCACTATGCCGTTCAGCGTCCCTTTGAAATTACATTGATGACCAATTTTGCATGGACTTTTCTCCCATCTTCAGAGAAAACAATTTCGGAATTTTTGGTTTATTAAGTTAAGAAAAATTTCAATTTATTATTTCCACTATCTGTACAGTTGAAAAGGGAAAAATATCAATAAGCCAACTATGAGAAGAATAAAGCATTTTTCACTGCAAAATAGCGCTAAGAAGGATATTACTTAATCATCTAAATTCAGGTTAAAAGTTATTAAATCAGATTTTTAACGTTTCAAATAGCTGTATATTTGCTCAACAAATTCAATAAACAAACAAAGAAAAAACAATATGGATCAATCGGTTGATATAAGGGAACTTAACGAACGTATTGAACGGGAAAGCTCATTTGTGGATGCTCTCGTTATGGGAATGAACAAGGTAATTGTAGGACAAAAACATTTGATCGAATCATTGCTTATCGGTTTACTGGCTGACGGGCATATTTTACTGGAAGGGGTACCCGGCCTTGCCAAAACGCTGGCCATCAAAACACTTTCGGACTTGATTAAGGGAAATTTCAGCCGAATTCAGTTTACACCCGACCTGCTGCCTGCCGACGTTGTCGGAACAATGATTTACAGTCAGAAAAAAGAAGAATTCAGCATTCGTAAAGGCCCTATTTTTGCCAACCTCGTTTTGGCGGACGAAATCAACAGAGCTCCGGCCAAAGTGCAAAGTGCCTTGCTCGAAGCCATGCAGGAACGGCAGGTAACGATTGGCGAAAAATCTTTCAAATTGGAAGAACCTTTTTTGGTGATGGCCACACAAAATCCCATCGAACAGGAAGGAACATATCCGCTTCCCGAAGCGCAAGTCGATCGTTTCATGCTGAAAGTCATCATCAATTATCCGAAAAAAGATGAAGAAAAACTGATTATTCGCGAAAACCTGCAAAAAAACATGCCTTCCGTTCAACCCATACTGAGCCCCGAAGACATTGTAAAAGCGCGCGATATTGTGCGACAAATCTATATCGATGAGAAAATAGAACATTATATTGTGGATATTGTGTTTGCTACCCGATTCCCGGAAGAATACGGATTGGAATCGCTCAAAAATATGATTTCGTTCGGTGCATCACCAAGAGCTTCCATCAATTTGGCGTTGGCAGCACGTGCTTATGCCTTTATCAAACGACGCGGATACGTCATTCCCGAAGATGTTCGTGCCGTTTGCTACGACGTAATGCGCCACCGCATCGGTTTAAGTTATGAAGCCGAAGCCAACAATATGACTTCCGAAGAAATGATTACCGAAATTTTGAATACGGTTGAAGTTCCATAAAAAACGGCTTTGTCATTAAGAGTGTTTAAAAATGTTCCACCGGAGACAGAAAAGAGAAAAATATGCAGCTAAAACTGTCGGAAAAAAGTGGAGAAAATTTTCCATCTACACGTTAATTTATGGAAACGAGTGAAATTTTAAAGAAAGTTCGAAAAATTGAAATAAAAACCCGCGGATTGTCTCAAGACATTTTTGCGGGCGCTTATCATTCCGCTTTTAAAGGTCGAGGAATGACCTTTTCCGAAGTGCGTGAATATCAATATGGCGACGATATTCGTACCATCGACTGGAATGTTACTGCCCGTTTTGGACGCCCCTACATTAAAATTTTTGAAGAGGAACGCGAACTGACAGTTGTTTTGCTCATTGATGTTTCCGGCAGTCAGGAATTTGGAACAGTTTCGCGCATGAAAAAGGACATGATGACAGAAATTGCAGCTACATTGGCTTTTTCAACAATTCAGAACAACGATAAAATTGGCGTGATTTTTTTCTCCGACAAAATAGAAAAATTCATTCCTCCGAAAAAAGGACGAAAACACGTACTTTACATCATCAGAGAACTGATCGATTTCCGCCCCGAAAGCAACAAAACAAATCTCGCAGGAGCTTTGCGGTATTTTACCAATGCCATAAAAAAACGCTCGACCGCTTTTGTCATTTCCGATTTCATGGACAGCAATTTTGACAATGAACTGACCATAGCCAACCGTAAACATGATGTAGTTGCACTGCAGATTTACGACGAAAGAGAAACGGAAATGCCGGACATCGGACTCGTAAAACTAAAGGATGCAGAAACCGGTCAACGTATCTGGATTGATACGGCCGACAAGCATTTACGAACATTTTACAAACACCATTGGGGAGAAAGACAACTGAACTTGCAGCGTGCATTTACCAAAGCAAAGGTAGATGCCGTCTCCATGAATACTTCCGACGATTATGTACAGGCGCTCATGAGGCTGTTCCAGATGAGAAGTAAAATTGGACGTTAATACGGAATTTTTTAAAAAATGCGAAAAAGGAATAAACATATAAAGCTGCTGATAAACTTGTGTATCAGTTTATTGGTTTCCACTACCCTGTCGGCTCAAAAATTTTCAGTTACTGTTAAAGTCGATTCTTCCGTCATTTGGATTGGTGATCAAACAGGTTTTACGTTGGAAGTATCTCAAGCTATAGGGCAAAAAGTTAACTTTCCGCTCTTTTCGGATACCCTTATTCACGGGTTGGAAATTGTTGAACCGCTAAAAATAGATACGGTTGCAGGAGACAACAATTCAATTCGCGTTTTGCACAAATACATTATTACGGCTTTTATAGATACCCTCTATTATATTCCTTCGTATCCTTTTGTTGAAGGTACAGATACGGTTTGGTCCAATTCTGTGTCGTTAAAGGTAGTGCAGCCATTTCAAATCGATACGGCTTCCAATTCCATAACAGACATTAAGCCCGTTTTTCAGCCAAAATATGACTGGTCGGGATTATTCAAAAAAATACTGTTGACATTGCTGGTGCTTGCTGTGCTGGCAGCGGCTTATTATTTCATCAGAAAAAAAATCCAGAAAAAACCTGTCATACTCATTCACAAGGAAGAACCGGCCATTCCGCCACACGAAGCAGCTCTCCATGCTCTCGACAAAATCAAGGAAGAAAAGCTTTGGATGAAGGGAAAATACAAAGAATACCATACCCAGCTGACGGATGTCATTCGGGAATACATCGAAAGACGCTTCCTGATCAACAGCATGGAAATGACTTCCAGCGAAATTTTGGATAATTTGCCGAAAAATATTTATAAAGAACAAAAAACGGCATTCTCAGCTTTACATCAGCTTTTACAGCTTGCCGATTTGGTGAAATTTGCCAAGTGGGTTCCATCGCCCGAAGAAAACATTTCGAGTTTGAACAATGCCTATTTGTTTGTGGAACAAACCAAAGAAGAAACGCCACTCACAGAAGAAAAGCAAACCGAAAAGCCTGTGGATAAAAAAGAAGGCGAAGAGTAAAGATAAAGCAAAAAAATTTGGTTAAACAGATAAAAAACGCTTACAATAAAAAATGACTTTTCATAATCCGGGATATTTATTTCTCTTGTTGCTGTTGCTACCGATTATTTATTGGTACATTAAGGAAATGCACAAGTCGGATGCGAGTCTGCAAATATCTTCATTGCAAGATTTGACAAAATTTCCGAAAAGTAAAAGGATAAAAATGAGGCATTTACCTTTTATTTTGCGTTTATTTACCCTCATATTCCTGATTATTGCCATTGCCCGACCTCAATCCTCCAATAGTTTACGAAACGAAACAACAGAAGGCATCGACATAATGATAGCCCTCGATATTTCGGGAACCATGCTGGCAGAAGATTTGAAACCCAATCGATTGGAAGCATCAAAAGCCGTAGCTACGGAATTTATTCTTTCCCGCCCGAACGACAACATCGGATTGGTGATTTTTGCAGCCGAAAGTTTTACCCAATGTCCGCTCACTACCGATCACGACGTACTTATCAACCTTTTTAAAGGTGTTCAGTACGGAATGATAGAAGATGGAACAGCCATCGGACTTGGGTTGGCCAATGCCGTGAATCGGATAAAAGATGGAAAGGCCAAATCGAAAGTCATTATTTTGTTGACGGACGGCTCAAACAATCGAGGCGACATTGCTCCGGTTTCGGCTGCCGAAATTGCAAAAACATTCGGTATCAGGGTTTATGCCATCGGTGTTGGTTCTCACGGAATGGTAAGAGTTCCGGTTCCTACTCCCCTCGGCATGCAATATCAGCTTATGGAATCGGAATTTGACGAACAAACTTTAAAAGCTATTGCCAACATTACCGGAGGTAAATATTTTCGTGCCACCGACAACCTGAAACTTAGAAGTATATACCAGGAAATAGATCAATTGGAAAAGACAAAAATCAGTGTTCGCGAATACAGCAAGAAAAACGAGATTTTTTACATTTTTGCGCTGGCTGCCTTTGTTTGCCTGATTTCTGAAATACTGTTAAGAAATACGGTATTGCGAAAAATTCCCTGACAAAATCTTTTGCATTAAAAATGAAAGAAATAGATTAAAAATTAATCAGATATTTTATGTTTCGATTTGCTCATCCGGAATATTTTTTTCTGCTGATTGTTGTTCCTGTGTTGATAGGGACTTTTCTCTACACGCAGGCTTTAAAGAAACGACGTTTGAAAAAATTCGGCGACCCGGAATTGTTGGCTGAATTAATGCCAAATGTGTCTTATCGGCGTCCTGTTGTCAAATTTTTTCTCCAGCTTTTTGCCGTAATCCTGTTGATTATCGTTTTGGCACAACCGCAATTCGGGTCAAAAGTGGAAAATGTTAAACGGCAGGGCATCGATGTCATGATTGCATTGGATGTTTCAAACTCCATGATGGCGCAGGACATTCAACCCAACCGACTCGAAAAAGCCAAACAAATATTGTCGAAACTGATTGACCAAATGAATGATGACCGCATAGGACTGATTGTTTTTGCCGGCGACGCTTATACCCAATTGCCCATAACGGTTGATTACGTATCGGCCAAAATGTTTCTTTCCGCTATATCGACCAACATGGTGCCAAGACAGGGAACAGCCATAGGCACGGCTATTGACTTGGCCATTAAATCTTTTGGACAGAAATCGCAAAGCGGAAAAGCCATTATTGTTATTACGGATGGTGAAAATCACGAAGACGACGCCATCAGCGCTGCAAAACTGGCTGCCCAAAACGGTATCAATGTACACGTAATTGGCGTCGGCAGCCCTGAAGGTGCGCCAATTCCAATTCCCGGTACCATGAGTTTCAAAAAAGACAAAGATGGAAATGTGGTCGTCTCCAAACTGAATGAAGAAATGTGTAAAAATATTGCTGCAGCCGGCAACGGGATATATGTCAGAGCCGATAATACAAACAATGCATATCGGATTATTTCAAAACAACTCGACACGCTTGCCAAATCGACTACTGAATCAAAAGTTTTTTCCGACTACAGCGAACAGTATCAGTCATTTGCTTTGATAGCACTGATAGTATTAATCATAGACTTTTTCCTCTTCGACAGGAAAAATAAAAAATTGAGCAAAATCAAAATTTTTGATATTGAAAATGAAAAGTAAATTTCAGAATTTTTCTGTCAAAACAAATGTACATTCGGAATTTAAAAAGGGAGTATTTCTCTTTTTGATAATGAGTATCCTTTCGGTTTCTGTTTCAGCTCAAAAGGGGAACAACGAGGTGAGAGCAGGAAACAAAAAATACAACAATAAAAAATACATCGAGGCCGAAATCGATTACCGAAAAGGACTTGAAAAAAATCCCAAATCGTTTGAAGGAAACTACAATTTGGGAAATTCGCTTTTTCGGCAAAAAAAATATGAAGAAGCTTATCAGCAATACGAAAAGGCTGCTTCGTATGCACCAAAAACAGAAAAGGAAAAACTGGCTGCCACCTACCACAACATGGGAAATTCCCTGTTGATGCAGAAGAAGATTGAAGAAAGTATTGAAGCCTATAAACAGGCTCTGAGACACAATCCAAAAGACAACGACACCAGATACAATTTAGCTTATGCCCAATCGTTGTTGAAAAAACAACAGCAGCAACAAAATAAAAACGACAAAAACAAAGATCAAAAACAAGATCAGAATCAGGACAATCAGCAAAATAAACAGAACGACAACCAAAAAGACCAAAAAAATCAGCAGCAGCAACAACAGCAACAGATGACTAAAGAAAATGCGCAGCAAATTTTGGATGCCCTGTCACAAGACGAAAAAGAAACTATGAACAAAGCCAAAAAGTTACCATCAAAACAGGAACAAAAACCTGACAAAGACTGGTAAATTTTTTGGATTTTTATCTGTATTTTTGTAATAAAAAATCTTCGAAATTGGAAGAATCCGAACAGACAAAGAAAAATTTAAGGAATTGTAAAAATGAAGCGCAAAATATTTCTTCTCTTTTTAATTTTTGCCGGTTTCATTGGCGTCAAAGCCGATGAACCTGTTCGTTTTACGGCTACGGCTCCATCAACCGTAATTTTGGACAAACCTTTTCAGTTGGTCTATACTATCAATGCACAAGGAAAAGATTTGCGCATACCCGAAATCAAGGATTTCGATATTCTGGCAGGTCCTTTTGAATCGCGCAGTTCCAGCATTCAGATTGTCAACGGAAAAAGAAGTTCTTCCATGTCGATTTCCTATACTTATACGCTAATGCCTCAACGGACTGGAACTTTTACCATTCCTTCGGCCAGCATTATGGTAAACAATCAAAAATATACTTCCAACGGATTGACTATAAAAGTTTTACCTGCCGATCAGCAATCTGATGAATCCTCTTCTCCTGCCGATAACGGAAGGAAATCGTCCCCGAAAAATATTTCCAATGAAAATATTTTTATCCGCACCATCCCTTCCAAAACAAGTGTTTACGAACAGGAGGCACTTTTAATTACCTACAAACTTTATACGCTGGTAGATGTGGCGCAGTGTGTAAACAAAAAAATGCCTGATTTTGATGGGTTTCTTAAACAGGAAATCGAGCAGACACAAAACAAGCAATTTTCTTACGAAAACTACAACGGACGCAACTATGGAACGGTAGTGCTTTATCAAACACTCCTCTACCCGCAACGGGCAGGTACCATTCAAATCGACAATGCTGTTTTTGAATCGGTGATTCGCGTTCAAAATCAAACTTCCATTCACAGTATTTTCGACGATTTTTTTGATTCCTATACCAATGTAACAAAAAATCTCGTAGCACCGGGACTGAAAATTACCGTCAAACCGCTTCCTGAAGACAAACCTATGGTTTTTGGAGGAGCAGTAGGAAATTTCACCATGAGTTCTTCCATATCCGCTCAAGAGGTGAAGGAAAATGAAGCTGTAACGCTTAAAATTAACATCGCCGGTAGTGGAAATATGAAACTGATAAAAACACCGGAAGTTAAATTTCCGAGCGACTTTGAAATTTACGACCCAAAAGTTACTAATAATTTTAAAACATCGGCTTCGGGCGTCAGTGGAACCAAAACTATCGAATATCTGTTTATTCCGCGTCATTCTGGAAATTTTGAAATTCCACCGGTAGAATTTTCCTATTTCGATCTCCGTGACAAAACTTATAAAATGTTGCGCACTCCGAGTTACAGCCTGAAGGTATTGAAAGGTTCGGGCAATCAAAACGCCACTGTTGTAAGCAACTATAATCCGAAAGAAGATATCCGGCAAATCAACAAAGACATTCGCTACATTTACACAGGCAACATCCGTTTGATAAAACCATCAACTCCTGTTTTCGGCACTACCCTGGCATGGCTGCTGTTCATTATTCCATTGGTTGTGGTTGTTGGTTTATTCTTCTTCTTCCGCAAAAAAGTCAAGGAAAACGCAGATATTGCTTTGGTGAGAAATAAAAAAGCCAACAAAATGGCTCAGAAAAGGTTGAAACTGGCTCAAAAATTACTCAAAGAAGGCAACAAGGATGCTTTTTATGATGAAATTTTGAAAGCCACTTGGAATTATTTGAGCAACAAACTCTCCATACCTGTTGCCTCACTTACCAGAGAAACGGTTTCGGAGGAATTGAAACTAAGAGGAGTAACCGATGAATTGACAAAGAAGTTGATGAAAATTTTGAACGATTGCGAGTTTGCACGATATGCACCAAAATCCGGACAACAGGAAATGGGTAATATTTACGAAGAAACTATTCAAGTAATCAGCGAATTGGAAGAAGCCATAAAAAAGTAAACAATTCGCAGATAGCGAAGATAAGCTTGTTTAAAAACACCATTTTATCTTAACAAATAAAATATCGGCTGTGCTGTAACAAACCGAATAAAAAATTTAAAAATAAACTATGAAACGTCTCATATCCAATATCATACTTATAATAACTCTCTTGGCTTCGCTGCCCCTCTCAGCGCAATCAGATGCAGTTAAATATGCCAACGACCTCTACGCCAAAGGAAATTTTCATGCTGCTGCAGAACAGTACGAAAAAATACTAAAAAACGAAGGCATAGCGCCCGAGCTCTACTATAATTTGGGAAATGCCTATTATAAAATGAATGAAATCGGATTGGCCATCCTGAATTACGAAAGGGCTTTGAAACTTTCACCACGCTTTGAGGATGCCCGATTCAATTTGCAACTGGCACAACAAAAAGTATTGGACAATGTCAATTACAATCAACAATTTTTTATTCAACGCTGGATTACCAATTTGATGCACATGTTCACTTCCAACCAATGGTTTACGGCGGGTTACCTGTTCTTCTTGGCTGCCTTGATTTTTGCTTTTCTTTTTGCATTTGGCTCATCGGTACGACAACGAAAAAATTCTTTCTATATCGGAATTGTTCTGCTTCTCTTTGCTGTTACCAGCCTTATTTTTTCCGGCATTCGCAAAAACGAAGAAACCAATTCTCTTCAAGCTATTATTATGACGGGAGTGGTTACGGTGAAAAGCTCACCCGACGAAAGTGGAACAGATTTGTTTCAGCTGCACGAAGGAACAAAGGTTACAATAAAAAGTACATTGGGTAATTGGGCAGAAATCAAAATCGGTAATGGAAATGTGGGCTGGGTAGAAAGCAAAAGCATAGAAAAAATATAAAAAGGTTACTGGTTTTCACGGTTGCAAATACTTCGGAAAATGAACCTGATAGAAACATTAAGAATTTGGGATACCAACTTGTTCCTGGCCTTGAATGGCATACACAGCCCATTTTTTGACGGGTTCATGATGGCTTTCAGCAACAAACTGGTATGGATTCCGTTTTATATTTCCGTTTTGTACGTGATGATTAAACAGTGGAAATCGGAAGCTTTCTGGATTGTTCTTTCTTTTGCCATTTGTATTTTACTCGCCGATCAAATTTCATCGGGAATTATTAAAAATGCCGTTCAACGCCTGCGTCCTTCGCGCGAAGAAACTATTAGTGGGCTGGTTCATTTGGTGGATGGTTATCGTGGTGGAAAATATGGATTCGTTTCTTCGCATGCTGCCAATTCACTTGGTTTTGCCGTTCTTTCGGCTTACTTTTTCCGTAAAAAAAGCTACACGCTGATTATTTTACTCTGGTCGTTGATTACGGGCTATTCACGAATATATTTGGGTGTACATTATCCTCTTGATGTCATGGGAGGGTATTTGGTCGGATTTTTTGTAGCTATTTTTTGCTATTGGTTACTAAAAAAACTGAAACCGAATATTTTTTACGTTTCTTCCCGTTTTCGAAGCAAGCGTTTTGCTGATTCAACCTTACCGCTATTGGTGCTTACCTTCACGGTTGTGGGAATTTTTGGTTGGAGTCTGATTCGGATATTGGCTTTTTAAAGAATTGCTTGTTCTAAAAATTTTGACTTCAACACCTGCAAATATCTCGATTTTTTTGATTAATTTTGCAGCCGTTAATAAAATAGTGCCTTTTTAGCTCAGCTGGTAGAGCGATTCATTCGTAATGAATAGGTCTGGGGTTCGAGTCCCCAAAAAGGCTCTTTATAACGATTTCCAAAAGATGATGTTTGACAATATTCTTTTTGCTTCTTTTGTTCCACAAATACTGATGATATTGGGTTATATCATGTGTTTGTCGGCAGCTACTTCATCTTCTCATGTTTCAGGCATTAGTGAAATTACTCCCATAACACAACATCAAGTATTTTTTTCGACTGAAAACAAGATTGAAACCGAAAATACTTTTCAATTTGAAGATTATTTTTTTGTTTCAGCCATCATTCCATCCAAAGAATCAATAAAGCCAATTTATTACTTTCCCACAATAATTCCTCTTGTAAAATGTAATGCCTGCATTTCAAATGGTTTCTTGGCAGAACTTTTTTGTCGTCCACCTCCTACTCTCTCCTTTTGTTAAATCAATAAATATTTCCTGTGTTTCGGCAATTACACTTATAATTTTTGCCAGAAACCCTTCATTAATGGCTGTTTGTTGCAGTTAAAAAGACGAAAGAAAATCGAAAAAAATTGGACGTTTTTATTGAATTATTGAGCTTTAATTCAATCTGAAAAAACTCAATAAACGAAAATCGGTTTTTTTAACAATCTTGCAGCATATTGCATACAAAAAATGCTGAATAAATATTCACTATTGTATTCGTTTATCTATATTAAAATCAAAAAAATGAAAAAAATATTGATATTACTTTCTTTAGTTCCTACCTTTATTTTTGCGGTTGACTTGGAACCGAAAGATTCATTGAAACATGTTTATCTCGAAGAAATTCAGATTATTTCACACAAAGAAACCTTACCTGCACAACCGGCTGCTTCTTATTCGGTTGTGTCATCCAATCTCATCAATCAGGCACAAGTCAATTCCGTTCGCGACTTGAGCATACTCGTTCCCAATTTTTTTATTCCCGATTACGGTTCTTCCATGTCAACGGCTCCCTACATTCGTGGTGTTGGAGCACGCAGCACCGGACAATCAATAGCCTTGTATATGGACAATGTTCCATATTTTGAAAAATCAACGTTCGATTTCGATTTCTACGACATAAAGCAGGCTGAAGTTTTGCGTGGTTCACAAAGTACTTTGTACGGACGCAATGCTTTGGGGGGCGTGGTAAATATTTATACACTTTCTCCCTTTGAATATCAGGGAACAAAATTATCGGTTACAGGTGGTAATTACGGTTTATTGCAAGCGCAAGCTTCGCATTATGCCAAACTAAGCAACAAAACAGGATTGTCGCTAAGCGGTTATTATCATCATCGCAACGGATTCTTTACCAATACTTTTACCGGAAAAGATGCCGATTGGAAAAATTCTGCCGGAGGTAGAGCTAAATTCGACTGGCATATTACGCCTTCGCTGCGTGCTCAATACATTATCAATTATGATTATGTGAATCAAAATGCATTCCCTTACGGACTGTATAATGCAACTACCAAGTCGACTGCAGAACCGAATTTTAACGATAAAAGTTCCTATTTACGCAACATGCTTACCAATAGTGTACTGATTGAATATCGGAACGACAAAATACAACTGACTTCTACTACTTCTTACCAGTATTTTTCGGATAAAATGTTTATGGATCAGGATTTTACGCCTCTTTCCTACTTTTCTCTCGAACAACAGCAAAAACAACATGCAGTAAACGAAGAAATTGTATTGAAATCGAGAACCTCCGGCAATTATCAGTGGAGTTTCGGAGCTACAGGCTTTTATCAAAAATTAAATACCGATGCGCCCGTAGCTTTCAAACAAGATGCATTGACCAATATTCTGCAACCGGTACTGGACAGGGCACATACTGCCGGAGCGCCACAAATGACCATTACCAGTACTGTAATGGACATTCCCGGAACTTATGACACAAAAACCGCTGAAGGGGCTTTGTATCACCAATCGACCTTCAATCATCTTTTAACCGACGGACTTTCGGCGACAATAGGTGTTCGTGCCGATTTTGAAAAAGTAAATTTAGACTATTTTACCAATACGAGACTGGATTTATTAATGAAAATGGGAAATAGGAACATTCCAACTTCTTTGGCCGATACACTTCGAGGAGCAGAATCAGTGAAATTTTCCGAATTTCTTCCAAAAGTCAGTGTGAAATACGCATGGAACAGCCAGCAGTACATTTATGCCAACGTTTCGAAAGGTTACAAAGCAGGAGGTTACAACATACAGATGTTTGCCGACTTGATACAGAATGATTTAATGAATTCGGGAAATTCGTCTGCTTCTCAACCCGATGTTCGCAAAGCCATTTTGTTTCAACCGGAATACAGTTGGAATTACGAAGCAGGCTGCCAATCGACATTTTTGGACAACAGACTGAAAATGCAATTGTCGTTGTTTTACATGCAAATCACCGATATGCAATTAACCCGATTTGTTCCCAGCGGCAACGGACGAATGATAACCAACGCAGGCAAGGTGGACAGCAAAGGAATGGAGTTCTCATTGCAGGCAAATTTGGGAAAAGGTTTTGCCGCCGGTCTTAACTATGGTTATGCACATGCAGCCTTTACCAATTATACCGATTCAGTAAAAAGTAACGGAACTGTAAACGAAGTGGATTACAAAGGAAAATTTGTTCCTTATGCTCCTCAAAACACCTTGAATATCGGAGGCGAATATCTTCGCATATTCAAAAACTCGTTTATTGATCAATTCATGGTTTCAATGCAATACAACGCAGCCGGGAAAATTTATTGGGATGTGGACAATTCCATTTATCAGGACTTTTATGGTTTAATCAATGCAAAAGTTGGTGTTGGAAAGGGAAATTTCAGGGTCGAACTTTGGGCAAAAAATCTGTTTGACACACAATACAATGCTTTTTATTTTGAATCTTTTGAGAACAAGTTTTTTCAAAAAGGAAATCCTGCACAATTCGGTTTGACTTTAAAAACCGAATTCTGAAAAAACTTTTAAAAAATAAATTTTGCTTCAGTATCATTGATCCATTACGAGAAAAACTTATTCTCGTAATGGATTTTATATTTTCGTAAAAATCTCTTCATCAAAAAAAATAAGTAATTTCGCATAAAATTTATACATACTTCACCCTGAAATTATGGAAAAAACAACACATACAATGGAGGAAAAACTTCAGGAATTTAAACGTTTGCTGGAAATAATGGAGCGGTTGAGAGCCGAGTGCCCTTGGGATAGAGAACAAACTTTCGAGAGCATGCGCGTTCAAACTATTGAAGAAACCTACGAATTGGCTGACGCCATTATGAAAAATGACAAAAAAGCCATTATGACAGAAGTAGGCGACTTGTTGCTTCATGTGGTTTTTTATGCCCAAATGGGAAGCGAAACCGGCGACTTCGACATTTTTGATGTTTGTAAGAATCTGAACGAAAAACTGATTTTTCGCCATCCTCACGTATTTTCCAATACCAAAGCCGACAACAGCCAAACGGTCGTTCAAAATTGGGAAGATTTGAAATTAAAGGAGAAAAACGGCAACCGAACTGTTCTTGCCGGCGTTCCCGAAACTTTACCGGCATTGATAAAAGCTCATCGGATTCAGGACAAAGCGCGAAATGTTGGATTTGACTGGGAAAAACGCGAACAAGTATGGGATAAGGTTCAGGAAGAATTTCAGGAACTAAAAGACGAAGTAGAAGCGATGGATAAAAATAAGATGGAAGAAGAATTTGGCGACTTGCTTTTCAGCCTGATCAATGCAGCCCGCCTTTATGACATCAATCCCGAAAATGCACTCGAACGAACCAACCGTAAATTTATTCAACGATTCAATTACCTCGAATCTCAAACCATTTCGCAAGGAAAAGACCTGAGACAAATGTCGCTGGACGAAATGGATGTTTTCTGGGAGGAAGCCAAAAAGAAAGAGAAACAAGAAGGTTAAAAATCAATTTTATTTTTTTCTTTCCCTGCAGCAAAGCCTTAATAAAGTATTAGCCAACAATTATTTATCATTTGAATAATTGAAAGAAATCGAAGTTTTTTAAAAATGGACATTGCAACCTATTAAAAATGTGGCTTTTGGCATGGGATAACCGGCATTTATTTCATAAGAGCAGTTTAAAAGATTTTCTCCCGTTAAAAATAGTTGGGTGAATTTACCCAATTGATACGTCGTTCTGGCGTTCAACAAGGTAAAATTTTCCTTTTTCACAGGATTGAGAGAAGAATAAAGTCGATGAATATATTGAATTCCGGAAGAAAATTTTAGCTTTTTTTTCGAGTAGTCGAATCCTACAAAAACTTTTTGTTTGGGTGCTCCGGTTACTGGGTATTTCATATCGAGCCAACTGTAGTTGACATTTGCCGACCAAATTGAATTTATTTGATAAGTTATGACGCTTTCGAAGCCAAAGTTTTTAATTTTTCCCGTATTTACGTTTATTGGTCTTCCATTTGAAATTACTGTCTGAATCATATTTTTTCCTTCAAGATAAAATACAGCCACATCATAGAACAAATTTTTTTCAACCATATTTTGAGAAACTGAAAATTCATAATTCATTACTTCTTCGGGCAATAAATTGGGGTTTTGAGGAGTAAACATAAAAAGTTCCCTGATGGTTGGATTTCTGAATCCTTTGCCAACTATTGTCTTTGCTTCAATATTTTTGGGGAGATGAAAGGATAAGCCCACTTGAGGAATCCATTGAGAACCGGTTTTGGAATGATTATCTAAGCGAATGCCTATATCCACTGTGGCCAGCAAGCCGAAGTCTTGACGCATATCAGCATAACCCGCTATTTCGTACAAGGTAGTATCGATAATCGATTTTTTATTTCCATCGTTGTATTTATTCCATGCTTTGCCTCCAAATTTTTGATAGTCGAACCCAAAAGTAATTTTGTTGTTGGGCATTAAAATTGCTGATTGATAAAACGTTATACCGGATATTTTATCGTTGGAGTGGAAAAGATAATCGAGTGGCTGTCCTCCCATGTTGTATCCATCATTTATAATGTGATTTCCCCAATTGTAAAAAAAACTCAAAGCTCCTGAAGTGTATCTGTACCTGTTTTCTACCGAAGCATTTATCCATCCCCTTTTAACGTGCGAATCGTTGTCAACAATCGGCTGATCGATAGTGCCGGGATTGGAAGCATTGAAATGAGAAATATTTGCGTTAGTGGAAACACGCCAGTATCTGTCCAGCCGATAACCGAGTTGTGCATACCCGCTTATTTGGTCGAAATCCATATTTTCTCGGTGTCCATCAGTACGATTGTATGAAATGGCAAATTTACCGGTTATCCGATTTTTATGGAAGTGATTGCTTGCCGAAGATTCCAGCGTGCTGTAAGAGCCGTAACCGAAGTGGAAATTTTGTTGAACGGTATCCTTGTAAAGTTTTGAAGTAATAATATTGATAACGCCACCCATGGCATTGGATCCGTAAAGAGCAGAAGCCGGGCCTCTGACCACTTCAATCCGATCTGCTATTACAGATTGATACAAGTCTGCTATAGGATGTCCCATTAAGCCCATAAATTGTGGTTCTCCATCAATCAGTATCAATACTCCTGTAGTAGGATTTCCTCCAATTCCTCTCATTTTCATCGTTCCGGCAGCTCCTGTCGAAATTCCGTAGCCCATAATTCCTCGACCGGTAATAAATAGTCCCGGAACCAGTTCATTCAGTAACGGAATTACAGACTGGCTTTGGCGATCAAGTATTTGTTTGTCGGTAATTACGGATAAGCTCATGGGCAAATTTCTTACATCCGCTTCACTTCTGGTACCCGTTACAATAACTTCATTCATATAAATGGTTTTTTCTTCATTTTTCAGAATACTGTCCCGAAAAAGTTGTGCTTTCAGCGAAAATGTCGAAATACTGATTAGAATGAAAATTGCAATAAACATCAGTTTACAAAAGAGTTGTTTCAAATTCATTATTTTATTTCGATTTTGTTTATAAGTAAATTCAAGCAACAAGTGCGAAATTAAATAAAATGTTTGAAAAACTCATTTTTAGGGGTATTAAAGATTAATTTTTCTCTTGGTCTTCGATTCAATTTGTATTGACTATCTTTTTATATAGTGATCCGAAATTGTCGGGATATAAAAAGTTGTGTGGAAAAATTCTTTTCAGAGAATATCCAGACCTGAAACAAGGTTATGCTCTTACACACTCCTTGAGAATGATTTACAACAAAAACAGTATCAAAGCCGCTGCAAGACTTTCATTGGCTAAATGGTACAATAATGTGGCTGAAAGCCAATTCAAGTCTTTTAATACAATAGCTGCTACAGTTTATGAACATCACGAAGAAGTTCTTAATTTCTTTATCAATAGAAGTACCAATGCCTCTGCCGAAAGTTTCAATGCTAAAATTAAATCCTTCAGAGCTTCTTTGAGAGGAGTTATCGATATTAAATTCTTTCTCTTCAGATTGACTAATATCTATGCTTAGACACATGTTTTTGCAGGTGAGCCATTACAGGCGATAATACTAATGTAATGCTTGCAGCAGCTGCATTTAACTTCAAAAGGATGATGAATAAATGGAAACCATCTTTTTAGCTCAAACTTAAAATACAAATTGTTTCTCAAAATCGCTTTAAATAAAAAAACAAGCCTGGTTTTCGAGCCTATGGAACATATCTTCAGAGTTTGACTTTCCTTATAAATTGGCTAATGAGTAATCTGGGTTAATAAACAAAAATATAAAATAAGTTTTTCAGGAATTTTGCGAAAAAATATCGGACATTTCTTCTTTTGTCATTTTTCCGTTCATCCATATTATCGACATTTCGTTTTTCTCTTTTGACACAATAATCATATCGGACTGATCCTTGCCGGTTGTCCTGAAGAAGATGTTCACCGTTTCATCCTTATCTTTCACTCTGACAGCCGTTTCGTATTTCCCGGCCCGAATTACCTTGTCCAATTCATCAAGAACCGAGTTCATTAATTTTTCATCGCGTGAATTTTCCAAAGTTAAAATTTTGATTCCCGTCAAACGGTCTAAAACTTCCTTCTGGTTCTTGTCCATATTTTTATTTGCTCCGAATGTTGAAGCAAGGTTCATCATTCCTTTGCCGACGGAAACGTAAGTGAATCGATCGTCATTGGCATATCGATCAAAAAATTTATCGATGGTTTGTGCACCTGCTCGGAAAGATGCAAGCAGCAAAATTGTCAAAATTAATATTCCATTCTTTTTCATATTCGTGATTGTTAATTGTTTAAATGAATTGTTTCTTCTATTTTTTCCATTCTTTTTTTATTTCCGGAATTTTTTTCACCGGTTCCATTCTCGATTTAACGGTCGCAATTGCTTCCAAAGGTTTTAAATTTGTTTCCAACTTGTAGCTGACATGGTTCAATTTTTCCAAAGCATAATTTTGAGCGAATTGTGTATTTTCAATTTTTTCCCCGTTCACAATGGCAAAATCCTGATTTTTCTCTATCGGCATAACCCAAATAATCATCAGAAAAGCTGCAGCAATTCCCGCAATGACGGCAGTTAATTTCCAAAACCGTTTCACATTGGGTTGTGCATTTTTTTCGTCAACCGGTTGAGGTATTTTTTCTTTGGCTTTTTCATCAAACACATGAAATAGAGTTTTGTAGACTTCATGTTCGGGTTGTATTTCTTCATTCCTGAAATAAGATTTCAGGTAATTTTCCTCTTCAAGGGTAGTTTTTCCTTCAAAATATTTATTTAATAAATCATCAATTTCTTTCATTGCAAGTCGTTTTTTAATAAATTGATAAAACGATTATTCAAAATTTCCTTCATATTTTTTCCTTTTTCGATTTCTCCATCAATTCTGTCCTTAATTTTTGCCGTGCTCTCGAGAGATTAACACTTATGGCGTTTTCCGAAATTGAAGTAATTGCTGCTATTTCCGAAATTTCCAAACCTTCCACATCGCGAAGGTGAATAATGGTTCTTTGCAATTCGGGTAATTTGTCTATCAATTGTTTCACATAGTTTGTCAGATCTTTTTGTTCCATCAACTGATGAGGGTTGGGCGCAGATGCTATCAGATTTTCATCCAGAGGAACATCATAATCTGATTTTCTTGTTCGCAACCAGTCGAGACATAAATTGCGCATGGACTTCATGGCAAAAGCCGTAAGGTTTTGCACTTTATCCAGTTGGCTGCGATTTTCCCACAATTTTGCGTTCAACTCCTGTACGGCATCTTTGGCAGCTTCATCATTGCAGACAATGGATTTTGCCACCCGAAACAGTTGGTCAGCAAGTGGCAAAATAACCGAATTAAATTGTGCTGCATCCATACATTACTGAATTCTCACTAAGTTACCAAATTTGATTCATACACCTATAATGACGAAAAACCGGATGATTTCTTACATCAAATACTCGATTTTTTTTAAAGGTAAGGAGAATTTTTTTTGAAGAGAGTCTGACGATTTTGAAAATGATTTAAATCATTCTTTTGATGGAGTAAAGGGTATGGGAATAGTTTCCTGTTTGTTCGGAAATAATTCCATGTTCATCAATATTTTCGATTTTTACCCAGCCTGATGCATGAATAATTTGGTGAGAATTCATTAGAATACCCACATGAACAATGTGATGAGCAGAATTGGCAAAGAAAGCCAAATCTCCGGCCTCAGCCTGAGTAAGAGAATTTATTTTTTCACCGATTTCGGCCTGCTGAGAAGCATTGCGCGGTAACAAGACGCCGCAAAGCGAAAAGACAACCTGAACCAAACCTGAACAATCAATTCCCAATGCACTTTTTCCGCCCCACAAATAGGGTGTAAAATGATATTGTCGAGCTAAAGAAACGATATTGCCTCCGGTTAAAGGTTTTGGCATTCCAGCATCGGAAGGATGAATGGCATATTGATATGTCCCATCTGTAAAATTCCCGTTCTGAAATTTTCTCAGAATGCTTCCTCCGGGCAGGAGAAAAGTAGTTCCCAATGTCAGATTGCGACAAAATGAAACCGCTTTCAGAATGCGGAAATTTTCGTTATTCTTGAGGTTTTCGTATTCATCTTCCGAAAGCAAAGTAATCATTTTTCTGTCAGCCCAGCCACAACAATTGTCCGAAAGATTGCGAATGTGCAGCCATCGTTCCTTCCATTCCATTATTTC
>ERZ795052.1606-NODE-1606-length-29855-cov-10.075570_pt1 | contig 29855 bp, 15 predicted proteins | sample MGYA00375136_ERZ795052 | MGnify/ENA primary metagenome ERZ795052 (study PRJEB30181, sample SAMN05720156) | activated sludge metagenome | isolation source: Anaerobic digester | place: Japan | collected 2015-05-26 ... | reverse complement strand
CTGCGGCGGCACGGTGCCGAAGCTGCCGTGCAGCGGCGCGAGCAGGCTGGCGTTCGCGGGCACGGAGGAGGGTTTCGGCGTGGACAACGGGTCACGGAACGACACCAGCCCCGAGCTGGAGACGTGCAGGCCGTCGATCTGGTTGGTGCCGAGGGTGAAGGACCAGCCGTTTGTCCGCAGCCAGAAGGTGTCCTCGGCCACGCCGTACACGGCCCACGGCGCGTGGACCACGGCGTTGGAGGGGGCCGCCAGCCACGCGGCGGCGTTGGTCGCGGCGGAGACGAGGGCGACCCCGGCCGCGTACTGGCCGGGGGTCAGGGAGCCGGAGGAGGGCGTCGCGCGGGATGCGGCTTGAACGGCGGAGGAGACGGCGGCGGGGACGGGCTCCGGGGGGCCGGCCGGGACCTTGCGCTTGGAACCGCCGCTGACACAGCACGCGATAAGAAAAATCGCGATGAACACTTGGTCGAAGCGGGACTGGGCGCGGAAGTCGCGTATCGGGTCGCGGAAAAAGGCGCCGCCGGTCTCGCAGATACGGGCGATAAACCACAGCACGAAAGCGATGCCGAGAAAAATGAAAAATGTGCGCGGTGTCATGATCGTGTCCCCTTCGTCATTTGATGGTGATGCGCGCGCCGTCCGGGGCGAACACGGTTTTGATGCGTTCCTGCGGCGCGTCCGCGCCGCGCGCGGTGACGCGCAGGGTGTCCCATGTTCCGGGGCGCAGCCATTCCGGCAGGGGCGGCTGAGGGAGGCCCGCGAAGGCGACCGCGCCGTCGCGGTCGGCGAAGGCCGGGGGCAGACAGACACCCGAGGCGGTGACGCGGATGAGGGCGGTGAGCCTCTGCGTGCCGTTGGACGAGGCGGCGGGGACGGCGTGGCGGGCACGCAGGCCGCGCGGCGACAAGAACCACCCGCCGCGGTCCCAGCCGATGGCGAGGTCGGTCTCACCCGCATCGAGCACGCCGTCCGCCGGGGCGGTATCGCGGCCCAGGCAGACCTGGACGTGGTTGGAGGGCGTGGCCTCGAAGACAAGCTCAAGGCGGAAGACGCGCGGGCCGTCGGGACCGGCGGCGGGCAGGGCGTGCGTCGCCGACACCTCGCGGTCGGCGGTCGCGGGCTCCGGCAGGCGCGGTGCCTCGAGGGCGGCGGCACCCGCCGCCAGCGCGGCTGCGGCGATGGCAGTGGCTATGGTTATTACGTTGTGTTTCATCTCGTTCCCTTCACTCGGTCCTCCGGCAGGGAAAAGGCGCGGACCCCGCTCCGTGCCACAAACGAGGGACCACTACGACCCTTGGCGAAGCCCGGCAGCGGAGCCGCGCCCGATCGGGCGCGTCCCCGCGCATCTCGCTTCGCCGTATGAAAACTAGTGGAATTTCGTTTGAAGCGTTCTGCGCGAAAGCGCAAAAATCAAATCAGTCTATGGGGTTCGGTTCTCTTCTCGTCCTCCGGTTCTCGCTCTTCTTGTCCGCCAAGCGGCTCTCGTTCGCATGCGGCCTACTGACTACCATCCAGCAACAACGCCGCATTTCATCGTCGGTCACACTTTATACCGTTGGTAGATAGAACGCAAGGCGAAAAGGGTGCGATTTTCACGATTTTTGAATTGTCCTTTCAAAGGGGCTCCTGTTCTTTCCCTCGTAGAGTGTTGGTACTCCTCAATTGCCGCCCAACAGGGCATCAGCCGTTATTTTGATGGATTCGCCGGGTTTTACGGTTATGTTTTTGGCCTTGCCTTTGTAGGACAGGCGGAGCTTTCCGGTGGCGTTGGGGCCTGCGAAAATGTGGGCTTCCGTCAGTGCGCCATTGTTCCAAGCTGCGTTGACGGTGTAATCGCCGCGTGCGCGCAATCCGGCGAAACTTCCCTGCGGCCAATTTTTGGGTAGCGTCGGCAGCAACGTGATCTGATCGCCGTGACTGTGCAGGAGCATTTCGGCAATGGCGGCGGTAGCGCCGAAATTACCGTCGATCTGGAAAGGCGGATGATTGTCCCAGAGGTTCGGCAGTGTGGACCGCGCCAGTATCGCATGCAGATTGTCGTAGGCTTGTGCGCTGTCGGAGAGACGCGCGAAGATGCCGATCGTCCAAGCCCGGCTCCAGCCGGTGTGCGCGCCGCCATGCTTCAAACGGAATTCCAGCGTGCGGCGCACCGCATCGCGCATGGCCGGATCATTGTCGAGATCGATCTGGTTGCCGGGATAAGCTCCCAGTACGTGCGAGATATGCCTGTGTCCGGGTTCAGCCTCCGCAAAGGGCCGTCTCCACTCCATCAGCCGTCCGTCCTCCCCGACTCGCGGCTTGTAGACCTTGGGCAGCGTAGCTTTGATCTTTTTGACCAAAGGTTCGTCTGTGCGGCCAAGGACATCTGCCGCCTCCAGATAATCGTGGAAGACCTGCAGAACCATGAATTGGTCAAAAGTGTTGCCGGACGATAGCGCGGCATTGGCTGTGGTGCCGTCGCCCTTGACATAGCGGAATGAGTTTTCAGGCGAACTCGACGGTCGCGCCATCAGTTGGCCGGTGGCGGGATCGGCGATCAGCCACGAATCGACGAATGCCGTGGATTCGGTCAGAATGTCCCAGTTGTCTGCGAGGATGCGCTTGTCCCGGTTAAATCGGTAATGATCGAGGATGTGCATGACCATCCACTGCCCGCCGAAGAAAGAACCGCCCCAAAAAACGCGCGATGACATGATCTTGGCATTGGCCCAGATGTCGGTGGCGTGTCCCATGCACCAGCCCGCCATACCCAGGCGCCGCGCCATCTCGCGTCCGGTCGGCAGACAATACCGGATGAAGTCCAGCAAAGGCTGGTGCATCTCCGGCAGGTTGGTGGTTTCGGCAGGCCAGTAATTCATCTGCAGGTTGATGTTCAAATGAAAGTCCGAGCCCCAAGGCGCCTGGGGGTGGGGGTTCCAGACGCCTTGCAGGTTAGCGGGAAATGCGCCGGGGCGGGATGAGGCGATCAGCAGGTAACGACCAAATTGGAAATACGTTTCAATCAGGTCCGGATCATCATGATTGCCCGCTTTGATACGGTCTAAGCGGGCTTTGGTCGGCAATGCCAAGATGTTCTCCGCAGTTTTGCCGATGTCCAGATCGACTCTGCCGAAGTATTTGCTGTGCTCTTCTATGGCCCACTGCTGCAATGCGTCGCCCGAGAGGCCACTCAATTTGTCGAGAGTTTGCTTTGCTTTATTTTGCCAGCCGTCAGGGAGCTTCGCGCCGGCATTGCGCCGGTCCAAGTCAGTGGCGATGGCGATCAGAACAGTGATCTGGCCGGGCTCCGAAATTTCCAGATGTTGCTTGTCGGCACGGACTTTTGCGGCAGGCAGTGCCCGGATGTGTCCGACGTAGCGGGTAGCGTCCGTGCCGGTCGCGGCACCCCGCTTGATGATCTCATTGTTCTCGACCGATCCCCCGTCGACGCTCAAGCGGATTTTAGTCTGCTGGCCCGCCGCAATGGTTACGGCGATCACGTCTCCTTGGCCGCAGGCAAAAACACGTTGGGTTATCGATGAGCCGTTTTCAAGGGTGTAGATGTTTTTTGCGATGCCGGTCTTCAGGTCAAGTTCCCGGTAGCACTTGCTGAGGGGCGATGGAGTGACATACTCGATCTCCAGCCAACCGAAGGGCTGATAGCTGTCGGGGTTGATGCCTCCTTCCTGCAAGCTCTTCTCGAAAAAACGGTCCGCCCCGGCATAATCGCCGGCGGTTTCAAGTTCGCGCACGGTCTCCAAATGCTTGAAGCTGTCGGCAGGCATGACTTTGGCGGGGCCGCGGTGCCAGATGGTCTCCTCGTTGAGCAGGATTTTTTCTTTCGGAAAATTGCCGAACGGCATAGCGCCGAGCCGCCCGTTGCCGACTGGATAAGCGACATCCCACTTGTCGCCCGCCCCGGCATTATCCCAGATGATCAGGTTATTGCTGTCCGCGATGACGGATAAAGCGGACAGACACAGGCATAGGCCAATCAGGTGTGTTTTCATGGTTTCGTCTCAGTTGTTTGTGAGTGTGTGAGTCCTGGTTCATTCTGAAAACCGCTCAACTTATCGTCTGGATTATAGGCCATTTCGAATGACGAATCAACCGCGCGAAGGGGCGTTCGGCGATTCCGAATTAGGCTGTGTGTACGGCCGGGGCGTGTCCCTTCCCGTGGCGTGGACCAGGCCGAGGATGTTCCGGGCGTCGAGCCCGGGCACGTCGGTGATCCATGCGTAAAGGGTCTGTTTTCCCGCGACGGTCTCGATCTCCTCGACGGCCGTGACGGCAAGTGATCCGTCGTTCCTCATGGAAAAGTCCATGTCCCCGATCCAGCGCAGGGCGCTGTGCCGCGCGGCGGGATCCGGCGCGGGCCTGTCGCTGTGCGAACCAGCGGAATATCAGGCTTTTACGACCGACTGTGTGTCCGAAGAATTCCTGATTCGGAATCGCCGTCGGCTACTTGTCAATCCACACACGCCATGCGCCAAGGGTCGCAGTTGAAGCCACACAGGATCTTGATCAAGTCGCCGCGTAGGTCGGCGTCGGGATCGGGCACCACGAGCACGGCGACTACTTCGACCTCGTCTTCATTACGCCACGAACGGAACCGGACATCGCTTGCGGCTGGATAGTCGGACACGCGCAGGCAGGCGTACGGATAACTTGTCCCTGGTTGTTCGGGATAGTCCCATTTGAAGTTGGCGCGTTCGCCGGGACGGCCATAGTTCGCTTTCTTAAAGTTACAGGCGTCATTACGCGCATATCCACCGCTGATTGACTTGAGCCCCGGCCAGAGCAGGCGCAACCCATCTCCCTTGCCGGGTGGGAGGTGCGAGGCGAACCGGTTGAGGTTCAGCACGGCGTACTTCCCGGCAGGCAGCGGGTCGAACGGGAACACAATCTCTGCGTTGTGGTTGCCTTTGGGCAGCAGACCTCGCGGCTGAGGGCTTGTCGCGTCGGGGGCTAGGCTCTTTGCGCCACCCGAGAGGGTCATCTGCTGCGCCGTTCCCAAACGTACACCCGAGCCGACGAGCAGTGCGAGCGTCTTTTCGGCTCCGTTGTCGATGATCGTCACCGCGCCGAAACGTGTCTTGCCGGGAGCCGCGTCCCATAACGTCAGCTTGCCGTCAGCAAGTGTCGCGCCCACATCGCCGTGGATACGGACGGTCGCCGCAGCGGAGGCTCCGTGCACATTAAGCACAGGGCGCTTCGACGAGTCGAACGCATAGAACAGACGCTCCGCACCGATCACCGTGCCGGAGGAGACCGCTTCCGGGATCGTTATGCGCGACACAGGAACGCGTCCGCTCACCGTCACGCGGGTGCCGTCGCCGGACACCGCTTTCAACGTCAGCGCATTCGCTCCGGGCTTCAGCCTGCCGGGGAAGATGCGGGGATTGAGCTGAATCTCCGTAGAGGCGCGGAACGAGTCGATCTCCGCGACAGGCGCTCTTACCCGCACGAGATAGGCGTAACGCGCGCGCACGGCATAATCGGCCGGACTCGCGAGCAGGCGGAACGACTTGCCGTTGTCCGTGGAAATTTCGAGCGGTACGCGCGTGCCGTCTTTGCGTATGGCCTCGTATTCGGCGTGGACGATCGGATAGCCGCCGCCATTCACGCGATAGCAGAAGGTGTTCGTTGTCACCTCACCGAATGCCGGGTTCGCCGCATCTGGACGTCCCTCAAATGAGATGAATCCGTTGAGGTATTCTGGGAAGAAGCGCTCGACACGTTGCAGGAACATCTTTTCCGTATCGGCATGACAAGGCTCCGTGTAGTCGGGCCGGGATGGAGAGGCATATCCGCGATAGACGCCGAACTTGGTGCGCGTGATGAGGTCGTTGCAATGGCCGTCGTTGACCTGCCATACGCGGAACCGTTCGCCCGGATTGAGTATGGGGCCGATCTTTGCGACGCACGCGGGATTCTGCGTCCAGAACCCGCGCGTCGATTTGCGGATGAAGTGCTCCGAGGCATGTCCCATACGTTGGAAAACGCCGGAATCGTTTGCACCCTCCTCCAGATATACCGATGTCTCGTTATCCATCGACGGAAAAAACTTCTGTGCCGAGAGGTCGTAGATGTGGTTCTTGCCGTCATAGAAGACCTGTTCAAACTCATGCCCGTAACCGGCTGTCTGTGAAGCCGGACACCCCGCCACGGTCACGAAAAGATTGGCTGCCAGATTATTTAGCGGGCCGCACTCGAAACCACAATAGCCGTTCAGCATGAAGAGCGCCTGGTATTCGACATCCGAGGGCTTGTCCGATCCGGGCTGGAACATTGCTGTGTGATTCATGAAATAGTCTGTGGCGTGAAGCACGAACGCGAAGACACGGTTGACGCGGTCGCGGTCGGACAGCCCCCGAATCCCGAGCGTGTCCGCGAGATCGCCGAAACTGCGCGGATCCACGTCACCTGTGTTCAACAGGATCGGATAGGCCAGTGGCTTGCCGGAGACGTTCGCAATCTCTACGTAATCGGTGATGACCTTGTCGGGACAGTCGAACGACAGCGTTTCGCCCGGCTTTAACACAGCCGTCTTGGTGAATGGGCGTCGGGCGGCCTCAAAATCAGCGGGGGTGGGCAACTTGGGATAATTGACGACATCGAATACTTTTCTTGGATCGTTTTCGGGCAGGATCTCGGCGGGGTAGTACTGCACGGTCTTGTCGCCGATCTTCAGTATGCGCGACACGCGGCCGACCGTGAGCGAGCGTGTCGTGCCGGGAATCCATCCGATGCCGCCGCCGGACACGCCGTCGAAGGTGCGATCGAACGTGAAGAGCGCGCGCGTGTCTGCATCGAGAGCGAACGCCCTTGCGGGCGTGAAGTCGTCTGCATAGCGGCAACCGGTCGAGACGCGCAACATGTCGGCAGCGCCCTGCAAGAACGGGATCGCCGGATTGGAGGCGTCGCCGCCGCGTGCGCTGCGCCAATCGGAACCTAAGAAAAATTCCAGTCCGTTCTCGTCGTTTGGCACCGCGATTTCGGGATCGTCCAGTTTGAGAGCGACAAGCTCAGGGATCGGGAGCGAGAGAACCTTCTTGCCGTCAAGGAACACCTCCGCCATGCCGCCCGGATTCCATTGAGCGGCGAGATGGCACCAGATGTTCGTCGGCAATTTCAATGCCGTTGTTGACGCGTAAGATTTGCCGAGATGGTCCTTGAGACCGAACTCCAGCGTGCCGGGTTCGGGACGGTATGTGAGAGATAACATTGCCCCTTTGCCGCCTTTGCACTCATGCGCGCGGTAGCTCTGATAACATTGGAAAAGCGGAATCGGGCGGCTGTGTTCCCGGCCGTTGTCCGTGTACAGTGTCGGTTTCCAGTCGCTTTTGAACCATGCCTCAACCGTTCCGGCGCCGGCAGGAAAGAAGATCTGCGATTCTTTACGCAACTGTACGCGGTCTGACCAGCTCGCCATCGAGCGCGTTTGGTACCAGAAGGCTTTTTCGTCCGTACCGCCCAACACGATCGCGCAGTCATCGGCCGCGCCTGACACGCCGGGGGCGAAATACGAGTCTTCGAACTGTGGGAACGGTAGTCCTGCTGCGGGGCGCAGTGCGAGACGGCTCACACGCAGACGCGACAGCACTTCGGACGGATTTTTCTTCGGCAGACCGTAAGCGTCGAATGGCCTTACGGGCGAGTTTACGATTATGCGCAGACGGATTTTTTTCGCGTCGGGGTGAATACGTCCGTTTTCGAGGAAGCGGCTCTCCTTGCGGGACGGACGCATGTGTCCCGTCCATCGGCGATCCGCGACAGATTCCGGCAGTACCCGGCCTTCTGCATCAAGCTGCTCAAGACGGTTCGCGTTGCTCCAGCTTTCATCTGTCTCGTTGGCAACCGTCATCTCGAAACGAACAGGCGCGCCCGCAAGTTCTTCCGGCACATCCACGGTCAGCGTGGCTTCGGGCGCTCCGGCGGATTTCGCGGCGAACACGAGGGAGCCGTCTTCCTGCGGTTCGATGCTCATACGCGGCGTTCCCTGCCAACGTTCTGTTTCGGTCAATGCACCGGCGAAAAGGTTGTCCACGCGGGCAGGATCGGCCAGCACCAAGCGACCGAAGTTCGGACGGCACGTGAGGCGCTCCGCTCCCTTCGGAACGGGGAAGCGCAATATCACCGTGCCGGGCGCCTTGCCGGGGAGCGCCGCCACCGGAAGCTGCCGTACCCCCTCAGGCGTTTGAGCGCGCACGGAGAAGCCGGTGCCGCTCTTCACGCCTGCAAGGTGTTCGAGTTTTGCGGGCGATATCTCGACCTCGTACGGTATCGATACGCTGAACCTCGGGTTCCATTCCAGGTCTATCATCTGTACCGCCGCCGCAGTCCACGCTGACAACAAGCAGGCGTACGCGAAAAGGCATTTCTGCATGCTCATCCCCGCTCTTACTTGAATAAAAGCAGCGTGCCCGTCCGAGGCACCTCGAGCGTGCCCTTGCCGGAGAAATGGGATGCCAAATCTTGACGCGGCGCGCCGGACTCTGCGCTGCCGTATACGCCGCCACCGTAGTAGTTTCCGGTCTCTACATCCCGCAACGCATGAACGCGTAGCGTGGTGTTCTCAGGAATATCCAGCAGCCAGTCACCGCCGACCATCAGCTCAGTTTTTTCCGCGAACGGTAAGCCGTCCGCGTTTACTTTGAGCGTCCCCGTCACCGTGACGGCGGTGAGTTCGCTGCCGAACGCCTTCTGGTCGCCCACCGTGAGCGTGCCCGCTACAACAAGATCCGTCACGGCGGCCAGCGCATCGGTCGCCGTTGAATCCAGTTTCAGAGTGCCGCCCGCTCCCACAACGACACGGCTGACCTTGGTGAACACGGCGGGGCCGGTGATTTCCAGTGTGCCGTTGGAAACGATCAGGTCGCCTGTTGTGGTGTGCGTGCGTCCGTAGAGTCTTTGAACGAAAGAGTCTCGGAAATCCTGCGCGTCGACGAGCAGCGACACCCCGCCCGCCAGAAATGCGTAGGTCCTGTTTGTGGCCGCCTCGCCCGTTAACGTCAATGTGGTTCCGGCTGAGCCGTTGATCCTTTGCAAGGTACCACGCAGTTTATCATACGTTGTGCTTATCGTGACAAGCGACGAGATGGATTGATCAAACCCCGACATTTCCAGGCAGGAGCCGCCGCTCGCCCAATCTTGAGATGCAAGAACAAACCGTCCACCCAATACGTTCGTCGCCATGCAGTAGATATGAGGCGAAAAACCATGTACCGTGTCGATGCCATTCGACGGGGAATAGAGATAGAGACGTCCACCTTCGCTCCACCATCCAACATCCGCGGCCCCAAACCGCTTGGTTGTTATCGCCCCCTTGAAGTGTGTGTCGCCATAGGTGCGCAACATGATCCGGTGGTTCGGCACATTCACGGTGCCTTCGAACGTCGTCACCGGGCCCGGCGCAGGGAACGTGCCGCCACCAACCTTGCGCTCGTTCCAAACGAACAAGTCCCCCGTGGAGGTCACGGTTCCTTGCAAAAGGGATGTGACGTCTTTTTCGAAGTAAAAGGCCGGATATGTATCGGTGGACGTACCGTCGTGCAGAATCTCGTTGGCGATCGCCGCGTTCGCAACGAAGCGGATCTGACACGTTTGGGTCCCTGTGGGCAGGAGCGTGACAGGACCCGTGCCGAGCGCATTCGTGGCGGCCACGATGATTGTGCCGGACGCGACGGTCAGGCCGCCCGTGAACGTATTGTCCGAGCCTGTAAAACTCAACACGCCGGGCCCCGTTTTGCGGATGGAGCCTTCGCCCCACACGAGGCCGGACAGCACGTTCGTCGTGTTGGCCGGCACGTCGAGCGTACATGCGCCACTCAGGTGGATCCCGTCGATGACGAAAACGGTCAGCCCGCCGAAGTTGTATTCGCCCAATTCCTTGACGTCACCGTCGACCGTCAAGCGCCGGGTGTAAACGACAGCAGGCTTCCCTGCGGGACTGGTCACACTCGCACCTGCGCCGAGCGACAGGTCTGTCAATGTCATCGGGAACAGAATTTCGACGTCCTCCCCGATCGCCAGCGTTCCATTCAGGACAACGTTCGTGACCGAGGCGAAGGTGTTCGTCGTCTGCGCCACCGTCAATACGCCGCCAGCCGCGACGGAGACGGCCGGTACATACGGGAACATTGCGCCGTCCGAAATAGTGAAGGTCTGCCCGTCCGCGACCGTCAATGCCGCCCCATTCCAAAGGTCGTCCACAATGATCGCGTGAGCGTCATTGCCGAGCGGATAGACGCCGCCCGCCCTTTTCACGCCACGCAGCGTCAATTCGGTGGTCTTGAACGTCAGCCCTACGGGAAGGTCCAGAACCGCGTCCGGGCTGATCACAAGCGATGTCATGGTGGAGGGGAACGGGGTCAGCGCCGAACTGTCAACAGTCAGCGTGCCATTCACGACGAGGTTCGTGATGCTGGCAAAGGTGTTCGTGGTGTTCTCCAGTGCCAACGTACCCGCCTCGCCGACCACGACGGAAGGCACATTCGGGAACGTGGCTTGTTCCAGAATCTGTAGCGTGCCGGCGTTTACGGCGATTGATCCCGTCGTGGGGTTGGTGTAGTAACGGAACTGCTGAACAAAGCCCGGAACACCGACGGCGTTCACGTCGAGAGACACCTCGTCTTTGAGTTTCGCGTAACTTTCACAGGTTGTACCCGCTATACCGGTTAGTGTCAGTGTGACCGGGGCGGTCGACATAAACGCAAATGAGTCCACGCCGGCTTTGTATCTGGCCGTGTACCACCCGAAACCAGGCGCCCAGCTTCCACTTTTGTAAAAATGGATGCCTTTGATCGTTTGCGGATAACCGTTCAGCTTGACGTTCGAATAGTTCGCCGAGGCGTTGCCGTCGTAACACGGACGCCACTCCACGAGTCCCCGCATCGCGTTTGTCGCATGAAAGCTCAAAATATCGTGGCTGATCACATAGTGGTCAATCGCGTTGTCCGGGTCCCATAGTTCGACCGTTCCTGTACCCGAATGGGAGTTTCCGCCGAAACAAAGTGGCGTCGTAATCGGTCCGTGAATCGCAAAGGTGCCGTAGGCGTTGAAGGTAACGCGATTCGGCGCGGTGATCGAGCCATAAATCGTGGCGCTGGCTCCTCCTTTTCCAGGGCTGCTGGAGATCCATTCGTGACGCATGAGTACGGAGCGCGCCGCCGTGATGTTCCCGTGAATCGCCGTGTTGGTGTAGAAGAAAATCGACCGGGTGGCATCGACCGCCGTGCCCGTGCCCGTCACCTCGATATTGTTCGTGAATGCGACAAACGCGCCTGGAACAGAGGGGGGCGCCTTGAAGAAAAGCTGCGACACGTTATTGGCAAGCGTGACGTCCCCTCTGCCGAGCGATCCCTGGGCGTGAGTCTCCACAACGCCGTCCTGCACGTCGATGCCGCCCGTAAAATCATTGCCGCCGTTCATGAGGGCGAGGGTTCCTTTTCCGGTCTTCCGGATCGAACCGCTTCCTGTGAGGCGGTTGTTCTCGTTCATTGTCATGCCTGTCGCGACATCATACGGCGTCACCCCGTCCAGTATGATGTCGGCCGCGAACAAAGTCCAAACAAGAGCCGAAGCCAGGAAGCCTGTCAATAATGTCATTGCTTTTTTCATCATGTCACCTACCTTTCCTATCAACCTTTCACACCATCAAACCACAATCTCCAGATCACTCCGCAAAGGGAACGGCGGGGAGCGGAGAACCGAGACTCCATGTGTATACCGCCCCTTGCAGGCACTCATCGTAATCACCCTTTTTGGGGATCGCCCGGATCACCAGACGGTTCACGCCCGGGCGCGCGTCCGGGAGGTCAAACATCTTGCCCTTGCCCGGGATTTGTTTGCCGTTGAGAAAGAGCGTCGCGTCTGAATTCCACAGCCCCGCGTTCCAACGGAATTTCACCTCGCTGTTCTTCGGTGCCTCGAACTGGAGCACTGCAATCTTTACCGCCTTGCCCGCGTCCACAAGCGCCTTCTCGGCGGGCGTATACCGACGCGTCGGCCCGGACAGCGCATACCATGCCGCACCGGGAAATCCTGATGGACGCCAAGCAACCTCCGGCGTGTCGCCGAGCGCGGCGAGCGGCCCGGTTTCAGCGGACAGCGCCTGAAGACGCGCGTCATCAATCAGGGCGGCGTCCACGGGGCCGACCCACCGCGCGACATCACGCGCCAGCGTGCACGTTTGCGGCGCGAGGCCGAGCGCCGTCGCCCATAGCCTGTCGCGTCCGCCAGCCCGCGAGACGTCCATCGAGACTGCGCAAAGCGGCTCGTCCAGAGCAAGACGCTGATCTCCTGCGCCGAACGGCACATCGCGCACGAGCGTGGCACCCGGCATCACGGACGGTATCTGAAACGCTTGATATCGGGTGAGAAATCCCGGCGGCAAGTGGACCGCAGCGAAGAGATTGGATAGGGGGGCGTCGGTGCCGTTGCGAAGCGTCATGCGCAATGCGCCTGCGCCAAGGTCGGGTTCGCAAAGCAACGTCACGCCCGGGACCTTGGCGAACTTGCCGTCGATGTCCGCGAGGTCGATCGTACGCAGATCTGTGCGGCCGGACTCCTGCGGCAACGCCCATGCGCCGTCCGCGTTCTTCACGAGCACCTGTCCCTGATAGATGACGGACGCCGGTGCCTTGGAAAATGACATGTAGAGCGGGCCGCAATCGCCAAGTGCTGCGGGATCGAAACGGCGCACCGTAAATGTTGCGGTGTTCCCCTGCGCACCGTCTTTGCGGATTCCGCCGTAGCGGCACGCATAGGCGTACGCATTGCGTGCGCGATCGGCGAGCGGGTCAGCACCAACAGCCCACAGACCGCACTCGACGAACATTTTTTCCAGATCGCGACGTCCTCGATCGTCCAATACCGTGCTCCCCGGCGGCAGCGGCGGCGTGGTAGTCGCAATCGTGAACACGGCCTTGCCGAGTTCCGTCTCTTGACGAATGCGCTTCTCAAGGATGGCACGGTAAGCCGCTGCGGGCGAAAGGTCGAGCAGTGCGGCGTCCGCGAGCGGCAAGTCACCGGCATTCTTTTGTCCGGGGAACGGAGCTACCGTGGCCACGGCTTCCGCAGCGTCGGTCACCGTGGCGAAGGTCGCCGTGACGGTCTGCGGGTACGTCGGCAACGCAAGCGGGTCTTCGGCAACAAGCGGATCTTCGACCACATTTGAAATTTTCACGTTGACTGCGTTCGTGACGGATACAAGCTTGCTCCTGACGCGTCCGATGCGGATGTTCTCGGCGGTCATATTCGACGGCGGGAGGTGCTCGTCACCTTTTACGCGGACGCCATACGCGGCCTCGGTACATGTCACGTTGCGGATGTTGATGTTGTCGATCTTCGTACACCAAAGCTTGCCGGTGTTCGGCAGTTCTTTGTTCGGGTTGCCATCATAAAACATCTCGGTCTCGAAGACCGCTTGGGCCTTGCGTCCGCAGATGTTCTCCATCCACACGTTCTCAACAAATCCGCCACGGCGGGAGTTCGTCTTCACGAAGAGGAAGCGCCAGACTTGCTCCTTGACCGTGCAATCCCCCATGTAAAGGTTGCGGACGCCGCCCGACACCTCGCTGCCCACGCCGAGAAGCGTGTGGCCGTGGACGGCCGTACACCGGCGGATCACGATGTTCTGGCACGGGATGCCACGCGCACGGCCCGCCTCGTTCATGCCGCTTTTGATCGTGTACGTATCATCGGTCTGGTCGAGCGAACAATCTTCCACAAGGGCGCGGTTGCAGGAACAGAGGTCAAGCCCGTCGGTATTCGGGCCCGTGCAAACGGAGTCGATACGACGCAGGATCACATCCTCGCAAACGTCAAATACCAGCGTCCATGCGGGTGAACCCCGGACTTTGAAATCTTCGAACCGGATGTTCTTTCCATTTTTGAAGCGGAAGAACTGCGGACGTGGGAACCCCTTCTTCGGGTTGAGCAGAAAGTTCCGGTGCCAATAGTCGACGGCCGCCTCGAAAGTGCCGGGGCCGAGGATCGCGACGTTTGTGCACGCATTGCCGCCGACAAGTTCGGAGTGCGTCAGATTGGGGCGTCCGTCTGGCCTCAATGGCGCGCGCATGGCGATCACGGGGTCGTCGGGGAAGAAAAGCGTGGCGTCGGCGTCAAGGACGAGCGCGACATTGCTCTTGAAGCGGAACGCGCCGACGGTCCAGCGACCGGCCGGCACCGTGACGCGTCCGCCCCCCGCCGCCGAACATGCGTTGATCGCTTTTTCAAGCGCCTCTGTGATAGGCGTGCCGTCCGGCCGCGCCCCGTATTGAGTGATGGGGAATTCACGCGCGGGCGGTGTCCATTCCGAGATCGACATCTCAAATGGAATGCCCGTCACGGGCACCTGCCGAACTTCAGCAAACGCCGTCAGGCAGACCACACACGCGCAGATACCAAAACATTTTCGCGGAATGTCAAACATGCTCAACTCACATTCATTCTGTTCACATCCGGGGTCTTGTGCCTCAACGGATGGTTATGCACGTACCGACTTGCTTCACCAGATATACGGTGTCCGCCGTCAAGCGCAGGTACCACTTCGATGGCAGGCCGACCAGATTCGGTTGCGTGCCGGTCAATCCTTCTGCGGCGTGCAGGATCGGGTAGCTCTTGCCGGAGGGCTCCGTAAGTGCAGTGACGGTCAAGCCCGTCATGTCCAGAGTGCCTTCGCTGGTAATGAGGTCGGCCTGGGGGCCGTCGAAGGAGAGACGGTATTCAGCACCGCTCAGCCCCACATCCGCGAGCGCCAGCGTGCCGACGGCGTCATCGCCGCCGGGCGAGAGCACGGTGCCTGCCGCCAAGGTGCCGTTGCTGACGCTTCCGCCGTTGCCGATCAGCGTCAATGTGGTCGCGGTCTGTTCGGACAGATCAAGCGTTCCGCCAGCTAGCTCGATGGTACTGTCCGGCAGCGGATCAATGGTGCTGATGAAGTCTTGGAGCGTGACGTTCATGCCGTTCTTCCACTTTACGATCAGATAATTTTCAATGACGGTTCGCTGGTCGGCGGTGAGCGACACGTCGAACAACATGACCTCGCCGATTTGCCCGGCATAGTTACCAAGCGCAGCGCCGTTGCGGTTGTTGAAACCGAGTCGGCCGTCGATCGTATCGATGGCGATGGTCTTGACGGGACCGACCACACCGTCCCGGAACGTGGCAAGTTGCGTGGGCAAGCCGTCCACGGCGCTGACGAAGGTGCAGACGTAAGGAGTCGCAGGCGTTTGGACACCGGGGAAGTCGACGTCCTCATTAAATGTTCCGAAACGTGTGTTTTCTGTCGCCCGAGCGAGAATTTCGAAGGCGGCGCGTGGTGCAGAAACAATCGGGAACTGCGAGACGGTACACCCTTTGCCATCGTTTCGACTGATGACGGCAACGAGCGAGCGCGGTGCCGTGCCGCTGATGCCGGTGTTGTTCAGGCTTAGCAGACCCGTGGTGCCGGAGACAGTGTCGATCATCGGATGTGCAGCGTGCGACGTGGCTCCCGTCGCGAGGCGCGGCGGTGCAAACTTGTCGGGTACGGCATCGTGCATGGCTCCGCTGTAACCTTTGTTGGCGAGACGGGTCACGTTGCCGGACTGATCAAGCGTCACCGTGGCCGCATCTGCGGGATCGTACCAGATGCGCGGCTGGGGCAGGACCGATGCGCACCGCAGTGTGCCGCCGGCAATACGGATGACGGCGTCTGCGGGCAGCGCATTCGTGGCTGTCAAGCGCAGCTCACCTTCCATGACTTCGGTCGGTCCCGCATAGGTGCTGGCCGCTGTCAGGCATAGTGTGCCGGGGCCGGTCTTTTTGAGGCCGCCGTCGGCGGGTGGTTCGGAGACTGTGGCGCTGGCTGATGCGCCTGAGCCGCCGCCGCCTGTGAACGCGACGCTCGGGGCAGAGGTGTAACCGGTTCCGCCAGCGGTCACACGCACGGCGATGATCGCTCCGGTGTCGCGGTCGATCTCGGCGATTGCCGTTGCGCCGGTCCCGTCGCCGCCGGTGAGGGTGACGATGGGCGGGGCGATGTAGCCGGTGCCGCCTTTCGTGACGGAGACGGCAGACAGGACCTTGCCTGTGGCGGTGCCCAGCGGGAGATTAAAGAGGGCCGTTGTGTCTGCGGGGACTTCAATGATGGCACCGCCGCCGTGGGCGATCAGTGCCATCGGATAGGTATCATTAGCCCCTTGAAACATAGGGCCTGACGCATTAGCAACGAACGTTCCCCCGTTGTACTGCACAAAGGTCTGCGCGTTGGTGCCGGTGGCGCGGGTGATCGCGTTCGCCGCGAAGCGTCCGTCGTTCAGGTTGAGGGAGGAAAAGGATGAGTGGCGTTGCCCCATCACTACGTTGCCATTCACGACAGCATCCGCCGTGTCCTCGACACTCACGATGCCGACGCCCGAGTGGGCCGTCGAATCGCCGGAGTTGGACGCCAGATGCAGATTGCCGTGGTGCAGGAATGATCCGCCTGCCAGATGCAGGATGCCCGCGCCCCGGCTGGCACCGACCTTGAGAAAACCGTCGTAACTTTCGCCGATCTCACCGGCGGCGGGGAGCGGACGCAGACCGCCGTTCATGACAAACGCGCCCCCGTTCTGATAGAAGACACCGATCGCGCTCGTGTAGCCTCCCGCCGCACCCAGACTGGTGAAGCCCTTATTGGTCAATGCACCCCCGTCGAGTTGATAGTATCCGTAGCCGTAATTACCTACCGCGCCGTCGGTGTGGCGTCCTCCGGTATTGACCCAGACCGCGTTACCGCCGTGGTAGACCGCACCAACAGCCGAGCCGTCACCGGATGTACCGCCACCCACGAGCAGGCGTGCCGATACGAAGGCGTCTCCGTCAAGGGAGAGCACGGCTTTTGCGTTGCCCGCCTGACCGACCGTCAAAGTCGGCTGGGACGTGGCATAGCCGCGGTCGGTTGCGACGATTCGGGCGCGGCCTCCGAAGTGATTGCCGAGGGAGGGGACCTGCGGCGTCGGGCGGAAATAGAAGTTGCGCTCGTTGAAATTGAGTGTTACGGCGTTTGTTATCGCGAGATTCCCGCCCCAGACGTACAGGTCGCCGAGCAAGTCGGCGTGTCCATCAAGCGTGAGCGTCCCCGGGCCGAACTTGACGAGCCGTCCGGCAAACGGCGGGAGGATGTCGTAGGGGTAGGCCATGTCGGCCAGCGAGGTGTCGACGCCAGCGCGGACCTCGTTGGTGAGCGTGAAGCGGCCCGATTCCAAGAGGTCTCGGACCTGCTCCGGCGTGAACCCATCTTCAGCGTCCGCACCGGCGAGCGCGATGACGCCACCGTTGTTGGTGACCGTCAGGCGTGTGTAGTCCGCATTGGGTAGCGAACCGGGATAGCGGAGGCCGAGTGTGGCATTGTTGACCGTCGTCATGCCGGTGTAGGTGTTGTTACTGTGGGTGAGAAAGCTGAATGCCTGCGTGCCGTTGTTGGAGACCACGAGCGAGCCTTCCCCCGAAAGCTGTCCTTGTATGCTCTTGGATGAATTCCAAGTGGCTACCAGATTTAGGGTTCCCGCCAGCGAGACGGGGCCGTCCAACGGAGAAGCGTTGTTGAACGTTCCATCGAGCATACCGTTGCGGATAGTGGCACCATCGGCGGCATTGATTGCCCAGGGCATGGGTTGAGCAAGACAGAACATACTGAGGATGCCGGTCGCGCCGATGTCGATCACACGCGTAGCGTCCGCAGGATGAAACCGCCCGTTCGATTCGAGGTTGATCGCGCCGCCCTGAATATTGATTGCAGTGCCAACAGGCGCGTTGCTGATGGTGGTCGCGCCGGGCAGGCAGACCCAATTACCACCCGTTTTGGTCAAGACGTGACCGTTCATATCCAGTACCGAGTTGCGGATATCCCAGCGTTGCGCTTGGGCGTTGACTGTCGTGTCGTCCGCGAGCAGGATCGTGGCGTCGGTAAACGCATTCATCTGATCCGTGACGTCGCTACCTCCCCGGATGGCACCGTTGCCATCCGTCCCGGCACCCGAAACCGTGACGTGCGCCGCGATACGAATCGCATTCGCAGTGGGGGAGGCTATCTCAAGGGCGGTGCCCGGCGTGACCTCGATCGCGGCTGGCTTGCCGAACTTGCCCGACACGCGTGCAACCCCACCGGAGACAGCGACATCTCCGTAGAAGGTTTCTGCAGCCCCGGCCAGGTGCAAGAGGCCGGGGCCGGTCTTCACGAGCGTGCCGCCGCCTATCAGGTTGCCGGCGAGGGTCGTTGTGTCCGCTGCGTCAGGCGTGTCGATGACAAGCGCTCCGTCATTGAGCACATTGGCGCCGGTGTGATTGAGCGGTCCGGCGAGCACGGCGCGGCCTGCACCATTCTTGAAGAGTGTGGTGGATGTATCTTCTGTCGGGTCATTGAGCGTGGTGTTCAGGGTTAAAGGCGCGGCACTGTCGTTGCGTAGCGTGAGCGGATAGCCCGTGGTGGGCAGGCCGTGTTTCCATTTGGCAAGCAGGTAGGATTCCACAGCGATGCGCTGGGCGGCACTGAGCGCGTAGTCAAACAGAATCACTTCACCGACTTGACCGCGCCATGACAAGTTCTGGTTGGCGCGCTGGCCTAGGCACAGCGGTGTGTCCACCGTGTTGAGCATGCCCGAACTTGTATTTCCGGCAGTGCCGTCAACAAAGGTTGAGAGGGGATTGGGCGTACCACTCTCGGCGATAAACGTGAGCAGCTTCAATTCGCCCGCTGCAGGCGCGGGTGAATTGTAAATGTCGTATGTGTAAGTTCCGAACATCGTGTTTTCGGTTCGTGCGACCACTTCGAAAAGCTGTCTGGTGTATGAGTTACCGAACGACACACCTGTATTGGCACCTTCGTTATGGGCGAGCACCGCGATAAGTGTGCGCGGCGCATTGCCCGTGATGCCGGTGGCGAACATACTGCGCAAACTCTGCTTCTCTTTGTCAGACCGCAGCATGGGCAGCGGGCCGAAAGAGTCGGTTCCGGTCGCCAGCAATGGGGCGGTGTGACCGGCCGGGACTGCCGCATCGAAATTGCTTCCGGTCGCCGCCTTATTGGCCAGCCGGGTGACGCCGCCCGAGCCATCGAGCGTAACGGTGGCCGCGTCCGAGGGGTCGTACCAGATGATCGGGGCGAGCGCGGATATCGGTTCGGATGGCGATATGACGCCCGGCAAGGCGCCGGCGATCGGGACGACGGTGCCCGTCCCGGCCGCAGTCCCCACGGTGAGCGCCGCGCCGCCCGACTGGATGGCCAGTTCGCCCACGGCCAGTGTTTTGTCGCCGACGGCCAGTGTGGCGGGAGCGTCGACCGCTTGCACGATTGCCGCCAACGTGGTGGGATCAGCGGGCAGTGCGATATCGTCTCCGCTGCCGACACTGTTGATCAAGGCTGCCTGATCCACGCCGTTGGGCAACGTGCTACCACTTGATGCAATAGCGTTTGTTTGTACCGCAGCCGTGAGCCTATGCGTCGCAAACACCGCAACGAACAACACCGCTAGCCAGACTCGCATACCTTTCATGGTCTTTCCTCCCCACTTCAATCCGAAAACCCGAACATCAAGTACAAATCCAGTGTCTGCAGAGTAACACAGAGTCGCGGCGGCGGTCAATTTCATAGCAATTTTTCCCTAGTTCGGCTTGAAACGCCGCAATAAATCCGGTATCCTTCCACGAACTTTTGTTTGTGCCCCTGTGAGGTTCTGGTATGGAATACCTGTTGCTGATTGTCAGCGCGATACTTGTAAACAACTTCGTGCTGAGTCGATTTCTCGGGATTTGCCCGTTTTTGGGCGTCTCAAGAAAGATTTCGACCGCACTCGGTATGTCAGGCGCGGTGATCTTTGTGATTACTATCGCCTCGGCGGTCACGTGGTGTTTGCAAACCTACCTGCTCGTGCCGTTGGGGCTCGACAGGTTTCTCCAGACCCTCTCGTTTATTCTGGTGATTGCCGCGCTGGTGCAACTCATTGATATCGTGATGAAGCGTTTCACGCCGCCGCTGCATGCCGCGCTCGGCATTTTCCTGCCGCTGATTACCACGAACTGCGCGGTTCTCGGTGTCGCAGTGCTGAACATGAAAGAGGGATATGGCTTTTTTAAATCGGTGCTGTTTGGCTTTTCCGCCGCAGTCGGCTTTTCGTTCGCTCTGCTGATCTTCACTGGCTTGCGCGAAAAAATCGAACGCGCCGCACCGCCCCATTGCTTTCAGGGCGTGGCGCTTTCGCTGGTGACCGCTGGCTTGTTGAGTTTGGCTTTCATGGGCTTCAGCGGTCTGGTCAGATAACCCTTCTTCATTCGTAGCACATCTTCTCATGGACCTGATTACAACATCCACTCTTTGCGTCGGCGGCATCGGCTTAGTCAGTGCGGCGGCTTTGGCCTTGGCAGAGAAACACTGGAGCGTGCCGCAAGACCCGCGCATCGACAAAGTAACCGAAATGCTGCCCGGTGCGAACTGTGGCGGATGCGGATATGCGGGTTGCGCCGATTATGCGCGTGCGATTGTGGCCGACAATGTGGCGTGTAATCTCTGTGCGCCCGGTGGGACTGCCTGCGCGCAAGAGATCGCCGCTTTTCTCGGGCGTGCCGCAGCCGAGGTGGAACGGCGCGTCGCGATTGTACTCTGTTGCGGCGACGACACCGAAGCGCTCCGGCGCTCCGCCTACAATGGCATCGTCGATTGTGCGTCCGCGCAGGCCACGGCGGGCGGTGACAAGGCTTGCACCTACGGCTGTCTGGGCTACGGCTCCTGTGCCCGGGTTTGTCCCGTGAACGCGATCCGTATCGAGAATGGTATCGCCAAGGTCGATAAAGCACTTTGTATCGCCTGCGGTAAGTGTGTCGCGGCCTGTCCCCGCAAGCTGATCAAACTTGTTCCGGCGGCGGCCGAAATTCATGTGCTGTGCAGTTCGAAAGACAAGGGCTCCGCCGTGAAAAAGGTCTGCGGCACAGGTTGCATCGGTTGCCGGATGTGCACCAAACTGGCCGATGACGCGATCAGCATGGACGGCTTCCTCGCGGTGGTTGATTACGCCAAGCCTTTGACCAACGAAGAGACCGTGGCTAAGTGTCCTGCCCACTGCATCCGCAAGGACGCTTCCGCGCCCCAACCCCCAAACCCTGAATCCTAACCCGTTTTTCTTTCCCATGGTTACCATCCGATCTCCACATGCCCTCCGGGGCGGCGTCCACCCCGAATATAACAAAACGCTCACCGCTTCTGAGCCGATCCGTGAGTTGCCGTTACCCGCGCGCCTGACCGTACCGATGTCGCAACATCTCGGCGCGCCCGCCAAGCCGGTTGTCAAGGTCGGCGATACGGTCACGGGGGGGCAACTCATCGCCGAGGCCGGCGGATTTATCTCCGCGCCGATCCACGCGCCAGCCGCAGGCAAGGTGGTCGCCCTCGAAGAAACGCTCACCGCCGCAGGTCGCGCCTGCGCCGCCATCGTGATCGAAACTGCAGCGGAACAGACCTGGCAGCCGATGCCGACCTTCCCCGAGTGGCGTTTCACCAACGCCAAGCAGTTGGTCGAACACATCGGCGCGGCCGGCATCGTCGGCATGGGAGGCGCGGGCTTCCCCACGCGCGTTAAACTCGCGCCGCCCAGCGACAAGCCGATCGACACCGTGATCCTCAATGGCGCGGAGTGTGAGCCGTACCTGACCGCCGATCACCGGCTGATGGTGGAGCATGCCGCCGAGATCCGTATCGGTGCAGAGATCATCCGACATATCTTAGGCGCGCGCAGTCTGCGTGTTGCGATCGAAGACAACAAGCCGGAAGCCATTGCCGCTGTCGAGACGGCCTTTCGTGATACGGCCGGCGATGTGGCTGTCGTCGTGCTGCCCACCAGCTATCCTCAGGGTGCCGAGAAGCAGCAGATCTATTCGGTCACCGGGCGCGAAGTGCCGCGCGGCGGGCTGCCGATGGATGTCGGCTGTGTCGTGGAGAATGTCAGCACCGCCTTCGCGGTGTTTGACGCTGTCGTCAACGGCATGCCGCTGGTGCGCCGCGTGATCACGGTCAGCGGCGACGCCATTGCGCAGCCGTCGAATCTGCTCGCGCCCTGCGGCACGCTGTACAGTGACCTTGTGGAGGCGTGCGGCGGCATCACCGGTCGCGCGGCCAAAGTGCTTTCGGGCGGAACGATGATGGGTTTCGCGGTTGGTAGTCTCGCGATTCCCACCAGTAAAACTGCTTCCGGCCTGCTGTTGCTTTCACCAAAGAAAATCACCGCTTTCACTTCGCAGGCCTGCATCTCATGCGGGCGTTGCGTGGATGCCTGTCCGATGCGCCTGTGTCCCGCCGAGCTAAGCCAGTGCATTGAGGCGGACGACATCGAAAGCGCCGAGCGGGTCGCGCTGATGGACTGTATCGAATGCGGGGCGTGCGCGTTTGTTTGTCCTGCGCGCCGTCCGCTGGTTCAACACATGCGCCGCGGTAAGGCGGCGGTGATGGCCAACCGAGCCGCCCAAAAAGCCCCGTGACCCCAACCCTTGAAACCAGAAACCCAGAAACCTTGAAACCAAAAGCCATTCTGTCCCTTTTCCAATGAAACCCGAAGCCTCATCAGACCTTTACATCATCAGTTCATCGCCGCACACGCACAGTGGCGAGTCGGTCACGCGCATTATGCTTGATGTCGTGATTGCACTCATGCCGGCGTTTGCCATGTCGCTCTGGCTTTTCCAGTGGCAGGCACTGCGTCTCGTCGCGGTCTGCGTGGCAACCTGCCTGCTGACCGAATGGCTCTGCCGGCGAGCGATGCAGCGCCCGTCGTCACTGTCGGATTGCAGTGCCGTGGTCACCGGCCTGTTGCTGGCCTTCAACCTGCCGCCCGCTCTGCCGACCTGGATGGCGGTGGTCGGCTCGGTTTTTGCCATTGCCGTGGCCAAACAGGTTTTCGGCGGACTCGGCTACAATCCTTTCAACCCCGCGCTGGCGGGGCGCGCCTTTATGCTCATCTCATTCACCGGCGCAATGACCACCTGGAGTGCTTCGCCCTGGATTCAAAAAGTGGGCTATGCCGCCAGCAGTGCCGCCACGCAGGCAACGCCCAAAGTCGTGGACGCCATGACTACTGCCACGCCGCTGACTTTCGCTAAAGATGCGCTTAAGACCGGAGCGCCGATGCCGCTGTTCAACGATCCCACATTGCTCAAGGATTTCTTTCTGGGCAATGTCAATGGCTGCATCGGTGAAACATCGGCTGCGGCTCTGCTGCTCGGTGCCGCCTATCTGCTGTTCCGCAGGGTCATCACTTGGCATATCCCGGTTGCCTATCTGGCTACTGTCTTTGTATATGCCGTAATCCTGCATCTGATCTTGCCCGACACGTCGCTACCGCCGCATGTGCATCTGTTGACCGGAGGCTTGATGCTGGGGGCGTTCTTTATGGCCACGGATATGGTGACCTCGCCGCTTACACACCGTGGCATGCTGGTGTTCGGCGTCGGTTGCGGCATTATCACCATGCTGATCCGTACCGTGAAAACCGGTTCCTATCCCGAGGGTGTGAGCTTCGCGATTCTGATCATGAACGCCTTCACGCCGCTCATCGACCGCGCCACGCGCAACCGCGTTTTCGGCACCAAGAAGAGGAACGCCCGCTCATGAAAGACACTGCCAAACTGATTCTCGTTCTCACGCTCATCTGCGCGATCAGCTCTGCGTTGCTCGCTGCGGTCTACAATATCACCAAAGCACCGATCGAGGCCGCGTTGGAACAACGCACGATAACAGCGGCGGCTAAAGTGTTGCCCGAGGGCGCTCCGTTGCCGGAGAAAACAGTGGTGGGCGGTGAAACCTTTTTCGTCGCCCGCAAAGGGGGCCAGTTCTTCGCCGTCGCGGTCGAAGGCCACTCCAAAAACGGATATGGCGGCGAGATCGTTCTGATGGTCGGGCTGAGTGGCGATGGACACTTGGTGAACTATCAGCAACTCGTGGCCAGCGAAACTCCTGGCCTTGGCACGAAAATCGAGTCCGACTCCTTTCGCAAGCCGCTGCTGGGCCGGGCGTTGAACAGCGATTGGCGCGTCAAAAAGGACGGCGGCGAGGTGGACGCCATCACCGCTGCCACAATCTCGTCGCGTGCCGCGCTGGAGTGCATCCGCGATGCAATCGCGAAATACCAGAAGGCGGCGGACGCGCTGAAGGCTGGCGCCGCGCCGTGAGCGCGCCGGTGCATCATCGCATCCGCCGACACTTCGTCAAGACACTTCGTTGCTGGCGCAATCGACTAAGTGTGGAGACAGTGTAGACGACTAAGTGTGGGGATTAAGTGTGTCTCCGCGCACAGCGCGGAGGGAAAGCGGTGCCGCGACCCGCGCACAGCGCGGCTTTTGTCACCGCACCCCAAATTTTGCCCACTTACTTGGGCATTGAAAGTTGAGCGTTTTCTGGAACCGCCAAGGACGCCAACGCCAAGGTGCCACTGTTTTTCATGAAGTTTCATGTGTTTCATGGTTCCACTTGAACGCTGTGGTCGCTGTCCAGAGTTGCAGCATAATTTGTGGCCGGAGTAGTCATCCCGGCAGGAGGTACGATATGCACGTTAGAGCGTTAGTGATCAGTTGCACGGTGTTCAGCCTGTGCGTGGCGTCGGCGCAGGAGTTGCGCAACGGCGGATTCGAAGAGGTGTCGGACAACGGCACTCTGAAGGGGTGGCGTGCCTATGGCGCTTACGTCTGCGATACGGCGCAGGTGCATGGCGGGACGCGCTCGATCCGCTGTGACGTGTCGGCGGGCAGTAAAGGGCGGGGCGGTGTGATGCAGGAGATCGTCTACGACCGGCCCGACACCACGCCGATCGTGTTCGGCGGTTGGAGCCGCGCCGAAAATGTCGCGGCCTCGGAGTACTGCATCTACCTCGATATCTGGTATGCCGGCGGCGGCAATGCGTGGGCCGTGATGGCCTCGTGGTCGCAACCGACCCACGACTGGGAATACACGGCGGAGGTGTTCTACCCGGAAAAGCCGGTGGAGAAGATACAGGTCTTCGTCTTTTTGCGCAACGGTTCCGGGCGTGTCTGGTTTGACGACCTCACGCTGGAACGGCGCGTGCCGGCGCTCGGCATCAAGTCGGTACGGCTGCATACCGACGTTCCGCGCTCTCCCGACGGCGTGGTGGTAAATCTCGCGTTCTGGAAACGCGCGCAGTGGCAGTGCCGCGTGCTGGAACGGGGCGAAGAACGGGAGCGTGTTTCTGGCGACGGCGCGACAGCGGTATTCAGCGCGACCGGCGGTCCGGACCGCACACTGGCGGTCACCGCACGCGCTGGCGAGGAGCGTTTCGAGCAGACGTTAGCTCTGCCTGCGGTTCCGCTGACGCGCACGAATCCGGTTCCGCGCGGTTGCACGGTGTGGACCGCCGACGCGATGCGCCACATCACGCCGCTGACCTATCCGACGGCTTCTGAGATTGCCGCACCAGAGATCGCACTGGACCTTGCGCGCCGTGAGTGCGAGAGCGCGCAGCTTCTGGTGACGGCTGCCGACGGCGCGGCGGTGTCGAACGTGAATGTAACGGTGACGGCGCTGACCGATGACGCGGGACGGCGCTTTGACGGTGAGGTGACTTGGCAGCGTGTCGGTTATATCCGCAGACAACGCCCATACCATCCGCATCCCTGCGGTGCTCCGGTCGATGAGAACTGGCTGCCCGATCCGTTGTTGCCGGCCGCTCCGTTCACGGTGCGGGCTGCCGCCACCCAAGGCGTGTGGCTGACGGCGCGCGCCGCGCCGGATGCCGTGCCGGGCACCTACCGCGGGCAGATCACTGTGAGCGTTGGGGACCAGCCGTTGCGGATTTTGCCGATCACCGTGCGTGTGCGCGGATTCGCTAACCCCGTGACCTTTGGCATGCCCACCGCATTCTGCGTGATGGACGGCTTCACGCGCGCGCAGTATCCGGATCGCTTCGAGGAGATGAAGCGCAAAACCCACGATCTGATGCTCAGCCACCGGCTCAATCCAGATGACATCTCGCGGACCGAGTCGCCCCGCATCGATGACCTGCTGTATGCGCGCGAGCGCGGTATGAATCGTTTTAACATCCTGAACTTGGTGCCGAAGCCGACCCGCCCGGTCAAGTGGATCTGTTACTCTCCGCTCGATGTCTATACACCAGCTTTTTATGACGACCTCAAGGCGCGCCTCACACCGTATGTCGCGGAGTTGCGGCGGCACGGTCTTGAGAAATACGCGTACCTCTACGGATTCGACGAGCGGAAGCACGACTATTATCCCGCAATCGCCGAGTTGTGGCGTGCGCTCAAACGCGACTTCCCAGATATTCCGATGATGACGACGGCCATGATGTACCGAGACATGCGCGATGGCAAAAACTATCCAGAGCAGGACATCACCGACTGGTTTTGTCCGTTGACCAGCGTGTACGATCCAGACCTCTCCGCGCGTCTACGCGCTCAGGGGCGTCAGGTCTGGTGGTATGTCTGCTGCGGACCGACCTGGCCGCACGCGAACTTCGCGTCATACGAATATCCGCCGATCGAGGGACGGGTGCTGGGGTGGTTGACCTACCATTATCGCTCGGACGGCCTGCTCTTCTGGCATGTGAACCTGTGGCCGGATCGTCCGCCGCTCCAAACCGGCGACACCTTCTTGCACGAATGGGTGGCGGAGCACTCGCTGAAAATGCCCGGCGACGGCCAGTTGCTCTATCCGGGAACGGATGGGCCACTGCCTTCGATCCGGCTGACCCAAGTGCGCGACGGGATAGAGGATTACGAGTGGTTACAGATGCTGGAACACCGCGCGGGGCGCGCCGCCGCCGACGCGATGACCGGCGAATTGATCCGCAGCATGACTGATTTCACGCGCGACCCGGCTGCGTTGCGCCGTGTACGCGCGCGCATCGCTGACGCACTTGAACGCCCTTAAAAGGAGACGCTGATGAAAAAGAAACTGAATAAGGAAACGATCCTCGAAATGGCACGCGGGTTCCAACCGTCATGCGTGATCATCGCCGCGGCGGAACTGGACGTCTTTACGATCTTGCACGCTCGCCCCATGAATGCGGTGCAATTGGCCGCCCGCATCAAAGGCGATCTCAGGGCTGTGATTATCCTGCTGGATGCGCTCGTCGCGCTTGGTTTTTTGACCAAGTCGACCGACACTGAACCCGTTTATCGCGTGCCGAAAGCGGTGGCCGAAGTCCTGACCGCAGATGGGGCGCAGAGTATGCTGGGCATGGTCTGTCACCTTGGTAATTGTCAGCGCGCCTGGGGGCAGTTGGCCAGTGTCGTGTTGCGCGGCAAGCCCGCCGTCCGCCGTCCAAGCGTTCTGGGTGCCCATGGCGATTTGGCCTCATTCATCCAGGCCATGCACGAGGTGTCCGATCCTGTGGCGACACCGCTCGTCGCCAGCCTTGGCAAGCTGACGTTCACGCACCTGCTGGACCTTGGCGGTGCCTCCGGCACATGGACCATTCCCTTCCTCCAACTCAATCCCGACGCCTGTGCAACCATCATGGATCGGTCCGACGTGATCCCTATGGCCAAGCGGCGGATGCGGCAGGCCGGGCTTACACGCAGAGTGCGGCTGTTTCCCGGCGACTTTATGAGAAACGCGTTGCCGAAGGGGGCCGATCTGGCGTGGGTGAGCGCGATCGTCCATCAGAACTCGCGGGAGCAGAACCGCAAACTGTTCGCGAAGGTGTTTGCGGCGCTTGAGCCCGGCGGTCAGATTCTAATCCGCGACGTCTTCGTGGATGCGTCTCGCACACGCCCGGCAAGCGGTGCGCTCTTTGCGGTCAACATGCTGGTCAACACGCCCGGCGGCGGGACCTTCACCTTTGGCGAAATGCGCGATGATCTTATGTCCGTCGGGTTCTCAAAAGTCAAAGTCCTGCGCCGTGGTCAAGCGATGGACTCCGTGATCTGCGCCTCAAAAAAGTGAAATCTCACACGAAGGGGAGAAGGACACAAAGGTTTTTTGGGTGGCATGGCTCGGGCTTGTTTAACTACAGAGAACACAGAGGGCACAGAAGTTTTTGGGGGTAGCCCCGAAGGGGCGGCTTCACCTTAGCCCAGGGCAAGCGAAGCGCAGCCCTGGGTATCGTCGCCCCGTGCCAGCGTGCCCTGAAAGGGCACTTCAATCCGCTCAATGCTCAACTCTCAACGTTCAAGTGGGCCGGGAGGGCGAGTGTCCCCACGAGCCGCACTTCGTCGCGACACTTCGTCCAAACACTTCGTCGTTTACACTTCGTCCCAACACTTCGTCGTTAGCGCAATCGACTAAGTTTTTGGAGGACTAAGTGTGGACCGACTAAGTGTGGACGACTAAGTGTTGAGACTAAGTGTGTTTCCGCGCGTGGCGCGGAAGAAAGCGGTGCCGCGCCCCGCGCGTAGCGCGGCTCTTGTCACCGCACTCAAAAATTTTACATCTTCCAAGTAAACACAACAGACAATGCGGTGAAGGCGACACGTACCGTTTGCCCATGCGCCGCTCAGCCCGTTGTTAATTCGTTATTCACTCTCCACCCTCTCCTGTGTTATTTTTTGCCATCAAAACGGAGGCGGTTATGTGGCGGATGGTTTTCTGGGTGGCGGTTATATTGGGGGCGGGGGGCTGTCTCGCGAGTGACCCGGTAGGGTCGAGTGTGCGGGCGGAGAACGGCCTTTATATGGTGGTCGACCTCTCCGGCGGGACGTCGGCGTCAAACTATCCCGTGAGCTATCTCAGCGGTGTGCCGTCAGACGGCTGGACGGACGAATACAAAACCACAAAATTGGTGATGCGCCGCATCCCGGCGGGGACGTTCACGATGGGCAGTCCCTCGGGCGAACTGAGCCGTAGTGATGACGAACGGCAACATCGGGTGACGCTGACGAAGGACTTCTACATCGGGGTCTTCGAGGTGACGCAACGGCAGTGGGAACTGGTGATGGGGAATTGGCCCAGCTATTTCAGTAACACGACGTACTATCAGACCCGTCCGGTAGAGCAGGTGACCTACAGCGACATTCGCGGTTATTCCGCAGGGACGCACTGGCCTGCAAATGACGCGGTAGATGCGGAATCGTTCATGGGCAGGCTACGGGCGAAGACCGGGCTGGCGACCCTTGATCTGCCGACGGAGTCGCAGTGGGAGTACGCTTGTCGGGCGGGGACGGGCACGGCGCTGAATAGTGGCAAGAACCTGACGGTGATCGGAAACTGCCCGAACGTGTCGGAGGTCGGGCGTTACTGGCACAACGGTGGTTCCGGAGAAAGTCAGGACTGCGCGCCGAACACGGGAACCGCGCCGGCGGGCAGTTATCTGCCTAACGCATGGGGCCTCTACGACATGCACGGCAACGTGGACGAGTGGTGCCTCGACTGGTGCGAGACTTATCCGGAGGTTGCGCAGGATCCGGGCGGTGCTCCTGCGGGGACGTCCCGCGTGATGCGGGGCGGGAGCTTTATCAGCCTCGCATGGGGCTGTCGCTCTGCGGGGCGCAGTGTCTGCGGTCAGGACTGCCGGTGCATTGATGCTGGCTTTCGCGTCGCCAGAATCCTCCGGTAGAACGCTCAACGTCCAACACTCAAGAGGGCCGGGAGGGCGAGTGTCCCCACGAGCCGCACTTCGTTCCCACACTCGTCGTGTACACTTCGTCGACACACTTCGTCGTTTTACGCTTCGTCGATACACTTCGTCCCCACACTCGTCATTAGTGCAATCGACTAAGTTTTGGAGACTAAGTGTGAACGACTAAGCGTAACCGACTAAGTGTGGGGGACTAAGTGTGTTTTTGCGTATAACGCGGAGGAAAGCGGTGCCGCGACCCGCGCACAGCGCGGCTCTTGTCACCGCAAAAATTTTTTACATCTCTCGTGAGCGGCGTGACATTTGCCTCGGCATTCCACGACA